>Ga0078972_1004411_pt1 | contig 38702 bp, 40 predicted proteins | sample YelNatPaOPGAMG01_FD_67568 | JGI IMG/M metagenome (GOLD analysis project Ga0078972, IMG submission 67568) | Hot spring thermophilic microbial communities from Obsidian Pool, Yellowstone National Park, USA - OP-RAMG-01 (SPADES assembly) (version 2) | ecosystem: Environmental > Aquatic > Thermal...
ATCTTAAAGATTTTCAAATAAATTTATCAAAAAATAAAATTTTTTAACCAAAAAGGCCTCGAAATTGGACCCTTCAAAATTTTGAAAATTTGAAAATTTCTCTTTGTCGCCCTTTCAAAATCGCTCTTACTTTTTCTAAATTTTCCAAACTTAAACTTCATCACTTATATTATTAAAAATTCAAAACTTTTTGTCAAGGTTAAAAATTATAAAAAGGTTATGTCGTTGAAATAAAGCTAAAATTTATATAATTTTAATTAATGAAAAATATTTACCGCGAGATTGAAATAAAATTTGAAATAAAAAACGCTTATTTTATTCGAAAAAGTCTTAAAAAATTGAAAGCCAAATTTTTTGGAAAAGTTTTTGAAAGAACGATTCGTTTTGACACACCAAATAATAGTTTAGAAAAAAATGGAAAATTTTTACGTTTAAGAATTGGATTTAAAAATATGATTACTTTTAAAAGAAAAATTAAAAATAAAAATTTTAAGGAAAGAGAAGAGATTGAATTGGAAATTTCAGACCCCGAAAAAATGAAAATTATTTTAGAAAATTTAGGTTTTACAAAAACGAGAATTATGGAAAAGTATCGAGAGAAGTGGAAATTAAAGGATACTGAAATTGTTATCGATAAACTGCCGATGGGAAATTTTATAGAGATTGAAGGAAGGGAAAAATCAATTAAGAAGGTAGTAAATCTCTTAGGATTGGATTTTAAAAACCGGTTAGTTTGCACTTATTGGGATTTATGGAAAGATTTTACAAAGAAAAAAGGAATTAAAAATGAAAACATAGTTTTTTCCGCAATTAAGCGAGAGAAAAATGGAATCTAAACTGCTATTTAAAAATATTGCAATAAATTTGAATTCACTTACCAATTACTCCTGAAAATCTTTTAGTCTTAGATTTTGATGGGAAAATTGTTTTTTGCTTTAATTGATGACAAAATTAATTTTGCTAAAATTGATAATTATTTAAATTTGAGGCTTGCGTTTACTTTTGAAAAAATAAAAGAAGGTAGTATATGATTTTTAGCAAAATTTAAAAGGGTTTGTCCTGGAAAAAAATCGAATTTACGATTAAAAAGAATGATTGAAGTTTCAAAAAGAATAATTTAGGATTTTAAAAAGGAGCGGGTACGAACAAATTTTATTTTAAGATCGAAATCAAAATATAAATTGACCAAAAGAGTTTTAAAATTAGTTAAAATTGAATTTGTTTTTGATTGTTTAGTATTTTTTTGTTAAAGCTCTTTATGGATTAACAAAAACCTTTGTCGTTAAATGAAACAAAAAATCTGTAGGTGTTTACAAAATACGATTTTAAAACATTTTGTTGTCCCTTTAATTCAAGGTCAAGTATAGCTAACAAATTATAACGATTATGATAACTAAAAAAGAGCTATTGGAAGAAACTTATGGAACGTTAAAGCTTTTAAAAGAACTTAAATCTGGTTTATTAGTGTACAACAAATCCCATTTCAAAAAAAATTTTATTGACATCACCACTGATATAGATGAGATAAAAAGAAAAATAAAGAATGGGTGGGAGTTACGCCCTGGAAAATATAAATTTTTTTTACGAGCCCCGGAGGTTGTTTTGTGCGACTTAAGCGAAGTTCATACAAATCCTACTTTCGACCTTAGAGAAATATTAACGCTATTTCGTATTTTGAACCATTCAAACTGTGAAGAGTTGATAACAGAAATCAGTTCTAAATATTTTCCAGGTCTTGAAGTAGTTCTTCTCGAGGGAGAATTTTCTAACTTAGAAATTCGAATGGCTGGTTCTGATAAAAGAGTGTATGATTTTCCTAAAATTCTCTATCGAATCTTGAAAAAATCTAAATTATGGAAAACAGAATTTTTAAAAGTAAAAAATACTCTTAAGAATAGGAAAGTTAAAATAAAAATAAAAAATATAAACAAATGTAATTCCAAGGCTAAAAACTTCTATCGAAAATTAGTGAAGAAGTATTCCATTTTGGGGGAAATTAATCTTCCTGATATAGCTGTGTATGGATTTTGGGAAAGCATACCCCAAAATGATATTTACCTTTTTGTACCAAAAGCCGGGATAAAATACGCATTGGGCTTTATTGAAGAAAAAGGACAAACTCAAAACATAATGTTATGGGAATGCCATTTAAGTTTAGATGTGACAAAGGAGCTTAAAATTTTCGCTAGAGAATTAAAGAATAAGAAAGTTGCGATAATTGATAGGTCGTATTCGAGCAATAGTCTCGATTATCTTGAAAAAAAAGTAATGAGAGAAGGTGGGCAACCGTTAAAAATTGCCCTATTCCCCAAATCAAAAAGAGCTATTCAACGTTCAGATTATATCCTATTTTTAGATAAAGTGATTCCAAGTAAAAACATTCAATTTAAAAAAAATTGGGCTGAGGATTTATTCATAAAAATAGTCAATGAATATTAACTTCACTTTTCTAATTAAGAGATTACGCAAATAAAGAATTAAAGCTCTGCGAAAACTTGAAACCTCCAAAACTTTGAAAATTTCTCTTTCTTGGCGTTTAAAAATCGCTCTTAACTTCTCTAAATTTTTTTGAAATTAAGCGCATCATTCGTATCATCAAAAATCCAAAATTTTTTGTCAAGGTTTTGATTTAATTTATTGTAAAGAAATTTTAAATTTCTCTCTTTCTCAAATTTTTAAAGTTCATTTTCTCCAATTTCTCTTTTATTCAAATTTTTAGAAATTTAAAATCATTATTAAGAAAAACTTCTTACTAAAATTTTCTCATAAAGTAATTTCATACTTTAGCAGTTTCATTTCTTCTCCTTTTTTTATAATTTGGCTTTCTGACTCTCCCACAAATTTGAACCCTACTTTTTCAAAAAATCTAATCGACCTTAAGTTGGTGGCTAAAATTTCTGCTATCACTTTTTTACACCCTTTCTCTTGAGCAATTTTTAATGTTTTTTCCAACAACTTCTTTCCTAAACCTTTCCCCTGCCATTCATAATGAAGTACTATCCCTACACTTCCTACACTAGTCTTTTCATCTAAACTCAAAATAGAATGACCGATTAGCCGGCCATCAAAGAATAATCCTAAGAGAACGTTATTTTTTCTTTCGATCAATTCTTCCATTTTTTCTTTTGAAATGGGTTTATTCCGGGCAAGAAATCGAAGAGAAAAATTGTAAATTTCTGCAGCTTCTTTTGCGTCATTTTTCTTTAAAATTTCAATGTTGAAAAATTCTTTTTTCATTTTTTATATTTCGCTTAAAACAAAAGAAATTGCAAAAATAGACCCATTTTTTACCTCTCTTTTGTTTTTTTATGATCCTTTTCACTTTAAAATCGGACATCTTTTCTAAATTTTTAAAATCCAACTCCATCGCTTATGTTATCGAAAAACCAAAAGTGTTCGCTAAAACTAGATTTTATAAAAATCTAATTTAATTGCTTTTAAAATGTCCTATCAATATCGTGTGTTTTTTTCCTTTGCTGATTTGCAAAAAGCTGGTTTTTCCCTATTAATTTTAAAAACGCTTTCATGAAAGTTAGAAAATAAATTGATTTTTACCACAAACTTAGATTTTTTTGAACTTTTTTTTCTATTTTAGGTAACTTGTCGAGCAAGCTTGAAAAATCAAGTTCTTTTAAAACCTCAGTTAATCTTTCTTTGTCATAATTTCCAAAACGGCATTTTTTTAAATCAAAATCAATAGGAACTTCTTTTTCCAATTGCACCATTTTTTTAAAAAATAAAGCTTTATCTTTTTCATTTTTCAAAAGTTCTCTTAACTTCGAATCCAAACCCTCCAAAAGATCCTTTTTTGATTCAATTTGCTCGTACAAATTTTCCAAACTTTTGAATTTTAATAAAATTTTGATTGCGCTTTTTTTTCCTATTCCAGAGATTCCTGGAATGTTATCTGAAGAATCTCCCACCAAAGCCTTAAAATCAGGAATTTGAAAGGGTTCCAAACCTTCAAATTTTTCTCTCACTTTTTCTTTGTCAAATAAGACTGAATTTTTTATTCCTCTTTGAATTACTAAAACTTTTGTTTTTTCATCAACTAATTGCAGCAAATCTTGATCGCCAGAAACTATTAAAATTTCAAGGTCTTTTTCGCTTTTGATTTTTTCTTTGAGTGTGCTTATAATGTCATCGGCTTCAAAACCTTCCTTTTCAAAGCAAGGAATTTGAAGGGAATTTAAAATTTTTTTTACTTTGGGAATTTGAGATTTTAACTCGTCTGGTGTAGGTGGTCTTTGGGCTTTGTATTCTTTAAATTCTTGGTGTCTGAAAGTTTTAGCTGGAAAATCAGAGCAAGCACAAATGAAATCTGGCTGAAAATCTTTTATCATTCTGAACAAACTTAAACAAAAACCATAAACTGCGTTGGTTGGTTCTCCTGATTTTGTGGTCAAAGAAGGTAAAGCATGAAAAGCACGATACAAAATTGAGTTTGAATCTAAAATCAAAAATAATTTTTTCATTTTTTACAAATTTGCGAAATTTTTAATTTTTAAAGCAGGCAAGACAAAGATTTTTTTATCTTTTTCAAAAACGATGCCTAAAAATTTTGTTTCAAAATCGAAAACGGGACATCCTAAAATTTTTTCTTTTTCTTCAATATTCATTTCAAAAAAACCATCTTCAAAACTTTTAATTATTCCTTCATCAACAAAAGTTTTGATGTTTTCCTCTTTGTTTTGAATTTTTTGAGACCCTTGGCCGACCAAAAAAATGGCCGTTCCCAATTTTACTTTTTCTGGGTCCGCAAAAGAAAAAACGGGAAAATCTCCTTTGTTCAATTTCACCAAAGCTAAATTTTGTTTTTGATCAATTTTTATCACTTCTCCCTCGATTTTTTGCCCATCAAGAAAGAACGAAACTTCTTCTTTTTGAGAACTTTTTTTTGATGTTTTTAAGTTTTCGGCTAAAGTAATTCCCAAACCGTCTGAAGTTAACACAAACGCGCATCCTTCATTTTCTTTTGTCTTGACTAAAAAAATATTCTTTTGCACTTTTTCTACCGCTTCTTCTAAAATTTTCTTTTTTTCTTCGATTTTAACTTCTTTTTTTACGGTAACTTGTTCTATTGGCAAATAAGAAAAAACTTTAAAGTAAGAGAGCAAATAAAAACTAAAAAATCCACCAAAAGCGCCAAAAATTAAAGATAGAATCGTATAAAAAATTAAATTTCTCATTATAAGAAAAGTTTAAAGGTTTACTTTTTCTCTGGTTTTCTTTTTATCTTTCTTTAAAATAGAAATTGCTGTCGTTTCATCTTCTTTAATGTCTATGAAAACTTTGTCGCCTTCTTTTATTTTTCCAGAAACAATTTGTAAAGCTAAATCATCCAAAATTTTCTTTTGTATTAACCTTCTCAAAGGCCTCGCTCCTAAGTTAGGATCGAACCCTTTTTGAGCTAAATAATCTTTAATCTTTTCAGAAAAATCAATTTCAATCTCTCTATCCAACAATCTCTTTTTAACTTTTTCTAATTCCCTTTTAACAATTTCTTTTATCTCTTTGGGTCTTAAATGATTGAAAACGATGATTTCGTCAATTCTGTTTAAAAACTCGGGCCTAAAATGTTCTCTCAAAACTGCAAAAACTTTTTCTTTGAGCGATTCTTGCTCTTTTTCTGTTTTAACAAAACCTAAAACAGATTCTTTTGAAATAATATCAGTACCCACGTTAGAAGTCATAATAATTACCGCGTTTTTAAAAGAAGCAACTCTCCCTTTGGCATCAGTCAACCTTCCATCTTCCAAAATTTGAAGCAAAAGATTAAAAACTTTGGGATGAGCTTTTTCGATTTCATCAAATAAAACTAAAGAATAAGGCCTCCTTCTTATTTTTTCTGTCAATTGTCCTCCCTCTTCATATCCTACATAGCCCGGGGGAGATCCGATCATTTTCGACACTGAGTGTTCTTCCATATATTCTGACATATCCAACCTCACCATTGCGCTTTCATCGTTAAATAAAAATTCAGCCAAAGCTTTGGCGGTTTCTGTTTTTCCAACTCCAGTAGGACCCAAAAACAAGAAAGAACCCCAAGGTCGGTTTTCTTGCGCAATTCCAGCTCGTGCTCTTCTTAAAGCGTTGGCGATAGCTTTTATCGCTTCTTCTTGGTCAACGATTCTTTTGTGCAATTCTTCTTCCATTCTTTCTAGTTTTTTTGCTTCTTCTTCTAAAAGTTTTGTTACTGGAATTCCAGTCCATCTCGAAACAACTTTAGCTACGTCTTCTGGTTCCGCTTGGTTTTTTATTAAAGGTTTTTTCTTTTGAAGTTTTTTTAATTTCTCTTCTGTTTCTTTTAATTCTTTTTCTATTTGGGGAATTTCACCATATTTTATTTCTGCCACTCTTTGCAAATTTCCCAAAATCATTTCCTTTTCCATTTCCATTCTTTTTAATTCAATTTCTTTTTTTAACTTTTTAATCTTTCCAACTAACTCTTTTTGTTGTTCTAAAGCTTTTTCCAATTTTTTTAATTCTTCTTTTTTTTGTTTTAATTTTTCTTCTAACCTTCCTTCGTCTTCTCTTTCTTCTTCTACTACGTTCAAACGTCTGTTCAACTCCATTTCTAAATCTCTCACCTCCCTTTTCAATTTTGACAATTCTTCGGGTTCAGATTCGATTTCCAGTCTCAAGCTTGCCATCGCTTCATCCATTAAATCTATGGCTTTATCTGGCAAAAATCTATCAGTAATGTACCTTGCAGAAAGCTGAGCGCAGGCTTTTAAGGCCTCATCTGTAATTTTCACTCCATGATGGAGTTCGTACTTTTCTCTTATTCCTTTCAAAATTTCTATCGTCTCTTCAACCGAAGGTTCTGAAACAAAAACAGGTTGAAACCTTCTTTCTAAAGCAGGGTCTTTTTCAATGTATTTTTGATAATCTTTTAAAGTAGTGGCTCCAATACATCTCAATTCTCCTCTCGCTAAAGCAGGTTTTAACAAATTCGATGCGTCCAAAGCTCCTTCTGCGGCCCCAGCTCCAACTAAAGTATGTAGTTCATCAATAAAAAGTAAATACCTTCCTTCTTGTCTTTTTAACTCTTTCAAAACTGCTTTAATTCTTTCTTCAAACTCTCCTCTGTATTTTGTACCGGCTACCAAAGCTCCCAAATCCAAAGAAATTAATTCTTTATTTTTTAAGGCATCGGGCACTTCTCCTTTAACAATCTTTTGAGCTAAACCCTCGACGATGGCCGTCTTTCCAACTCCTGCTTCTCCGATTAAAACTGGGTTGTTTTTTTTCCTTCTGCTTAAAACCTCAATCACTCTTTTTATTTCTTCCTCTCTTCCTATTATCGGATCTAATTTTCCTTGTCTTGCCAACTGAGTTAAATTTAAAGCATACTTTTGTAAAACCTGAAGTTTTGTTTCCGGATTGGGGTCTGTGATTTTTTCTTCTCCTCGCACTTTTTTTACCTCTTCGAGAAAAGCAGTGTAAGTTAGAGGACCCGATTCTGGTAAAGCTACGCTTCCTTTATAAATGAAGTTCACTTTTTGAAAAATTTCTTTGGCAGAATTTTCAGTAGCTAACATTGCCAAAAACAAATGCTCAACAGAAATAAATTCGTCTCCCATTTTTCTTGCTTCTTCTCTTGCTTGATTTAAAACTTCGTTTAAATCTTTAGTAAGATACATTCCTCCAGGCCTTGGAACAACTACAAAAGACAAACTTAAAATTTTTTCTCTGACTCTATTTTTTAAATCTTCAACATCAACTCCAAGGTTTTGTAAAACTATCGAAACCACAGTCTCATTTTGAGAAAGCAAAGCCAAAAGTAAATGCAAAACGTCAATTTGGTTTTGTCCTTTTTCTCTTGCAAAATCTTGAGCCAAAAGCATCGCCTCCTGAACTTTTTGGGTAAATTCTCCGTTCATAAAAATTATTTGGCTTTATGGGTGGTGTGTTTTTTACAGTTTTTGCAAAACTTTTTTAATTCCAAACCCTTTTTGGTTTTCTTTGAAACTCTTTTTAAATAATTTATGTTTTTACAAACTGTGCACTCAAGTTTTAAAATGTTTTTTTTCTTTTTGGCCATAGTTTTTTAAACCAGAGAGAAAATTGAACTCACGGTTTCCCCGCCATTTCAAATAAGCCAAGGGTGGGAATCGAACCCACGACCTTTCCCTTACCAAGGGAACGTTCTACCACTGAACTACCCTGGCAAGAGAAATGGCGGGGTGGTTTACCTTATAAACTATGCTGGCGGAATTTTTCAAACAAATTTTACCAAAATTTTAAATAAAATCAAATTTTTGGTAAAATTAAAAAATATGGATTTTGAATTAGAATTGGGAAAACAAAAATTTAAAGTTGAAGTTTCAAAAACAAAAGAAGGGGTAAAAATAAAAGTTAATGAAAAAGAATTTGTTTTTGGAAAAGAAACTGCTACCATCCCGCAATTTTTGATTCCCCAAAAAGAATCTCTTGAGAAAGAAAAAATTTTAGCTCCGATTCCAGGAGAAGTAGGCGAAATTTTTGTCAAAGAAGGAGAAAGGGTAAAAAAGGAACAAAAACTTTTAACAATTTTGGCAATGAAAACCGAAAACGAAGTTTTGGCCCCCAAAGATGGCACGGTAAAAAAAATTTTTGTAAAAAAGGGAGAAAGAGTACAAAAAGACCAACAATTAATAGAATTAAAATGAAAATTTTAGAATTTGAAGTTTTAGAATCTACTCAAAAAAAAGCTTTCGAAATAGCAGAAAAAAATTTTGAACCAAAAACGGTCATTTTAGCAAAAAAGCAAACCGGAGGAATTGGAAGGAAAGGGGGGAGAGAAGGAGATTTTTGGTGGTCGCCTGTGGGCGGACTTTGGTTTTCGATAATTTTACCGAAAATTTTGCCTGAAAAATTAGAGATTCTTACCAATTTGTTGAGCTTTTTGGTTGCAAAGGCGATTTTTGAAGAAACAGGAGAAAAAATTTTCATAAAATTTCCCAACGACCTTTATTTTCGGGGCAAAAAAATTGGAGGGGTGATGGTTCAAAATAAAATTTGCGGTAAAAAACAGGTTTCTGTAGCTGGAATAGGAATTAACACTGACGTTAAAGAATTTCCAGAAAATTTAAAAGAACTTGCAAGCTCGCTTTTTTTGGAAACAAAAAAAGAAATTGACAACAAAAAATTTTTAGAAAAAATTTTAAAAGAAATAGAAAGAGTTTTACCATGGTTTCAAGAAAAATAAAAATTTCTGTTATCATCCCTGCTTTCAACGAAGAAAGGTTTTTGGGAAATTGTTTGAAAAGTTTAAAAGAACAAGATTTTAAAGATTTTGAAATTATCGTGGTCGATAATAATTCGAGGGACAAAACAAAAAAAATCGCAAAAAATTTTAATGTAATTTTGGTTTCAGAAAAAAAACAAGGAGTAGCTTTTGCCAGAAACAAGGGAGCGAAAATAGCCAAAGGTGAAATTTTGGCTTTTACCGATGCGGATACAATTTTGCCAAAAAATTGGCTATCAAGAATTTTTGAGGAGTTTGAAAAAGACAAAAATTTAATTGCTTTTGGAGGCTCTTGCGAATTTTATTCGGGACCTCTTTGCGCAAAGTTTGCCTCAAAATTCCTTTTAAAATCATTTTTAATTTTAGATAAATTTTTCTCTCAAGGGTTCAATTTGATGGGGTGCAATATGGCAATAAAAAAGAATGTCTTTTTTGAAATTGGCGGGTTTAACGAATTTTTAAAAATGAACGAAGACGTTGAAATATCTTATAGATTAAGAAAAACTGGAAAAATAAAGTTTGATTTCAATTTCAAAGTAAAAACTTCAGGAAGAAGGTTTTCTAAAGGATTAATCTTTGGAATTTTAAATTATGCTCCAACTACAATTTACAGGTGGTTTTTTAAAAAATTCGATAAATTTCAAATTTTTTATCCCCAAAGGCGAGAAAACGCTTTTTGGGGAAATTTTTTGCTTTTTTTATTTTTTCTTTTCTTTAACTTTTTTCTTTTTTCTCATTTTTCACACCAAACAATTTTGGCTAAAAATTTATTAAAAAATGAAATTCAAAAAATAATCAGTTACGAAAAGACAGCTGAAATCAAATTAAAAAACGATGTATCAAAAATCAAAAATTCATCTCACCTTCGACGATGGACCGAATGAATACACTTTGAAAATTTTGAAAACTTTGAGAGATTTTAACATTAAAGCAACTTTTTTTGTCGTAGGAAAAAATTGCCAAAAGTTTCCAGAAATTTTAAAAGAAATTAAAAGAGAGGGCCATTCAATCGGTAATCACTCTTTTTCGCACTCAATTAAATTTTTCTTTGACTTTAAAAGGGAAATTGAAAAAACGAATGAAATTATTAAAAAAATTACCGGCCTTGAAACAAAAATTTTTAGACCTCCTTTTGGTTTTTTACCTTTTTGGTTGAAAAAATATCTTTTAGAAAAAAAATACCAAATAATCTTGTGGGATTTAGATTCAAAAGATTGGAAAGAAAAAATTAATCCTAAAATTTTCCAAGAAATTCAACCAAATTCAATTTTACTTTTTCACGATTGCTATTTTACGAGTTTAAATTTAAAGAAAATTTTGAATAAAATGGTGAGCGATTAAATCGTTTCAAACTTTCTTCCTTCTCTCAAAAATTAATTAACAAAAAGTATGATATAATTTCAAAAATATGCAATCAAACAAAAAAGACATAAATCAACTAATCGGTGTTTTTCTTCTTTCTTTTTCTGTTTTAGCTTTTGAAACTACTATTACCAGAATTCTTTCTGTGATTCTCTATTATCATTTGGCTTTTATGGTAATTTCTTTTGCTATGCTTGGTTTGGGAGCAGGAGGAGTTTATATTTATTTTTCTAACAAAATAAAGGAAAAGGCTAATTTTTTCATCGCTCTTTTTAACTTGCTTTCTTCAATATCAATTATAGTTTCGTTGGTCTTAGTTTTATCTTTTCCTTTTAAGCCTTCTGTTTCAACAAAAACTTTTTTTGATTTTTGGTTTTTATATTTTATTTTTGCCCTTCCCTTTTTCTTTGCTGGTCTTTCTTTTTCTCTTATTTTTTTCAAATTATCTAACCAAATCAGTAAAGTTTATTTTTTCGATTTAGTTGGCGGTGCAATAGGAACATTATCAGTGGTTCCACTCTTATACATACTCGACGCGCCAACCATTGTTATTTTCATCGCTTTCTTAACAGCCCTTTCTTCGTTCCTTTTCAGTTTAAACTGTCAAAAGCTGTTTAAGATAATTTCAGGTGCTTTAACAATTTTTTTATTATTTCTGGTATTTTTTAACTTTTACTATCAAATAATTAAAGTCTCGTATGTAAAAGGAGAAAAAGAAACAAACATAATTTTCCAAAAATGGTCTCCAGTAGGTAGAGTAGTCGTTTCTCCAATGAGAGAAAATACTATTCATGCGTGGGGATTAAGTCCGAATTATAAACCGGAGAAATATCCAGAACAACTGCAAATAATGATAGATGGTGCCGCAGGGACAAATTTAGAAAAAATAACTGATAATTTAGAGAAAGATTTGAAGCACTTGAAATACGACATAACCTCTTTGGCTTATTATATTGCTCCAAGGTCAAGATCTTTAATAATTGGTTTTGGAGGAGGAAGGGATGTTTTAACCAGCGTTTTGTTCGGTTTTAAAGAAATAGAAGCCGTAGAAATAAACCCAATAATGAAAGAAATTATATGTCAACGATTCAAGGATTATTCTGGAAAAATTTGCGAAATGAAAAATGTTAAGTTAGTAACTGGCGAAGGAAGGAGTTATGTAGCTCAAAGTTCTGAAAAATACTCCCTTATCCAATTGTCGCTGATAGATAGCTGGGCAGCTACCGTTGTCGGCGCTTATGCTTTATCAGAAAATTCTCTTTATACAAAAGAGGCATTTTTAGAATATTTTAAACATTTAGAAGAAAATGGGATATTAACTATTTCCAGATTTGTTTTTGAGCCGCCTCAACAAACCATTAGAGCTCTTTCTCTCTGTCGCGCCGCTTTGGAAGAACTTGGTGTCCAAAACATAGAGAAAAATATAATGATTTTTAAAACACCAGTTTTTTATAACAAAGATTTATTTGTCAGTAATTTAATGTGTAAAAAATCTGCGTTCACCCACGAAGAGATCGAAAAGGTTGAAAACATAGCTAAAGACATGGGTTTCGATATCATCTATACACCATTGCACCAAAAAGACAATTATTTCACAAAATTTATTTTAACCAAAGACACAAAACAATTTTATAAAAATTATCCGTTTAGGATTGAGCCACCAACAGATAACGAAGGGTTCTTTTTCCATATGTTAAAATTAAAAGACTTTTGGAAAGTTTTTAATTTTAAAAGTATAGAAGGTGGACAATTACATAATTATTATTCGATATTTATTTTAATAACTATTCTAATTATTGCTTCTATTCTTTCTATTTTCTTTATTTTTCCACCCTTAATCCTCCACAAGACTAAATTTTTAATTTCTAAAAAAGAGGTTTTAAGGTATATTCTGTATTTTGCCTTTTTGGGTTTAGGATTTATGTTAATAGAAGTTTCTCTCATTCACCGCTTCAGTATATTTTTCGGTCATCCAATTTATTCTATTATTGTAGCCTTGTTCTCAATTCTGTTATTTAGTGGCATAGGAAGTCTTTTGATCGGTAAGTTGAATATTAAAATTTCTAAAGTCATTTTTGCTTTGATTTTAACTGGAATAATTTTCTTAATTGTTTCCTTTTCTTTTTTCAACATCAATGGATCTTTAATTTCAAAATCTTTCTTATCAATTCTCTTTTTGGCCCCCTTGAGTTTATTTATGGGAATGCCATTTCCTTCTGGAATTAATATTTTGGACAAAAAAGACCGTCAGCTTATTCCTTGGGCCTTTGGTGTAAATTGCCTCACTTCAACTATCGGTTCTGTTTTAACTCTTATTCTTTATATAAATTTTGGATTCAGAATAACCTTTTTAACAGCTTTATTTTTTTATTTTTTAGCTCTTTTGGTAATAAAAAAATTAGAACAAAGTTAAAAATTTTTAATGTTTTGAAAGCGAGCTCTTCCAAAAATCAAGTGAGTAAAGGTAAGGTTTTCAAAAAAATTTTTAAAAAGAGAGGAGTAAAAATCCTGGGTGGTGATTTTTATTATTTGAGATTTTTTGATTTGTGAATTGAGTTTGACAAAATGACAAAGAGGTTTGAATTGATTTAGTTTGAGTACTCAAATATAAAAAGGGAACAAACATCAAGCTAACTTTTTTATATTTTTAGTGGGTAGGGTGGGATTCGAACCCACATGCCAAAGAAGGCAGTAGGTTCTAAACCTACCGCGTCTACCAATTCCGCCACCTACCCAAAATTTAGCCTTGAGACCACTAACTTTATATTACCACAAAACAAGAGAGTTTTTCTTCTTTAATTTTTACCATTCTCTTTCCCATGGCTTCTCTTTTCATTTTAGGAACGCTTAAAATTTTCAAATTAAAAATCTTTCCGAACTGCGTCCCCAAAATTAATTCTTCTTTCCCTTCTAAAAATTCTACTCCGATTAAATCTCCAGATTTTTCATTCAATTTTATCGCCCGGATTCCTTTACCTCCTCTTTTCTGCAATCTAATCGATTTTACATCAATTCTTTTTAAAAATGCCTTCTCTGTAATTAATAAGACCTCTCCTTTATCCTTGAAAGACAAAATTCTCAAAACTTCATCTCCTTTTCCCAAATTTATTCCTTTAACTCCTCCGGCTCCCTTCCCCATTTTAGGTATTTCTTTTTCTGGAAAGCTAATCACATTCCCTTTTTTTGTAAAAATTAAAACCTTCTCATTTTGGTGAACTTTTCTCACATCTCTTAGTAATTCGTCCTTTTTCAAAGAAATAATACTCGTTCCCTTTCTTGTTTTTTCAAATTCTGAAAAATCAGTTTTTTTAATTTTTCCTTGATTGGTCACAAACACTAAAAAAGTTTCTTTCGAAAAGCCTTCTTGAGTTGGAATTTGGGCTACGATTTTCTCTTTTTCTTCAATCGAAAGCAAAACTGAAATCGATTTACCCAATTTGCTTGATAACTTTAAACTTTCTACTTTGGGAATATCGTTCACTCTTAATTGATAAATCTTCCCTGATTCGCTAAAGAGCAAAAGCTTTTCTTTTGTGTTTGTAAAAATTAAATCTTTCAAAAGGTCATTTTCTGAAACTTTTATTCTTGGAAGTTTTTCTTCTTTTGGTAAAATTGTTCTAAAAATTTTGCCTTTTTCCGTAATCAAAACTAAAGCTGGCTCTTCTTTAATTTCTTCTGTAAATTCTGGCAGTTTTTCTTCGACTATTGTTGTCCTTCTTTTGTCTCCGTATTTTTCTTTCAATTCTAAAAATTCTTTTTTCATTAAAGTCAAAAGCTCCTTTTCACTTTTTAAAATTTTTTCAAGTTTTTTTATTTCTTCTCTTTTTTCTTTTAATTCTTTCAAAATTTTTTCTCTTTCCAATTTTGACAAAGAACCCAACCTCATTTCTAAAATGGCATCGGCCTGTCTTTCGGTTAACGCTAATCTTTTCATTAAAGCTTCTTTCGCTTTTTGCCTGTTTTCTGATTTTTTGATTAAAGAAATGACCAAATCTATTTTTTCTATGCATTTCTCAAATCCTTCTAAAATTTCGATTCTTTCTTTTGTTCTTTCTAAATCAAACTTTGTTCTTCTTAAAATGATTTCTTTTCTAAACTCTAAAAATTTTTTCAAAATTTCTGGTAAGCTCAAAAGCCTTGGCAAAATACCATCAACCAGAGCGACCAAATTCACATAATAAATTTTTTGGAGGTCAGAAAGCTGATAAAGCTTTTTTAAAACTTCTTGGGGATCGGTGTTTTTTGAAAGTTCAATCACGATTCTCAAACCTTCTCTGTCTGATTCGTCTCTAATGTTTTTTATTCCTTCAATCTTTTTTTCTAAAACTAATTGAGCGATTTCTTGTAAAAGTTGAGATTTCTCGACTAAGTAGGGAATTTCGGTAATAACGATTTTAAAGAGACCTTCCTTTTTTTCTTCAATTTTTGCCTTGGCCCTACAAGTTATAGGACCCTTTCCCTGGGAATATACTTTTTGAATTTGTTCTTTATCGAATATTATTCCGCCGGTTGGAAAATCGGGGCCTTGAACAAATTTGCAAATTTCTTCTACGTCCGCTCCTTTATGATCTAAAAGATAGATTAAAGCATCGCAAATTTCAGAAAGGTTGTGAGGAGGAATGTTCGTTGTCATTCCTACCGCAATTCCCAAGGATCCGTTCAGTAAAATGTTTGGAAAAGGAGCTGGCAAAACCGTTGGTTCTTTTTTTGTTCCATCATAATTTGGAATAAAATCTACGGTCTCTTTTTCAATATCTCTTAATATTTCTTCTCCAATTTTTGAAAGTTTGCATTCTGTATATCTTTGACTTGCCGGAGGGTCTCCGTCAATACTTCCCATATTTCCTTGGCCTAAAACCAAAGGGTATCTCAAAGAAAAATCTTGAGCCATTCTTACTAACGCTTCATAAATTGGAGCATCTCCATGAGGATGGAAAGATGCCATCACATAACCTACTACTGCTGAAGATTTTCTAAATTTTGCTCGAGCTTCCAACCCCATTTCTTTCATCCCGTACAAAATCCTTCTTTGAACGGGTTTTAAACCATCTCTCAAATCTGGTAAAGCTCTCGAGACAATTACTGACATTGCGTAATCCAAATATGCAGATTTCATTTCTTCTTCAATCTTCTTTTCAATTATTCTTTCTTTTTGAGCCATAATGTTTTATTTCGCTAAAATTTTCTGAAAGTGAAATTTCAAATAAATCGAATATAAAATTATCAAAATCACCAAAAAAATTACAATTGAAATTTTAAAAATTTTTTTTCTTTTTTCTAGAGGTAATTCTCTTACTTTTTCTAAAAAATTCATAATAAATAAAATATCGTGAATTTTTCACGAAAATTTTGTTAAAAAACGATGAGTTTTTATCTAGTTAAATTTTAATTTAAATTTTTTAAAAATGCAATTTTTATTTTTCTCTAGAAAATTTCAAAACCAAAAAACAAGCAGCAATTTCAAACATCAAATGAGATCCTCCATAACTCACAAAGGGCAAAGGGATTCCGGTTAAAGGCAAAAAACCAGAGAGGGCGCCGATGTGAATTGTAGTTTGCAAAAAAAACCAAGTTAAAATTCCAAAAAGAGTCAATTTTTTAAAATAATCAGTTTGTCTTTGAGCAATTTGATAAATTCTCAAAAAGAAAATAAAAAACAAAAGCAACAAAAAACAATTCCCCAAAAAACCGAATTCTTCGGAAAAAACCGCAAAAATAGAATCTGAAAAGGGGTGGGGCAAAAAACCCAATTTTTCTTCAGAAAGCCCAATTCCCTTCCCAAAAATTCCCCCAGAACCAATGGCAACCTTGGATTGAATTACATGATAACTAATTCCGTAGGGATCTAATTGAGGATTTAAAAAAGTTAAAAGTCTTTTCACTCTGTAGGGCGCTAATTTCAAAAGAGGTAAAAAAGAAATTAAGGCTAAGCCCAAAACTAAAAATGTTTGATACAAAGGAGTTTTGGCAAGGAAAAAGAGAGAAAGTGAGATTCCAAAAAGCAAGGTTAAAGCTGAAAAATTGGGTTGGGCCAACAAAAACAAAGAAATAATTCCCAAAAGAAATAAAAATGGTAAAAAATAAGATTTTTTCTGTTTAGTTTTTGATTCTAACCAACTTGAGAGATAAAGAATAAAAGTTAATTTTAAAAATTCCACGGGTTGAAAAGAAAAGCCAAAAATATTAATCCATCGATAAGCTTTGTTTGCAGGATTGGCAATGCCCGGTACAAAAGTTAAAAAAACTAAAAAAAGAGAAAACAAAAATAAAAAAAGGCTTGTTTTTTTTAAAAAATTAGAAGGCAACAAAAAAAGTAAAATTCCCAAAACCAACCCTCCTAAAACTCCCAAAAGCAGTTGGTGTTTTAAATAATAAAAAGGGTCGTTAAAGTTCTTTTGGCCAGGATAAAAAGAAGCAGACAATAGAATCAAAAATCCAAAACAAAGCAAAAATAAAAATAAAAATAAAAATAAAAAATCGATTTTTTTCTCCATATCAAAATTTTATCTAAAAGAGTTTAGATTACAAAAACTGCCGCAGCCACCACAAAAGTCCAAAGGCCGTTTTTGTTTCCTCTGGCTGTTTGAGTAATGTTTGTGGTGTAAATAATTTTCCCTGACATTTTAAAAACTTTTTCTCTTTTGTCCCAAGATAAATCCGGATCAAAAGAAATTCCTAAGGTTGAAGCTAACATTGAAGCTGCTAAATCTTCAGCGTATTCTCCCGCTTTTTTTTGAGGTTCACCGAAAGAATGGTGCTCTGCAATATAGCCGTATTGATTTTTATCTGCTGGAATTGCGCAACCTATGGAAGCTGCAATTAACCTGTTTGGTTCTTGAGTGGCATTTTTGGACAAAACAGTAAAAACAATTTGCCCCGGTTTTAAAAGTTTTAAAGCTTTTTCTCTCGAAATTCTTTTGCAATTTGGTGGCAAAATTGAAGATACTGAGACTAAATTAAACTTTGAAATACCAGCTTTTTCCAAGGCGAGTTCAAAAGATTGTAAATAATCTTTATGAACCCCTACTCCTTTGGTCAAAAAGAAATATCTTGGAACCATTTAAATTTGTTTTTTAGGATGTTATAAAATTTAAAATTTTTTGTCAATATCAAAATTTTTTTAAAGAAGCTTTGCCCTTTTTATCCACTTAGCTAATCTTACAATATTCCTTCCCAAAATTTCTAGTTCTTTTTTTTGCCAAGATCCTTTTCCTTTTTCATTAAAAAATGGGGTGGCAAAAGGAGGAATTACGCATCCCATTTCATTGAAAGTAGAAATCAAATAGTGAGAAACTTCTTCGCCTCCGGATTCTTCAGCGGTAGAAACTGCCGCAAAAACTTTCTCCTCCAACAAATAACCGTTATTTTCGAGTGAGGTTAATCTATCGATAAAATTTTTTAACAAACCCGAGACTGAAAACCAATAAGAAGGCGAACCCAAAACAAGCGCGTGGGATTTAAGTAAAAGAGGAACAACTTTTTCCATATCATCTTTTTGTTTGCAAGGAAAAACACATTCTTTGGGAGAATTTGAATAACAACCCAAACATGGCAAGATTCTAAAATCTATCAAGTGAATCAATTCAACGTTTGCTTTTTCTTTTTGGGCCCCCTTCATCACTTCTTTTAAATATTCAACCACTTTTCCGTTTTTTCTTGGAGATCCGTTAATAAAGAGAGCGAAAATTTTTTTCATATTTTTGAACAAAAATGAATTTGGGGATTATAATATTTTGTTTTTATTTTTAGTTTTTTAAACCTTCTTTCAATTTTCATTAACGTAATTTTATCAAGGTTGAAATTTTTTGCTCCAACAAAAAAAACATGTTCATCAAAAGGAAAACAATCTACAAAGGCTTTATGTAAAACATAGTTTTTAAAAGTATTTTTCATTTTTTCTCTTAAATTAATTGAAAGTTTTTCTTTAAAGTATCCAGCTTGAATAGAAGCAATTCCATTTTTTTTTAGCGCTTTTAAAATTTTTTTATAAAAAATTCTTTCCCACAAAGGCAAGGAAGGACCAGAAGGATCAGTTAAATCATCGATTATTATATCGAAAAATTCGTAATATTTATCTAAAAACTTGAAAGCATCATCAAAAAATATTTTTACTCTTTTATCTTTAAAAGCTCCGTTTGATACTGAGGGTAAATATTTTTGAGAAATTTGAATTACTTTTTTATCAATGTCTACTAAAAAAATTTCTTTTGCAGGATGTTTTATCACCTCTCTTAAAGCTCCCCCATCTCCCCCTCCGATTATTAAAACTCTTTCTGGTTTTTCGTGGTAATAGAGCATTGCGGGATGAACTAACATTTCGTGGTAAATAAATTCATGTTTTGTTGATAGTTGCACCTCTCCGTCTAAAACCAAAATTCTTCCAAATTCTGCGTTTTCGAAAATTTCAATTTTTTGGAATTTACTTTTTCCAGAATAAATTTTTCTTTCTATTAAAAATCCCCAAGTCGATTTTTCGGGTTCTCCGGGTAAAAATTCTTCAAAAAACCATTTTTTTCCAAGAAAAGTTTTTTTCATATTTAATTTGAAGATTGTCTATTTCCTCTTTCAAATAAAAAAATCTTTGTTTTTTTTGGTTTAAAAATATTTTTTAAATACTTCAACGCTTTTTCAGGTTGGGCATTTTTGCCGCAGCTAAAAATATCTAAAGCTAAATATTTAAATTCTGGCCAAGAATGAAAAGAGATATGAGACTCTGCTAATAGTAAAACTCCCGTTAAACCATGCGGGTTGAATTTGTGATAAGAGAATTTTAAAGGAACGTTTCCGCTTTTTTTTGCTGCCTCAACAAAAATTTCTTCCAATTCTTTTGGATTCTCTATAATTTTTCCACCCCAAAGGTCTGCAATCAAATGGATTCCTAACGATTTTCGTTTTTTTGATTTTACTTTGGCCCATAAGGACCTCTTTGTTTTTTTCATATTGATTTTTTAAAAATTGGTCGCTTACACCCAAGAGGTTTTTCCTTCCTGGTAGCTTCCCCCTCTTTCGAGAGGAAAAACAAAGAGGAAAAAAAGCGACCAACCAATTTTAAAAAAAATTTTTTTCTTTAAAATCGATTTTTATCGGTGCAATTTAATTTTAAAAATTTTTTGAAAAATATAACAAATTTAAGATTTTTTTTCAAGAATTAAAAAATCAGGCCTTTTATTTTATTAGAAAAAAATATAAAATAAATTTATGGTAAAAGAAAAAATTTCAAAGTTACTCAATAAAATCACAAAAAAAATCATCAAAAAAGAAGGAGTTCGAAATTTCAAATTTGAAAAATTTGAAATTGAACATCCAAAAAACAAAAATTTTGGAGATTATTCTACTAATTTGGCATTGGTTTTGGCCAAACATTTAAAAAAAGATCCAATGGAAATTGGCGAAAAAATCAAAGCTCAAATTTCGAAAGCCAAAACTGATTTGTTTGAAAAAATTGAGGTGGTAAAACCAGGTTTTATTAATTTTTTTCTCAAAAAAGAATTTTTACAAAAAAAAGTTTTAGAAATTATAAAAGAAAAGAAAAACTTTGGAAAATTGAAAATTGGAAAAAAACAAAAAGTTCAAGTTGAGTTTATCTCTGCAAATCCTACTGGACCTATTCACGTTGGAAATGCAAGGTCTTCTTTTTTTGGAGATTTGTTGGCTAAGGTTTTGGAGAGATCGGGATACAAAGTTGAAAGAGAATATTTTATTAACGACGGGAAATTTAACACTCAGATTAGAACCTTAGGCCAAACTGCTTTGGGAAGGGGTACTGCTTATTTAACAGAAGAACTCAAGGTTCAAATTAAAAAATTAAAAAATAAATTAAAAAAAATTACGGATGAAGGGGAAGCAGGATATTTATTGGCCCAAGAAATCCAAAAAGAAAACAAAAAATTTATTGAAAAAAAATTAAAAATTAAATTTGATAATTGGGTTTCAGAACAAAAATTATACGAACAAAAAAGAGTTGAAAAAATTTTTCAATGGCTAAAAAAGAAAGGATTAACTTATGAAAAAGACGGAGCTTTTTGGATAAAACTTTCAGAGTTTGGAGCTGAAAAAGACGAAGTTTTGATAAAAAAAGAGGGAGGCCCGAGTTATTTTTTGTCTGACATTGCTTATCATAAATTTAAATTTGAACGCAATTTTAAAAAAATCATCAATATTTGGGGCGCTGACCACCAGGGACACGTAAAAAGAATGAAAATTCTAGCGAAAATTTTGGGGTACAAAGGAGATTTCGAAATTTTAATTTGTCAAATCGTAACCTTGAAAGGCGGAAAAAAATTTGCAAAAAGGAAAGGAGAAATTATTACTTTGAAACAATTAATCGATGAAGTGGGTTTGGATGTGGTAAGATTTTTTTACTTAACAAAGTCTTTGTCCACTCAAATGGAATTTGATTTAGATTTGGCAAAAGAACAATCTGAAAAAAACCCAGTTTATTACATTCAATATGCTCATGCCAGAATTTGTAGTATTTTGAAAAAACTCAAAACTCAAAACTCAAAACTCAAAATTAACGCCAAAAATTTGAAGCTTTTAAATCACCCCGCGGAATTAGAATTAATAAAGCAGTTAATAAAATTTCCAGAAATTATAGAAGATTGCGCAAAAGATTATCAATTACAAAGAATTCCCCAGTACGCTTTAAATTTGGCAAGTTTGTTTCATCAGTTTTACCAAGAATGCAAAGTTTTAACAGAAGATAAAAATTTAATGGAAGCGAGGTTGAATTTAATTTTAGCTACAAAAATCGTTTTAAAAAACGTTTTAGATTTGATGGGAATTTCTGCTCCAGAGAAAATGTGAAATTTTGAAAGTTTATCAAAAGCTAATGTTTGGTGAAGATTTTATTTTTTCAAAATCTGTGGTTTTTTGGTGAGAAAAAAAGAAGGCAAAAGTTGCCGGTAAAAGACCGTTGTCTAAACAAAACTCTTTTTGAGGAATTAAAATTTGGCGTTCTTTAAATTCTTTTTTTATTCTTTTTCTTAAAGTTTCGTTTGCCAAAACTCCTCCACCAAAAAAGAGTTTTTTTATTTTGAATTCCTTTTGGGCTCTTTTTGTTTTTTCAATTAAAACATCAAAAACCGCATTCTGAATTTCTTTTGCCATCAAAATTTTGTAAATTTCACTTTCTCTTTCTTTTTTTGGTCTTTTCATGAAATCATAAAGAACGGCGGTTTTTAGCCCCGCAAAAGAGAAGTCGTAGTTTTTTTGATTGACCATTGGCCGGGGCAATCTTAAACCTTTTAAATTTTCTGGAATTTTTGATGAAATTTCTGGAAATTTTTTGGCCAATTTTTCTATTTCGGGCCCTCCAGGATAAGGAAGACCCAAAATTCTGGCACACTTATCCAAGCATTCTCCTGCAGCATCATCCCTTGTTTCTCCCAAAGTTTTAAATTTCAAAAATTTTTCCATCAAAACTAATTGAGTATGCCCTCCAGAAACCAAAAGTCCCAAAGCAGGACAGAATTTTTTCGTTTTCTCAATTGGAAAATTTAAAAAATTTACTAACAAGTGTCCTATTAAGTGATTCGCACAAACTAAAGAAGAATTAAATTCTTTTGCGATTTTTTTTGCAAACTCAATTCCCTGCCACAAACAAGGATCAAGTCCTGGTCCTACTGTTACTCCGATTAAACCTGGGGGAGATTTCAAAAGAGATTTTTCTATCAAAGAAAAAAGCTTTGGCAAATTTTTTTGATGCTCTCTTTTTGCCAAATTAGGAAAAACCCCTCCGTATTTTGCGTGAAGCTTTGCTTGAGAAGCGACTAAATTTTCTTTAATTTTGAATTTTCCTTTTTCAACTTCCAAAATGGCAATTCCGGTTTCGTCGCAAGAACTCTCAATTCCCAAAATTTTTATTTTTGAAAATGGTTTTTTCTTTAACATTTTTTGAAATTAAGGAATTCGGATAAATTCTACAAAAAGGACCTATTAATTTCCCTGGCATCACGTTTACTTTTGAACCCAAAACCGTAAAATCTCCAATGACCGTTCCAAGATGATCTAAGTTTGTATCGATATTTTTTTCTTTAACTTGAGCAAAAATTGTTTTTCTATCTAATCGTACATTCGAAGTAATTATTTCAGCTCCAATTTTAACTTCGCTCCCCAAAATAGAATCCCCCAAATATCCAGAATGAGTGCTGCAATTTTTTTGAAAAATAACGTTTTTTGTTTCACAAAAAGCCCCTATGGCGCAATTCTCTTCAAAATTACAATTTTCTCTCACTAAAGAGAAGCTTCCGATGGTACAATTTTCTCCAATGTAACAAGGTCCTTTTAAAACCGCATTCTCAAAAATTTTTGTACCTTCGCCAATAAAAATTTTACCTTCTAAAATGACGTTTTTTGAAATTTTTACATTTCCTTTAATTTCTTCTTTCAAAAAATTTTTAAAAAGATAATCTCTGATTTTAAACAAATGCCAAGGATATTTTAAGAAAGTGGGAAGTTCCTGTTCTGTCTTTTTTGAAAAAACTAATTTTAACCCTTCTTTTTTTGCAAACAGATTTAAAGCCGATTCAAAATCTGTCGGTTCTTTTTTAACTTTTTCGTAGTAATGAAAAAACTGAGGGTTCAAACAATAAATTCCAGAAACTTTAATTTTCTTTTTTTCTTTCCAAACTTTTGGTTTTTCAACAATTTCCAAAATTTTCCCTTCCTTTTCTTTTATCATTCCAAAAAGAAAAGGGGTTTTGGTTTCTTGACCAAAAATTAAACCCTCATTTTTCTTTAAATTTTTGAAAGCTTTTTTCATTTCCTTTATCACTTCTTGAGAGCAGACGACATCTCCGTTTAACACAAAAAAGGGTTCTTTCAAGTAGTTTCTTGTTAAATAAAGAGCGTTTCCCGTTCCCAAGGACTTTTTTTGAATTAAAAAATTTATTTTTAATTTGAGTTTAAATTTTTTCAGTTCTTTTTCTACGTCTTTTTTGGAAGACTGAACTATAAAAACTTCTTTAATTTTTTCTTCTTCCAATCCTTTTAACGTCCACCAAATCAAAGGCTTTCCCATCAAATAAAAGAGGGATTTGTGTTTTAAATTTAAAGGCCAAAACCTTGAACTTTCTCCTGCGGCCAAAATTACTGCTTTGTCCATTTTTCAATTTCTTTTGAAAAAATTTCTTTCAAGATTTCTAATTTTTCTTTTGTTTTTGCTTCAAAATAAGCTCTAATTATTGGCGAGGTGTTCGAAGCTCTAAACAAAACCCAACCAAAATCAAAATATATTTTCAAACCATCCAAGGTGCTGATTTTTTTGTATTTTCTTTTTAAATTTTTGGTCATTCTTTTTATCACTTCGAATTTTTTTTCGTCTGGACAAGAAAAAGAAAGAGTTTCTGTGAAATAAAATTTAGTTTTTTCTACGACCTCAGAAAGCTTTTTTCCTTTTTTGATTAAAATTTGAGCCGTTTTTAAAGGAACCAAAATTGCATCATCAAACAAAAAGTAATTTGGCATTACAATGTGTCCTGATTCTTCAATTCCCAAAATTGCTCCTTCTTTTTTTACTGCTTTAATTACAAAAGTATGGCCCACCGGAACTTCAATTATTTTTCCTTTTGCTTTTTTCACTTCTTCATCAATTTTCATTGTGGTCGCTACCGTTTTTACTACTTTTTTTTGACCACCTTCTTTTAACATTTCTTTAGTTAAAATAGCGCCGATTTCGTTTCCTCCCAAGTATCTTCCTTTATCATCGATGATTACCGCTCTGTCTCCGTCTCCATCGAACGCCACCCCAAAATCCGCTTTTTCTTTGATTACTCTTTTTCTCAAGGCTTTTGTTGCTTCGAAGGTGGGTTCTGAAGGTCTGTTTGGAAAAGAAGGGTCGGGATTGCAAAACAACTCTATTGTTTTAAAACCAAAATTTTTGAAAATTTTTGGAGCCAAAAGAGACAAACTTCCGTTTCCACAATCTACTACAATTTTTAGAGATTTTTTCTTTAACTCAGGAAAAAATTTAAAAAGGTTTTCGATGTATTCTTTTTCAAAATTAACTTGTGCAAAAATAAATTTTTTCGAAGGATTAATTTTTTTAATTTTTAAAACTTCATTTTTTATTTTTTGAATTTCTTTTGATGCGATTGGTTTTCCATTTCCAAAATTAATTTTTAAGCCGTTCCATTCTGAAGGCAAATGAGAAGCAGTTACGAAAAGAGTTTTTGAAACTTTCAAAAAACTTCCAGAAAAAAAACAAAGCCCAAAAGGAACTTCTCCCGCAAAATAAACTTTTGAATTTTTTAAAATTAAACCTTCAATCAAAGCCAAGGCCAAGCTTTCAGAACCCTTTCTTACGTCATGGCCCACTAAAAATTTTTTTCCTTCTTTTCCCAAAGCAAACCCCACCTTCCTAAAAAGGTTTTCATCAATGTCTTTTTTATAAATTCCTCGAATGTCGTAAGCTCTGAAAACTTGAGGATTTATTTTTTGCATTTTCAATTTTAAAAAATTTTTTGAAAAAAATGAAATTTGACTTTGACTTTTGAAACATTTAAAATTTTTTTAATGAAAAGATACGACCCAAAAGAAATAAGACCTTTGTACGAGAAATTGAGGCCGGATTTGAAAGAAGCTTTGTGGTCAGAAAGGACTGCAGAAATTATCGGAAGGATTGCAAAAGATTATAATTTGGGGGATGAAGGAGGAGGAAAGTTGGCAGAGTTAGTAGGGTATGTTCTTTTGGGACTTTTGCCCCCACAAAAATTGGATTTTGAGATTGAAGATGAATTGGGAGTCGATTTTGAAACTGCAAAAAAAATTGCTTTCGAAATTTCAAGATTGATTTTGTTTCCAGTAAAAGAAAGCTTGGAAGAGTTATACAAGATAGAGTTTGAAAAACCAATAACACCAGAAGAAAGTTATTTCATTGAAGAAGAGAAAAAAACAGAAGAGGAAAAAAAAGACATTTACAGAGAACCTATTGAATAAATTTTTATTAAAAAATATCTTCTAAAATTTTAAAAAATTTTTCTTTTGAGCGTTCTGAAAAACTAAAAAATTAAGGACGTTTTTTCTCTTGAAATTAAAGTAAAATTTCTTGAGCCCTTTGGGCTCTTTTTTGAATTTTTTATTTTAAATTAGAACGAACAAGGAGTGTTTAAGAAAAAATTTTTTGATTTTTACCAAAAAATCCAAGGAAAGTTCTTTTAAGGAAGTTCTTTTATGGTGCAAGAAATTTTAAACCAATCTTTCAATCCTGTCCATTCTGCCACACCCATGACCGTAAAAAATAAATTTAATAAAAACCACAAAGCCAAAAGAAAAAAAAGAGAATAAGCTGTTAATTTTATTCCCTCTTTTATTTTCTCTATTGCTGAAATTGCGCTTCCCTCTCCTAAAAAAGCGGGATGAATTTGAGAAAGCAAAAGTAAAAACCCAAACACAGTAATTAAAACAGCCAAGAGAGGCCACAAAAGCTGAGAATAAAAAAATTTTATTACATCAGAAATCAAAATAAAAATGTGACAAATTTGACAAGGAATGAATTTTTTATTCGCTCCACACTTTTGCAAGTCTACGTCTTTATATTCTGGATTTCCGCTTTTCACGTTCAAACATTTTCCGCAAGGAATCAGGCCATCGTATTCTACCTCAAATTCATATTCTACTTTTTCCTCCCCTGTCTCAGGGTCTTCTTTTGTTTTCAGAACTTTGTAGGTTCCAGCTGAAAAAGAAAAAAGAGGAAATGCTATTCCCAAAATCAGAAAAAGAGAAATCAATTTTTTCATCAATTTTATTTTACAAAATTTCCTTGATATTTTCTTTTAAATTTTTTAGAATTTAAAATTCTTAAAATGGACAAAAAAATTGCAAAAAGAATACCCGATCAACTCAAAATCATCGTTTCTGGAGCGGCTGAAGTTTCTCATTGTTGCAAAAACATCGTTGAAATTGCAAAAGAAGTCGGAAAAGAAATCGCAAAACAAAATTGTGTTTTAGTTACTGGAGCAACCACGGGAGTTCCTTATTGGGCAGCTCTAGGATGTAAAGAGGAAGGAGGAATTTCGATTGGTTTTTCTCCTGCTTCTTCTGAAAGAGAGCATTCAAAAGTTTATAAACTTCCTCTCGACGTTTTCGACGTTATAATTTACACTGGAGCGGATTATGTTGGGAGAGATGTAATGATGACAAAAGCTGGGGACGGAGTAATTATTATTTGCGGGAGAATGGGAACTTTGCACGAATTTGCGACTGCCTTCGAAATTCAAAGACCGATTGGGGTTTTGGAAGGAACAGGAGGAACAGCTGATAAAATCAGAGAAATTGTCGCCGGTCCTTATCGAGGAATAAAAAGAATAATTTATGATACTGACCCAAAAAGAATCGTAAAAAGAGTAATCGAGGAAGTTAAAAAACAAAAAGGTCGAAAAAAATAAAAAATATGGAGGAAGGAAAATTAGTCGGGAAAATCGTTCATTATTTTTCGAAAATTGGAGTGGCGGTAGTAGAACTTTGCGATACTTTAAAAGTTGGGGACAAAATAAAAATTGTTGGAAAGGATGTCGATTTCACTCAAGAAGTTGAATCTATGGAAGTAGACCACAAAAAAGTTCAAGAAGCTAAAGCAGGAGAAAAAGTGGGCATGAAAGTGAGTCAAAAAGTTAAAGAAGGTTTTGAAGTTTATAAATTGTAAATTTTTTCAAAATTTTTTAATTTTTTAAAACAATGGAAAACTTAGTAGAAAAAGTTAAAAAAAGAATAAAAGGAGTACCCGTAGCTAGCGGAAGAGGAAGGATTTATGGGAAGGTCTCTTTTGACGATTTAATTTTTGTTCCAGCCCAATTGGCAAAAAGGCCCGTAGATTATTATAAGGAAAAAATTTCATCAAAAACGACCATCGGAAAATATTCAAAAAAACCGATTGAGTTGGAAACTCCGATTATAATTGGAGCAATGAGTTTTGGAGCGCTTTCAAAAGAGGCAAAAATTGCTCTCGCTAAAGGTTCCACCTTGGCGGGAACAATAGCAAACACTGGGGAAGGGGGAATGTTACCAGAAGAAAGGGATTTTGCAAAATATTTGATCGTTCAATATTCAACCGGTAGGTTTGGAATTACAGAAGAAATTTTGAAAAAAGCAGATGCTGTTGAAATTAAAATTGGACAATCGGCAAAACCGGGGCAGGGAGGGCTTTTACCAAAAGAAAAATTAACAGAAGAAGTTGCAAAAATTAGAAATGTTCCGATGGGAAAAGATGTCCATTCACCGGCTTATCATCCAGACATCAAAAATATCAACGATTTAGAAAAGAAAATTGAATGGCTGAGAAAAATTACTGGTGGAGTTCCGATAATTTTGAAATTGGGAGCTCCGGCAGAAAAAGACATAGAATTGGCAATTAAAGCAAACCCAGATATTATTGCAATCGACGGAAAAGGCGGAGCAACCGGAGCTGCTCCAGAAGCAATGCTTAATGAAGTTGGAATTCCAACTTTAGCTTGTTTGACGAAAGCGAGGGAGATTTTAAACAGAAAAAAAGCAAAGCAAGAACTTTGGATTGGTGGAGGTTTGAACACTGGAGCAGATTTTGCAAAAGCTTTGGCTTTGGGAGCTGATGCTGTCTTTTGCGCTACTCCTTTTTTGGTTGCTTTGGGTTGTATTCAGTGTCATCAGTGCTACACAGGAAATTGTCCCGTTGGAATTGCAACTCAAAATGAAAACCTAAGGAAAAAATTAAACGTTGAAGAAAAGGCCAAAAACGTGGCAAGTTTTATTAAAAATTGCACCGAAGAAATAAAAATAATCGCAGGGGCTTGCGGTGAAAATGACGTCTCTAAATTAAACAAAAATCATTTGAGAGCTTTAAACTCTGAGATTTCAAGAATTACGAAGGTAAAATTAATTTAAAATTTTAATTTAATAATTTTTGAAATTCGAGCCAAAATGAAAATTGCTAAAACTTCCATCGAGGTGAGAGTAATTTCGTCCAAAACCGAGGGGTTAAAAAGGGTAAATTTATTTTTTGTAAAAAAATCAAAAATATAAAAGAAGGTGACAAACGCTATCCAAAAATAAACAAAAAATTCTCCCTTTCTTTCTACTTCTTTCCCCCCCAACCATCTTATAAATTCTTTATGGATCGCGTAAATTAACAAAACAAAAATATAAAAAGTTTTAAGTTTTACCTGAGGAAACCTTCCCTGGGTAAAAAATTCTAACGCAAACATTCCCATTATTAAAAAAGTAAGCAATGCAGAAATTAAATAAAGTCTTTCGTTAATTTTTAATTCAGTTTTTTTAAATTTTTCCATAAAGGCTTTTTAAAATTATAAAATTTTTTGTTAAAATAATCAAACAAAGGTCGAAAACCTTAGAGAAATTTTAAATTTATGGAGGTAAAAGTTAACAAAGAAAAATGCATCGGATGTGGATATTGCGCTTCAGTTTGTCCCGAAGTTTTTGAATTGGGAGACGACGGAAAGTCGAAGGTAAAAGAAGGGGTTGATTTTTCAAAATATAAAGAACAAATAAAAGAAGCCAAAGAAGGCTGTCCTGCAGGAGCAATCGAAGTTAAAGAATAAAAAGTGGTAAAAGAAGTCGGGAAAAAAGGAGAAGAAATTGCGGTTGAATTTTTAAAGAAAAAGGGGTACAAAATTTTAGATAGAAATTGCGTCTTTAAAATTTTGGGGTCCTTTCAAAGGGGAGAACTAGACATTGTTGCCAAAAAGGGCGATGTTTTTTGTTTTGTAGAAGTAAAAACCCTTAAAAATCCAAAAGTTGATATTTTACCAGAAGAAAAAATAAACCTTTCAAAGAAAAAAAAGTTAATTTTGTCAGCTCAAAGCTGGTTAGTAAAAAACAAAATTCCTTTAAATTGTAAGTGGCAAATAGATGTAATTTCAATAACTTTTAAAGAAGGGAAAGGTCCTCAAGTTTTTCATTTTGAAAATGCAATTTCAGATTTTTGTTAAAAATTATGAATTTTGAATTTGTAATTTCTTGTCTTTACTTTTTTTTGCCGGCTTATTTTGCAAACATGAGTCCACCGATTTTAAAGAGATTGGGAGTTTTTAATTTTTTAGCTTTTCCTATAGACCGAAATTTAAAGTTTTTCGACAAAAAACCTTTGTTGGGTTCTCATAAAACTTTGAGAGGAGCGCTTTTTGGTTTTTTGGTCTCTTTTTTGTTGGTATTACTCCAAAGAATTTTATTTGAGATTGAATTTTTCAAAAAAATTTCTTTGATAGATTACGCAAAAATTAACATTTTTTTGTTTGCGACCGTTTTTTCTTTTGGGGTTGTTTTTGGTGATTTATTTTTTGCTTTCATAAAAAGAAGGCTGAATTTGAAAGAAGGAGCTCCTTTTTTGCCTTTTGACCAAACAAACTATGTTTTAGGTTGTGCCTTTTCTCTTTATCTTTTTAAATTCCCTATTAAATTTGAAATTTGGCTCTTTCTTTTTTTCGTCACTTTCTTTTTACACATTATAGTCAACAGATTAGGTTTTTACTTGAAAATACATTCTGCTAAATGGTAAAATTTAAAAAATGAAAATTTTTTTGAAAACCTTTTTAGATTTTTTAAAAACCTCCAAACTAATTAAAAGTTTACTCTTTGTGGATTTGACTTTTTTTGGATCCTGGAGCTTAATCAATCCTATTTTTTCGGTTTTCATCGTGCAAAAAATTGAAGGAGGAAACGTTGCCGTAGCTGGAGTTTCTATCGCTATTTACACCATCACTTTTTCCATTTTTAGATTTTTAACCGCTTCTTTTTTAGATTCAAAAAAAGGACAAGAAGATGAATTTTGGTCCTTGTTTTACGGTCTTTTGTTTTTATCTTTTTGTAGCTTTTTGTATCTTTTTGTTCGCTATCCATCTCATCTTTTCTTTTTACAATTTTTCCAAGGAATTGCTATGGCAATGTATTACGCAGGATATTTTGGAATTTATTTAAGGTCTCTTCCCAAAGAAAAAGAAGGCACGGCTTATTCTCTCGATGTTGCTTTAACAAATTTAATAGGAGGAGTATCAATTTTGTTTGGAGGAACGATAGCTTATACTTTTGGATTTAAAACAGTTTTTGTTTTGGTGGGAATTTTTACTTTTTTGTCTGCAATTTTTTCTTTGAGAATTTTAAAAGAAATTTCGCCTCACTCTTTTAAAAAAATAAAGTTTTTCCCTTTTTAAAAACTATCTCACTCTTGAAACCCGAATCAATCCCCCACAAGGAACAATTTCGATTCCTCTTTTTTCTAATTCATCTAAAAATAAATTCATTCCTAAAGAATCCGAAGGGCAATGACCTGCTACTAAAACATTAATATTAGCTTCTTTTGCTTTCTGCCAATGTTCTTGTGATTGATGCATTGAAACTATGGTTCCAATTCCAACGATTGCCATTTTTTCATAAAGCTTTGGAGAACCCTCTGTCCCTCCGGTAATTTCAACTAAAGCAATTTTCCCGCATCTGTTTTCTCTCGAACCTACAGTAATTTTTGGTCCAGAACCCAATTTTGCTGCTCTTTTGTATTCTGGGATTTCCAAAAGTAAATCATAAAGTTCTTCTAAGGTATCAGGATTTTCTTTTTCGATTAAATTTTTTAAAAATTTTGCCACTAAATTGTCTGCGGGAGTGTGAACGTTCATTAAATTGATTCCCAAAAGCTTTGCTGCATCCACTGTTTTTTCATGAATCATCACGTGAATCCCCCTGGCCACTTCGTCGATCCTTTCTTTCATCAAATTTTCAGCCACATTAATTGGTACTCCGTAATAATGCAAAACATCGCACTGCAACTCCATTACATCCGTCAAGTTTGCTAAACCTTTTCCCAAAGGATGGTGCGAAATTACAAGGTCAATATCCTTTAACTCTTTTGCTAAAAGCAATTCTTCAACTTCAATCGAAATTCCCGCTAAAACTTTTTTAATTTCTTTATCCTCTGCGATGTGATAAATTCTTGAATCCAAAAAAGGATTTTCTAGGGCTTCAAGGTCAAAAATTTCTTTTTCCTTTCCGCTCAATCTTTGATATTTTTTTCTTTTTCGTTCCAAAAATTTTTGCACCCCTTCTTTACCTCTAAAATCCGCCTCAACGCCCATTTTTATTGCCAAATTAAAAATTTCTTTTGTTTTCATTGTTAAAATTTTATCCAATCTTAAAATAAAATTCAATGGATTTGCTTTTTATTTTTTGCTAAAATTTTTTCAATGAAAAAAGAAGCGAAAAAAGAACTTAATAAAATTTTAGATTTTTTGGTCGAAATAGGGAAATTAAAGAAAATGAAAAGAAGGGGATGGGTAATGAGAAAGGTAAAAAATCCTGAATCGATCGCAGACCATGCTTTTAGAACCGCAATTTTAGCTTGGGTTTTGTCAAGTTTTAAAAATTTAAACACTAACAAAATTGTAAAAATGGCTTTAGTCCATGACCTTTGCGAAATTTGGGCGGGCGATACTACTCCTTACGATCCCTTTCTAAATAAAATCAAAAACAAAAAAGAGCTCGCAGAACTTTTAAAAACTTGGCCAAGGTTTTCTCAAAAAGAAAAAATAAAATTCGCAAAAGAAAAATTCAAAAAAGAATTAAAGGGATTAAAAAAAGTTTTATTTTTTCTCCCAAAACATCTTCAAAAAGAAATGATGCATTTGTGGCTAGAGTATGAAAAAGGAATAACAAAAGAAGGAAGGTTTTTAAAACAGCTAGACAGAATTGAAAATTTAATTCAAGCCCTTGAATATTTAAAAGAAGGAAACAAATTTGCCATTTCTCCGTGGTGGGAACAAAAAGAAGAATTGATCGATGATCCTCTTTTGTTAGAATTGCTTTTTGTTTTGGAAAAAAAATTTAAAAAATTTTTTAAAAATTAAATGAAAAACATAGTTGAATTCATCCAAGAAATAGCACAACTTAAGGGAAAAGCAAGAAGAGGGTGGGTTTTGCATAAATTTAAAAATCCAGAAACGACTGCAGAACATATTTTTCATTTAGCTTTTTTTGCCTGGATCGCAGGAAGGTTTCAAAATTTAAATACTGAAAAACTAATCAAAATGGCTCTTTTGCACGATATTTGCGAAGTTTACGCGCCGGATTTAACTTCTTACGATGCTAAAGGAATAGAAAAAAAGGGAAAAATCACAATAAAAGATGTTTTGAACATCGTCCCCCAAAAAGGAAGGCCTCAAACTTGGCAAAGAAAAAGGCTGGAGTTAATAAAAAGAAAATTAGAAGAAAAAGCAATGAAAAAGATCTTAAAAAAATTACCTCCAAAGATTAAAAAAGAAATGGAACTTTTGTGGCAAGAATACGAAGAACAAATTACTCCAGAAGCTCGACTAATAAAACAAAGCGATAAAATGATCAATCTCCTTCAAGGGCTCGAATATTGGAAAAAATACGGAAAAATTGAAAAAGATTTATGGATTCAAAGAGCAAAGGAAGTTATAGATAATCCATTTTTGATAAACTTTCTTAGATATTTAGAAAAAAAATACAAATAACCCCCACCAAATTGTGGGGGATTTTTAAAAGAAAAGGTTTTTAATGAAAACCTTTAATAATCTTCTTCTGGAAGTTCAGTTTCTTTCTTTTTCTTTTCCGGAATTTCTGAGACGACGCATTCTGTAACAAAGAGCATTGAAGCTGCAGAAACTGCGTTCTCTAGAGCCGTTCTTATTACTTTTGTAGCGTCGATTACGCCACTTTCTAACAAATTCTCAAACTTTCCTGCCAAAGAGTTAAATCCAAAAGCAAAATCTTTATTTTCTTTTACTTTTTGAATTACAATCGAACTATCAAAGCCTGCATTCTCTGAAATCTGTTTTATAGGAACCTCCAAAGCCTTTTTCAAAATCAAAACGCCGGTTTTTTCATCTCCTTGTAAAGTTTTTTCTAATTCTTCTAAGCTTGATTGGGCTTTCAAAAGAGCAATTCCTCCTCCAGGCAAAATTCCTTCTTCAATGGCTGCCCTTGTAGCGTTCAAAGCGTTTTCGGTCTTTTTTTGTTTTGTCTTTTGTTCTATTTCGGTTGCCGCTCCAACTTTAATTACCGCCACTCCTCCTGAAAGCTTTGCTATTCTTTCTTGTAATTTTTCTTTATCAAAATCTGATTCTGTTCTTTGAACTTCTTCTTTTAATTGTTTTATTCTCGCATCGATTTCTTCTTTCTTTCCTTTACCTTCAACAATGGTTGTTCTTTCTTTTTCTACCACCACTCTTCTTGCCCTTCCCAAATAATCAAGCTTTATATTTTCAAGTTTTAGACCCAATTCCTCTGAAATTACTTGTCCTCCGGTCACGATCGCAATGTCTTGGAGTATTTCTTTCTTTCTGTCACCAAACCCTGGAGCTTTTACTGCTACACAATTTAGTACTCCCCTAATTTTGTTAACGATCAAGGTTGCCAAAGCGTCTCCTTCTAGTTCGTCCGCAATAATCAACAAATCCTTTTTCCCCGTCTGAACTACTTTTTCTAAAATAGGCAAAATTTCATTTAAGGCTGAAATTTTTTTGTCAGTGATTAAAATGTAGGGTTCCTCCAAAACCGCTTCCATTTTTTCTAAGTTTGTAATCATGTAAGGAGAAACATAACCTCGGTCAAACTGAAGCCCTTTAACGATTTCTCGTTCTAAACCAAATTTTTTCGATTCTTCTACGGTAATTACTCCATCTTTTCCTATCTCAGAAATTGTTTCTGCGATTATTTTCCCAACCTCAGGGTCCAAAGAAGCAATTTGGGCTACGTTCGCTATTTCTTCTTTTTTTGTGATCGTCTTCGAGTTTTTCTTTAAAAATTCAACCACCCTTTCCAACCCTTTTTCTATTCCTTTCCTTAATAACAAAGGAACTGCTCCTGCGGCAACATTTTTCAATCCTTCTTTCGCAATCTCAAAAGCTAAAACCATCGAAGTAGTCGTTCCATCTCCGGCCTTATCTGAAGTTTTCTCTGCCACTTCTTTTAAAATTTCAACTCCCAAATTCTCAACTTTGTCTGCCAATTCTATTTCTTTTATAATCGAAACACCATCGTCTGATATATCGGGAGCTCCAAAACCCTTGTCTACCACCGTGTATCGTGCTTTGGGTCCTAAAGTAGCTTTCACTGCTTTGTAACCTTTCTCCATCCCTTTTAGCAACTTTCTTCTTGCTTGTTCAGAAAATAAAATTTGTTTTTCTGCCATGGTTTTTAATTTTCAATGATTGCTAAAATGTCTTCTTCTTTGCAAATTAAATATTCTTTATTGTTGACCTTTATTTCGTCTGGACCGTATTTTTTAAATAAAACTTTTTGGCCTGGTTTAACGGAAACTGGAATTAAATTCCCTTTTTCGTCCCTTTTGCCAGGTCCTACCGCAATTACTTTTCCTTGTTCTGGCCTTTCTTTTTCTGCGGATTCCGGCAACAAAATTCCAGCCTTTGTTTTTTCTTCTTGTTTTATCGACTCAAGTAAAATATAATCTGCTAAAGGAATAATTTTCATTTTAGTTTTTTAGGGCATTTACGACCTTTAAAACAAAATTTTTGAGGCAGAAATTCTAATAAATATAATACTTAAAAACTTTTTGTTTTTCAAGGGGTTTAAAAGTTTTTTAAAAAAATGGCAAAAATTACTAGGCTAAAAATTCTTTTTTCTACAAAAAAGGATGGTTCAATGAAAATTGGAGACAAGGTGGGAGAAAAAAATAGAGAAAAATTTTTAAAAAAGGCTGGGGTTGATAAAAATAATGTAGTCTTTATGAAAGGATGCCACGGAAAAAGAGTAAAAAAAGTTTCAAAAAAAGATAAAGGAAAAATTGTTGAAGGTTTTGACGGGTTAATTACAAAAGAAAAAGGAGTTTTTTTGGGAATGACTTTTGGAGATTGTTTGCCAGTTTTTTTGTGGGACAAAGAAAAAAAAGTAATTTCTCTTTTGCATTGCGGGTGGCGAGGAATTGCAAAAGGAATTTTAGAAGAAGGAGTAAAGAAAATCAAAAGCTTTAAAATAAAACCAAAAGAGATTTTTGTCTTTATTGGTCCTGGGATTTGCAAAAAGCATTACGAAATAAAAGAAGACGTTTTTGAGAAGTTTAAAAATTACAAAAATGCAATCACTTTTAAAAAAGGAAAAATATTTTTAGATTTGAAAAAAGTAGTAAAAGAGAAATTGAAACGTTTAGGGATAAAACGCATTTTTCAATCAAAAGAATGTACTTTCTGCCAAAAACAAAAATATTTTTCTTTGAGAAGAGACAAAAAACTAAGGGTCCAAATCGCTTTGTTTGGACTAAAGGTTGGTAATTAGTTTTAATTTTTTAATAATATAAATGATGGAGTTAAAAAAATTAGAGAATGCGAAAACAATTTCAAAAGGTTAACAAAGAGAGGTTTTCAAATTTTCAAATTTTTGAGGCTTCGATTTTGAGGTCTTTTTTGGTTTATTGAGAATTCAATTTTGTTTAATGAGTTAAATTGAATAATATGAAAAAAATAAAAATTCGAGAAGCTAAAATTGAAGATATTCCTCAAATTTTAGATGTAGAAATAGCAACTTGGGGGAAAGAGAGAGCAGCTACTTTTGAAATGTTGGAGTCAAGAATAAAAACTTTTCCTGAGGGAACTTTAATAGCTGTGGTGGATGAGAAAATAGTTGGTGTGGTTGTAGTTGAAATAATTAATTCTAACCTCATAAATAATTTTTCAACCTGGTATGAAATAACAGATAATGGTTTTATTGCTAAAACTCACAATCCAAGAGGCGACACTCTTTATGGAGTAGATTTGAGCGTTCACCCTCTTTATCAAAATAGAGGTATTGGGAAAAAGTTACTTATTGAGGCTGCCAAAATAGCTATTAAATATAATTTAAAGCAAGGTATGTTAGGAGGAAGAATTCCAAATTATTGGAAATTTGCAGATAGAGTTAAAGTAGAAGATTATGTGAAAATCACCCATGAAAACAATTTTTATAATATTCCACCTGACCCAGAATTGTTATTTTATCTAAAATGCGGATTTAAAGTTGAAAGAATTATTCCTAACTATTTTAAAGATCCAGAAAGTTTAAATTATGGTATGCTATTAGTTAGAGAAAACCCATTTTATAACAAATGGTATCGCTGGATAATTGCAAAGATTTTTAATTTAATTTCCAATCTCTTTTTTCCATAATTCATAGCAACTGCAAGTAAGATTATTTAATAAACTTATGTCATGAGTTTCTCTATATTGTTGAAGAATAGTTTCTATTTTTTTTGAACATAAATGACAATTAAAAGGTTTAGCTATTGCTGGAGGTTCATCCTCAAAAGCCCCAACATGGACAGGTCCTAAATGGTAAGCTTTTTTAATTACTTCAATGATGCTCCAAAGCCAAGGTGGTTTATATTTTTTTTCTTTAAAAAATTGAGCCATCAGCGTACCTTCTTGAATAAAAGCAGTTTCTAGGGCTATCTCATCCGTTCCCACTTCAAACGCATATTTTATAGTTTTAATCGCTTCTTCAATTGATTCCTTTTCAGAAAGAGAAATTGGTTTCAGAAATACATAAGTTAATGTTCTTACATTATTTTTCTTAAGAAGTTTTATCGCGTTTTCATAGTCTTTTTTTTGAAGTCCCTTTTTAATTACAAAATTTCTTATCCTATTGTCTTGAGATTCTAATCCAATTCCTATTATTAATGTCTTGTTTCCTAATTCTTTTTTTAATGTTTTGATTTTTTTTTCAGTAATAAATTCTACTCTTGATTCAATGAAAAGTTTTTTTAATGAAGGATGCAAATTTACTTCTTTAAAGATTTTTAACTGAGTTTCAAAAGGAATTTCTTTTTCATTCAAAAAACTTCCACCATTGTATATTGTTAAATTTACTGGGGACTCTTTAGTAGTAAGAATAATCGCAATTTTAAAAAGAGCAAATAAGTCATCACCTGAAAATTTTTCGCCAAATTCTTTAGCTTTTTTCCAAAAAGCGCACATTGTACAACCTCCAGTTTTGAGTGCCCATTGGCAACCTTTTCCTGGAAGTAAAATAGTTAAACGAGAGACAGAATTTTTTTCATCAAAATCGTATATTTTGTCGAGATAAAAAAATTTTTGATTTTTGGTGAATAAGTTAAGTAACTTTAGCGTAGTTTTTTCTCCGCAAATTTTATTCAATTTTGAAATTAAATTTGGTAAAATTTGCAAGATGAACATATTTTAGGATAAAATTAAATATAATATGATCTCATTACTATTACTAGTGATTATTCTCTCTTTACTTGCTTTAATTGGCATAATTGTTTTTTTTAGAAATCCGCATAATGGAACAAATCAATATTTTGGATTGATGGTTTTTTGGGGAACATTGTGGATTTTAAGCAATTATTTAGAAAATTCACCGATTTCGGAAATTTATCGGATCTTTTTTTTAAAACTTGATTTTGCATGTGCAACTTTCCTAGTTCTGTTTTTTTATCTTTTTTGTCAAAATTTTCCCCAATCAAAAACTTTTCTATTAAGAGAAAAAATTGTTATTTATTCTTTTGCTTTTCTATTATTTATTTTATCATTTGGTAATTCAATTATCAAGAATTTTTATTTTGCTGATGACACCGTTCAATTTAAAACAGGAACTCTTTTTTGGTTTTATTTTTCTTTTATATTTTTCTGTCTCGGAGCTGGTTTGAAAAATCTAATTTTCAAATATAAACAATTGAAAGGAATAGAGCGTCTTCAAATTTTATACATCTTTTTGGGAGTAGCGATGGTAATTCTTATAGCTACTCCCCTCAATCTTATACTTCCTCAATTTATTTTTATTCCATTAGAAATTGCCAGAATTGGAATTTATTCGTTTTTGCTCTTTTGTTTTTTTACTGCACTTGCCATTCTCAAATATCACCTTTTTGGGATTAAAGTAATTCTAACTGAAATTTTGGTAGGAGTAATGGGAATTATTTTATTTTTGCAAATAATCTTTGCTCAGAGTTTACAATGGAGAATTTCTAGTGTTTTGACTTTTCTTTTGTTTTTAATTTTTGCCTACTCTCTTTTAAAAGCAGTCCACGAAGAGGAAAGAAGAAGGGAGGAGGCAGAGAGGTTAGCACAAAAAGAAAGGGAGTTGGCAGAGAAATATCAGGTTTTGGCTATAAGGTTGATAGCAATAGAGAAAAGTTTGAAAGAGGTAGCAGAGAGAGAAA
>Ga0078972_1004412_pt1 | contig 38700 bp, 38 predicted proteins | sample YelNatPaOPGAMG01_FD_67568 | JGI IMG/M metagenome (GOLD analysis project Ga0078972, IMG submission 67568) | Hot spring thermophilic microbial communities from Obsidian Pool, Yellowstone National Park, USA - OP-RAMG-01 (SPADES assembly) (version 2) | ecosystem: Environmental > Aquatic > Thermal...
ATCCGATATTTGCCCATAGTAGAGGGTTTTTTGAGATCAGCTGGTTTATGAGGGGGATGGATAATTTTATGGTGGACCTCTCCTTAAATCCTAGATTGGCATGTATGCTTATGGATAAAGTGAAAGATTATTTAATAGCTAAGTTAATAAAGATCCTAGAGGCTGGAAAAGGGAAGATAGACTTTGTAGAACTAAATGACGATGTGGGTGGACAGAATGGGCTATTGATAAGTCCAGATATGTGGAGAGAATATATAAAACCTCGTATGAAAGAGATGATTGATGTGGCTCACAGTTATGGCTCAAGGATTATGTATCATTCCTGTGGCTCAGTAAGGGCAATAATCCCAGACCTTATAGAAATAGGGGTAGAGATATTAAATCCTGTCCAGCCTAAGGCGGCTGGAATGGAACCAAGAGGGCTGAAAAGAGATTTCGGAGATAAACTCACTTTTTATGGAACAATAGATGAACAGGAGACTCTTCCTTATGGAAAACCTGAGGATGTAAAGGCTGAAGTCCTGGAGCGTATCTCCTATATGGCTCCTGGTGGAGGATTTATTATTTCTCCTTGCCATTCTATCCAGCCCGATACATCAGTGGAAAACATTTTGACCTTATACAAGACTGCGTTAGAGTATGGAGTGTATGGTAAATAAAATAACATAAATGAATCTTTTATTCATTTAGACCTTTTTCTTTTATCTTTTCGGCAACTAAGGATAGCGTTTCTAAAAGTTTATCTCTTTGGTCATCTTTCAAATCCTTTGTTAGGATGCACTTTAATTCCTTCCCTGCAGGTACGAATATGCCTAACTTATTCAATTCTTCCCTATAGAATTTTACAATTGGCTCTGCATCTCTAACCTTTTTCAGAATATCTGCAAAAGCAGTATAAATAACATTTTGCTTAAAAGCAGAATCCTGAGGCCAGCCATAGAGTATATTTATATGATTTCCATCTAGATCAACATTAATTGAAAAGCCCTTTGAACCCCAATGTATGGGTAGACTATTTTTCTCGGCAAATTCAAGTAGTGCTTCAAATGTAACTGTTGCAAGTTTGGTTGGTGAGTCAATTAATTTTATGAAATCCTACTAATTATATGCTAAAATGTAATCTGGAGTGTCAGTGGACAATATCAGAATACATATCATGGAGACTGTGAATGTGGGCGGAGATGGTCTTTAGAAGAACAGTCTCAAGTGATTGAGGAAATTTCTGATAAAGATGAACTGTGATTTCATTATGAAGAAAGGTTTAAAATATTTTTGGAGGGAAGAATGATTAAAATCTTAAAGCTTATAGATTCTAAAACAGTTGATTTTGCATCCATAGAACTTGAGAAGTATCTAACTTTAGCTGGGAATAGATATGGTTTCTCGATAGAAAAAAGAGATAAGTATAATAAAGATGAGAATGCTATATGGCTTGGCCTTTGGAATCAGTTTAACCTTGAAGACCCTAAGGTAGAAAACCCCAGGTTTGATGATGCTATCTTTGTAGATATAGATTCTGGAACTGGTATTATTGCTGGAACAAACGAGAGAAGCATCCTCCTTGGAGTCTATAGATTCTTAAGAGAGATAGGGTTTAGATGGATTAGACCCGGATTAGATGGAGAAGTTATTCCAAAAAGAGATATCTTAAAAGTCAATGTAAAGGTGAAAGAGAAAGCTTCCTATCGACATAGAGGTATATGTATAGAAGGTGCAGTAAGCTATGAGAATGTAGCCGATATGATAGACTTTATCCCTAAGCTAGGCTTTAATAGCTATTTTATACAGTTCAGAGAGGCTTATACATTCTTTGAAAGATGGTACTCTCATAGAAACAATCCTCTTAAGGAGAGAGAGGCTTTTTCTTTAGAAAAAGCCAGAGAATATATAAGCAAACTTGCAAGAGAGATAAAGGAAAGGGGTCTTTTATACCATGCGGTAGGACATGGATGGACCTGTGAGCCTTTTGGGATCCCAGGCCTTGGTTGGGACCCTTATGAGAAAGAGATTCCTCCAGATATAAAACAGTATTTCGCTGAGATAAATGGAAAGCGCGAACTTTTTGAAGGGATACCATTAAATACAAACCTGTGCTACTCTAATCCTGAGGTAAGAAGGATCATAGTTAACAGTATAGTAGATTATCTAAAGACTCATCCAGAAATTGATACACTTCATTTCTGGCTTGCTGATGGGAGTAACAATCAATGCGAGTGTGAAAATTGTAGGGGTACTCTTCCATCTGATTTTTATGTAATGATGTTAAATGAACTTGATAGATTACTTACTGCCGAAGGTATAGATACTAAGATTGTATTTTTGATCTATGTTGATCTGTTATGGCCTCCAGAAAAAGAGAGAATAGAGAATCCTGATAGATTTATTCTAATGTTTGCTCCCATCACTAGGTCTTATAGTGATACGTATAGGGCAGGTTATGGGAAAGCCCAGATCCCTGAATATAGAAGAAATCAGCTAATCTTTCCTAAAAATATAGACGAGAATGTGTCTTTCCTCAAGGCTTGGCAGAAGATATTTGATGGGGATAGTTTTGACTTTGATTATCATCTGATGTGGGCTCACTATAGTGACCCTGGATATTTTGACATCTCTAGAGTTATATATGAAGACATAAAAAATTTAAAGAATATTGGACTTAATGGTCTTGTAAGTTGCCAGATACAGAGAGTATTTTTCCCCACAGGGCTTCCAGTATATGTGATAGCTCATACATTGTGGAATGATAGTATTGATTTTGATAAGATAGTTGAAGATTACTTTAATAGTGCCTTTGGGAAGGACGGGGAAAAGGTAAAGGATTATCTTTCTAAAATTTCCAGCCTTTTTGACCCACCTACTTTAAGAAGAGAAAAACTCCCTTCTGAAGATATGCTAGAAAAATTAGATAGGATTTCTAAAGTAGTGACAGATTTTATGCCTTTAATAGAGGATAGAATAAGAGAAGAAGGTAGCACCTTATTTAAGTCTTGGCTTTATCTTAAATATCATTCAGAGGTAGTTTTAGCTCTAGCTTCTATCCTGAAGAAGAAATTTACAGGGAAAGATAAGACTGCTTTAGAACTTTGGAATAATTTGAAGGGCACCCTCCAAAAGAATGAAGATGCCCTTCAACCTGTATTCGATCTATTTGAGTTTGTAGAGGTTATGGAGAGGGTCTTAAGAGGCTAAGAAAGAGAGAGCCCCATATTCTTCATATTTTCAAGGCTTATTTTAAGTGCTTCCCATATAGGATAAAGGGGGGATTGGTCGAGCTCTACCATTGCGTACTCTGTGCCTACTTTATTACAGGCTTCTATTATTCTGGTCCAGTTTAAGTTTCCTGTGCCGATAGGCATCATCACCTGTCTATTTTCTTTAATTCCCATATCTTTAAAATGGCAGATAGGCATCTTGTTTGGGAATCGGCTTATCCAATAAGCTGGGTCTCCCCCACCATACTGGACCCAATAGGTATCTATCTCCATCTGTAGTGCATTCTCTTTGGCATTTTCAAATAGAATCTCTAGTCCTGTCTTCCCATCGTATCTTTCAAACTCTATCCCGTGATTATGGTATAGGAGAGTTAGTCCTTCTTTTTTCACCACCTCTCCAATCCTACTGAGTTCTTCGGCTACTTTCTTATAACCATCTGGATTGTGGAGTTCCATAGGTAACCCAGGACATACTACATAAGGTGCCTCAAGAATCTTATGCTCCTCTATAACCTTTTCTGTCTCATTTATGAGTCTATCATAGCTCTGATGAGTAGTAGGTGCTTTTATCCCTAAATCATCTAACATCTTCTTTAATTCCTTTGTATCAATCTTTCCCATCCCAGATACCTGGACCACTTGATACCCTATATCTCTCGCCTTCTTTAGGGTCTCCAAAATCTCTTCTGGAGTCTTACAAAACTCTCTTACTGAATAGAGCTGAAGTCCGATAATCATCTTTGTATCCTCCTTACCTATTGACCTTTTCTATCATTTCTTCTACCTCTTTCTCCCCTTCTTTATAAAACTTCTCTTCCTCTTTATCAAGTTCTTTAAGAAGTCTCAAGAATTCTCCTGCGTGCACTTTCTCTTCGTTAGCTATATCGTATAGGACCTTTCTTGCTAAGAGTTCATCTGTAGATTCTGCAGTCTCTGTGTAGAGTTGAATGGCTTCATATTCTGCTGCTACAAAAAACCTTATAGCTCTTATTAACTCTTCCCTGGTGATCTTTTTCTCAGCAGAAAGGGTAGAATACGGAGTTCCAAATTCTGGCATATCAAAAACCTCCTTTCATTAATGTATTATACAAATTATATCACATTTCTCTCCATAAATATTTTGGATATTTTTCCATAATTTCCTATTTCGTGGTATAATTTTATTTATCAAAGAATGAGTTCAGATAGGAGGCTTGTATGAGAACAAGAAGACTTGGCTGGACAGAGCTTAATCTATCAGTTATAGGTTTTGGTTCTTGGGCTCTAGGTGGTAGTGGTTGGAGATACAGCTGGGGTCCTCAGGATGATAAGGATTCAATCGATGCCATTAGAAGGGCTATAGATTTGGGGGTAAACTGGATAGATACTGCTGCAGTTTACGGGTTGGGACATTCAGAAGAGATAGTTGGCAAAGCTATTAAGGGCTTACCCAATAGACCTATAATAGCTACTAAGTGTGAGAGGGTATGGGATGAAAGTGGTAATATCTTTGGTAGACTAAAGAGAGAAAGCATTAAAAAAGAAGTAGAGGATAGTTTAAGAAGACTCCAGATAGACGTAATAGACCTGTATCAGATCCACTGGCCTGATCCTGATGAGGATATAGAAGAAGGATGGGCTGCTATGGCTGAACTCGTAAAAGAGGGAAAGATCCGTTATGCTGGAGTTTCGAATTTTAATGTGGAGCAGTTAAAGAGGATAGAAAAGATCCATCCTGTTGCCTCTTTACAGCCACCTTATAGTATGATAACCCGTGGGATAGAGAAAGAGATCTTACCATACTGTAAGGAGAAAAATATTGGTGTCATAGTATATAGTCCTATGCAGAAGGGATTACTTACTGGTAAGATTACTAAAGAAAGGGTAAAGAATCTTCCTCCTGATGACCATCGTCGTAATGACCCTCACTTTCAGGAGCCAGAATTGAGTATAAATCTTGAATTAGTGGAAAAATTAGAGGTAATTGCTAAAAAATATGGGAGGACTCCTGCTCAGCTTGCTATAGCGTGGATACTGAGGCGTCCTGAAGTTACTGCCGCTATTGTTGGAATCCGCCATCCTTCCCAGATTGAAGAGATAGCTCCTGCTGGAGATTTTGAATTAGCCAAAGACGATATAGAAACTATAGACAGACTTTTGCAGGAGAGAGATGAAAAGTTGAAAGAACTAGGGATTGGAAAGTAAGATATCTATCTGTTGTAAAGGGGTAGGTCCATTAGGTGTTATAATATAGTTAGAGGCTTTTTATGGCAAGTATAAGGTTAGAGCATATAACAAAGGTCTTCCGTTCGGATATAGGTTTTTTCAGAGAGAAACGTCTTGTCAAAGTAGAAACAGGAGGTTTGTTGGCTACCGATGGTCCAGTGGTTGCTTTAGATGATGTCAGTTTAGAGGTCTCTCAAGGTGAGGTTCTTTCTGTTCTAGGCCCTTCTGGATGTGGCAAAAGTACGCTCCTTAGGGTTATTGCCGGGCTACTTGAGCCTGATGGGGGGCATATATATTTTAATGGGGAATGTGTAGATAATGTTTCTACTAAGAATAGAAGGGTTGGTTTTGTCTTTCAAAACTATGCATTATACCCACATATGACATCTAAAGGGAACGTTATATTTAATCTTCTCCTCAAGAGACTTCCAGACAGAGAGATTGAGGAAAGGGTAAGGTATACATCTAATGTTTTGGGGGTTGGTTTTGAAGAACTACTGTCGAGAAGACCAGGTACACTCTCTAGTGGACAGAAACAAAGGGTAGCTCTAGGTAGATGTATCATAAGGAACCCTTCAGTATTCCTATTGGACGAACCACTCTCTGACCTAGATGCAAAACTAAGACAGACTACTAGGATAGAACTAAAAAGATTATTAAGACATTTTGGAATAACTACGATATATGTTACCCATGACCAGATAGAGGCTATATCTTTAGGGCACAGACTGGCTATTATGAGACAGGGTAAGATAATACAACAGGGTACGTTTAATGAGATCTATAATAATCCTTATAATGCCTTTGTGGCAGGTTTTTTAGGAAATCCTCCTTTAAGTTTAATAAGGGGGAAAGTGATTGATAATATGTTTTATGGAGGGGGTATAACCTTTCCTACTAAAAATCTTTTAGGGGAGGTTATAGGAGGAATAAAGGCAGAAGATATTTCTTTAGGAGGTGATTTTAGAGGAATAGTAGAGGTAAGTGAACCGAATCCTTCGGAAAAATCCCAGATAGTTACTGTGAGGATCAAAGAAAATGCTCACATAAAGATGAGAAGAGATTTGGATCACATATGGGAGGTTGGTGAAGTGATCCCATTCTCTATAAGAAGGATGTATTTCTTTGATCCTGTTACAGAGATGCTTATAGGTATTATTGAAAATAAGGAGGTTGTGAGAATATGAGTATTATCCGTAGACAGATGAGAGAGACTAGTGAACACTTAGATGACCCTTATATTGGGGGGGTAGAATACCATGACCCTACAAGATGTCCAGTTTGTGGGGTTGTATATAATAAGAAGAGATGGCAATTTATAGATGAAAAAGATATAAAATTGAGCGATGAAAATGACTATATAGCAGAGGCAAAATGTCCTGCCTGTCGTAAGATAGAGGACCACTATGTTATGGGAATAGTAGAATTGTCTGGAGATTTTATCCTTTTACACAGAGATGAGGCTATGAATCTTATAAAGAATGAAGAAGCAAGAGAGATGGAGAAGAATCCTTTAGGAAGGATTATAGGAATTGAGGAGAAGGAAGGTAAGATTTATATAGAGACAACAAATGAGGCATTGGCATTGAGATTAGGTAGGGCCCTCTTCAAGACATATAAGGGAAGTATAGAATATAAATTTAGTGAAAGCCAAAAATTGGTTCGTGTTGTATGGAGGAGGGATTAACTATATGGCTAATTGGAAACCTATGAATTTCTCTGACGATTTCTGGAATATAGACAGAGAGATTCAGCAATTTATGGAATGTGTCTTTGGGGCTTATTCTTGGAAGCCCTCTGTAGATGTGTATGAGACAGATAGAGAGTTGATAATCCTGGTAGAGATAGCAGGGGTAAATAAGGAGGATATAGAGATCTTTGTCCAGGGTAATATAGTAATTATAAGGGGCAATAGGAAAGAGCCAGATACAAATAAGAAAGAGGCTTATCATCAGATGGAGATAAATTATGGTGTATTTGAAAGGTCAATATCTCTTCCTATCTCGGTAAGAGAAGAAGATGCCAAAGCCTCTTTCCAGAATGGGATCCTTAAGATTGTTTTTCCTAAGGCAACTCGGATTACAAATATTCCATTAGAAGAGGAGGGAAGCTTATGAGTGATGAAGTTGGTAAGATTCCAGAAGTGCTCCCCATTCTCCCATTGAAAGAGACAGTTATCTTTCCTTCTATGGTGGCTCCTATAGTCGTAGGAAGGGAAAGGTCTATAAAGCTTATAGATGATGTGGCAGTAGGGAATAAGATGTTTGGAGTAGTAGCTCAGAAAGACCCAAACATAGAAGAACCTAATACCAATGAGATTTACAGTATTGGAACCCTCTGTACAATTATTCGTATGTTGAAATTCCCTGATGGGACTACCAGATTACTCGTTCAGGGGATAACTAGAATAAGGATCAACCAGATATTAGAATCGGAACCTTATTTTAAGGCTTCTATTGAGCCAATCCAAGAAGTATATGAGATGACTATTGAAGTTCAAGGTCTAATGAGGAATGCTTTAGACCTCTTTCAGAAGGTCGTCTCTATGGCTCCTTACCTGTCTGATGAGGCTTATGTAACCGCTATGAATATAACAGAACCAAACAAATTAGCTGATTTTATTGCAGCAAATCTTAATATAACTACAGCCCAGAAGCAAGAAGTATTGGAGATTATAGACGTAAAAGAGAGGCTCCAAAAGGTTACATATCTTCTCAACTCTGAGGTACAGATACTTGAGGTTGGTAAACAGATCCAGAGTGAAATTAAGACAGAGATGGATAAGAGACAACGTGAGTATATCTTACGAGAACAGCTCAAGGCTATTCAGAAAGAGTTGGGAGAGACAGACCAGCAGACGAAGGAGATAAATGAACTCCGTGAAAAGATAGAGCAGGCTGGTATGCCTGAGGAAGTCAGGAAAGAAGCAGAAAGAGAACTTGATAGACTTTCTCAGATGATGCCAGGAGCGGCTGAATATACGGTGAGTAGAACATATCTGGACTGGCTTATAAATCTGCCCTGGTCTAAGTCTACTGAGGATAATCTAGATATAGATAGGGCTAGTAAGGTCTTAGATGAAGACCATTATGACTTGGAAAAGGTAAAGAGTCGAATCCTTGAATTTCTTGCTGTTAGAAAACTTAAACCTGAGACCCATGGACCTATACTCTGTTTTGTTGGACCACCTGGGGTCGGAAAGACCTCCCTAGGGATGTCTATAGCAAGAGCAATGGGGAGAGAGTTTATAAGGATTTCTCTTGGAGGTGTTAGAGATGAGGCAGAGATCAGGGGGCATAGAAGGACATATGTAGGTGCCCTGCCAGGTCGTATTATACAGGCGATAAGAAAGGCTGGAACAAACAACCCTGTGTTTATGATGGATGAGATAGATAAACTTGGGGTGGATTTTAGAGGAGACCCAGCGGCGGCATTGTTAGAGGTTTTAGACCCTCAGCAGAATAACAAGTTTGTAGACCATTATTTAGATGTCCCATTTGATCTCTCTAGGGTATTCTTTATAACTACTGCCAATATGTTAGATACGATACCTCCAGCTCTTTTGGATAGGATGGAAGTAATCACCCTACCAGGGTATACAGAATATGAAAAGTTGGAGATAGCCAAGAAGTATCTAATCCCCCGTCAGATATCTGAGAACGGTTTGAGTACTGAGATGGTGAGGTTCGAAGAAGATGCAATAAAAAAGATAATAAGAGAGTATACTAGAGAGGCTGGGGTAAGGAATCTAGAAAGAGAGATAGGTTCTGTATTAAGAAAGATTGCACAAAGGGTGGCTAAAGGAGAAACAGGCTTATTCGAGATCTCTGAAGAGGATATAGAGAAATATCTTGGTATTCCTAGATTCCGTTATGGTCTTGCCGGAGAGAGAGATGAGGTAGGGGTAGCCACAGGTTTAGCTTGGACAGAGTCAGGAGGAGATGTCCTATTTATAGAGGTGACCCTTGTGCCAGGAAAGGGTGGGCTTATTCTTACCGGAAAGCTAGGAGAGGTTATGCAGGAGTCAGCTAGGGCTGCCCTTACATATGTGAGGTCTAAATCAGAGGAGTGGGGAATAGAGCCCAATTTTTATGATAAGTGGGATATCCATATACATGTTCCAGCAGGTGCTGTTCCTAAGGATGGTCCTTCGGCAGGGGTTACTATGGCTACTGCCTTAGCTTCTGCAATAAGGAGGATTCCAGTAAAGAAGGACTTGGGAATGACAGGTGAGATCACCATAAGAGGAAAGGTCCTTCCAGTGGGTGGGATAAGAGAAAAGGTCCTTGCTGCCCATAGGGCAGGACTAAAGACAGTAATATTACCAAAAGAGAATAGACGAGACCTAGATGAGGTGCCAAAACTCGTTAAGGAGGATATAGAATTCATATTTATAGAACATGCTGATGAGGCAATCAATATGGCTTTACTTATACCAGAATTAGTTAAATAAAGGCAGGTGATAGGTATTGAATAGATTTAATAAAGAATCTCTAAGCCCTGGGGAGATAGAGCAGCTTAAAAGGCTAGGTGTTCTTTGTAGAGGAGATATCCTAAAGATGACTACCCTGGCAAAACAGGGACATCCAGGTGGTTCTATGTCCTCTATCGATATATATATTACACTCTATTCATTTGCAAATGTAGACCCTAAAGACCCTTCTAATCCTCGAAGAGATAGGATAGTTATAAGCCATGGACATACTTCGCCAGGGGTATACAGTGTTTTGGGTAGATTTGGTTTTGTAAATCTCGAGGAGGCGATAGCCTATTTTAGACTAGCGGGAAGTCTCTTTGAAGGACATATAGAGAGAACAGTCCCTGGGATAGAGTGGACTACCGGTAACTTGGGGCAGGGTTTATCTGCTGCCTGTGGTTTTGCCCTTTTGAATAAGGTAAAGGGTTATGACTTTCATACATTTATTGTAATGGGGGATGGAGAGCAGCAGAAAGGACAACTCTCTGAGGCGAGGAGATTTGCTGTAAAATATGGCTTAGGAATTACTGCTATTATAGATAATAATGGATTGCAGATAAGTGGTACTAATAGCTTTGTTATGCCTCAGGATATAAAAGCAAATTATCTTTCGGATGGATGGGAGGTCTTAGAGATAGATGGACATAACTATCAGGAGATATATCAGGCTCTTAAGTATGGAGTAGAAAAGAAAAAGCCTATAGCTATTCTTGCTAAGACCATAATGGGTAAGGGCGTTTCATTTATGGAGAATAAAGAGGTCTATCATGGGAAGGCACTTACTACGGACGAGTATAAAAAGGCTATGGAGGAGTTAGGTCTAGAAGATGACCTCGAGAGATATCAAAAATTAAGAACCTCTTTCCAGCCTAAAACTCATACCTTTCCCAAATCTGAACCCGTAAGTATAGATACCGGAATCCCCTTCCTTTATACTGTTCAGGATAAAAAGGACAATAGGTCTGCATTTGGAAATGCATTGAAGGACCTTGGAGAAAGGAATAATGATGGTAAACATACCCCTATCGTAGTCTTTGATTGTGACCTCGCAGGTTCTGTAAAGACAGATGGGTTTATGAAGGCCTGTCCAGATTATTTTTTTGAAGGAGGTATCCAAGAACACAATACAGCTACAATAGCAGGAGCTATCTCTACCCAGGGGGTAGTTAGTTTTTTTGCTGATTTTGGTGTATTCGGAATAGACGAGACCTATAATCAACATAGACTTAACAGTATAAATGGAACCAACCTGAAGCTCGTAACTACTCACTGTGGACTTGATGTTGGCTCTGATGGGAAGACACATCAGTGTATAGACTATATAGGTGTTATGAGAAACCTCCTTGATTTCAAGATTATCGTGCCTGCAGACCCAAACCAGACGGATAAAGCTACAAGATACATAGCTAAGACTGAAGGGAACTTCCTACTTGTTATGGGTAGGTCTGTGATTCCTGTTATTACTGACGAATCAGGTGGTCCATTTTATAATTCCAATTATGTATTTGAATACGGCAAGGCAGATATCCTGAGGGAGGGTAAGGATGCTACAATATTTACTATGGGAACAATGGTATACAGAGCAATAAAGGCTTGGGAGATATTGAAGTCGAAGGGTTACTCTGTAAGAGTTGTTAATATCTCTTGTCCTCTGGCTTTCGACAGGGAGATACTGAGGAAATCCGCAGAGACCGGACTGATAGTTACATATGAGGACCACTATGTGAATACAGGTTTAGGTTCGATAGTTGCTGAAGCTATAGCAGAAGAGAGATTGAGTGTTAGTTTTAAAAAGCTCGGTGTAACTTGTTATGGTGCTTCAGGCGAATCTGACGAGCTATTCAAGATGTATGGTCTAGATGCAGAAAGTCTAGCCAGGGTAGTTGAGGAGACAATAAGGAATAAGGGATAACGGGTTAGCCCGTTATCCCTCTATCTCTAGTAGTAATTCCTTTACCCTTTCTTTTAGCTTATTTCTACCCTCCTTTACTATGTCGAGGGCATCATAGTTGAGCTCAGATACCTCCCTGTAGGTTTTTGTGACTAGCGCCAAAAGCTCTGTCCCAATATTAACCTTAGATATGCCAAGCGATATAGCCTTCTTAATATCTGAAATAGGAATCCCTGTTCCCCCATGAAGCACAAGTGGTATATTAACTCCTCTACTTATCCTTTCTAATCTTTCAAAATCTAATTCAGGAGGCTCTTTATAGAAGCCATGAGCAGTTCCTATGGCTACTGCCAATGCATCTATGTTGGTGTCTAATACAAATGAGTAAGCTACTTCTGGTTCTGTTAATGCTCCTTTGTATTCCTTAGCATCATCTTCTCTTCCGGGAACAGCTCCTATCTCTCCTTCTACTGAGACACCGGCAGCCCTGGATACCTCCACCACAGTAGTTGTAAGTTTGACATTTTCCTCATATGGTAATCTTGAGCCATCTATCATTACCGAAGTAAAACCGGCACTTATAGCCTTCCATATATCTTTTAATTCTATAGTATGGTCTAAATGGAGCACTATAGGTGTATTACAGTAATCTGCTAGAGACCTGTAGACCCCTACAATACTTCTTCCCCCAAGGGTATTTAAAACCCTGGGTGTGCAGGCTACTATGACTGGTAGGTTCAATTCATACCCTGCCTCTATAACCCCTTCAATATCTTCCAATGTATGGATATTAAAATGGAGTATAGCCTTATGGTTTCTATATGCTGCAGGTAAGAGTTCTTTAAGAGTTACTTCCATATGTTCTCATCTCCTTTAATAAACTAAGTATAGCCATCCTTATAAATACTCCATTAGTTACCTGCCTTTCTACAAGAGACCTGTCAGAGTAAAGAATATCTTCGGTCATCTCTATACCCACATTCACTGGACCAGGATGTAGTATAATTACATCTTCTTTGGCTTTAGATATCCTCTCTCTGTTTATCTGATACCTCTTTATATATTCTTCTATCGAGATACTCATCTTCTCCATCCTTTCTCTCTGTATCCTAAGCCCCATAACTATATCTGCATCAGATATCACCTCATCTAAGGAGTAACTAATGTTCACATCTAGCGCCTTAAATTCTTCTGGAAGGAATTCTGGTGGACCTACTAAAGTAATATCAGCATCTAGTTTCTTCAGTAGCCATATATTGGACCTAGCTACTCTACTATGGAGTATATCACCTACAATTAATACCTTTTTACTAAATATATCTCCTTTAGCTTCTATCATTGTAAGTGCATCTAGAAGTGCTTGGGTTGGATGTCCTCTGGTTCCGTCTCCTGCATTTATAACCGAGGCTTGAATCTTCTTGGCTATTGGATAGGGAAACCCAGAATCTCTATGTCTTATTACAAAATAGTTTACGCCCATAGCCTCAAGGGTTCTTACTGTATTAAGGGCTGATTCACCTTTTACTAGACTGCTCCCTGAGGTATCCATAGACACTACTATGGCTCCAAGTTTTTTAGCTGCAATCTCAAATGAATTTCTCGTACGGGTACTGGGTTCAAAGAATAGTAATGATACGATCTCACCATCTAGGGATAGGGATTTTATTCCTTCTTTTTTGAGCTTAAGAGCAGTCTCTATAATGAGAAGGATCTCTTCTTTCGTTAGAAGGTCAGTATCTAGCAGGTCCTTCATTCTTAACACCTTCAAAGTGGATCACCTCCATTATATTAGGCGATCCGGCAAAACCTTTTCGGCCTCACCGAACCGATTTAAAGGTTAAAGGTATAATACCAGAAAATGCTATAATTGTCAAAATTATAACCTTAATAAAACATTAACATTATCTTAATTTTTTCTTAATAATTATCATATACAATATAATTGTTCAAAGACACCAACACCAGGTAACCTCTCATAACCCACCTCCCTAGAAGAGCCCCCTCGGGGCTCTTTTATTTTTTATGGATTTATCACCACCTTTATACGCTCTGGAGATTCCATAGCCTCTAGCGCTTTGTCCATCTCTTCCAACGGAAACCTGTGGGTTATAATCTTCCCTGGGTCTACCTTTCCCTTTTCTATAAGACTAACTGCCTTAGTCATTACCCTTGGATTTACAGAGAATGATGCATCTACCCTGGTCTCATTAAAATGAATCTCTGCTGGAGATACCTGTATGTATCCTGGGATAATAACCCCAAACATATTTACCCTTGTTCCTCTCCTTGTAAGTTCAAATACCATTTGTGCTGCCTCTAATACTCCAGCAGCCTCGAACACTATATCAGGACCATCTGGGATGATTTCATATACCTTTTTCTTCACGTCCTCCTTTTTAGAATTTATAATATGGGTAGCTCCTAATTCTATGGCTTTCCTGAGTCTATAGTCTACTACATCTACTACTATTATTCTCCCTGCTCCTCCGGCAACTGCCAATTCTAAGAGGAGTAGTCCCATAGCTCCAGCCCCTATAATTACCACATCTTCCCCTAATCTTAGATTTGAGTACTCTATCATTCCCTTATAAGACCCTGCCAGTGGTTCTGAAAGTGCAGTAGATTCAAATGAAGCATTGGCAGGTTTTTTATAGAGTACACTTGTTGGGACAGCTACATACTCTGCAAATCCGCCTGGTAATACTATCTTTTGTCCCTCTCCTCCTATGACCTTTCCATTTCTACAGTAATGTCCAAGCCCTAATCTGCAGTTATCACACTCTCCACAGGAGATCACAGGGCTTAGTATTACCTCGTCTCCAGGCTTCCAATTTTCCACTTCATCTCCTACCTTTTCTATTATGCCTGAGATTTCATGGCCAAGTATCATAGGTGGGGTCCAGTTTGTTCTTCTTCCCGTATACGCGGAATAGTCTGTCTGACATATACCGCATGCCTTTACCCTTACAAGAACCTCACTGTTTCTTATCTTTGGAGTAGGGACATCTTTTAAAACCATCTTCTTTACTCCTTCTAATACTGCTGCAAGCATATATTTTCCCTCCTTTTTTAGATTTATCTACCAAATTCTCTTGACTTGTAGTATATTAGAAGTTAAAATTCAATGCAATAAGTTCTTGGAGGTAAGTATGATCGGTAAGGTATGGAAGTTTGGAGATAATATAGATACAGATGTTATTATACCTGCTAGATATTTAGTTACTAAGGATAGAAATGAGTTAGGAAGGCATTGTATGGAGGGGGTAGACCCTGAATTTCATTTAAAGGTATCAAAGGGCGATATTATTGTAGCTGGAAGGAATTTCGGATGTGGAAGCTCTAGGGAACACGCCCCTCTTGCAATTATTGGATTAGGGATAAGTGCTGTTATAGCAGAGAGTTTTGCTAGAATCTTCTATAGAAACGGGATTAATGTTGGTCTTCCAGTTCTTATATCAGAAGATGCCTCTAGAGAATGTAATGAGGGAGACATCTTGGAGGTTCTTCTTGATTCTGGTAAGATCCTAAATAAAACTACCGGTAAAGAGTATAAATTTCAGCCTTATCCGCCACAACTTGTAGAGATTATAAATTGTGGTGGACTTACTAACTATACTAAAAGGAGACTTGGAATAGGTGTTTAAGGTAGCTATTTTATCTGGAGATGGAATAGGTCCTGAAGTAGTTGCAGAAGGGGTAAAACTTTTAAAGGTTTTGGATGAGAGTTTTAATCTTGGATTTATTTTTGAAGAGGCGTTGATTGGAGGAGGAGCCATAGACAGATACGGAGAACCATTACCTGCTAAAACTATGGATATAGCCTTGAAGTCAGATGCTGTCTTACTTGGAGCGGTGGGGGGTCCTAAATGGGATACTATAGATGCCTCTAAAAGGCCTGAGCAGGCACTCTTAGGGTTAAGGAAGAATCTTGGTGTGTACGCAAATATAAGACCAGTGAGATTTTTCTCTCCGTTATCGGATGCCTCCCCTATAAAACCAGAGATAATAGAAGGGGTAGATTTCATCATATTGAGAGAACTTACAGGTGGGATATATTTTGGAAAACCTAAATATAGAGATGAGGAAAAGGCGATAGATACCTTAATATATAATAGGTATGAGATAGAAAGAATAGTAAAGATGGCTTTTGATTTGTCTCTTTCTAGGAGAAAAAAGGTGACCTCTGTAGATAAAGCCAATATCTTAGAGAGTTCTAGACTGTGGAGAGAGATTGTTATAGAGAAGGCTAAAGATTATCCTCAGATAGAGTTGGAGCATCTCTATGTAGATAACTGTGCTATGCAGATTGTAAGAAGACCAAAGGATTTTGATGTAATTGTGACAGAGAATATGTTTGGAGACATCCTCAGTGATGAGGCAGGTGCTATTTTAGGCTCATTAGGTATGCTTCCTTCAGCTAGTCTCGGTGAGAAATATGCATTGTATGAACCTATACATGGCTCTGCCCCTGATATCGCGGGTAAAGGTATAGCTAATCCATTGGCTACTATACTTACAGTAGCTTTACTTTTGAGATATTCTCTTAAGAATGAAACATTAGCTAATGCGGTAGAAAATGCGGTAGAGAATGTCTTAAAGAGAGGATATCATACCCCTGACCTTAAGATAAAGGGAGAAGAGGTAGGGACTGAAAGGATGGGTAACTTGGTAATCCAGGAAGTATTAGCAATTTTAGAAGGTGATAAGAAGTGATATATGTATATGATACTACGTTAAGGGATGGGTCTCAGCGTGAGGGTATATCATTCAGCGTTGAGGATAAGGTCAAGATTACTCGGAAGTTAGATGAGCTTGGTGTTCATTACATTGAGGGTGGCTGGCCAGGTTCAAATCCTAAGGATATAGCATATTTTAAGAGAATAAAGGATGTTCCATTGAAATATGCAAAGGTCGTTGCATTTGGAAGTACAAGACGGGTAGATAGGTCAGTAGATGATGACCCAAACATAAAAGCCCTTATCGAGGCTGATACACCAAGTATAGCTCTCTTTGGGAAGAGTTGGGACCTACATGTAAAAGAGGTCCTCCATACCACCCTAGAGGAAAATCTAAAATTGATAGCCGACTCTATTAGATATGTAAAATCCAGAGGTAAAGAGGTAATATTTGATGCTGAGCATTTTTTTGATGGATTTAAAGCTAATCCTCAGTATGCTATAGCTACTCTTAAGGTGGCTCAGGAACAAGGTGCTGATTGGATTGTCCTATGTGATACGAATGGGGGAAGTCTTCCAAGTTTTGTTTCCCAGGTTATAGACGAGGTAAAAAAGTATATAAACTCTCCTTTAGGAATCCACGCCCATAATGATAGTGATGTTGGAGTAGCAAATACTATCGTTGCTGTGGAAAAAGGATTTACCCAGATTCAAGGGACTATAAATGGATATGGTGAAAGGTGTGGTAATGCTAACCTCTGCTCTTGTATTCCCATCATCCAGCTTAAGCTTAATCTAAGGTGTCTTCCTGACGAATCCCTGAAGAAGCTTTTTGAGGTTTCACACTATATAGATGATATAGCTAATAATCCTCCGTTTGATTGGCAGCCGTTTGTTGGAACATATGCATTTGCCCATAAAGGGGGTGTCCATGTAAATGCTATCCTCAAAAATCCCCTCACATATGAGCATATAAATCCTGAATTGGTAGGGAATAGAAGAAGGATCCTAATCTCTGAACTATCAGGAAGGTCTAACATAATCTACAAGATGCAGGAAATGGGCTTAGAGATAGACCTGAGTGACCCCAATATCTCTAATCTGTTAGAGAGGGTAAAACAGATGGAGTATCAGGGCTATGAGTTTGAAGGAGCAGAGGCAAGCTTTGAGCTTCTTGTCAAAGAGGCTATGGGATTATATAAACCTCCATTTGAGGTAGAAGGATTTAGGGTCTTTATAGATAAGATAGATAACAGAATATTCTGTGAGGGTACGGTAAAGATAACTGTGGATGGGGTCCTTGAACATACTGCAAGTGAAGGGGATGGTCCTGTTGATGCCCTAGATAAAGCTCTTAGAAAGGCTCTGTCTAAATTTTTCCCTCAACTCTCTCAGATAAAGCTCACTGACTATAAGGTAAGGGTTTTAGAAGGTTCCCAGGGTACAGCCTCTATTGTTAGGGTTTTGATAGAATCCACTAATGGTCACACTACCTGGAGTACAGTAGGGGTTTCTTCTAATATCTTAGAGGCAAGTTATCAAGCCCTGATTGATAGTTTTTCTTATGGATTGACATTAGCCAATGATTGATGAATATAGAAGACTTATTGATGAGATAGACAGAAAGATATTAGAACTCCTTAGCAAGAGAGCAGAACTTGTTATAGAGATAGGTAAAGAGAAGTTAAGGTCAAATAGTCCTTTTATAGATATATCTAGGGAAGAGATAAAGATCAAACAACTGATCGAGTTGAATAAAGGACCTATCCCAGATATAAGTATAGAAAATATATTTAGAGAGATAATCTCTAGCTCTAGGGCTTTAGAGGGAACATTAAAGATAGCTTTTTTAGGACCAGAAGGGACCTTTACTCATATAGCAGCTCTTAAAAGGTTTGGTAGAGAGGCTATTTACTTTCCAGGGAGAAGCATTCCTGAGGTATTTTCTATAGTAGAAAAACAAGAGGCAATGTTTGGAGTAGTTCCTATTGAAAATTCTACTGAAGGGGTAGTAAATTATACACTCGATATGTTTATGACCTCCTTATTGAATATTATAGGAGAGATAATCATTCCGATCTCTCATAATCTAATTGCAAGGAGGGATGTCAGGGAGATAAAGAAGATATACTCTCATCCACAGGCGTTTGGACAGTGTAAGGAGTATTTAGAAAGCAACTATCCTGATGTAGAACTGATAGAAACTAATAGTACATCTAAAGCGGCAGAGATGGCAAGTAGGGACCAGAATGGGGCAGCTATCGCTTCAGAAGTGGCGGCAGAGAGGTTTAACCTTGAAATCCTGGCTTCTCGGATAGAAGATGATCCAAATAATAGAACTAGATTTCTTGTTATAGGTAGAGGTAATGAGGATAAGATTACAGGTAAAGATAAGACGATGGTGATGTTTTCTACTGCCCATAAACCAGGCTCTCTCTATAATGCCCTTAGATGTTTTGCTGAGAATAATATAAACCTTACTATGATTCAATCTAGACCTTCAAGAGAGGTGCTTTGGGAGTTTGTCTTTTTTGTTGAGTTCCAAGGACATAAAGAAGAGAATAAAGTAAAGGAGGCATTAAATTCTTTAAGAGAGATCGTTTGGTCTTATAGGATACTAGGTTCGTATCCTGAAGATAGCTCATTATGAGAAGAATACCGATAACTAAGGTTAAACCTGGAGATATAGTTGGCTATCCTATCTTTAGAGATGATGGGGCTGTACTTATAAATACTGGGGTAAAGCTTACTGAGTGTTATATCCAACGTCTCAAAGAATTTGGGATATCTCATATATATATCCAGGATGAGATATCAAAAGACATAGTTATCAATGACCCTATAAGTATCCAGACACGTATGGAAGCACTTAAGGTGATAGCTGATAACTTTGAAAGGAGTTGTAAGGGGCTTCCTCTCGATATAGAGTCTATAAGAAAGATAGTAGATAAGATAATAGATGAAATATTAAATGAAAGTTCTATCCTCTTAAATCTTCAAGATATTAAGAGTTATGATAACTATATCTTCTCCCATTCTCTAAGTGTTACCCTTCTATCTATACTAATAGCTAAGAATCTAGGATATAACGAAAGATTCTTAAGAGACCTAGGAATTGGGTGTATGCTTCATGATATAGGAAAATTGAATATCTCAAAGGATATTTTAGATAAACCAGGTAAACTTACCAGTGAGGAGTACGAGGTAGTAAAGTCTCATACTCATTATGGTTATAGGAAGATAATAGAACAGGATGAGGACCTCCCTGCAACTTCTGCTCATGTGGCACTGGAACATCATGAGAGACTGGATGGGAGTGGATATCCTCGTGGATTAAAGGGTGAAGAGATCCATATATTCTCGAGAATAGCTAGTATAGCCGATGTATATGATGCTATGACCTCTGACAGGGTGTATAGAGCTGCCTATCCTCCGAATGAGGCGGTAGAGTTTATTATGGGTGGAAGTGGTTCTCTATTTGACCATAGTCTGATTAAATCCTTCCTTAGAAGTGTTGCTCCATATCCTGTAGGTGATATAGTTTTACTCAATACCCAAGAAGTTGGTATAGTGATTGATGTAAGGCGTGATTTTCCTCTGAGACCTATAGTTAGGGTTATAAAGGGCGATAGCTGGGAGGATGTTGACCTTATGAAAGAGACAACGAAGTTTATAGTGGAGTCTCTTGAAAAATAGTTGTATGCATCTATTATTTCTAATCTTTTTGATACCGATATTATTTCTTATATGGATACTTTGGACAGAGCTCTTTGGGGCAGGGTGGAGTCCGACCCCCGTAGAGACAGTAAGGGAGATGCTAAGATTAGGTGAGGTAGGACCTAAGGATATCTTATATGACCTTGGATCAGGAGATGGTAGGATTGTTGCTATAGCGGCTAAGGAGTTTGGTGCGAGGGCAGTTGGGTATGAGATAGATCCTCTACGCTTTATTATAGGTTGGATAAGAATCATACTTTCCGGTGTATCTAAAAGAGCTATAATAAGGTATAAGAACTTTTATAGTATAAATCTGAGTGAAGCCACTGTAGTTACTCTGTTCTTGAAACAGGAGACAAATGAAAACTTGAGAGTAAAATTGGAGAGAGAGCTTAAGCCTGGAAGTCGTGTAATTACGTACTATTGGTCATTTGATAAATGGATGCCGGTAAAGTTTGATAGAAAACTTGAGATATACCTCTATGTAATTGGTATCTCTGACTATTTTTCGTAGACACCACTAAACACCATTTCTACTTTACCAGAGAGGAAAACTTCTCCTCTCCATTCCACATAAAGAACCCCACCTTTTGATATAACTCTTGCCGAGTTAGAATTGCTACCTCTAAGGATATCTGCTATCTTGGCGGCACAAGCCCCTGTTCCACAACCTAAGGTCTCTCCAACTTCCCCTCTTTCCCATATTCGAATCTCAATCTCATTGTCACTTTTTTTCTTCGCCCAGATGACATTGGTTCGTTTGGGAAATAGTGGGTGCTTTTCTAGAAGAGGGCTATAATAATAAAATACCTCGTCACTAGGTATCTCTGATGTAAATATTACTGTGTGTGGAGTTCCTAGAGAAAGCACAGTAGCTTCAAATATCCTGTCTTCTACCGGAATCTTCAGTATTGGAGAAGATTCTGATAATACAGGGATATCTTTTGGCTCTAATATTGGCTTTCCAAGATTCGCCTTTACTATCCACTCCTCTCTATCTACAAACTCTACCTCTTGTATCCCTTTTATGGTTTCTATTGTAGACTTGGTACCTTTAATATATCCCATCTCATAGGCAAATCTGGCAATACACCTCAAACCATTTCCACACATATCTTCTGTCCCATCAGGGTTGAGCATAAGCATCCTAATTGGTGCTTGATTAGAAGAAAGCAGAACTAGTAACCCGTCAGCTCCTACCCCGAAATGCCTATTACAGATATCGATACTTAATTTATCCCATTCTATATCTCTATAACTTATACCATCTATTACAACAAAATCATTCCCCACTGCTTGCATCTTTACAAACGGTAACTTCATTCTCTTCCCCTTCTGTATAGAATTCTACAGTCTCTGCTACCTTTCTAAACCAATTTCCTGTTGGGTCCATAGCAATGAACCACCATGCAGATGGACGACTATTTGTATAGGGAAGGTTTTCCTTCACAAGATAGGAATCTCTTAAGAGCTCAGCCTTAGCTCTTTCTGCTTCAAGCTCTAGGTTGTGGAGTTCTTCTCTTAGTGAGCTTATCTCTTTATTCTTCTCCATCTGCCAGGTCTCTTCGGTTAACCTTTTAACCATATAAGAGAGTTCCTTTCTTGTTGCATAATCTTTTGTCTCTCTTAGTCTTTCCTTTAACTCCCTTAATTCTCTCCATCTCTTTTCTATCCCTTTTCTCTTGGCTATAATCTCTTCTTTAAGAAGATTATAGCGTGATAATCTCTCTTCCCATTCATTCCCTTTTAATCTTCCAAGGAGTTTCATAATCACTCTGGGTTTTCTGATACTAGATATCTCCTCTATAAATAGATTCTGTTCTTTTACTACATCCTGCCAGATATTGGAGAATTCTCCTGCTTTAATCTTATCCTTACGAAAAGCTATCTGCATATACCCTGGTAATTTTAACTCATTCTCTAGAATAGAGCCTAGATTATCCCAGGTATAGTACCTTAACCTGAGTATGGGGTAGAATTCCAGTTCTATTCCCCTTTCTTTTAAAAGTCTCTCCATCTTAAATGTATAGGTATAATAGGATGAACCTCTTTCATTAAATACCAGGATAAATTCCTTTCTTATCATTGATAATAGGGGGACTGCCTTACCTACTAGAGCTACTGCCTTACCGAAATTCTTCTCCACCACTTCTGCCAGTTCTCTAATGGTGGTTATTGGTTTTTCTAATGGAACCTTAATCTCCTCTTCTCCTTCAATTATAAGAGTCTTTGGTTGGAGACATATGGTACCTCTCTCTTTTCCTGGGATGACAAGGTCAAATGGAATAGCCCCATATAGAAATTTGTCTAGTGTATATATACCTGAGCCAGAAATAGCCCTATTATAGCAATCTTTGTATAGATTACTTGTAGTGGGAGATATAAATCCTTCAACGATAGAGAATCTCGGCAGATGAAATGTCTCTGTGTTAAATCTGAATATCTCTAGAGAAGACGAGAAAATAGTATTCTTCGGTTCATACCCTAAAAGTTTTTTCCAGAACCACAGATAAAGCTCTTTATAGAGGTCAGTAACTGTTGCCTCTGGATATCTTTTGTAATAGCTTAAGATAAAGTCCTTTATCTCCTCGCAGAAGGTTCTTATATCCTCTCGCTGGATTAGGTCTTTTGCCCCGCAAGCCCCCCAATAGACCAATTCTACAATCTTATCTACTATCTCCTTAAGTTTTACATCGCATGCCACCACAGACCTTTCCCCGGATTTTACTATTGCCATCCATCCCCAGCTTGACGTGATTTCATCAAGGAATTCGTCTATCCTATCCTTAGGAGCTATCGTTTTTAACGGTACATCACACTGGGTAAAGAAATGGATGTGCGGATGATTCTCACTTCCAAATGGTTTAGATATCTCTACGGTAGAAGCCCACAGGTCTTTTGTTGAGTTGTCGTTATGAGTTACTAAGATATATGGTTCATCATTGGATAGAAAAGGAGATTTTGCAAAGTAGTCTGTATTATGAACACCAAGTATAAACTTAGATTCAGGGTAGATCTTATCTAGCCAGTATTTTAAGACTGCTTTCGTTGGCTCATCCCAGAAAACAGTCTGTCCTAATGCAATAAAGGGAACCCCATAATATCTTTCTTTTATCTCTTCTATTGCCCTTTTCATATAACCTCTTTTACATAGATTCTTTTTGTGTTAGTTCGATCATCCTTTTGATATAATCCTCTAAATGTTTTGGTAATCCAAGTATCTTTACATCCATAAATCCCTGAGTAATTAGAGATACCGCCTCTTCTTTAGATAGCCCTCTTGACATTAGATATTCTACCTCTTCCTCTGCTATTGGTCCTATTGCCGCTTCATGGGATAGTATACTCCCGGGTGCTTTATCTGCAATAAGTTCTGGTATGGCATACATAATACCTTCTTTGGAAAAGAGAATTCCTCTACAGTCAAGATGGGCTTTACTTTCATCATTTTGTCCTATAAGTGTCCCTCTTGCATAAATCTGAGAATTATCTGCTACTATAGCTCGTGATATAGCCTCTCCTGAAGAGTTTCTTCCCGATAGTATGATCCGGGAACCTATATCTATCTTTGAATCCTTAAGCCCGTATAGAAGGGAATTAAACCTTGCCTTAGCATTTTCACCTGCCAATATTGCTGTAGGAAACATCTGGACAGATTTTACAGGTTTTAATAGGACATAGTTACTTATGAACAACCCATTATCCTCTACAATAGCTCCAGAACGCGGCCTTACATAGAAACCAGGAGCCCAGTTATGTATCATTGTGAATACTAGTTTGGCATTCTTCTTTATATAGTACTCTGTAATACCTATATGTAAGCCTTCATTGACCTTTGGGGATAGAGAACAGCCTGTAATAATCTGAGCCTCAGAACCTTCCTCCATAATGATAATGTTGTGTACATTCTGTGTTCTGGCATTTTCTTCTAACATCAAACATGCCTGTATAGACCTATCTACCTTTTGTCCTGGAAGTACCCTTATGAAATATCCATGCATTGGATAGAGTTCAGCATGGGCAGTGTATTTATCCTGGTCTACTGGAACAGCCTTCCACCAATAGTCTTTAAGTTCAGGATATTTTTCTAGTGCGTCTGTTACACTCATTATCTCTATCTGTCCTTTATAGGCATCCTGTATCTTCTGATAGATTACGGTATGGTCTAACTGGACAAAACTACCTGCCCTTTCCCCTTCAGTTATATCTATCCCAGATGAAATAGCTGCATTCTGTATCTCTGGTGGAAGTTTTGATAGGTCATCTATTCCCTGATGCTCCTCTGGTTCATCAAATATGCTTATGTCTATGTCTTCTCCATAGGCAGCCTTCTTGTCTTTGGCTTTTTCAGCTAGGTCTCTTATAGACATTCTATACACCTTCCATATCCGTATTTTTTTACCTCTTCGAAAAGGTCTCTAGGAGTCCCATTGCATATAATCTTACCATCCATAAGTATATGTCCTTTATCTGCATTTACATATTCTAAGATATATCCAGTATGGGTTACTATGATCCCTGAGGTCTTTCTCTCCCTGATTTTATTCTCTTTATTTAATAGGTTGTTTATTACACCACCTATTAATGAGATATTATCTAGGTCTACTCCTGACTCTGGCTCATCTAAAAGGACTAGATCAGGCTTCTGACATAAAAGTTGAAAGAGCTCAGAGCGTTTCAGCTCCCCTCCAGAAAATCCATAGTTCAGGTCTCTATCCATATGACTCACCAGATTTAGTGCCTCGGCATAACTTTTTATCTTATCGCCGTCTTCTCTTCCCCTCAAGGCTATCTCTCCTATCTGAGATAGTTTTACCCCTCTAATACTGGGCGGTTTCTGAAACATAATGCCAATTCCTAATCTAGCCCTCTCATAGGCAGGAAGAGAAGTTACGTCTATCCCTTTAAATATAATCCTACCTTGGACTATCTTATACTTTGGCATTCCCATTATACTCATAAGGAGGGTCGTCTTTCCTCCTCCGTTAGGACCAAGAAGGACGTGCGTCTCTCCCTCGTTTATCTCTAGATTCACTCCTTGAAGTATAAGACTATCTGCAACCTTTACGTAAAGGTCTTCTATCTTAAGCATTATTTCATCTCCTTAGTAATTCTATAAAGATTCTATATTTATTATAACATATCACCAAATATTCCTTTTAGAAATGGATTATAATAGATTGTAGGTTTATATACTTGGAGGAACAAAACTGGATGAAATCTTCTATTGAGATAGGTGTGATATATGATAAAAGATAATATTAAGAAGGTCTTAGAGAAACTTCCCTCAGGGGTAGAATTGGTAACGGTTATAAAGGGGAGGTCTATTGAGGATGTATTAACTGCTATAGATGGTGGAGCAAAGATCTTGGGGATAAATTATATAAGGGATATAAATAGATTATTCTCGATTATAGGGAGAAGGGTAGGCTGGCATTATATAGGCATAGCTAGGCTAGAAAAACATGACCTCTTGCGAAGAAGATACCTGGAGATATTAGATATGATAGAAACTGTAGATTCTATAGAACTGGCTAAAGATATAGATGAAAGATGTTCTAGTATGGGAAAAGTGATGCCTCTACTTATTGAGGTAAATATATCTATGGAACCTCAGAAGTCTGGTGTACATCCTGATAACTTAGAGTATATTATTAGAGAGATTTCACAACTTAGATATGTAAAGATTATGGGGTTAATGACTATGGGCCCTCTAGTTGATAATCCCGAGAAATTAAGACCATATTTTAGAAAGATGAAGCAGTTATTTAACTATATGAGAAGTCTTGCCATACCTAATGTAGAAATGACATATCTTTCTATGGGTATGAGTGATTCTTATCAGATTGCTATTGAGGAAGGGGCTAATATAGTAAGGATAGGAACAAGGATATTTCTAACTGATGAGGAAGATAAGATATAAAGGGGTTCATAAATAAAAAATTACAAATATTGTGGTAAAATAGTTTTATTGTAATTTAAAAAAGAGACCCGTTAGGAGGTGCATATGGCAGTTTTACAGGTTAACTTTTTATCTAAATATTTAATGATGAATACAATGGCTACAGTGATCATACCTACTCTAGCTTCAAAAGACTTACAAAGTCCATTAGAGGATGTATATAGTAGAGAGAAGAGATTTCCAGTCTTATACTTACTCCATGGTTTTTTAGGTGACCATACTGATTGGCTTAGATATACCTCTATAGAGAGGTATGCTAATGAAAAGGGGATTGCTGTAATTATGCCCTCTGCGTACAATAGTTTCTATACTGATATGGCTTATGGGATAAGATGCTGGTCCTATATCTCTGAAGAATTACCGTTAGTTATGAGGTCATTGTTTCCTATATCAGATAAAAGGGATGATAATTTTGTGGCAGGTTTGTCGATGGGCGGTTATGGTGCAATGAAATTGGCACTTGGAAGGCCAGACCTTTTCAGCGGAGGGGCAAGCCTCTCCGGAGCATTAGATATAGTGGAGCTGGTAGAATCTGCAGATAGTATATCCAAGCCGTTTCATATAAATCTATTTGGAGACCTGACAAAGGTAGAAGGTAGTGAGAATGACCTATTCTATCTAGCGGAAAAACTCAAGGAAGGGAGATTGGAAACTCCAAGGATATACATAGGATGTGGAACCGAAGACCGTCTTTACCCTGCCAATGTGAGATTTAAGGAACATCTTCAGAGGCTGGGTTACAATGTAACATATGAAGAGGGACCAGGGGGACATGAATGGAGTTTTTGGGATAGATATATCAAGAAGGTCCTAGATTGGATATCCTCATATTAGGTTATATATCAGCTTGATGATGGATAGAAGATGAAGATACCTTTGGCAGAAGAAGAGATTGTAAAATCTAAACTCGATCTGCTTATTTCTATATTTATTGTATTTTTTAAGATAGGAGCATTTACCTGGGGAGGGGGTTATGCTATGCTTCCTCTTATAAAGAACGAAGTAGTAGAAAAGAGAAAATGGATTACTTCAGAGGATTTTATCGATGGGATAGCAGTATCACAGAGCCTTCCTGGTCCAATTGCAGTAAATACAGCTACATTTGTTGGTCATAGACTTTGTGGGACGTTTGGTGCGATAGTGGCTGTAATTGGAGCGATATTACCCTCCACTCTCTCAATATTAGTAATAGCGATGTTTTTCTCGAGGTTCAGAGAGCTTACGGTGGTTCAAAATTTCTTTAGAGGGGCAAATCCAGCTATAATTGCTCTTATAGTGAGTGCAGTAATAGATATAGGTAGGGATGCTTTAAAGAGGTATATAGAGGTGATTATTGCCGTGGGACTCTTATTCTTGCTCCTATACTTTAGACTACATCCTATATTGGCTATACTTATAGCTGCTATATTGGGAATGATTTTAGGGGAAAAGAGATGCTCTTAATCCAACTCTTTCTTACATTTGCTCAGATAGGTCTTTTTGCCTTTGGAGGTGGGTATGCAACACTTCCCCTTATAGAAAAGGAAATAGTTAGCAAATTCCACTGGCTTACACATAAGGAATTTCTAGAGGTAGTCACTATCTCCCAACTTACTCCAGGGCCCATAGCGATAAATGCTGCTACCTTTGTAGGTTATAAGGTGAGTGGATTTTTTGGCTCTATAATTGCTACTGTATCTGTATGCCTTCCTTCGGTAATACTTATCCTTATTGTAGTTAGGTTTTTAAGGAAGTTTGAGACAAATATATGGGTAAATAATATATTAAAAGGTTTGAGGCCTGCTGTAGTGGCTTTGATTGCTGCTGCTGCCTATTCTTTAATAAAGGGTGGCGGAATTACAGATATAAAGGGGCTGATTATTGGAGTGGTAAGTTTTGTTATATTAAGGAGTAAGAGGTTAGACCCGATTCTGATACTTATCCTAGCAGGAATAGCTGGGATAATTGTATATGTTTGATACTACTTCGTATGTTTTCAAGATTATTTTGTTTCCCTTGTTCTGGAAGGCCTGGTAGGTGGTGTATAGGGTGTAGGGATATACTCTACAGATGGTCTCGCCTGAGCTGATTGAGGGTATAAGTCCATAAGTTTGTATATTTCAGTAGGCATATCAGTGCTTACAGGGAGCCCCATATCTTTAGCTAGTTCTACAGTGATAGGATAATCATGGGTCCATCTACCCTCACTTAACATTGTTGCAATCTCCTCTGCTTTTTCTGGTGTATGATTCTCTGTTAGAAGGTTATAAACTAAATCGTGGACTTGTTTTATAGCTTTTCTTGCCATATCTCCCAGGACTAGCAGTGTATCGTCTCTATTTGGATTTGGCTGTTCTATCGCCTTCAGGATAGAGGCTGCTGGATAATATCCCCCCGACTGTATCCCTAGTTGTGGATCAACAGGACCCAATACCGCATCTGGGTCCATAATAATCTCATCTGCTGCAAGAGCTATCAATGTCCCCCCTGACATTGCATAGTGAGGAATAAATGCAGTTACCTTGCCTTTATGTCTCTTTAAGGCACAAGCGATCTGTTCTGAAGCAAGTACTAAACCTCCTGGGGTATGTAAGATAATGTCTATTGGCATATCTTCAGGGGTCATTCTTATGGCCCTTAAAGCCATTTCGGAATCCTCTATCGATAGATATCTAGCTATCGGAAAACCCAAGATACTTACCGTTTCCTGTCTATGGATTATGGTGATGACTCTGGAGTTTCGCTTCTTTTCTATAAGTCTTATTAGAGCAAATCTTTGGCTGTTCAATAGATTCCTTCTGAAATAGGGGGTAAACATAATTAATAAAAAGATTACCCAAAATAAAAATCCCAATAAACTCATAGCTCCCTCCTAATTGATTTTTTAATATTATAATAGAAATAAGAGTATATAACAACTATGTTGGAGAAGATAATTGTTCCATAGATTGCTTTTTCTTCCTTTTTATATATAATATACCCTATGAGATATTTGAAGACAGGAAAGATAAAAACGGAACTTCTTGAGAAGTTGATCTCCCTATATGGGGGCAAAAGAGACCCCAGAGTAGTTTTAGGAGCTTCTATAGGTGAGGATGCGGCGGTGATATCTCTTTCTGACAGATATTTAGTAGCAAAGACAGACCCTATTACTTTTGCCACTAGGGATATAGGATGGTATGCTGTAAATGTCAATGCCAATGATATATTAACTCGAGGGGCAATCCCTAAATGGTTTATGGCTTCTATACTTTTACCTGAAGGGAGGGCTACTGAGGAGATGACAGAGGATATATTTTCTCAGATATCAAGAGCTTGTGAAGAGATTGATGTGGCTGTCATAGGAGGACATACAGAGGTCACCGTAGATTTAAATAGAGCCATTGTAGTAGGCTGTATGTTAGGAGAGGTTGACAAGGATAAGCTTATAGCAACTTCTAATGCAGAAATTGGGGACCTTATAGTCATAACCAAAGGGATCGCCGTGGAAGGAACTGCTATTATAGCAAGAGAAAGACAGGAAGAACTTATAAAAAAAGGCTATGACATAGCCTTTGTAGAAAGATGTAAAAACTTCCTCTACAATCCAGGTATAAGTGTATACCGAGAGGTATCTTTGAGTAAAGATGTAATAGGAATACATTCTATGCATGACCCTACCGAAGGCGGATTAAATATGGGAATATATGAGATATGTAAGGCATCTAATACAGGGGCGTTAATATATAGAGAGGAAATCCCTATCTTTGAAGAGACTGAGATCCTCTGTAAGGAATATGATATAGATCCCTTAGGGCTTATAACATCTGGTACATTGATTATTACTTTACCCAGGGAAGAAGCAGAAAGACTTATCAAACTCTATAGAAATAATGGAATAGATTCTGAGATTATAGGAGAGATAAAATCAAAAGATTTTGGGATAAAGATCCTGTCGAATGGTCGATTATCAAATCTAGAGCCTAAAGAAGATGATGAGATAATTAAGATCTTTAATTGATATAGTGATACGGTCTTCCTCTTTAGACTTTAATTTAGAGGGGCAGATATCTGCCCCTCCTTCTATTTCTCAGTGCTTAGTTCCTTAATTCTAGCTTCAATCTGATTTAGTTCTTCTCTTAGAAGTTCTGCCTGATTTCTTAGAAAGTCTAGTTCCTGTTCCTTTGTTATAGGTTCATATCCATAGTGAGGGGTTCCCCAGGTTCCGGGATACCAGCATCTCGGGAGTCCTCCTCTACCCCTACCAGTATATGGCCAAGGGGGACTTGCCCCTCTAAATCCAAAACCTCTTCCGTATCCAAACATCTTCTATTCACCTCCTTCCGCAATCTTTACGAGTTTCTCTATAATCGTAAGACTTTCTTTTGCGTTTGTACTCCAGCTCTTTAAGAAATTCCTTCCTGTCTCTGTAATTGTATATACCCTTCTAGCTGGTCCTATGTCTTTTATATCCCAATTAGATGTCACTAACCCTTCCACCTCCATCATCCTTAGCATTCTGTATACTATGCTAGGGTGAAATAATGATACATCTATATCAAGGTCTTTTAATTCTTCTATAAGCGAATATCCATAAGTTGGCTTTTTCGTTAATGTAACTAGGATTGCTGGGATTAATATATCTCCCCCAATAAACGGATTATGTGCACATCCTTTAAATCTTCCTCTCATATCTATCATTACCTCTTAGTGTATTGCATGATGGCAACCTTCGGTAAGCTCTTCAAGCCTATCTTCTTTATATGCAGAGATTAAATCCTTTACCGTTTCGGCGTTAGCTCTAAGTACTGCCACCTTTGCCTCTTGGAATCCTGCTAATGCCCTTGGACCCATATCATATACGATAACTGCGGTTGGATTTAAATCTAACATCTGATCTTTAGCTGTTCCTCTACCTCTAAAGTGTTCGCTGGTATTAGTGATGGTATCTGTAGTAACTATATTACCCAGCTCATCTAGCTCAACTACTGTAAAGTAAGGTGCTCTACCAAAATGTTCCGATACCTTAGCGGATAGTCCTCCATTATCTATTGTAGGTATCACTATTCTCTCTTTCATCATTACCTCCTCGTATTTAAATTTTACATAAAACATTATAGCATATGTATGCAATTTGTCAATAGCTTCAAAAAAGTAATTGTTTTATAAGATTATTATTGAAAAATGTCGGACTCTTGACTGGCTCTACTAGTATCTGGTAATATGTTAATAGGCGATGGAGCTCGCCTTTACTGCTTGAATCAGGCTGATAGCTCCTACAGGACGAAGAGTTCTGTAGGAGCTTTTTTGTTAGCAATTGTATAGAAGAGGGTGAAAGATGAGTATAAGGACCAATGCATATTATGAGTTGTTGGACGCAATGAAAGAGAAGGGTTGTCCGTTATGCTTTCTGTTAGATGCATACATTAGGCATATAGGAATTCCAGTGGACTTTGTATGACTCACCTATCCAGAGTCTTATCTCTTTCTAAGGATAGAGAGACCAAAGATTTAAAGAGGAATGATAGGGGTAGAGGGGAATAGTTGGATAAGAGCGATAGAGATGCTAAAACTGAAATAGGAGGGAATAAGATTGGGCGAAATAGTTGCAGTTGGTATTGGAGGTTTTATCGGAGCAGTAATGAGATATATAGTTTCCCAGTGGATTAAAATAAATCTTGGGGAAAGATTTCCATTTGTAAGTCTTATAATAAATGTAACTGGTTGTTTTCTGACAGGGATATCTTTAGCTATATTCAGTAAGAGATTACAGATCCCTGATATAACTAAGACCATTATTATGGTTGGGTTTCTTGGCGCATTTACCACATTTTCAGCCTTTGGGATAGAAACTATAAACTACCTTAAAGCAGGGAAGCCTATGCTAGCAATGAATAATATTCTCCTCAATATTATTATGTCTCTAGGGGCGATAGAATTGGGACTTAGAATGATAAAGTGATATAATTGAGTTAAAAATATTAACATAGGAGGTCAATAGGATGCGTATAGGAAGCTCTAGTTACTCTTTTAAAAGATTTAATTATGGTAGACCGGAAGAGTTAAGCCTGACCTTAGAAGATATCTTCCCTCTAGCGCATAGTTATGGACTTGATGGCTTAGAACTTCTTGCTGTTCAGTTTGATTCTGATAGTGATGAGTATGTTTCAAAGATTAAACAGTTAGCCGTCTTAAATTCACAGGATATATATGCGCTCTCTGTCCATAATAACTTTGTAAATCCTGACCCAGAAGTAAGAAGGTCTGAGGTAGAGAAGGTAAAGAAGTGGATAGTTATAGCCTCCAAACTGGGAGCCCCTATAATAAGAGTCTTTGGAGGCAGGTGGGGAACGATCAAGGACTTTATAGAACTGATGGCTCTTGATGGAAAGGAACCACCTCTGGAGGGATATTCTTATGATCAGGGAGTAGAGTGGAATATAGAATGTTTTAAGGAATGCACAGAGTTTGCCAGTCAATATGGAATCACTCTGGCGGTAGAGAATCACTGGGGACTTACCTATTCTGCTAAAGGCGTACTGGACATAATAAACGGTGTAAATAGTAAGTGGTTAAAGGTCTGCCTGGACTGTGGAAACTTCAGGGAGAATACATACGAACAGTTAGCCTCTCTTATTCCGCATACTGTTCTTGTCCATGCAAAGACATACTGGGGTGGGGGAATCTTTTATGACTTTAACCTCAACCCTGATTACGTTAAGATAGTCAGAATGCTTAAAGATGCTGGCTATAACGGTTATCTCTCTATCGAGTTTGAAGGGAAATCCCCCTCTGAGGAAGGTATCTTAGCCAGTATCCAGTTATTAAATCAGGCAATCAAGTTATCCTGAGAGGAAAAGGGGCTCTATCTACAACTTGGAGCCCCTTTGGAACATCCATCCTTACATCTGAGACAGTCTATACATTCCCCTTTGTCTATCGTAGTCTTACCTTCTCTATTCTCTATTGCTCCCATAGGGCATAGTCTTTCACATCTCTGGCAGTTTACACATTTGTTCTTGTCTATTCTTACACCAAATATAGAGGATCTGGCTATTATAGAAAGGAATCCTCCCATCGGGCATATATACTTACAGTAGACCCTCTCAATGAATACAGAGAGACCAAGCACCACTAAAAGAAGAATAAATGCCAGTCTACTTCCATTAAAGTTGAAAAGGACCTTGAATGGTTCATACTTACCCCACATATACCTAGAGCTGATGATGGTAAGGTAGAGAAATATACCGAGTATAACAAACCTTATATACCTTAGATACCTATCCAGTTTTTTGGGGACCTTTATCTTATATCTATCCACATATATAAGTTCCTGTACCGCTCCAAGAGGACATACCCATCCACAGTAGACCCTTCCAAACAGAATCGTGACAATAGTTACAAGTATAAAGAGAAAAGCCCCCACGCTGGTAAAGATATGGAATATCGATCCTGCTGGACAAGGACAGGCGCCAAGGTAAAAACCCAGAACTATAACACTTAGAAATAGCATCATCTTTCTTAAAGGACTCAACTTTAACAGATATACCAGTATACCTGCCCCTAAAAATATTATCCACAGGTAATACCTGCTCAATAAATCTATGATTTGCTCTACCATCTTAGACCTCCTTCCTTTTTCTTTCATTCTATAGGGGTATCCTTAAAGTGAGTTTGATCTAAGCTTAGAAATTCCTTAGAGTTTTAGTGTATAATAAGAATCAAAGGAGAATCTTATGAAAAAGATACTCATTGTTGAAGATGACCCTAAAATATCCCGTGTGCTTGAACTTGAGCTGTCCCACGAAGGTTATACAACTCGTACAGTGGGTGACGGGTACGATGCCTTGGTGGAATTTGAAGAGTTTAAGCCTGACATAGTAGTCTTAGATATACTTCTACCAGGACTAAATGGAAAGGAAGTTGCTAAAAGGCTAAGAGATAAAGATACTAATGCAGGGATTATTATGCTTACCGCCCTGGGTGATATAAAGGACAAGCTGGAAGCATTCAAATATGGCGCGGATGATTATCTGGTAAAGCCATTCAGTATAGAGGAGCTGATAGCAAGGATAGAGGCGATATCTAGAAGAAGAGAATCTGCCAAAAAGGCCAGTCTGAATCTCTTTGGTATAGAATTACTGCCTGACCAGTACAGAGTCTTTGTCGATGGGAGGGAGATAGAACTCTCAAAGACAGAGTTTTCGCTTTTATATCTACTGATGAAGAATAAAGATATTGTCCTGAGTAAGGAGAGAATACTAGAGGTAGTATGGGGTGATTATGAGGGAGAAAGAGAAAACCTGGTTGAGGTATACATAAACTATCTCAGGAGGAAATTGGAAGATAAAGGTAAGTATATTAAAACCATAAGGGGAGTTGGGTATACGTTTAGAGGTGAAAGGTGAAGATAGCCTTAAGGTTGACACTTACATATGCCTCTATCTTTATAGTCTTTATACTCTCTTCTCTATCCTTCTTCTACTGGAATACAGAAAGACTACTTCTCGATGAGAATAGGAAGAGCCTTCTGAGAGGACCGGAGATTGAAGAATATCTTAAAGATGGCTCTGGACGTGGAAAGTTATCCTCTCTATACATAGCCTCTGGAGATAGAGTATTACAGGACCCTTTTAACATTGGTATTAGGGATAGAGAAGGCGTATACAGGATATCAAATACCTATGTTCTTTTAGTAAGGAGAGGGAATTACCTGTTGGGTAAAGATATAACTCCTACTTTATTGGCACTTAACAGATTGAAGTATAGCCTTGTTATCTCATTTTTTCTCAGCACCCTCTTATCAGTCCTTCTCGGAAATATACTCTCTCAAAGATTTCTTTCACCAATCAGAAAGATCATCTCTGTTGCCAGAGATATAGATACTAGGAGGCTTGATAAAAGGATAGAACATCCAAAGACCAATGATGAACTTATGGATTTGACCTTAACCATAAATAGTATGCTCGACAGGATTAGCAATTCTTATAGAAGGCAGGAACAGTTTATAGCAGACGTATCACATGAACTCAGGACCCCTTTAACATCCCTTTTAGGTTATGTAAGACTCCTTAACAGATGGGGAAAAGACGACAGAAAAGTAATGGAAGAATCTCTCAGGGCTATCGAAGAGACCGCTGAAGGAATGGAAAAGGTCATAGAGACCCTGCTGGAAACAATAAAGACCAGAGAGGATATTTCTCTTGAAGATATAGACTTAGAATCTTTTTTAAACGAGAGAAGAGATTACTATGGTAGACTTTATCCTGATTTTCAATTCAATGTGCTATTATCAGATAATTCCAGAATGTTTCTCTCCTCCAGATCCCTATTGGAGATCATCCTGAATATACTGGTTGAAAATGCCGTAAGAAATAGCCTGGATAGGAAAGTTATAGAGCTTGGATGGGAAAAGGGTGGACTATTCGTGAGGGACTATGGTAAGGGTATCCCTTTGGAGGAAAGAGAGAAGATCTTTGAGAGATTCTACAAGAATGAAGAAGGCAAGGGATACGGACTTGGCCTTTCCCTCGCCAGGAAGCTTGCTGGATTGTTAAATATAGAAATACGAGTTGAGAGTGAAGAGGGAAGAGGGAGCACCTTCTACCTTATCCCAAAAGAGGATTGAATGGCTCCCTCCTATAATCTTACTTGACTACTGTCCCTTTAACTGTTACTGTCTGAATGCCTTCTTTAGGGCAGTCCCTTATGATGGTTACAGTAGCTTCACCTGGAGTAGTAAACTGAACGGTAAACTTCAGTATATCTACCCCATCCTTCTTTATCCATTTCCCCGGGTCTACAACCTTTCCACCTTTTACCTCTATCTTTGTTTCCTCTAGCGGAAGTACACAGTTCCTGTGGACTTGAATCCTCTCTAGAGTAAATGTGATCTTCTCTCCAAACTTAGCAGTAAACTTATCAGGGGTAAGTTTCATCTCACAGGCAAGGACAACCCCATAGAAGTAGCTCGTTAACAGACAAACCAGTATTAAAACTAACAATAATCTTTTCATCTTCAACACCTCCATATTTGATGTCAATTACATTGTAAGGTAGCATACTTAAGAGAAGATAAGATTAAGCTTAAAAATTCCTTAGAATTCTGATTATATATTTATAATAAAAGGTAGAAAAGGAAAGTTTACGGAATATAAATCTTGATAGACTGTAACTGTTGCATAAATGGTTTACAAGTTTTTAAAAAACTACCCCCTCTTATGGTAAAAATATTATTTGATAATATATTTACTTTTAGTTGACATTTCATATATAAGGTCTATAATATAAATGATATATGGGGAGGTGATGAAAAGGAGATACTGATAAAGTTTTATAGGTTTGTTCCTATTTGTTTAACCTGTTTAAATAGCTTTTACGGTAATTTCTATTTCAAGATATTATCTCTTATAATTCCAAGAGAAGATTAATCTTCAAGCCTGCTGTTTAAAAGGGGGTACTTGGGTTTCTTGTTTAAAAAATAATTCTGGAGGTGACAGAAGATGAAGGCTCTAGTTTGGAAGCTTCTTGTTTTGGTGTTAGTTGTTTTTATTATGGGTCAGATTGGTGGGAGTTGCAGTAGCTGTATAGATTTGCTGGTTGTTATTACAAACCCTTCTAGTGGTTCTACAGTAAGTGATATGGTTGAGTTAAAAGCCAGTGTAGCTGGTTCTCTGGCTTCAAGTGTAACAAGGGTAGAATTTACTATAACCGGTGGTCCGTATCCCCCAAGTATATTTACTGCTTATCCACCATCTTATTCTACCGATTGGGATACCACTACTTTCGCTAATGGAACCTACTCGATAAAGGCAAAGGCATATGCTTCTGGTGGAACAACTCGAGAGTCTCCAGCTATAAGTGTCACTGTTGATAATAATATCAAGTGGACATTTATGGTGTATATAAATGGAGATAACAGCCTTGATGGTGCAGTTCAGGGAGACCTGAATGAGATGATGGCTGTTGGTTCTACAAATAAGCTAGACATTATAGTTCAGGTAGATAAGTATAGTCAAAGTGGATGCTGGAGATACAAGGTGAATCAGGGAAGTTTGACAACATTAGATACTCTTCCTGAACAGGACTTTGGTGACCCAAACGTTCTTCTAAACTTTATAGATTGGGCAATGACGAACTATCCTGCCAGTAGATATGTATTAGTTGTCTGGGACCATGGAGGTGGCTGGAGAAGAAAGGCTGGAGAAGCTATAAAGGGAATCTCTTACGATGACTCTAGTGGCTCTTCTATAGATACCGTAGAGCTGGGTAACGTCTTTGCCTCTATTCCTAGGCCAATACATATCGTAGGAATGGATGCCTGCCTTATGCAGATGGAAGAGGTTGCCCATCAAATAATGTTTAGAGGATACTATCTGGTAGCATCTGAAGAAACTATACCTGGTAATGGTTGGCCCTATGATAATATATTACAGGAATTAAAGAACAATCCTAATATAGATTTATCCACTTTCACACAGAAGATAGTAGACCATTATGTGGCTGAATATCCGGGTGGGGGTGTTACTCTATCTTCTAGGATTCTATATTCAAGAGAGGTAGCTTACAAGGCTAATGACTTAGCCCACGCTATCAGGAGCAATTCAAGTGCATGGGGTACGGTAAAAGAAATAATAAGTAGTACTCAAAGTTATACCTATACAGACTATAAAGACCTGTACGATTTTGCTAAAAGACTTAACAATTATTCCTCAATGCCAACCGCCATAAAGAATGCAGCACAAGCAGTAATGACTGCTATAAATAATGTGGTGATAAAAGAAGGGCACAGTGGTACCAGTATGGCTAATTCACATGGTATCTCTATATGGTTACCACAGAACACAACTCAGTTTAATAACGGTAAGACAAGTTATTCCCTATTAGACCTTGCTCATGATACAGAATGGGACGAAATGCTGGATGACCTGTATTAAAGAGAAACTTTTGTAGTATAGGGGGGCTTGGTAGATTTAATAATATTAATCTAGAACCTGCCAGGTCCCTTGTTATTTTTTATGACCATATTAAACTTTATGAAGATTATTTTTGAAGACCATCCTATTGCATTTAGGATATTCTTAATGTATAATTAATTCCGTAATTAATGCGGTAGGCCGACGTAGCTCAACCGGCAGAGCAGCTGATTTGTAATCAGCGGGTTGTCCGTTCAAGTCGGATCGTCGGCTCCACTGGGGAGGTACCCAAGTGGCTAAAGGGGACTGACTGTAAATCAGTTGGCGCCTGCCTTCGGGAGTTCGAATCTCTCCCTCCCCACCAGAGCGGGAATAGCTCAGTTGGTAGAGCGCCAGCCTTCCAAGCTGGGTGTCGCGGGTTCGAGTCCCGTTTCCCGCTCCATTTAGAGCCCATGTAGCTCAGTAGGCAGAGCGTATCCTTGGTAAGGATAAGGTCACCGGTTCGATCCCGGTCGTGGGCTCCATAATTAGTTTATTAAAATAGAGGTATAGGAGGAATAAAAACTATATGGCTAAGCAGAAGTTTGAAAGGACTAAGCCGCATATAAATGTAGGCACGATAGGGCATGTAGACCATGGAAAGACCACATTAACAGCAGCCATTACGCAGGTATTGGCAACGTTGGG
>Ga0078972_1004414_pt1 | contig 38667 bp, 40 predicted proteins | sample YelNatPaOPGAMG01_FD_67568 | JGI IMG/M metagenome (GOLD analysis project Ga0078972, IMG submission 67568) | Hot spring thermophilic microbial communities from Obsidian Pool, Yellowstone National Park, USA - OP-RAMG-01 (SPADES assembly) (version 2) | ecosystem: Environmental > Aquatic > Thermal...
TTAAGTCGCCCATATTTTTGTACGTGAGACCTAAGTAAAAGGAAAGTAGAGACGAAGGACCCGTATCTTCTCTAACTTTCTTGAATATATCGAGAGCTTCTTCGAAGTTTTCTCTCCTGAACTCATCTATTCCTTTCTCGAGCTCTGAGATAGCCAATGCGTGTGAACAAAAGATGGTTGTCAAAACCAAAAGAAAGAAACCAAAAATACACAAGCACACTCTCAGCATATGGGAATCTTAGCAAACGTCTTATAGGCTGTCAAGATCTTTCCTTCTGCTTGCTTCTCTTCTATCGAATCGAAGGAACATTTCCATAGTGGTGCTAAAAAAAGAATTTGAGTTTTTGTTAGGCCTTTGATAAAATTTGGTCACCAAGTATTCTGGCCCCTGTAGCTCAGGAGGATAGAGCACAGGATTCCTAATCCTGCTGCCGCGTGTTCGAGTCACGCCAGGGGCAAAATTTTTAAGATATGGCAGAATTCGTTTTTGGACCCGTCCCTTCAAGAAGACTCGGCCTTTCCCTCGGGGTAGATATAATACCGAGGAAATACTGTACCTTTGACTGTATTTACTGTCAGTTGGGCAAGACAACAAATAAGGAGATAAAAAGAACTTCTTTCTTCGATAGGGAACTTGTAATCTATGAAATTGAGAGCACTTTAAAAAGCGGTGTGAGGACGGATTTTATCACTTTTTCGGGCTCAGGAGAGCCCACTCTTAATGCTGATTTAGGCTGGCTATTAAGGAAAGTTAAGGCGATCACATCTGTCCCTGTAGCCGTTATCACCAATGGTTCCCTTTTTTACGATGAACAGGTTAGGGAAGAACTGATGGTGGCGGATCTCGTCCTCCCTTCCCTCGATGCGGTGAGTGAAGATATATTCAGATATCTGAATAGGCCCCATATTCACATAGAGCTCACTCAGATCATAGAGGGACTTCGATCCTTTACCCAGGAGTACAAAGGAAGAGTATGGCTTGAGATCATGATGGTCAAGCACGTAAATGATGATTTAGAAGAGTTGGAAAAGTTTAAAAAAGTGGTAGAGACGCTTAAGATCGACAAGATTCACCTGAATACTGTCAAAAGACCTCCAGCAGAAGAGTTCGTTGAAGGCCTTGAAGCAGAAGATTTAAAAAGGATAAGGGAGTTCCTCGGAGAAAGGTGCGAAGTGATCGGTAAGTGTGGGAGCTCAATAACTTCAGAGCCTACCGATGGGTGGGAGGAAAAGATAGTAGAAGTCTTGAGAAGGAGGCCATTGACAGTCGAAGATGTGTCGATTATCACAGGAATCCCCATAGGCAAGGCAAAAGCGCACCTCAAAGCAATGGAAAAAAGAGGGACAGTTCAGCGTTTCTGCTTAGAGAATACCGTCTATTACTCTTTCAGGGATAGAAGGTGAAAGACTGGTTCGTGGATAGACTTGTAGAAAGAACCGTAAAAAAGCTTAATGAGAATTTTTTTAAAGCAATCTCCTTCGATGACCGAACCGAATTCTTTCAGCACCTCCTGAGTATGATCCCTCAGGGAGCGGTTGTTGGAATAGGGGGATCCGTTACTGTTAGGGAACTCGGGATAATCGGTAGGCTAAAAGAAAAAGGCCTCACACTTCTTGACCACTGGCAGGAAAACTTGTCAAATGATGAAAAAGCAGCTATAAGGAAAAGCCAGCTTACGTGCCACGTTTTTATAACAGGGACGAACGCCATTACGGAAAACGGTGAAATTGTGAATATGGACGGGATTGGCAACAGAGTGGCCAGTATGATATACGGACCTGAAAAGGTGATAATAGTAGCCGGATACAATAAGATAGTCAGGGACTTAAATAGGGCTTTCGAGAGGATAAAAGAGATTGCTGCGCCAATGAATGCTAAGAGATTAGGTCTACCCTTGCCATGTGCGGAGCTTGGGTACTGTGTAGAGTGCAAATCGGAGAAGAGGATATGCAGGATTCTCACCGTTATTCAAAGAAGGCCTCCCGAGACAGATATTTACGTTCTTCTTTTAAAAGAATATCTCGGTTTTTAGAAAGGAGAACTTATGGCGATAAGGAGAGCTATTATAAGCGTATCGAATAAGGTAGGGCTTTCGGAGTTAGCCCCCTTTTTGAAGAGCTATAATGTGGAAATTCTTTCAACGGGCGGTACGAGAAGGTACCTTGAGAGTTTGGGTGTAGAAACCGTTGAGGTGAGCCAATACACCGGGTTTCCAGAAATAATGGACGGCAGGGTAAAGACCCTTCACCCAAGAATACACGGGGGTATACTTAACATCAGGGATAGTGAGGAACATCAGAAAGCAATGGCGATTCATGGTATAAAACATATAGATCTGATAGTTGTAAATCTATACCCTTTCAGGGAAGTTGTTGCGGCGAAGTGTACATTTGATGACGCAATAGAAAACATAGATATCGGCGGTCCATCGATGATAAGGGCAGGAGCAAAAAATTTCAAATATGTAACAGTGGTCGTGGATCCTGAGGACTATCCAAGACTTATGAGAAACATGAGAGAAAATAATGGCGATACGAGCCTGGATTTCCGTTTTTATCTCGCAAAAAAAGTCTTCAGTCTCACATATGAGTACGACCGAGCAATATACAACTATCTCATGTCAGTGAATCTTTAGAGGGAAAAGATGAAAATCCTTGTAGTAGGCGGTGGGGGAAGAGAACATGCGATTGTCTGGAAGCTTTCGAAATCAAAGAAGGTCACGGAAATCTTTTGTGCTCCCGGGAATGGAGGAATTTCCGAAATAGCGAATTGTGTCCCTTTAAGTGCAGAAGACATAGAGGGACTACTTAGATTTTCAAAAAAAGAGAAGATAGACCTTGCTGTCATTGGCCCGGAAAATCCCCTTGCCTCGGGTATCGTCGACACATTTCTCGAGAACGGAATACCTGCTTTTGGCCCCAGAAAAAAAGCGGCCTTAATTGAAACGAGCAAGGTTTTTGCCAAGAGGATCATGAAGAAGTACGGGATACCGACTGCTGATTTTGAGGTGTTCGAAGATTATGGGAAAGCGATCGCTCATGTCTCAGGAAGGGAGATTCCATTTGTGGTCAAAGCTGACGGACTTTGCGGAGGAAAGGGGGCTTACGTAATAAGAAGAAAGGAAGAGGCGTACTCTGTTCTTGAAGATCTATTCGTTAAGAAGGTCCACGGCATTGCAGGAGAACGTGTTATAGTAGAGGACTGCCTTACTGGGCAGGAAATCTCTTATCTCGCCTTTTGTGACGGAAAGACTTTCCTCCCTCTCATACCTTCACAGGATCATAAGGCTCTTTTAGATAACGACATGGGCCCTATGACCGGCGGTATGGGAGCCTATGCCCCTGTACCCTTCGTAAGCAACGAATTGGAAGAAAACATAAAAGCAAAAATCATGGGAAAGACCCTGGAAGCTCTGAGGGAAGAGGGTGTGGAATATAAAGGGATACTTTACGGAGGCCTAATGTTGGTTGGAGAAAAGCCATACGTTCTCGAGTTCAACGCACGCTTCGGAGACCCTGAAACACAGGCCATTCTCGTAAAGATGGATTCTGATCTCCTTCCAATTATAAGTTCATGTGTGAACGGGACCCTTCACGAAATAGGAGAGATCAAATGGAAGGAGGGATACGCAGTATGCGTTGTGGTTGCCTCTCGAGGTTATCCCTGGAAACCTGAAAAGGATAAGCCTATAGAAGGTCTCGATTTTCTAAGAGACTTAGATGACGTGATAGTCTTTCATGCAGGTACAAAAAAAGTAGGCGACCGATATTATACCTCAGGAGGCAGGGTTTTAAATATAGTTGCGATCGGTAAGGAGTTGCAAGATACGATAGAGAAAGTATACGATGCTATCTCCATGATCAATTTCGAGGGGATGTTTTTCAGAAAGGACATAGGAAAAAAAGCGTTGGATTATATACGGAGGATCGATAATGGGTAAGACGTATAATATCGCAGTAATTCCTGGAGATGGAACAGGTCCAGAGGTGATACGCGAAGGTGTAAAGGTTCTTAACGCGTGCGCCCAAAGATGCGGGTTTAAGGTGAATTATACATACTATGATTTAGGAGGAGAAAGGTATCTGCGAACTGGGGAAACGCTGCCAGACAGTGTCCTTGGGGAATTGAAAAAGCACGATGCAATTTACCTGGGTGCCGTTGGACATCCCCAAGTAAAACCCGGGGTCCTGGAGAAGGGGATATTGCTAAGGATAAGGTTTGAGCTGGACCAGTATATAAACTTGCGTCCAGTAAGACTTTATGAAGGAGTCGAAACTCCCTTAAAAAACAAGGGTCCTGAACACATAAACTTCACTGTTATCAGGGAAAACACAGAAGGACTTTATGCGGGCTCAGGTGGTTTCTTAAGAAAGGGCTTTCCAGATGAGGTTGCAGTTCAGGAGTCGATTAATACAAGAAAGGGAGTGGAACGTTGTATAAGATTCGCATTTGAGTACACAAGGAAGAAGGGTAGGCAGAAAAAGCTAACCCTTTGCGGAAAAACAAATGTACTAACATATGCCTTTGATCTGTGGGAAAGGGTCTTCTATGAAGTTGGAAAGGAATATCCAGACGTTAAGACAGATTACGGGCACGTGGATGCGATCTGCATGTGGATGGTGAAAAATCCAGAATGGTTCGATGTTATAGTTACGGACAACATGTTTGGAGACATCATCACGGATCTTGGGGCCATAATTCAGGGCGGTCTGGGTATTGCGGCAGGAGCGAATATCAATCCAGATGGGGTCTCTATGTTCGAGCCAATGGGCGGTTCTGCTCCTAAGTACGCGGGAAAAAACATGATTAACCCGCTCGCTGCGATTGTTGCGGGTGCTATGATGCTTGAGAACTTAGGTGAGGAAAGGGCAGGTCAGATAATAGAGGAGGCTGTAAAGAAAGCCGTAAAATACGACATCAAGTCATTGGAGGCAGGGAAAATGGGAATGGGAACGAGAGAAGTTGGTGATTTGATCGCAAAGTATGTGTCAGAGGCTGATTCTTTTTAGTCGACTTGAATTCAAAATATCAGTTGACAAACCTTTTTTTTGCCTGTATTTTGTATACAGTATACATAAAGAGGAACATTTAGGGCATTGGAAATAAAGAAAATAGATCACATCTGTTTCGCAGTTCGGGACCTTGAGGAGGCAAAGAAAAATTGCCTCCATTTCTTTGGGCTTACTCCCAAATACGAGTACATAGCGGAATCAGAAAAGATAAAGGTTGCCCGATATGTCATCGGAGACGTGGCCGTAGAGTTCATGGAGCCTACCTCCAAGGACAGTGAAGTTGCGAAATTCCTGTCAAGAAGAGGAGAAGGTGTCTATCTGATTGCATATAAAGTCGATAAACTGGAGGCGGCCCTTCAAGAGTTAAAAGAGAAAGGAGTAGATCTAATTGACAAAAAGCCAAGAGAACTTTTTGGAACTAAATACGCTTTCATCCATCATCCCCGTGAATTCCACGGCGTTCTTACGGAACTCGTAGAAGGGGAATTCAATATCTTAAAAGAAGGAGAGGAGTAAGCTATGAGGGCTGTAGTGATCGGTGGAACGGGAAGCATGGGACAGGCTGTAGCAAGAGATCTCTTAAAACAGGGTCTTTTTGAAAGGGTCGTGATAGGAGACATAAGAGTCGATGAGGACTTACTTCATGAGAAACTTCGAGCCGATAGTAGGGTATCTCTCGAAAAAATCGACCTTTACGACCTCGACAGAGTGGTAAAACTGATAAGAGGTGCAGGCGTAGTTGTGAACTGTGCCGGTCCTTTTTATAAAACCGCCATCCCCGTAGTGAAGGCCGCCCTCAAGGCAAAAGTCAACTACGTGGACATATGCGACGATTATGAGGCCACTGAAATGCTTCTCTCATCTACGGAGCTGGACGAAAAGGCAAAAGATTCGAACATTGTGATTCTAACTGGCATGGGCTCGGATCCTGGGACGAACAATCTTCTTGTAAAATGGTATGCTCAAAAACTCGACAGTGTGGAAGACATATACCTCTATTGGGTGGTCAGTATAGCAGAAATATCAGGAGCAGCAATGGATCACAGCCTTCACATGATGCTTGGAAAGGTGCCTCAATACATGAACGGCAAATTAGAACGTATCGAGGGAGGCGAAGGGGAAGAAACTCTTCTTTTTCTCCCACCATTAGGGGAGTGTGTCGTTAGGTTCGTGGGCCATCCTCAGCCCTTGACAATCCCAAAATACATTCCAGGAGTCAGGAACGTTGTGATAAAAGGGGGACTTATTCCAAAATGGGTAGACGAGTACTTAGTAAAACAGAAGGAAATGGGATTTCTTCAAGAGGAAGAAGTTAGCTTCCGTGAAGTTAGAATAAAGCCATACGATTTTACATTAATTATGTGGAATAACATGCAGAAAGCAAAAGATCTTGGTCCAGCTGCATCTGGACTTAAAGTTGTTGTCAGGGGAAGAAAGGGTAGCTCCGTAGTCGAGTTTACTGCAGACATCGTGGGAAGGATGGCACCTGGAACCGGGTTACCCGCGGCTATAGCCGCAGGTATGCTCGTAAGGGGCCTCATAAAGGAAAGGGGAATCCTTCCTCCCGAAGGATGTATCGACCCAAAGGAGTTCTTAAGGGAATTTATAAAGAGGGGGGCAAGAATCCATGAAAGGATCGTAGAACTGAGGACTTTGGATTCGAACGTTTTATAGATATAGCTTAAAGGAGTTTGTCATGATTGAACCAAAACCCCTCAATATCAAAAGAAGTCTAGAACTTTACGCTGAGGCAAATGATTTAATTCCTGGGGGCGTACTCGGAGCAAGGAAACCTACTGATTTTATAATGGGGGAATATCCCATCTTCCTCGAGTATGGAAAGGGCTGTAGACTGATAGATGTGGACGGAAACGAGTTTATAGACTTCATGTGTGGCTATGGTCCTATAATCTTAGGGTATAGGGAGGAGGAGGTCGACGAAGCTGTCATAAAACAGATAAGAGAGAAAGGTTTTTGCTTCACTCTCACACAACCCTACCAGAACGCCTTAGCGAAGAAAATCAGGGAGCATGTTCCTTCCGCGGAAATGTGTATATTCCTGAAGACAGGATCGGACGCGACAACCGCCAGTATAAGGATAGCAAGGGCTTACACAGGCAAGGTAAAAGTCATGAGGTGTGGGTACCACGGCTGGCACGACTGGTGCGTGGAGATGAAAGGCGGAATTCCAGCTAAAATGTATGAGGATGTCTTTGAGTTCAGGTATAACGACCTTCAATCCCTTGAAAAGTTGATGGAGGAGCATGGCAAGGATACTGCTGCGATCATAATGACACCCTTTGGCCATCCACTTCACCAGAAGATGCAGGAGCCGAAACCAGGTTTTCTTGAAGGGGTAAGGGATCTCGCGGATAGGTACGGGGCCGTGCTTATATTCGATGAGGTCAGAACCTGTTTCAGATTGAGGATGGGTGGTGCCCAGGAACTTTACGGGGTCAAACCAGATCTCACTGTCCTTGGCAAGGGGATGGCAAACGGTTATGCTATAAGCGTCGTTGCGGGAAAAAAAGAGGTAATGATGGCTGCTAAGGATAAGCTCTTTATCTCCTCCACGTTCTTTCCAAATAGTGATGGGTACATCGCAGCGTTAAAAACGATTGAAATTCTGGAAAGGGAGAATGTTATAGATAAACTTTGGGAGCGTGGTGGTAGGTTCCTTAAGAAAGTCAAGGAGGTTATATCAAAGTACGATCTCAATGCGGAATTAAGTGGCGTTGCTCCTATGTTCTTCATTACATTCGAGGACACGGAGCCAGAAGTACGTAGGAGAAAGAGAAATGAGTTTTACACGCAGCTCATAAGGAGGGGATTTTTCTTCGCGCCCCATCATCATGCATACATCTGTTATAGGCATACGGATGAGGATCTTGACATGGCGGTTCGAGCCATAGACGAGTCACTTCAATATGTTGCTCTAAAGGAGAAAAAGTAGGTCTTGAGGCAACTACCGATAATGGATATTATGTAAACCAATAACGCAACGACAGTAGGTAACTCACCAAGCCTAATCCTTGTACACCTCTACTTTTCCCTTTGTCTCTTTCCTTACCCCTACTTCTTTTATCGTTTTATCAACTAAATCCACTTTTCTATACACATCAAAGCCAATATCTTCACGTCCTGGGAGTGGCGAAATTATGATGTCAACATTGATTTTGGGCTTATCGACCTCACCGGTTATTTCGACAAAAATCTCCTTTGTGAATTTCCTTTTTGACACGTAAACGAGATCAGACCCGTTGTAGAATGCAGGTTGAAACGCACAGGATATTTTATGGGTTCCTTCCTCCAAAGAGATATTCTGGATCTCGCCCTCTGACAATTTTAAAGGCACCTCGTTGATTTTTACAAGGACGTTTGCAGGACTTATCCTATTGAACTTTACTTTTCTTTCTAAGACCCCGTATCTGAATTCAACGTCCTCTTGGGCCTCTTTTATGGCAATATTTCTCTGCTCATAAGAACTTGGAAAAAAATGCTCACTTTTGTAAGACACGGCTATTTCGCGACTTGCCTTTGGCTTAATTTCCTTCATTGGCTCGATCACTTCCTTAAGATACCGGGAGTATTGTTCTTTAGGCAATGTCCTTACCACCTTCTTGACTCCGAAGGTCCTATCCACGGAGTAAAAAGAAACCACAACATTTCCGTTTTTCACCTCATAGGTGCCCATCAAAATCAAATCAAGTTTCATTTTTGCCATTATCTTCTTAAGGTCATCTACTTCCCTTATATAATAAGAATCTGCCCCGGTTTTAAAGTAATAGTCAGGGTAATTTATCAATCCCTTTAGTCTTCCGATCTCTTCCTTTTCCAACGTTCTAAATTGTTTTTTGCTCAACGTGATGTTTAAAAATTCCCTTGCCACGATTTGGGAAAAGGCCGTTAGCCTGTTTTGTGTGTCGAAATGACCCGCAAAATAGACAGAAATTTTGGCTTCCGGTCGATATGGTTCAATCATCTCCTTAATCACAGATATCAAGGTCCTCCCGAGCGTTCCGTCAAAATATTCGAGCCTTTCCGCAAGCACAATATCCCCGGTTTCCACTTCTCTCCCTGTCTTTATAATCTGGCAGGTACTAAGCCCCTCCGTTGTCCTGGTCACAATACATTCTCCCACGGGACCTCTATAGCGCTCGTCCCTCTTTAATATCCTCAGAACATCTCCTTTTGTAACCCCATCTTTTTCCCCTATGTCAACCGTGATAGACTCTCCTTTCGCGACAAAGAGTCTTTTGTTCTCCGTCTCCACTACCTTACCTTCTGTCAGAGCGAGTAAGTGCGATTCAGAAAATAGGATGGAGAACATTAAAAATAAAAAAAGGAGGACAAATCTCTTTCTCATTCATTCACCTTCCCCGTACGTATTTTTGATCAGCTTTGGAGTAACAAAGATCAAGAGCTCCGACTTCTTATCTATTCTCGTATCCTTCTTGAACAGCCAGCTAAGGAGAGGAATCTGCCTGAGAAATGGCACCCCTGTTGTAGAATCAGAATCCTCGATCTCGTATATTCCGCCTATCACTGCCGTTTCCCCGTCTTTCACTATTACCTCTGTAGATGCCTCTTTTTTGTCAATGGGGATACCCGCCGCAACGGCTGGTAGCGGTCTATCCTTCGTAGCTTTGATCTTCAGCTTAATGTTATTGTCCTTCGTCACCTGGGGCGTTACTTCCAGAGATAGAACCGCATCTTTGAACTCTGTCTGCGTTCCCTGCTGAGAAACAGTTTGATAAGGAATCTGTTGGCCTTGCTTTATGATCGCTGGTTTGTTATCGGTGGTTACTATCTTTGGATTCGATATCACTTTTCCTTTTCCTTGACTTTCAAGGGCGCTTAGTACGATATCCAGGTTAAGAGAGTCTGCGACCGACCCTATGTAAATCCCTAATACTCCTCCAGCTCCAGGCCCAGTAGCGGCTGGAAGATTCACATTGTAAGGGAAAGTTGCGGTAGTAGAATCCTCCGTCCTTGATCCAACTATTCCCGTACTCGAGGTGTATGTAGAAGACCCTGAAGAAGCACCATAATTTTTTCCACCCGTAATCTCAACCCTCTTGTTGTCAAGTGACTTACTGATCCAACTGTAGCGGGCCCCCCATTGAATACCCAGTTCTTTTGAGAAGTCCGCAGTTGCCTGAACTATTCTCGCTTCGATCTGAACCTGTGCCGGAGGAAAGTCGTGCTCCTTTATCATCTTCTTGATTAAGGCCACATTTTCTTTCGTATCCTTTACGATTATGGCGTTACTCCAAGGAACAGGGGTGACCGTCCCATACTCGGAGAGAAGGCCTTTAAGTTGAACTTGAGCCGTTCCCGGGGCGGCACCTGTAAGCTCACCCCTTATTACTTTTACGACATCAGAAGCAGAACTGTAGTTGAGAAAAATTGTCTCTGTCACAAACTCTTCGCCCTGTTTTAATTTCTCCGTCCGTTCTTTCAAGAAAAGTTCTCTTTCCTTTCTCTCCCGTTCCTTCTCCTCGTCGTATTTTTTCCGACTAATTATTCGTATGATATTCTCTTCCTCTATTTTCACATTGTCCGTTATCTTTACAATGACATCGATTGCCTCCTCCCAGGTCACATTTTCGAGCTTAATCGTCAACTTGCCTTTTACATCCTCTCCAATGACGATGTTTTTCTTAGCAATTTCTGCAAGCCCCCTCAGCACATTTCTTAAGTCAGCATCAATAAAATCAAAAGAGAGCTTAAGGGGTTTCTGGACCTCTTGGGAGAAGGCAAAGATGGGTAAAAGTATAAAGACCGTAAGAAGCTTAATTTTAAGAGCCTTCATATGAATCCACCCTTTTTTATTTCTCTCATTTTTTTTGAGGTAATTCAACAGCTATTGTCCTTATTTCGTTTTTTAGCCTATATGCGTATACTATTTTCTCGTCCCCTATTTCCTCTATCCAAAGGTTCGTACTCACGTGATCACCTTTTTTGAAAAGGATACCGTTTCCCTGTTTGTCCTCCATCATAACGAATCGGCCTCTCTCGGTTTTTAGCACACCGACAACTTTTAGTTCCTCCAGTTCGTAACCCCCCTTTTCCTTTTTTTCCCTCAACGCTTTTTTTCTCTCGCTGAGCACTATCGCAAAGAAAGGGTCTCTCCTACCTCTTGAAGTATAGGAGAAGTTTTCCAAATTGGACTCCCTTTCCACTCTTTCTTTTTCTCCTTTTACCTCCTTGCCTTGTAACCCTGGTTCCTTAGAAAAAGCATTGATGTGGCAAAGACCTAAAGTCATGCAAACAATAATGGCAAGAGGAACAATATAATGAGCGATTTTCATTTTTCCGAATCCTCGCCCTTTGTTACTGCTTCCTTTGAGTTTCAACCTTTTTTACCTCTTTTTTCTTTTCTGGAATATATACGTACGTTTGAGCGGTACAGGACCCTTCCAAAGACAAAGGTTGCGAAGCAGGCCCCTTTCCTTCTAAGGAGAAGTTCACAATGTGGATTATTCGTTCTTCCCTCCTTATTCCATCAAAAAAATAACCAATATCGTGATAAGGGCCGGAGAATTTCATCTCAAAAGGAAACTCCTGGTAGAATTCCTTCTCCCTCGGTTGTTTCGGTTCAAAATAGATAACCTTTATCTTACTTTCTGCACAGAGCCTGGAAACTCTTCTCAGAATATTCGGAACGTCTTTTGTCTCAGGAAGCTCCTTTATAACGTTTTCAAGGGCTAATTTTAGTTCAGCATATTCTCTACGGAACTTTTCAATACTCGCACTTATGTTCCTCAAACTCTCAAGCTTTCGTTCAAGATCCTGAAGCTCCCCACTTAGTCTCTTTTCCGTCTCTATCCTTGGTTTAACTACCTGGCTGTGAAGAGCAAAGACTACGAGGACATCTAAAAAAAGTATTGCCAGGACCCTGTAAATTCTCGGAACTTTCTCTATCTTTCTCAAAATACCGTTAATGTCCACTTACGCCCTTCACAAATAAACGTCGCCTTGCACTAAGAACTTTCTCACTGGTAAACCTTCTTCCACCACTTCCTCCACTTTTAATAGCTCCACATTTTTGACGTACGGCAGTCTCGAAAGTTGTTCTATGAAGTCCGAGATAGATTCATTTTCCGTAGCCCTGCCTTCAATTGTGATTTTTGTTTCAGTTTTTTTTAAACTTCTGAGCCAAACTGTATCTTTTGTTACCATCGTGAGATCGTAAAGAATCCTTGCGGGGAGTGCCCTCCCTTTTTTTATCATCTGCACAACGTTCAGTCTTTTTTGAATCTCTTTCTTCTCTTTTTCCATAGACATGTATTCCCTATAGATCCCATCGAGAGACGCGATCTCCTTCTTTCTATTTTCGATCTTCGCATTAAGATCAGATATCCTTCCTTCCACTCTGTAGTAAAGCACGCCAAGGGCAGCCGTCCCTAATAAAAGGAGAAGAAGAAATATGTAAAGATCCATCCTTATGGAAGGTTTTTTTTCCGAGACAGGTAAAAGGTTAATCCTTATCATTTCAGTTCTTTGATTCGTGCTGAGAGCTGCAACGCGACTGGCATGAATACCATGTAGTCTTCCAGTGTCTTATCCGCACCGTAATTTTTACCGAGCATAAGAAAAGGGTTTATCGTTTCCACCTCAAGACCCGTCTCTTCTTTCATTTTGTCCTTGAGTCCTGCCAAAAGGGACGATCCCCCCGTAACGTAGACTTTATCCAAGGTCTCTGACGTTTTTATAGAGCGGAAAAAGTTTATGGTCTTATTTACCTCTGCGGTTATGTTAAAAATGAAGTCCTCAAAAAGATACGAGATTTCCGGGTCACCACTTATTTTTTTCTTTTCAGCCTCAGTAAAAGGAATTTTAAGGGTTCTCTCTATCTGACTTGTGAGGTACTTTCCTCCTAACGCTATTTCCCTGGTAAACTCTATATCCGATCTTTTTACAATCGCGATATTAGTGAAAGAAGATCCGATGTCGACTATGACGACGTTATTTTGAGGTTCGTAGACCTCTGCGACAACATTTGTCACATTTATTATATCCACATCAAGTATCCTCAGATTTAGGCCTGCTCGGTCAAAGGTGTTTACGTAGCTTTCCACGATCTCCTTTTTTGCGGCGACTATCATGATCTCTATAAAACCCTCCTTCTCAGGGTCCGGACCCACGACATGATAACTAAAAAATATGTCTTTCGAAGGCAAAGGGATTTGACTTTCCACCTCTGCGCTCACAACCTTAGGCAGCTCATCTGCTCCGACAGACGGAACTGAAACTTTTTTCATCATCGTTGCATAACTCGACAGAGCGCAGGCCGCATCCTTACTCCTTATGTCTTCCAGTTTGATCATTCTCTTTATCTCTTCTGCGAGAAAAAATTCGTCAATAATTATACCGTCAGCCAGAAGGTCTTGATCGTAATCTCTCTTCGCTATTCTTTTCAAATTGAATCCCTTTTTTTTCTTTTCCAGTACGCAGGCTTTTATGCTTGAAGTCCCAATATCGAATCCTATCAGCTCATTCACGGTTTTTAATCCTATTCTTTCAAGAAAAGACTCTTTTCTCATTGCTTATTCCCTGCCCAAAGCTCTCTAATCCCTTGGGCCACTTCCTCAGGGAGAAAGTAAGAAGGATTTTCCATATGAAGTGTGGAAAAATAATTCGTGTCGGAAGCCCAAGCTGGCTGCAAAAATCTCCTGGCCAGGATCCTCCCATTTACCCTAAAAGAACTGTCTTCTCTCGAAATTGAGGAGAAGATCGACATGTTATAACCCTGAATATTTTCAGAACTCATGTAATACAAAACCCTTCTGAAACCGTAATCGAAGCTCTTTAGATCATCTTCTCCAAGTTCAAGGATCGATGACTTCCCAAATATAAATCCGACGTCTATACTCCCTTTTGGCGCAAAAGGTGCGTACCAGAATGTGTCACCTATAGTTCCTATAAATCTTTCGCAAGCCTCTGATTCCTTTTCTCTTAGTATCTCCCAATAGTTTTTTCCATGTTTTCTGAAAAAGGAGGCGCTTTTCTCCAAAATAAGTCGGTGGTAATTCGTTCCTACCTCTCCTGCTATCGCCTGTATGTGAGGGTGCGGGATGCTACTTCCAGACATTGGCATGTAGTTGCAGTTAATGGACATATACCTAACCTTTTTATCCCTTTTTACAATTTCCTTTAGCACCTCGATCAGTGCCCTGATCCCCTGAATAACATACGCTTTTTCATTAATTTCGGTTATGTGGACGAAATGTTCCTTAGAAATTATTGCCACTATGCAGTACTTGTCGAAGGTCAGTAAATTCGGGATTACAGTTATATCACCGTAAGCGAACCTTTCTTTTCCAAAAAGGCTCGGCTCGAATTTACAGGTCATAGACTCGATATTCTCCGGACAGAAAGGACATCTCGCGAAGGGAGCTATTTTTCTTAGCAGCTCTAAGTCTTCCCTTTCAAATTTCTTCCGAGGAAAGTGGACAATTCTTGAAGTAAGATTTGTGAGTGGATCCCACCTTATCTCAATTTTACCCTCAAAGGGCTGAAAATTCTGGAAGGGGCTGAGATACGTAAAACTTTGAATTTTCTTTCTAAATTTAATCATTTCCTGTTATTTATCAGAGAGGCTATTTAAAGTCAATAGAACCTTCCAAAATATCGTTCACAAGACCTTCGAGATTTATAGGGTACGACTTCTGAGTTCCTCTCTTCATATCCTTCACTAAAACGATACCTTTCTTTATCTCTTCCTCACCGATAATCAGAACCAGGTCCACATTCAAACTATCCGCATGGCGCATCTGAGATTTTAAGGATCTTGGCTCGGGTTCGTAATAGACTGCGATATTTCTCAGAACAAGGTACTCCAAAACTCGAGAAAGATTTTCCCTTGCAGCTTCTCCTATTGTAGCTACGAAGACTCTGGGTGCCTTTCTCGATTTATCAATTGGGATGATGAGGGAAAGTCTATCAAGTCCAATCGCGAACCCTATGCCAGGAACATCGGGACCGCCCATATCTTTTACCAGATTATCATATCTTCCTCCTGCTATAAATGCGTTCTGCGCTCCAAGATCGGAGGAAGTTACTTCAAAAACTGTTCTCGTGTAGTAGTCGAGACCCCTAACCAGCCTTTTTTTGTGCTTCACTTGGACTTTAAACCCTTCAACGTACCTCAAAAACGTCTCAAAGTGCTTTGTGCATTGTTCACAGAGCACATCAAAGAGCAAAGGGGCATCGTCTGTGACAGAAAGACAAGTCTCCTTTTTGCAATCAAAGATTCTCAGCGGGTTTCTCATTGCCCTCTCTTTGCAGTCACTGCACAGAAGTTCAGTTTTTGATGCTATGAAACGGGAGAATAGATCCCTAAACTTTTTTCTGCAGTCCGGACAACCGACAGTATTTACCTCGATCTGAAAATTCTGCACCTTCAGATCCCTCACGATGAGACTTATGAGCCAGATGAGCTCCGCATCGACGAAAGGGCTGCTCGACCCAAAAACCTCCACATCTATCTGGTTGAACTCCCTAAACCTCCCTTTCTGAGGTCTCTCATGCCTGAACATGCTTCCTATGGTAAAAATCCTTGTGATTCTTTCCTTATTGAAGAAACCACCCTCTATGTATGCCCTTACCATGCCAGCTGTGGCCTCAGGTCTCAAGGTGACTGAATCTCCTGAAAGATCAGTAAAGGAGAACATTTCTTTACGAACTATATCCGTTGCCTCACCAATACTCCTCACGAACAACTCGGTTCTTTCGAGAATGGGGATCTTTATCTCCTTGTATCCGAGAAGGGAAAGATATTTTCTTGAAACTTCTTCTATCTTTCTGAACTTCTCAATTTCCTCTCCAATTATATCCCTGAATCCCCTCAATCTCCGGATTGTTTCCATGCTCTATCTATCAGGACAAAAATATCCTTTTTAACTCAGAAGACAGGGACCGTAAGAAAGAAAAGGCCCTCTCCACAATTCTCTCCTCTATATTCTCAACCGGCAAGAGCCCATCAGAAACTTCCCTTAAGCAACATCTGTGCGGGGCAAGAAGGGAATGGGAAGCTATTTTCTTTCTATCTACCTTTCCATACTCGCTGACTTTATCCCAATACTCGAGCAACCTTTTAATGTAAGGGTCCAGGCTTGTCTCAGAAAGGATGGACGAGTTAGCGGGTACTATACCCCAGCACATGACCCCTCCCCTTTTTATGAACTCACCGATGCTCTCCCCATATTCTTGAGATACAAACCCAATCTGTATTGCATCGAAAGAAAGTAAGTCGAGTCCAAGTTCGAGAAGGTACGGAAGATTAACTTCAGCACAGAGATGGAGACCCTTTGGCCCCTCTATCCCACTCATAAACTCCCTATAGTCTTTTTTAGCATGCTGATCGTTATAGCCTGTAAACCCGCTAAAAATGTACGCAAGACCAGGTTCGTCGACCCAAACAAAAGCATTTCCGTTTTTTTCTCTCAGAATTTGGAACTGTCTGTTCACTTTTCTCTGTATGAAGTCAAAAAGGACTGGTCTTACCTCTTCGTTATAGATTATGGGCTTTAACTCTTCGTCAAGTACCTTAAATCCAAAACTAACAGGACCTGTAACTTGCCCTCTAATAGCATAATACCCGCTCAAATCTAAAGATATGAACCTCTTAAAGAGCGAAGAATACCTTTCGCTCATCTCATATGTTTTCTCCTCTCCCATTAATGAAAAGTAATGGTCTATCTCCCTACGAAACTTCTCCGTGTTAAAGCTTATCCTCCCCTTTTCCTCATCTATCTCGATGCCAGGAAAGTTTTCTGAGGTCTGAACGTACATGTCTTCGAAAAAACTGAAATTTGGAAGCTGGGGCCAGAAAGGGATATCAAGGGATAAGGAGAGTTCGAGTGCTTTTCGGGAATCCCTGTGAGGCATTATGCCCATCGCAGTCGTCCTTAAGTTTGCGTTTTCTAACATCGTTTCTTCATTCAGTCCCTGCGGCTTTGATTATCCTCCAAGTCACAATCTCTGTAAGCACGGCAATATCTTCTGCACACAAAAGATCTGTTATGTTCTTATCGAATAGGATGTTTCCGTTTGGAGGGATGTCTTCATCTCCTCTCCAAAAGATGAAGTAGATTTTGACAAAAGGGAGGGGGGAAAGGGAGATAGAAAGGTCTCCGTATCTCTCTCTTTTTGCACCGATAACTTCAGATACTTTAAGAAGTTTCTCTGGGTCCTTTGCAAAAAATCTTATCATTGGTTCAACTGTCCTTTTGTGGAAAACGGGAAAGTAGAATTTCCCTCCTTCTATTTGCGCATAGCTAATCAACTTCCCTGTAATTGGCGAGCCCTTTGCATCCGTGAGATAATGAAGGAGGATTATTTTGTCTCTGAGGGGAAGGCCCTCCTTATTTTCGCTATCGAGTATCTTCCCAGATTTCAGCTCTACGAGGTAAGGCATGTTCAAGTATTTGATGCGGATCATGTCCTCGCTTATCTTCTCTCCCCCAGTTTTATTACAGATTTCCTCCGCCTTTAATTCCGCAAGCTTTTGGACTGCTTTTTTTATAGCGAGTCCGAAGGCTTCCTCAGTGATGTTCTCATATAATATCATAATTTGCCTCCAGAAGAATCTTCTTAACAGAGAGAGAGGCAGGTGAATCAGAGGGTAAGCTGAAAAGGGATCTTCCGTTCAAATTGAAATTTCGTACATTCTCATCGAGCGCTATTCGTCCAAGAAGCCTTTCTCCAACTTCTTCAAGGTAGTTAAGTGACTCCTCTGTAAATCTGTAGTTAGCGACCAAATAAAAATTCTTGTAGCTTATTCTCACACCCTTTATCACCCTTTTTATCCTTTCTATGTGCTTAACTGATTTCTCAGAGGGGTCAAGGATGACAAAGAGATCGTCGATATCTGGTGTCACCTTCCTGTTCAGGTGCTCTAAACCTGCAGGAGAGTCAACAAGTACCATATCGTAATTATCCCTCAGCTTATGTATCATATCCTTTATCATCTCGTCTGGTAAACAGTAGCATCCGGGGGCGAGCTTTGTACCCAATGTAATGAGATGGAACTTTTCACTCTCGTATAGTATGGAGCCGTCTTTCAATCTCTCTTCTATGAGAGCTGGGGAATCATCTTTCTTTCCACTCACAATTATGTCATATAGGGCGTGAGATATCGTCACCTTCCCGCTTTTTTCAAGGTCCGCGCCTAACATTTTTGGCAACGAAGAATCGGGGTCCAGATCTATTAGTAAAAGTCTTTTTACGTCGACAAATCGAGCAAAAAGCGCAGTGAAAGTCGACTTTCCAGCACCCCCTCTTCCAGTAACTACGTTTATCTTGGCCATTTATATCAACCTCGCTTTCTTTAATATTTCCTTAGTCGATATGAGAGCTGGTGAATCTTCTGGTAGAAGCTTGAGTGGTTTTCCCTTTAGGTTCAGCTCCTCAACGTTACTATCATAATCTATTTTTCCAATATAAGGGACCTTTTCTTTCTTGAAAAATTCCTCGTCAGAATCTTTAAACATGTAATTCCCTATCACATGAAAATTTACGTACCTTATGCCAACTTCCTTTGCTATACCTTTCACCCTACTTATGTGGGAAAGCGACTTCTCAGATGGGTCTATGACGACTATTAGGTCGTCTATTTCGGAAACTATGTTTCTGTTTAGGTGTTCAAGGCCTGCAGGTGAGTCTACAACCACGTTCTTGTACGTCTTTACAAGCTCAGAAATTGTTTTCCTCATCAGATGGTCTGGAAAACAGTAACAACCCTCCATGTCCTTTGTCCCGAGAACGATGAGATCGAACCCCTTTCCCTCATAAAGAGCCTCTGTCCAGACAAGACCCTTAAACTTTTCCTCTACTGGAATTAAAGGATCCATCCCCTTTTTTCTTTCATCCACAACGTCGTAAAGTACCTCTATTACGGTTTTCTTTTTTTCCCTCTCCAAGTCTATGCCAAGCATGTCAGCAAGCGAAAGATCAGGATCAAGATCGATGAGAAGGGAAGGTGAACTCAAGAATCTGCTCATCAGTGCAACAAACGTTGATTTTCCAGATCCTCCTCTTCCTGTAACGACTATTTTACGAGCCATTTTTTACTCCTTTCTCAAATCTAAGTCTTTTAGCTTCTCTATCGGTGAAACCTTTATAACTGCCCTGAACTCTGGAGGGCAGACTTTCATACATGTTCCACATTTTACACACTTGTCCTGAACTATGTATTTCGGTTGCCCTTTCTCTCCTGTTATGGCTTCTACTGGGCATGAGAGTTTGCAGTGCTCGCATGCGCGGTCACATTTTTCAGGTATTATAAAATAAGCTATAAGATCCTTACAAACAAGGGCGGGACATCTTTTTTCCTCCACGTGAGAAAGATACTCTTCGTAAAAATAGCGCAAAGTCGTCAAAACTGGATTGGGAGCAGATTTACCTAATCCGCAAAGTGATCCCATTCTCACATCTTCAGCAAGTTCCTTTAATAATTTAAGATCCTCTTTAGTTGCCTCCCCCTTTGTTATCACTTCCATCATGTGCAAAAGCTGAGAAGTCCCCAATCTACACATAGTACATTTGCCGCAAGACTCTTTCTGCACAAAATCGAGAAAGAATTTCGCAGTATCTACAACGCAGTCATCCTCGTCCATAAAGATCATTCCGCCTGATCCCATCATGGAACCAAGGGAAAGAAGGGACTCGTAATCTACAGGAGTGTGGAAAAGATCTTCTGGTATACATCCTCCTGAGGGACCTCCTATCTGAATTGCCTTTATCTTTTTTCCCTCTTTCGCCCCTCCAGCAATTTCGTAAGCAATTGTTTTTAATGTGGTTCCCATAGGAACCTCAGTGAGGCCAGGGTATTTTACTTTTCCTGCGAGTGTGAAAATAGCTGTCCCTTTACTTTTCGACGTTCCAATGTTTGAGAATTTTTCTGCCCCATTTTCCATGATCCAGGGTACATAGGATAGAGTCTTCACATTGTTTATTAGCGTGGGTTTGTCGAAAAGCCCTTTATGTGCCGGATAGGGTGGTCTCACCCTGGGCTCACTCCTTCTTCCCTCTATTGCAGAAATAAGGCCAGTCTCTTCACCGGATACGAAGGCGCCTGCTCCCTCTACGACGTGAAGGTTAAACGAAAAGCCACTGCCAATTACGTTTTCTCCAAGTATGCCTATTTCTTCTGCCTCCTTTTTAGCATGCTTTATCATCCTTAGCGCGAGGGGGTACTCGGCTCTTATGTAAATGAAGCCTTCTTTTGCACCCACGGCGTACCCCGCGATGATCATCCCTTCTATGACCTGATGAGGGTCACTTTCAAGTATAACCCTATCCATGAAGGCTCCGGGATCTCCTTCGTCCGCATTACAGATAACGTATCTTACCTGCGAGTCAGCTTTTGCGCATTCCTCCCATTTTATGCCCGTTGGAAAACCTGCCCCTCCCCTACCCCTCAGTCCGGACCTTTTTATCTCCTCAATTATTTCTTTTGGCGACATCTTAAGAGCCCTATTTAGCCCCTCGTATCCCCCCATTCCTATGTAGTGCCATACGTTGGCCGGATCTACTATTCCACATCTTCTGAGCAAGACCCTTTTCTCAAATTCAAATCTTGTAACCTCGGGGATATATGGCGCACCTTCCTCATTGAACTCAAGTGTTCCAAGGGCAAGCTCAAGGCATGGATCATCTCCTTCAACGTAACCCTCAATGAGCCTACCTACGCTCTCGGGATCTACATTCCCATATACCACGTTGAAAAAGCCTGGTTTAAAGATCGTAACAAGGGGCTCCGCATAGCACAAGCCAAAACAACCTACTTCTATCAGGTGCAAATTAATACCCCTCTTTTCGAGCTCCCGCCTAAAAAGGGAGAGTACTTCAAGGGCTCCAGCAGCTCTTCCACATGTTGGCGTTCCGATCCTTATGTTAGTTGTACTATTGAGCTCCTCAACGTATTTTTGCGCTTGATTCTTTATTTCCTCGAATGTCAACTCTTTTCTTCGTCTTCCCTATATCCTATGAGTATCTCCTCAAACTTAAGAGGAGACATCCTTGGGTATACCTTTTCATTTATGACGACAACAGGCGCGAGCATGCAGCAGCCAACGCATGCAACCCTTTCAAGACTGAATCTTAAGTCCTCAGTTGTCTCTCCCACCTTTATACGCAGCTCTCTTTCTGCTGCCTCGACCACAAGTTTTCCTCCTGCGAGATGGCATGCTGTCCCCATGCATACCTTTATGTGAGTCTTTCCAAGAGGCTTTAAACGGAAAATATTATAGAAGGTAGCAACACCCCATACGTGAGCTTCTCCAACTCCGAAGCGTGTTGCTACCTCTTTCAGTTTATCTTCCGGGAGATAGCCGAACCTCTCCTGTATATTGATAAGCGCTTGGATCAGTGTAAGTTCTACTTCTTCTTTTTCCCTCAAGCTTCATTTTCTCAGAGTTTTTGTGAAATCAGGAAGAAAAGCCCCTATGCCAGCAGCCTCTCTTGGCCCAACCACAACCTCCCATCCAGGCAGAGCATCCTCAAGCTCTCCTTTTATTCTTGCCACCCTTCCAGGGATTACGAGCTTTCTATGTTTGACCCTATCGGCAATACCGCATTTCTTTATCATGGAAGCTACAGCGTCACCAGTAAACTTGCCTGCAGCCCATCCGGTGAGCACCCCAAGACCCTCCGTATCCTTCACACATAGGAATGAAGGTATCTTTGTGGCTTCGATAGCGGAAGAGACTATGAAGTATGTTAGAGCCCAGTTTGATGTGACAAGGACAGGGGAATACTCGTCCGGTTCGCCTATCTCATAGTATTTCTCTTCCACCGCCATTGGGAATCGCGGGTCCGTGTAAATATTCAATCTGAGGACAAGTAGGGGGAGAAGAGTATTCTCATCGAAATCGGAAAGAACGATTATAGATGCGAACTTGATTACGAAGAGAGAGGCAAGGAGTATCTCCTTAAGGCCATCCCTTGCCATGAAGCATGGAAAGGCGATTGTTGGATAGCCAAGAGGCCTAAATCCCTGCTTAATAGCGGCCCTTCTTATGAATGTCTGATCCCTTATTGCCTCAAGGACATCCTTAGACCCTGGGTCAAGGATAGCATCATCCACCCCATTCTCCTTCAATTTCCTTGTGAGAGGGACAAGATCTTCAATAGATTCGCCTTTTAACCCAAGAGGCGTCGGTTTTTCCTTTATTCTTGGTAAGGCTGCCTCTATATTTTCCTTTGTAATTGGGTAAAGAAGCGGTTTTCTATCGTAGCAGATATCCCTTGCAGAAAAAAGCGTATCCAGGTCATTTGAGATAATGATCAACGCCTTATCTGTTTTTCCATAAATCTCTTTCACGAGGGAGAGGAACTTTTCCCTGTCTCCTGATTCATTATACAAAGCGATCATTTCTGCTTTTAAAGTGAGTCCAACCCAGGAATATTTGAGATCAGATACTTTTTTCAGTTTCTCATTTATCTTCTCTTCTTTTTCCGTGTCAGAGATAAGAATGGCAATTCCAGGAGGATGGATATATGTTTTTTCGTGCCTATAGATAACCTCTTCGTTTCCAACTTCTAACTTATTCTCTCCCGTACCAATAGTCACGAGTTTTATTGCTGGGGCCAGCATATCCTCGAGTTTAGCTTTTACCTCATCAGAAAGATAAGGACACTTATCAAGAGTGGTTCCCCCTGTGGCCAGTTTCATTGCGAATGCAAAGCATGTGGGAAAACCACAATCTTTACACGGTTTTCGACCGGGCAACAGTTTTACTATTTCTGAACCCGATACAGGCATGTTAAACCTCCTTTCTCATTTTATTAGACAGGGAGTTCCACTTCCCCTTTTATCCAAGGATGGCCGACTTTCTCGAGAAATGCTACAAGTTCATCTGTATTCTTTACGTCTTCCTCTGTTGCGATCTTGTCGTATAGCCCCTTTTCCATCAAAACGTCCTTGTACCTCTCCTTTATCTCCTTTGGCATCCACACAATCCTGTAAAGCCCACCGTCGGCCTGGATGAATTTCGGAGATCTTAACTGTTCGAGCCCGGTACCGAGTCTACCTTCTACCTGCTTTCCTCCAGATGTTTCTCCTGCCATCTTCGTGAATGTTATTCCTATGACCGTTACGCCCTTATATTCCCTGTGGACTATGCCGAATGCATCTACTTCAGGTATATAGAAGACTACAGCCTGGAAGCAACCGCAGGAAGTGTGAGGATGTTCGAAGGCGCTATAAAGGTAAACCCTATCGTATGTACCGAGAGATTTTTCCGCAACGACTTTGTTCACACCCTCATATTCCCCCCTAGCTTCATCCAGAAGGGTTCCCTTTGGAACCGCAAAAATGGGCCCCTCAGGGTCTATCTTAGCCGCTGCCCTTCCGTCGAACCAGTTAATCGCCCCGCAATTTGCGATTCTATTTGGAGCTATTACGCACATATGAGTTGGGGCAAAGCTCTGACAAAGTACACAACCGTAAAATGTATCCACATCTTCATCCTTTATCTGCCTTGCCCTCTCATCCCTCTCCTCATACCTCTTCAGTGCCTCAGGATATAGAGCTTTTATTTTTTCTATGTCAGTGATTATCGTCGTTTGTATTTTTTCAATAATCGGCATTTCAGAGGTAAAAAGGAAGTTAAAAATCTCACCGAGCTCCCTGAGAGAGGTGAACCCTTTCTTGTAGGCTTCTCTTGAAAGCCTTATCCAGACGTCCTGCCTCTGGTTCATATGGTAGATGCCCTCGATGAAGTTAGAGTACATGTGTATCTTTCTCTCAATTATAGGTTCAGCGTCTTTATCAAGTTCTGACCCCGCAACATCTATTAGGATAGCAATCGGGTATGAACCACCCTTATCTGTGTCGGGATCGTATGGTTCGAGGTCGCTTATATCCGGCCCTATGATTTCTACTTTCTCATGCTCAATTTCCTCGGGACTTTTAACCGTGGCCAGCTCGAATTTATACTCCGCCTTTGGCCCGCCAAACTCCATATACAGATTCTCTTTTCTTATTACCTCGCCCTCGTACTGGGGTCCTATGTCTACGTGGAATTCCATGTTAGCCTCCTTTTATCGGTTTTCCGTCTTTAAATTTTCTATTATTCCCTCAAGAATGCTTTTCCATTGGTCGTCCTTTCTTATATTGGGTAAAGAATAGTCAGCGTGTGGATGGTAGTATTTACAGAGGGTAATAGTCGAAAGATGAGGTGCAAAGTGTTTGAGGGTCGAAAGTCCCTGGTTCGCAAGATCAGTTCTTATTCCAAGAAAGAGAATAAGATCGTGGTTACCTTCCCCTCTAACACCCTTCCAGTTGGGATCTTTGAGAGCGTTCACTATTTCGACTACATCGTAGACGCTATCCGGCTTTACGCCGAACTCGAGTAATTTGGCCTTCGTTGTACCGGTGGCGCATATGGGAATATTACCAGCCTTTGCTATATCTATTGCATACTCTATTAAAAGTTTATCTCCAAGGGTCACTTTTGTCGTTAAGGGGCCTATAACGAGTAAGGGCCTTTGCGCTTTCTTTATCTGTTTTACTATGTCTTTTGGATCCTCAACCACCCTTGAAGTCCTTACCCCTGTCAATGTGTTTACTCTGTGTAGTGGAAGAATTGGCGAAAGTTGGCTCATAATTCCCTCCTTTTAGTGTATAACTGCATCTACTGGTACCTTTGTCGGATACGTGCCGATCCATGTGGGTAAACCGACAGGCTCCTTCGGTTTCCAACCTATCGAGTCGAGATAGGCCTTCACTTCCTTCTTATAAACAAGAGGAATATCCGCGTCCCTTCTCACATAAAGATGCAAATCCTCGGGAAGTCCTCCTCCCATGTACTTCTTGTAAAGTGAGATGTAGTGATTCAGTTTTATGGCCCTTCCCTGAGGGGTGTCGTTTTTGCGTATGCAAAGCTTTGGAATTGTGACCATCAGCTTCTCCTTTGTCTCACAAACGTAAAGCAAGTGTTCAGGAGAAGGTTCGCCGGTATCTACAATCTGTTTCTTCCTCGCATCCATGACTCTCCAATCGTCCTCTTCTTTCCTGGAGAGGTAGAGCCTCCTATATTTTGAGCCATGAGGCCCAACTATGACTGGGATACCGAGCCTATTACACCCAGTTGCGATGGATGCAGCCTTCTGTGAATAAGCGCCCCATGCAACGCCGACAGCACCAACCCGGTTTAGAACGTAATCAGCCATTACTTCATAATTAGCCCTCAATGGAAGGGCGGCGAATATGTTAGCTATCTTTATGGCAGCCCCTGTTATATGGCTGTTCGCTACACAAGACCCGACATTTACAACCCCACCTGCATCGAAGCTTCCAGGATACTTCTCATATACGGTCTTTCCATCCGCATCTTTCCACATGCCCGCAACCATTGCGGCACACCCGGAAAGAACGACGATGTATTTCCTTTTTGCAAACTCATCAACGATCTCAGCGAGATCCCTATAATCGGGATAGTTTGAACATCCGACAAGTGCAACTACTCCGGGAATCGTCCCAAGAGTGATTGGAGCGCCGACGTTTCTTATTTCCGTATCCATTATAGGTCCACGACCTGCCCTTATCTTCCAGACTTCTTTACTTGCAGCCTGCTGCATGATCTTAAAGATTGGGATATTTCTCGGACACTCCTCTTCACACTTTCCACAACCTATGCACAGATTGAATATGTCCCTTATAACCTCAAAATTCCCCTTTGCAACCTCATTAATCCCCTTACCTATTTCAAAAAGGTTTGGACAAACTTGTTCACAGATGCCGCAAAGCCCACATTTCTTCGCAAACTCTATCGCCTCTTCCTCAGTTATCCATTCCTTTCTCCTTTTTGGTGCAATCTCAAGTGCCACCTTCACAGCAACCTCGGCAGCTTTCCTTGGATCAAGGATGGCGAAATGCTTCTTCTCTTCAACCATCTTCTTCACTATCTCTTCAGTATCCATGCCTGTTGCATCCTCTAAACCGTACATCACCTTATCAAGAGTGGCGATAAGTGCGGACCCTGCTTTGGTTGCTTCTTGAGGCATGTCTGTCCTTATGCACTGCTCATCGGTCATGATCACGTCCGCAATTCCAGATCTTATGAAGAATAGCTGTCTCGAAAGGGGTCCGACAACCTTTGCCTTGTCAGAGTACCTACTCGTCTCAAGGGCAGTACAGCATATCCCTCCGAACTCCACTTTATCGTAGAGGCCGTTTTCCCTTAGATAGTCAACAACTACGGTAGATGTTGCGGGGTTGTGCCCCACGAAGAGTATGATCGGTTTTGTTATGTCGAAAGCATTCCATCCAAGATCAACAAGGGGCGTATCTGCGACTGATGTGGGGTAATTAAAGCCGACGATCTGTGCGATGTCTGCAACTTCCATTCCCACATGGTCGAGCATGCTGGCGTGCAAGGCCTTTGACTCGTAATCGAGATAGCTCCCTTCCTGACCTGTGTGAACAGAATCGAGAAGATGGGTCAGTTCTTTGTACACATATTCAATTGCGATCTTTAGGTCTCCTAATGTTTCTGGTTTTAAACCCAGGACAGTCCGAATATGTGGGGCCTCTACTTCGACCCCATTTCCAAGATCTATCTTCTTGTCAGGACCGTATCTTTCAATGAGCACCTCCAGTATATGTCCCGCATGGGAAGCGTGGGCGGAACAGCCGATTAGACATGCAAGTAATACGATCCTTGCCTGTTGAGTAGCTATATCTATTCCACAGGCACCCCGTCTATTTTCCGTAAGGTCACATTTCCCGTATGTGCAGAGACAACACATGTCACAGAATGGTGCGTAAAAAGGCTTATAGGTTTTTAAGAGCCTCATATCCCAGTTTCTCAGATCTGCAATCTCTGGCATAGGAGTGGGACCAATTGGTTCCCATTTAATCTCCGCCTTTATCTTTTCGTAAATTTCCTCAAGCCTTTTATTTATCTCTTTTAGTTCCATACCTTCTTACCTCCCAACGTTTCTTTTACAAGCTTCAACGTTTCTGGGTGCCTTAAGACCAGAAGGTTCGCTCCTGCAAGTAAAAGAGAAATAGCTGTTACCCCTTCCCAAAGAAGACCCTGATTCTCGTTTTCTTTTGCTTGCTTTGTTTTCCAGCATTCGGCGCCAAGGTTTGCAATAATGGGCATCATCGTCATGCTATCCTTTGTTATGACTCCTATTTGTTTCACCCTTTCCATTATGGAGAAACTGTACTCTATACCGTAACCTAAGGCCGATGATAGCGGATCTATCACAACTCTCTCTGGCGGAAGGAACTTGCAAAGTTTTATGTTCAGTTCTTTCAGGAGATTTATATCTAAGGGACTCTGAGCGATTGCCACATGTCCGTTTTCAAGTATGGCCCTTCCAACCACCTCGTAATTCTCTTTCTGCACAGGGCCAAGCAATAAATTTTCTCCCTTGCACGCCTCGGCTATCCTCGGGAGAACCTCCGCATCCTTTTTCTCATCTCCTGACCCATAGATGATGAGGGGTCTTTTTATTTCCCCTATCATCCTTTTCACAAGGGAAACCGCCTCATCTGGAGGTGTATCCTTTTCTGCCGGGTCAGTGCTGAGAAGGGTCAAACATATGGCATCCGCACCGTATGTTTCGCACTTCTTCGCCCACTTTACAGGATCTGAAATAACGTCCGCATACGGCTCCTTAAGGAAGTCGGGCCAATCCTCGGGGACCATATCGAGTACCTCAAGGGCGAATCTTGGGGGATTCGGCTGAACTCCTTCATCAAAGAAGTGAAATGGTAAGATATTTTCCCCACCTATTTTTAGAGCGTTCTCTCCTTTTCCAAAGGTGATCTCTCTTACGTTCCCCGTGTATGATTCTTTAGGTGGTTTAAACTCCATCACTACCTCCTAATTTTCAGAATAATTTTAAAATAAGATTCATTAAATTTCAAGCCAGGCATCCGAGTACAGCGTTTCCCCCATGAGAACTTTTGCTGTTTTTACATACTCGATCTCTTTCTGCGTTAAAGAAGACATATCTATCTCCTCTTTGTCCATCACCTTGTAAATCAGCTGCTTTATATTCTCCATTTCTCCCCTCATAAGAGCCATGAGTTCCGAATCGAGGGGATCTGCTATGGCAGAGTAAAGTCCACTTCTCTCGAGCATCACAAGATAAGTCCTATTGAGAAGAGGTCTAAGATGATGGGGAACCCCGTTCGAAACATTAGAAAGACCCACGGTCGACTTTACTCCAGGAACTACATCCTGCAAGATCTTTATAAATTCCAAGTTCTCAACCGCTATCCTTTGTCCTTCCCCAGCAGTACTCACAGGGAGGATTATGGGATCTATCCAAATGTCCTCATTGGGAATTCCCAAATCGTTCGCATATGCAACAGTGTCCAGGATACTTTCAACCTTGCTGTCAAGATCAGGAGGCATCCCTTTATCTGTCATGACCGAGATCACGACGTCACAATTAAACTTCTTTGCAAGAGGGAGCATGTTCTGCTTCGAGTCCGTTTTCCCTGAGGCAGAATTAAGAAGGGGTCTCTTTTTACAGTATTTGAGTCCAGCCTCCATCGCAACAGGGTTCATCGTATCGATCGACAAAGGTAGATCCACAACTTCCTGAACGCATTCTACGAGCCACTTCATCGTCTCCTCCGTGTCCTTCTTTACAGGTCCTACATTCAGATCGAGGTAGTCTGCTCCTGCCTCTTTCTGCTTGATCGCAAGATCCTGTATGACTTTTGCGTTTCTCTCCCTTATTGCCTGGGAGATATCCTTCGCTATTACGTGAATATTTTCACCTATTATGACCATCAAAGCCCTCCCGTATTTTTATTCTTTCCCTCTTTATAGGTGAATGCGCCAACGGGACATATCTGGACAAACTCAGAGACATTTGCGCACCTCGTACTTCCAAGAGGAGCATCTTTAAAGGTTGTAACTCTTCTATTCAATCCCCTGTAAGCGAAAGAAAGCTCTCCAAATCCGAGCCTATCTGACAAATAAACACATTTTCCGCACTGGACGCACTTATTCGGATCGTATGTGAAAATTGGGCTTGAATCATCAATGGGAAGGTCATTGAGAAATTTTTTGTATTTGCTTGTTCTCAGGCTTATTTTTAAGTGTCTTGCTACTTTCTGGAGTTCGCATATGCCGTTCTTTCCACAATTTTTGCAGTCTACAGGATGATTACTCATTATAAGTTCAAATGCAGTTTTCTGTAACCTTAAAGCCCTCTCACCCTTTGTATTAATTCTCATTCCTTCATCGGCCACCAATGTACAGGCACACTTAGGCTGATCCTCCCCTTCCACCTCAACAAAACAGAGCCTACATGACCCATAGGGCTCACCCCTTTCTTCTAAGAAACAGAGGTTCGGTATATAAATCCCGTTTAGAAGTGAAACCTTAAGAACATTCTCCCCTTTTTTGCATTTAATCTCCTTCCCGTCTATTACGATGAGAACTTCTTCCACTATTTTATCCCCGAGTGAAGCTTACAGGCCTTCAATGTGTTCACCATAAGCATGGTGATCGTCATAGGACCCACACCTCCGGGGACGGGAGTTATCATGCTCGCTTTTTCCTTTACTGCCTCGAAGTCCACATCACCACAAAGTTTTGCCTTTCCATCAGGGGTTGTGCCAATTCTGTTCACACCTACGTCTATTACAACAGCACCCTCTTTTACCATATCCGCAGTTATCGCCTTCGGTTTTCCTGCCGCAACTATCAGGATATCTGCTCTCCTTGTATGAAAGGCGAGATCTTTGGTTCCCGTGTGGCATATAGTCACTGTGGCATTCGCACCTTTTTGCTTTTGGATCAGTATGTTGGCAATTGGTTTACCAACAATGTTTGATCTCCCAACCACCACAACTTCAGCGCCATCGGTTTCCACTCCAGAGCGAATTAGAAGTTGCTGGATACCTGCTGGTGTGCAAGGCAGAAAATCTGGCTCTCCGATCATCAACTTCCCCACATTAACCGGATGGAAACCATCAACATCTTTTCTTGGGTCGATTGCGTAAAGAACCGTGTTCTCATTTATGTGCTTTGGCAAGGGAAGTTGAACAAGGATACCGTGTATCTTCGGGTCCTTATTATACTTGTCAATCAATTTAAGGAGCTCCTCTTCTGTTATGGTTTCGGGCTGGTTGTCCTGAACAGAATAAAAACCCAATTCTTTTGCTGTCTTCTGCTTACCTGTTACGTAGGAAACAGAGGCTGGATTCTGTCCGACGAGAATAGTCACAAGTCCGGGCACAACGTTGTATTTTTCTTTAAGGTATTCAACCTCCTTTTTCACCTCTTCTCTTATCTGCTGAGCTATTTCGTTTCCGTTTATGATCTTTGCTGCCATCTTATCCCCCTGAAAAATAATTTAACCCGGCCCCGATGGGACCGGGCATTCTTTTCTTAGAATAGTCCTATTACCCTACCTGTGTTAACATCAACGTCGACCCTTCTGAATGCAGGGTCGGAGCTTGTCCCGGGCATCAAGCTTATCGTTCCAGTCATCGGACACAGGAATTTGGCACCCGCGAATATGAGAACGTCTCTGACAGGTAGTACCCAACCCTTGGGAACACCTTTTCTATTAGGGTCGTGGGAGAGACTCAGATGGGTTTTAACCATCATGGTCATGAAGTCCCTCATATTCGGGTCTTGCTCGATCCTTTTAGCCTTTGCCTCTGCCTCAGGGGTCCAAGAGACTCCATCCGCGCCATATACTTCCTTTGCTATTATCTCTACCCTCTGTCTCAAGGGCATATCTATGGGATAAAGGAACTTAAACTCGTTCTTTTCGTTGCAGGCATCTAAAACTGCATCGGTTAGCTCGAGGGCACCCTCGCCTCCTTTAAGCCAGTGTTCTGAAACTGCGCACCTTGCACCTGCCTGTTCAGCATATTTTCTGACGAGGGCAATTTCGTCCTTTGTATCAGTGTGGAAGGTGTTTATACAGACAACGGGATTTATTCCGGCCTTCTTTATGATGTTTATATGGTGGAGCATATTTGGAATGCCTTTCTCCAGAAGCTCAAGGTTTTCCTTTGTGTACTCTTCAGGGATAGGTCTTCCGGGAACGACAGTTGGTCCTCCTCCGTGCATCTTTAAGGCCCTAATCGTTGTCACAAGGACTGAAACGTGAGGCGTAAGACCACTCAACCTGCATTTAACGTTCCAGAATTTTTCGAAGCCTATGTCAGCACCAAAGCCGCTCTCCGTAACGTGATAATCGAAGAGTTTAAGTCCAAGTTTGTCCCCTATTATGGAGGACTGTCCTACAGCGATATTGGCAAAGGGACCGGCATGGACAAAACATGGCTGATACTCTGTTGTCCACATTAGCGTAGGATTTATGGTATTTCTCATCCATGCGCACATTGCGCCGGCAACTTCGAGGTCTGACGTTGTAACAGGATTTCCTTTTTTGTCAAAAGCAACTATAATTTTTCCAAGTCTTTCTCTAAGATCTTTAAGATCGGTGCATATTGAAAGAATGGCCATCAGTTCTGAACTAACCGTAATCTGAAACTTGGACTGCATCATATAGCCGTCCATTTTTCCGCCGATCCCAATTATGATGTTCCTAAGAGCCTGTGCACAAAAATCTATGGCCCAACCCATCTCAACCGCAGTTGGATCAATGTCCAATCTCCTTAAGTTCCTTTTCGCCAGCTCCGCATCATCATAGTTTCTCTCGTGCTGCATCCTCGAAGTGAGAGCAACCATGGCCAAATTGTGGGCGTTCGTTATCGCGTCTATGTCGCCCGTAAGACCGAGGGAAAATTCTGTCATAGGTATAAGTAGGGCCTTTCCACCACCGGCCGCAGTCCCCTTTATATTCATTGTGGGTCCTCCCGAAGGCTGTCTTATGCAGCCTCCCACGTTCTTTCCTCTTTTTCCAAGACCCTCCAGAAGGCCCATAGTCGTCGTTGTCTTTCCTTCACCGAGTGGCGTCGGGGTAATAGCTGTAACTTCTATGTACTTTCCATCGGGTCTATTCTTTAACCTTTCCATGACCTTCATGTAATCGACCTTACAGAGTCTTCCGTAGGGGATGATCTCATCTTTCTTAAGTCCCAATTTTTCTTGGGCTTCCTCGATAGTTGGCATTGATCCCTCTGCAATTTCGGCTATCTGCCAATCCGCAAGCTTTCTTGGATCTGCTTCCTGGTATTTCTTCGTGATTGTAAAAGGCATAACTTTTACCTCCTTACATTTTTTCGTACGTTCCTATTTTCACATGTGATTAATAATACTTTCGGTCGAGTCTTGTCAATAAAAATTTTCTTAAAGCCGAATATTGGAGAAATGGCTCTTTTAGCTCCCTTGATTTTTTGGCGTACTGCTCATATGATTATCTCAATGAACAGAAAACAAGCTTTTGACCTATTAAGAACTTACATGATAAGCGCTAATCTTATAAAACACAGTCTCGCTACCGAGTCATGTATGAGAGCCCTTGCCACAAGATTGGGGGAAAATGTAGAGAAATGGGGAATTTGTGGTCTTGTTCACGACATAGATTACGAATTAGTTAAGTCGGACATGAAAAAACATGGTCTCGAAGGAGCAAGAATCCTAAAGGAGCACGGTTTCGACAATGAGATATGTGAGGCCGTTTTGTCACATAACTGGGAAAACGGCATACCCCCTTCTTCTCTCATGGGCAAGGCACTATACTGCGTAGATCCGCTCACAGGATTAATCGTTGCTGCAACGCTCGTTTTGCCCTCAAAAAGCCTTTCTGATTTAAAATTAGAAAATCTTCTCAATCGTTTCAGAGAAAAGAACTTTGCAAAAGGTGCAAGAAGGGAAGTGATACTGAAGTGTGAGGAATACTTTAATATCGATCTTAAAGATTTTTGCCACGTATGCCTCAAAGCTATGAAATCCATCTCGGAAGACATAGGGCTGTGAGTTTGAGAAGCCTATTTCGAACTTCTTTAACTTTTTTGGCCTTTCTCATAGCTTCCTGCGGGACCAATATAATGGCATTAAAAGAGGAAGTGAAGGATAGTTTTTCAGTAATAAAAGTAGGGCCTCTCTGCGGGCTCGAAATGATAGAGGGTGTCCATGTAAAAGGAGGTCAAAGAATATTTCATGTAAAACCAGGGCCTAAAAAGCTCGTCTTTTCATACCCTGGAGAGATGATTGGTGACATGTTCTATTATACTTGTGAACCTGTAGAAATTTACCTCGACCTAAAACCTGGCCACACATATGAGGCCAGTGGAGAGCCAAGCTACCCGGCAATGTTCAGAATCAAAGTTTGGGACAAGGATGGGAAAGAAACTTTTTTCTCAGACCCCGTTGAGCTCAAAATAAAGTGGTTACTGAGAGTGGAGTACATAACGGACTTTTAAATTTTCTGAGCTCTTAGAATATTTGCTGCCTCCTCGGGCAAAAGTGTGTTAACGTAAAATTCATCTTCCCTTTTGTACTTCGATGATCTATAGTCCCTTGGCATGATCTCTATGTGCCAGTGAAAGTAGCCAGAAAGTGGTTGTTGTTCTTCTTCTGACTCTGGTTCGATTTTAATAAGATTTGGCGAGGTATGGTAGACGATCGTATAAGCATTGGTCAATTTTTCTATTCGCTTCATAGTTTCGAGAAGGATCTGGGAAAGGGAGCTAAGAATTTCATTGTCGCTAATATCCTCAAAATTTGGACTGTGAGACTTGGGCAAGATCCATGTTTCAAATGGGAATCTCGAGGCAAAGGGACAGAAGGAAACGAAGTGAGTGTTTTGAGCTACAATCCTTTTCCTTTCTCTGATCTCCTGCTTCACGATATCGCAAAAAAGGCATCTTTCTTTTCTTATATAGTGTTCCTTCGCATTACTCAATTCCCTCTCTATCCTCTCTGGCAGGATAGGGGTGGCAAGTACGTGAGAATGGGGATGGAATATATAAGAACCAGCAAGTTCTCCATGGTTCTTAAAAACCTGGATGTATCTCAACCTTTTATCCTTTTTCAGGTCGAAGACCCTTTCCTGATAAAACTTGAGCAGTAACTCTATTTCCGATTGTGAAAAATTAGAGAATATTTTTGTATGCTCAGGGGATTCCACAACTATTTCATGAGCGCCAAGGTTTGCCATTTTGTCGTATATTCCCTCCCCCTTTCTCTCATCTGACGCTTCAATCACGAATAGAAAATTCCTCGCTGGAAAGCATCTTATTTTCCAGAATCCCTCAGCCCCTTTAACCTCTCTTATCGATGGGGGTGTTAAATCCTCGTTTCCTGGGCAAAAGGGACAACTGGCCTTATTGTCGATATGAATGTACCTATATCCAACGACGACCCACGTACCAGAGACAGGATCCCTTCTTATTTCAGGCACAAAAACATATTAGCCGAAGTTTAAATGGTTGTCAAAGAAGTATTTGAAAATCGCTCTTTGGCCATTTAAAATATGATGATGGACGAGCTCTTAAAGTTCATCATCCGGTGCGTAGAAGAGTCAGGTAAAATCCAGAAGAAGCATTTTCAAAAAACCCTGAAGGTTAAGTATAAGGGCGACATAAATTTAGTAACCAACGTTGACCTGGAGTGCCAAGAAAAGATCATATCGCTAATTAGGCGGGAATTCCCAAATGACGACATATTAAGCGAAGAACAGCAGAACGTCCTCTCGAACGCAAAGAATAGGTGGATAATCGATCCTTTGGACGGCACAACAAATTACGCTCATGGTTATCCATTTTTCTGCACTTCTCTCGCTTATGAGAAGGACGGGGATCTTATAGCAGGGGCCGTATACAACCCTATATTTGGGGAACTTTTTTACGCAAGAAAGGGATACGGATCTTATCTCAATGGAGATAGAATAAAGGTTTCGAGAATAAGGGATATAAAAGTCGCTCTTCTTTGCACAGGATTCCCTTACGATCTCGCAACGAGCAAAAGGAACAACATAGATAACTTTCTCAGGTTTATCTTTCGTGCCCAGGCCATAAGAAGGGACGGTTCGGCGGCGCTTAACCTCTCATATGTGGCAGCAGGTCGTTTTGATGGCTTCTGGGAAATCAAGCTAAACCCCTGGGATGTCGCGGCGGGTACTCTGCTCGTCAGAGAAGCGGGAGGAATAGTGACAGATTTCAAAGGTAACCCGGTTGACATATACAAGGATGAGATATTAGCCTCCAATGGCCTGATCCACGCACAGATGATAGAAATTCTTAATGTAGAGGAGGGGAGATGAAGGATTATACGATAGAGGATATAAGAAGGATAGCGAGGCCCACTTTAGGAAAGGATGTACCCCTTGAACTCTTCCGTATTCTTCGGATAATAGGCATGCGGAATCTTCTCGGAGATAGCTCTGGTCCCGCTCTTTACTTGATGGGTAAATATGTAGGGTCTATACTTGATGCAAAAGATGAGAAAGACATCGTTGATATAATAAAAGAGCTTCGAATTGGCATACCAAAGATAGAGAAAATAGATGAAGCTCACTATATTGTTAAGCTTTATGAATGCATAACCTGCGCTGGTTTTCCATACACTGGTGAGATGTTCTGCCATATGGAAAGCGGAATCCTTGCCGGTCTTTTTGAAAAAATAAGTGGCAGGAAGGCAAAGTCAACGCAGACAAAAAGCTGGTCCTTAGGATACGACCACTGTGAATTCGATATAATTCTCTACTGAGACGCCTCGATGGAAAAGAACCTCTCAGAACTAATGAGAGAAAAACTGCAGCTTGAGCTTGCCCTTTCTGAGGAGAGGGAGCTTTCGGAGGTCCGAAAAAAACTGCTTGAGAAAAATCTGAAAGAAATGGAAGAGCTTTACGAGTCTTTAATCCAAAAGATGAGAGAATTGAAGGCAAAGGATCAAAAAATAAGGAAGATAACCGAAGAACTCGAAAAGGCGAACAAACTTTCCCTCTTGGGAGAGATCTCTCAAGCCATAGCTCACCAAATAAAGAATCCCCTAATCTCGATTCAGGGATTTGCAAAGAGAATTCTAAACTTAGAAGGGGGTGAGAAAATTAAAACCTACGCGAGAATTATAATGGATGAGGCTCAGAACCTCGCGGAGGTTTTAAAAAAACTACTCGAATTCTCAAGGACGAACGAGCCAAAAAAACACCTGGAGAACCTAAACGGTATAATCCTTGATACGCTGGCTTTCTTCGAACACCATCTCACTCGCTTCAAAGGGATCGAGCTCAGACTTGATCTGACAGAGGACATTCCTCCCGTTGAGGTGGATAAAATCCATGTCCAGCAGGTTCTCGCCAATCTTCTAATCAATGCTGCGCAGGCGATGCCAAACGGAGGACCGATAACGGTAAAGACGGGGAAGGAGAATAATAGGGTTTTCTTCGCGGTTAAAGATGAGGGTCAAGGGATCCCGGAGAAGATAAAAGATAGGATATTTGAACCGTTCTTCACAACAAAAGAAAAGGGCGATGGTACGGGCTTAGGCCTCTCAATATGTAAGAGACTTGTGGAGGCGAATGGGGGTACCATAACTTTCTTTTCTGAAGAAGGAAAGGGTACAACCTTTTTTGTCCACTTTCCTATAGGTCAGAAAGGAAATTCCATTCCATCATAGGCGGCAACGACCTCAACCCCTGTCTCTTCCTTTATTCTTTCTGCAACTATGTGGGGTTTCTCCCTTATTAAGCTCATCCCAAAATGGGTCATAATTGCGACCTTAGGTTTTACGCTTTTCACCAGATTCACGAAATCCGGCAAGGAAAGGTGGTCAATCTCGTCGTCTTTACCTATAGGCTTTGACCTGAGCACATTTACGATCATTACGTCAGAAGCATAGTATGTTGATAACTCATCGAAGTACCTCGTGTCTGAGATCATAGAGACTATAATGCCCAAGTCAAATAACAATCCGTACGTTTCAACGGGATGGATATGTTTAACGGGGGTACTGAAGGTCACATCTTTGACCTTGTAGTTCTTCCCTTCCCCCATAATTTCTATCCGCTCTAACTTTCCAGTAAAGTTGGAAAAAACCACAGCTTCTCCTTCAATCGCGTCCCGGGGGCAAATCAAAACACCCCTTTTCCTGAAACCCCCCTCTGTCATAGCCTCTATGAGAACGTTCACATCATTCGCATGATCCAAGTGCTTGTGGGTCAAGATTATGCCATCGAGTTTCTCAGGCTCGAGCTTCCTTTTGGAACTCCTAATCCTCACAATGGCTCCGGGACCAGGGTCTATATAAAGGTTCGTACCCTTGTAATTTAGCCAGATCCCGGCTGTTGACCTTAGCTGTTTTGAGACGACAAACCGAGCTCCTCCGGTCCCGAGAAATTTTATGAAACCATCCATGGTTTGATTTCTCACCTAAAAGATGCTACTCCATTATAAGCATCCCGGTGAAAGGATGTCAACCAGTGGTCGTTAGCTACGCCGTCTACCCTTCTGCGATCTGCAATATCGCTCTTCTCGCGTTAAATGGGAAACTATTTGAACTCAAACTCTCACAAGAAAGAGAAGAGATTATTGAGAGACAGATCCTGTCCAGATTCCCTGGCGCTGAAGCTGATGAGGTTAAGTTCAAGAAGGTGAGAATATTGCTTGAAAGATATTTTACTGGAGATAGGGTGGACTTCGATGTGGAAATTACCCTCCCTTTCTCTTCAGATTTTACAAAAAAGGTTCTTTTTGAGACGAAAAAGATCCCCTACGGAGAAACAAGAACTTATGGATGGCTCGCAAAGATCTTGGGATGTAAAAATGGTGCAAGAGCGGTAGGTCAGGCGTTAAAAAAGAACCCAATACCTATCATCATACCCTGTCATAGGATTATAGAGAAAAACGGGAAAATTGGTGGATTCTCCGCTGGCACTCATATAAAGAGGAGACTTTTAGAAATAGAGGGGGTAAACTTAATGAGATGAAAGAGACCATTTTTCCACTTCCTTCTCGAAAGGTTGGCGAATATAGCCCTTTTTTAGGTATGTCTTTATCCACGAATTTACCCTTTCCTCACCGTAGACTTCTTTAAAGCCTTTCACAATTTTCTCCACGGGAACGTCAGGGTAGACACCCAAAAACTCAACGTATTCCATAAACTTTTTCTCTTCCATATTGTATGGCTGAAACATGGCGTCATGTTCACCGTCGAAATCGAGAGCTGGAACTCTGAATTTTTCACATAACTCTATATTAAAAGCTGGGGTTGCCTTTATCCATCTCCCTTCGAGATAAAACTCCACATAGGCGTGATATGGAAAGAGATCTGTCCCGAGAAACTCTAAAAGTTGAGGTGTGGCTAAATGATTCCTCACTGTGGCAAAACCTATGCGCGTAGGGATTTTACAAGCTCTCGAAAGTGCGCAAAGGAGGGAAGCCTTCGGTATGCAGAAGCCGCGCTTTCTCTTTAGAACTAAGCTCGCCCTGTAATGCTCTGGAAGAAAAAAAGGTGTATAGGGGTCGTATAATATTCCGTCTCTGACTCCGAGAAAGAGTCTTCTCGCTATCTCTTTTGGATCAAGGGCCCCGCCCCTTAGCTTACTTGAGTATTCGATTATCGAGGGATTATCCGAGTCTATTATATCTGTTGCCCTAAGATAAATTTCCAGATCCTCTTCCACTTTCCCTCACTTAAGCAATGTCAAAAATGCACCTGCCGCAACAGCAGTCCCTATGACACCTGCAACATTTGGACCCATTGCGTGCATGAGCAAGAAGTTCTTTGGGTCAGCCTCCTGACC
>Ga0078972_1000539_pt2 | contig 38651 bp, 29 predicted proteins | sample YelNatPaOPGAMG01_FD_67568 | JGI IMG/M metagenome (GOLD analysis project Ga0078972, IMG submission 67568) | Hot spring thermophilic microbial communities from Obsidian Pool, Yellowstone National Park, USA - OP-RAMG-01 (SPADES assembly) (version 2) | ecosystem: Environmental > Aquatic > Thermal...
GCCGCTGCTCCACGATAATGCGACGCGTTTCGGCATGCTATGAGTCAACCCGTTCCGGCTCCCATTCATCCACATCGCCGCGGTCGATCCGGTCCTCGCGATTCTCTCGCTTTTCCTGCTCCCGGCGCCTTTTCACCTCTTCGCGCTCCTCGCGCCCGTCACTCATGGCTCCTCCCATGTTCCTTACAGTCTAAGGGAATTGGTGAACGGGCAGAGCTCAGGCAATTCTATGATGAAGAGGTGCCTGTCCGCATCGGTATTCATCCCGTGCTCGAAGCGCTCCGCGCGCGCGCTCCTTTGAATCGCATCCTCGTCGCCAAGGGCGCGTCCGGCCCGCGGCTGCAGGAAATCATCGACGCCGCGCGCGGGCAATCGGTTCCGGTGCGGTTTGAGCCGCGGGAGGCGCTGGACCGGATCGCGGGCGGCGCGGCGCACCAGGGCGTGGTCGCGATCGGGGCCGTGCGCGAGCAGGTCTCGCTTGAAGACGTCATGGAAGGCGCGAAACTGCTCGTCGTCCTCGACGGCATCGAGGACCCGCACAACCTCGGCGCCATCATCCGCACGGCGCACGCGGCGGGCGCGGACGCGGTCGTGATTCCGGAGCGGCGCGCCGCCGGCCTGACCGAAACCGTGGCCAAGGCCGCGGCGGGCGCCATCGAATACCTGCCCGTGGCGCGCGTGGGCAATCTGACGCAGGCTCTCGAAAAGCTGAAACGGAGCGGCTTCTGGATCTATGGCCTCGACGAGCGGGGCGGAGAGGACTACGACCGCATCGAGTACACCGAGCCCACCGCGCTCGTGCTCGGCGCAGAGGGCAAGGGGCTGCACCAGATGGTCCGCAACCACTGCGACTTCGTCGTCCGCATTCCGCTGGCCGGAAAGATCTCGTCGCTGAACGTCTCCGTGGCCGCGGGCATCGTCCTGTTCGAATGGAAGCGCCGCCGGGCCCTCTGAACGGGGCTGCATAGTACAATCATTCGAGAATGCGACCCATCTTTCTTCTCGCCGCTCTTGTGGTTTCCCTTGTTCCCTCCGGCCAGTTGCAGGCGCGCCAACCGGTGCGCGCGCGCCACGCGATGGTGGTGAGCCGGGAGGCGCACGCAACCGATGCCGGCGTCGCCGTGCTGCGAGCCGGAGGCAATGCCGTGGACGCCGCGGTCGCCGTGGGCTTCGCGCTCGCGGTCACGCATCCCTCGGCGGGCAATATCGGCGGCGGCGGATTCATGCTGATCCGGCTGGCCGACGGCGCCACCACGTTCCTCGACTTCCGCGAGCGCGCGCCGGGCAAGGCTTCGCGCGACATGTACCTCGGGCCGGACGGCAAACCCACGCAGGACAGCGTGACGGGCTACCGCGCCTCCGGCGTGCCGGGCACCGTGCGCGGGTTCGAGACGGCGTGGAAGAAGTACGGACGCAAACCATGGGCCGAACTGGTGGCGCCCGCGATCGAGCTCGCCTCGAAGGGCTTCCCCGTCTCCTACGGCCTCGCGACCGGCCTGCGCTCCGCCGCGCGCCGCATGGAGGCTTTCCCCGAATCCAGGCGCATTTTCCTGAACGGCGGCAAGTTCTACGAGATGGGCGACAACTTCGTGCAGCCCGATCTGGCGGCCACGCTTTCCCGCATCGCCGCGCAGGGCGCAAAGGATTTCTATGAAGGCGAGACCGCGCGCAAGCTGGCCAAGGCGATGGCCGACAACGGCGGCACGATTACGCTCGACGATCTGAAGAACTACACGGTGGTCGAGCGCAAGCCGCTCACCGGCCAGTACCACGGCTACGACATCATCACCGCGCCGCCGTCGAGTTCGGGCGGCATCGGCATTCTGCAGATGCTCGGCATGCTCGAAGGCACGGGCTACGAGAAGGGCGGAGCGGGCTCGGCGTCCGAGATTCACTGGACCGCGGAGGCCATGCGCCGCTACTTCGCCGACCGCGCGCAGTACCTGGGCGACGCGGATTTCGTGAAGGTGCCCGTCGCCGGTCTGCTCGACAGGGACTACATCGCCGGCCTGCGCAAGACGATCGATCCCGAGAAGGCGACGCCGAGCTCCCAGGTGCGCGCCGGCGATCCGCCCGGATACGAGAGCAGCGAAACCACGCACTACTCGATCGTGGACGCCGAAGGCAACGCCGTCTCGGTCACCTACACGCTGAACAACAGCTACGGCAGCGCGGTGACGGCGCCGGGCCTCGGATTCCTGCTGAACGACGAGATGGACGACTTCGCCGCCAAGCCGGGCTCGCCCAACATGTTCGGTCTGGTGCAGGGCGAGGCGAACGCGATCCAGCCGAACAAGCGGCCGCTCTCCTCGATGACGCCCACCATCGTGCTGCGCAACGGCAAGCTCTACCTGGTCGCCGGCTCGCCGGGCGGGCCCACGATCATCACCGCGGTGCTCGAGACGATTCAGAACGTGCTCGACTTCGGCATGAACATTCAGGACGCGGTGGACTGGCCGCGCTTCCATCATCAATGGATGCCCGATAAGCTGTATATAGAGCCCGGAATCTCGCCCGACACAATTGCGCTGCTGAAAGCCCGCGGCTACGACGTGGAAATCAGGCGCTCGATGGGAGAAGTGGCCGCGATCCTGGTGAACGGCGACTGGCTGCAGGGCGCGGCCGATCCGCGCAGCGAGGGAAAGGCCGCCGGGTATTGACGAAATGAAGCACGCTATATCGACCCACGTTTTCGCGAACCACCGTCTGACGACGGCGACGCTCGAACGCATCCAGAACGCGGGCATCCCGCTGGTGGAGATCTTCTGCGCGCGGCAGCACCTGGATTACACGAACCGCGCCCAGGTAGCCGAGCTCGGCCACTGGTTCCGCGATTCCGAGCTGAAGCTGCACTCGCTGCACGCGCCGATGTACACCGACGACGTCTGGGGCCGCTCCGGGCCGAACTCGATCATCAACATTACCGAGCCCGTGAAAGCCAAGCGCGTCGGGATCGTGGACGAGATCAAGCGCGCGATCGAGCTGGCCGAGTACGTGCCGTTCCGCTATCTGATCCAGCACATCGGCGTCGGCGGCGAGGAGTTCAGCGAGCGCAAGCTCGATGCGGCGTTCGATTCGCTCGACGAGCTCGTGGTGTTCGCGCAGCAGCGCGGCGTCGAGATCCTGCTCGAGAACATCCCGAACGGGCTGTCGAGCGCCGAGCGCCTCGTCTATTTCCTCAACGAGACGCACGTCAAGGCCAATTTCTGTTTCGATGTGGGCCACGCGCACATGAACGAAGGCGTCGAGGCCGCCTTTGAACTGATGAAGGACCGCATACGGTCCACCCACGTGCACGACAACAACGGCGCCGATGACGCGCATCTGTTCCCGCTGCTGGCCAAAGGCGGCACCGTGGACTGGAAGAAGACGATGGAGCTGCTGCGCTCGGGCAGCGATCATTTCCCGCTCCTTCTCGAGCTGAAGGAAACGCCCGAGTTCCCCCACTCGCTGGAAGCCGCGGCAGAGATTTTCGACCGATTGGAGAACCTTTAAAGAATGACCGTCCCCGTCAACCCGCCCCGGATCACCATTGCCGAGGCCGGCCGGTATGCCGGCCAGGTGGTCAGGATCCCCGGCTGGCTTTACAACCTTCGCCGCTCCGGCAAGATCGTGTTCCCGCAACTGCGCGACGGCACGGGCCTGATGCAGTGCGTCGCGGTGAAGAGCGCGCTGCCGGAGGAGATGTTCGAGACCATCAAGAATCTCACGCAGGAATCGTCGATCATCGTGACCGGGCAGGTGCGCGCCGAGCAGCGCGCCCCGGGCGGCTATGAGCTCGACGTGCAGGCCGTCGAGGTCGTGCAGCGCGTGCCCGAAAGCGATCCGTATCCGATCACGCCGAAAGAGCACGGTATCGACTTCCTGATGGACCACCGCCATCTCTGGATCCGCAGCCGCCGGCAACACGCCATCCTGCGCATTCGCCATGAAGTCGTCAAAGCCACGCGCGATTACTTCGATTCGAACGGCTTCACGCTCGTCGACACCCCGATCTTCACGCCGGCCGCCTGCGAGGGCACCACGAACCTGTTCGAGGTGAACTACTTCGACGAGGAGAAGGTCTACCTGACGCAGTCGGGCCAGCTTTATAACGAGGCGACCGCGGCCGCGTTCGGCAAGGTGTACACTTTCGGGCCGACGTTTCGCGCCGAGCGCTCGAAGACGCGCCGGCACCTGACCGAGTTCTGGATGGTGGAGCCCGAGATGGCCTACGCCGGCATCGAGGACGTGAAGGTCCTGGCCGAGGGGCTGATCGTTTCCGTCGTGGGGCGGGTGCTCGAAAACCGGCGCGAGGAGCTGAAGGTGCTCGAGCGCGACGTCAGCAAGCTTGAATGCGTGAAGGCGCCATTCCCGCGCATCAGCTATGACGAAGCCGTGAAGCGCCTGCAGGCCAAGGGCAGCGAGATCCAGTGGGGCGGCGATTTCGGCGGCACCGACGAGACGCTCATCGGCGAGGACTTCGACCGCCCGGTGATGGTCGACCGCTATCCGACCGCGATCAAGGCGTTCTACATGCAGCCGGATCCGGAGCGGCCCGAGGTGGCGCTCGGCGTCGATGTGCTGGCGCCCGAGGGCTACGGCGAGATCATCGGCGGCGGCGAGCGCATCCACGATCTGGATCTGCTGATGCAGCGCATCCGCGAGCACAACCTGCCGCCGGAGGCGTTCGACTGGTATATCGACCTGCGCAAGTACGGCTCGGTGCCGCACGGCGGTTTCGGCATGGGCATCGAGCGCTGCGTCTCCTGGCTCTGCGGCATCGAGCACGTCCGCGAAACGATCGCGTTCCCGCGCATGCTGTACAGGACAAAACCGTAGCATCATGCGCAACCATGTCGGCCGCGCCCGAATTCGAGGTGGGGCAGGCGCTTTCGCCTGCCCAAATCTCCACGTCTCCGCTCAGGCAGCGTATTCAGCATGACCAGGCACACCATAGCCGTGATCGGCGCGCCGCTTGACCTCGGCGCGGGCCGGCGAGGCGTCGATATGGGCGTCTCGGCCATCCGGTTCGCGAACCTCGGCCAGCGGCTCGCATCGCTGGGCTACACCGTCGAGGACCGCGGCAACGTCGCGGTCGAGCAGCCCGAGCGAGTGCTCGCCGGCGCGCAGAACGCGCGCTTTCTGCCGCAAATCGCGGAAACCTGCACGCGCCTGGCGAAGGCGGTCGGCGAGGCCGCGGACACCGGCCGGGTGCTGGTGGTGCTGGGCGGCGACCATTCGATCGCAGTCGGCACGGTTTCCGGCATGTCGCGCCACCTGCGCCGGGAGAAGAAGCGCCTCGGCCTCATCTGGATCGATGCGCATCCGGACATGAACACGCCCGAGACGAGCCCGAGCGGCAACGTGCACGGCATGCCGCTGGCGTGCATCATCGGCAAGGGCCCGCGCGAGTTGACGCACATTTTCAACTTCGCGCCCAAAGTGGCGCCGGAGAACGTGGCGCTGGTGGGCATCCGCGACGTGGACCAGTTGGAAAAGCCGCATGTTCGCGAATCCGGCGTGCGCGCGTTCACCATGCGCGACATCGACGAGCGCGGCATGCGCGCCGTGATGGAGGATGCGATCGCGATCGCCGGCAACGGCGCCGAGGGCTTCCACGTCTCGCTCGACATGGACTCGATCGACCCGCACGAAGCGCCGGGCGTCGGCACGCCCGTGCGCGGCGGCCTCAGCTACCGCGAGGCGCACCTCGCGATGGAGATGGCCGGCGATTCGGGAAGGATTCTTTCGATGGAAGTGGTCGAGGTGAACCCGGTTCTTGACGAGGCGAACCGGACGGCCGAGCTTGCGGTCGAGCTGATCATGTCGGCGATGGGGAAGAGGATTCTATGAAGTTGCGCGTAGCAGTTTTGTATGGCGGGCGGAGCGGCGAGCACGAAGTTTCGGTGCGTTCGGCCGAATCCGTCATGGCCGTGATGGACCGGAACCGGTACGAGGTCGTGCCGATATTCATCACGCCCGAGGGCCGCTGGCAGCCGGGACCGATCGTGCCCGAGCCCGGCGGCAATCCCGGGATCGATGTCGTCTTCCCGGTGCTGCACGGCACCTTCGGCGAGGACGGCACGGTGCAGGGACTGCTCGAGCTGGCGGATTTGGCGTACGTCGGCGCGGGCGTGCTGGCCTCCTCGGTCTCGATGGACAAGGAGGTCATGAAGCGCCTCTGCCGCGAGTCCGGGCTGCCGATCGTGGACTACGCCGTGCTCTCGCGCGCTGAAACGGCGGGCTTCGAGTGCCCGTTCCCTTTGCCCGTGTACGTGAAGCCCGCGAACATGGGCTCGTCGGTAGGCATCTCGCGCGTCGCGCGCAGGGAGGACCTCGCCGCGGCGCTCGCGACGGCCGCGCAGTACGACCGCAAGCTCATCGTGGAGCGCGAAGTGGCGGGCCGGGAACTGGAGTGCTCGGTGCTCGGCAACGACGAGCCGCAGGCCTCGCTGCCGTGCGAGATCCTGCCCTCGCGCGATTTCTACGATTACGAAGACAAGTACCTGCTCGACAAGGCGCGCACCGTGGTGCCGGCGGAGATCGACGGCGCGCTGACCGCGGAGATCCGGCGGTTGGCCGTGGAGTGCTACAGGGCGGTCGGCTGCGCCGGCATGGCGCGCGTCGATTTCCTGCTCGACTGCGCGGCCAACAAACTCTACCTGAACGAGATCAACACCATCCCGGGCTTTACCTCGATCAGCATGTACCCGAAGATGTGGGAGGCCACCGGGATCAGCTATTCGGCGCTGATCGACAAGCTCATCGAGCTGGCGCTTGAGCGCCACGAGGAAAAAAAGACAATCCGCTATAAGCGGTAGCCCCGGGGCAAGGCTGCCGATCGCGAAAACGGTGGCCGGCTCCTCTGTCTCAAGCGCTCCTTTACGCGGGCAGAGGCGCCGGTCACCGGTTGTCGCCTCGCGCCATCACCGTGTACAGGCTGGGCAGCACCATCGTCGTGAGCAACAGAGTGGATACCAGCCCGCCCACGATCACCGTCGCGAGCGGCCGCTGGATGTCCGATCCGATGCCGGTCGCCAGCGCCGCGGGCATCATGCCGAGCATCGCGACCGTGATCAGCATCAGCAGCGGCCGCAGTTCCGTGCACGCCGCTTCGAGCACCGCCTGCTTCAGCGGTGCGCCCGGCTCAGACGTCCTGCGCCGCATCTCGCCGACGTAAATCACCCCCGCCATCACCGCGACGCCGAACAACGAAACGAATCCCACCGCGGCCGATACGCTCAGGTTGATGCCGCGCAGGTAGAGCGCGAACACGCCGCCAACGAGCGAGAACGGCACGGTCATCAGCACGATAAGCGCGAGCCGCGCGGACCCGAATGTCCAGTACAGCAGCCCGAAAATAATCGCCACCGTGATCGGCAGGATGAGCGAGAGCCGCTTCTGCGCGCGCGCGAGATTTTCGAATTGCCCGCCCCAGACCACGCGGTAGCCCTCCGGCAGCCTGATGTTCTTCGCGAACAGCCTCTGCGCCTCGGCGACGAAGCTGCCCTGGTCGCGCCCGCGCACGTTCGTTCGCACCGTTACCTGCCGCTGGTTCTCGCGCCGCGCGATGATGCTCGCGCCATTGGCGATGTGGATCGCGGCAAGCTGCGACAGCGGCACGCGCCCGCCTTCCGGCGTGCGCACCAGAATGTTGCCGAGCGCGATGTTGTCGGCGCGCGCCCCCGGCACGTAGCGCACCGTGATGTCGAACCTGCGCTCGCCTTCGATCAGAGAGCCCACGTTCTTGCCTCCGATCGCCATCTCGATCAGATCCTGCACGTCCTCGACGTTCAGCGCATAGCGGGCGAGCGCATTGCGGTCCACGTCGATGCGCACCTGCGGCTGGTCGGCTTCCTGCTCGATGGCGGTGTCGGCCGCGCCCGGAATCGTGCGCACGATATCGAGGCACTGCTCCGCGAGCGTGCGCAGCGTGAGGAGGTCCGGCCCGGTCAGGATGACCGCGAGGTCGGCCGACGAGCCGGTGACCGCCTCGGTCACCATGTCGATGATCGGCTGCGTGAAGTTGAAGTCGGCGCCGGGAATCTGCTCGTGCAGCCGGCGCGAAAGTTCCTCCACCAGGGCGCGTTTGGTCTTGCCGCGCGGCCAGGTGTCGTACGGGTTCAGCGTGACGAGCAGCTCGTTGCGGTTCGGCCCGAACGGGTCCGTTCCCGAATCCACGCGTCCCGATTGCGAGGCCACCAGCTTCACCTCGGGCGATTGCCGGATCAGGCTGCGGATGTCGGACGCGATTTCAGCCGACTTGGCAAGCGACGTTCCCGGCGCCAGGTTCGCGCGGATCCAGATGACGCCCTCGTCGAGCTGCGGCAGAAACTCGGTGCCGAGGTGAGCGGCGGCGAAGAGGGCGAGCGCGACGGCCGCCGCGCCCCCCGCGACAACGGCCCAGGGCCGCGCGAGCGCGAGCCGCAGGTCGCGCCGATACCGGCCGCTCACCCACGCCAGCACCGGGTTTTTCCAGCTCGCGAAACCGCGCCCGAACATCCACGTGGCCAGCGCCGGCACCACCGTCAGGGTGAGCAGCATCGAGCCGACCAGCGCGGCGCAGATGGTGAACGCCATCGGCATGAACAGCCGGCGCTCCACGCTCTGCAGCGTGAAGAGCGGCAGGTATGCGGCGATCAGAATCAGCAGCGTCAGGAACACGGGCCGCTGCACTTTCAGCGCCGCGCGTTCCACCACCGCCGCCGGCCCGCCGGCTTCCTTTTCATCCGCCAGCTCGCGCACCATGAACTCCACCATCACCAGCGTGCCGTCCACGATGATCCCGAAGTCGAGCGCGCCCAGGCTCAGCAGGCTCGCCGGAATGCCGTAAAGCTGCATGCACAGGAACGCGAACAGCAGCGAGAGCGGGATGACGACCGCCGTCAGCAGCGCCGCCCTGACGCTCCCGAGAAAGAGGAACAACACCAGGCCCACGATGAGGAGGCCTTCGGCCAGCGTGTGCGAGACCGTGTGCAGCGTGTTGGCCACGAGCTCGGACCGGTCGTAGATCGGGCGAATGCGGACGCCGGGCGGCAGGCGCGTCGCGTTGATTTCCTCGATCGCGTCCTTCACGCCGCGAAGCACGGCGCTGGGGTTCTCGCCGCGCCGCATCAGCACCAGCCCTTCGATTCCGCCCGATTTGCTGTCGAGCCCGAAGATGCCGGTCTGCGGCGCCGGCCCGATGCTCACGCGCCCCACGTCGCGCACGAAGACCGGCACGCCGTGCGGCGCGTTGAGCACCACGTTGCCGATGTCTTCGGCCGAGCGCAGCAGCCCCACGCCGCGCACCACCATCGACTGCTCCCGGTTGTCGAGCAGCGCCCCGCCGGCGTTCCGGTTGTTCGCTCCCACCGCCCGCGCCACCTGCGCGATCGTCAGGTCGTATTTCTCCAGCGACAGCGGATCGATCTCGATTTGAAATTGCTTCACCAGCCCGCCGAACACGGCGACGTCGGCCACGCCGTCTTCCTGCAGGAGCCGCGGAACCACCACCCAGTCCTGTAATTCGCGCAGCTCCATCTCGTTCTTGCCGCCGCCCTCGATGACGAAGCGGTATAACTCGCCCGCCGGCGTCGTGAGCGGCGCGATTTCCGGCTCGACGCCGTCCGGCAGCGACGCGTCGCGCAGCCTCTCGAGCACCACCTGGCGCGCGAAGTAATCGTCTGTGCCGTAAGCGAACGTGATCTCGACCACCGACAGACCGAAGATCGTGCGCGAGCGCCGCGCCGCCACCGCAGGCAGGCTGTTCAGCGCGCGCTCGATCGGAATCGTGATCTGCTGTTCCATCTCCTCGGCCGCGTGTCCGGGGAACTGCGTCACCACCACCACCTGCGTGTCCGATATATCGGGATAGGCCTCGATTTTCAGCGCGAGGAAGGCCCATACGCCCGCCGCTGCAAGCGCGGCCGCGAGCGCCACCGTGGCGGTGCGGTGGTTCAGCGCCGAGGCCGTCAGGTTTCGAATCATCTAGCGGTTCTCCAGCAGCATCGCGCCATCGACGACAACGCGGTCGCCGGCCTTCACGCCCGCGGCGACCGGCACGAAATCGCCCTGGCGCGGGCCGATCGCGACATCCACCGTGCGGAACTTGCCCGGCGCTTCCTCCACCAGCGCCACGGTCCGGCCCTCGCGCTCCACGACTGCCGTGGTGGGAATCGCGGGAACCGGGGCCATCGCGTGCGCGTGGCGGATCGAGCCGAACATCTCCGGCCGCAGCCGCCCCGCCGGGTTCTCGATCTCGGCCTGCACCTTCACGGTCCGCGTCTGCGGATCGACGACATCCGCGATGCGCGCGACGCGCGCGCGGAATTTCTCGCCCGGATAAGCGGCCAGTTCCACCTCGATCGCCTCGCCCACCCGGACGAGCCGGATCGAGGATTCGGGGACCTCCGAGGAGATCCATACCGTGTGCAAGTCCGCGATCGTCAGCAGCGGGGCGCTGGTGTCATTGCGGTATTCGCCCGCGGCCACGCCGATGTCGAGCACCTTGCCCGCGATCGGCGCGCGCACCGTGATCAGGGCCGAGGGCGCAGCGGGATCGATCTCGAGCAGTTCGAGCCGGTGTTGCGCCTCGCTTCTTGCCGTCTCGGCCTGCTCGACCCCGGCCTGCGCCTGCGTGAGATCGTTCTGCGCCGCGAGCACGTCCTTGAGCGCCGCCGCGCGGTGGTCATAGAGGTCCTTCACGCGTGCCAGGTCCGCTTCCGCCTTCGTGAGGACGGATTCGGCGGTCCGCAGTTGCGACGCCGTCTGGCTGTACGCCGCTACGGCGGCGCCCGCATCGGCGCTGTCCACCTCGAAGAGCGCCTGCCCTTGCGCGACGCTGTCGCCGAGGCGCACGAACACGCGCCGGATCCGGCCCGCCACCGGCGCCGCCACCTTCGAGATCCGGTTCGGATTCGCCTCCACCTTGCCGGGCGCGGTCACTTCGTCTACGGGAAACGAACGGAGCTCGACCGGCGCGACGCGAATACGTTTCAATTGGGGCGAATCCGGCGGTAAAACGATGCGCCCCGGTTCGGCGGCGGCCGTGTGCGCCTCCACCCTGGATGGCGCGCTCTGGAGCCCACCGCCGCACCCGCAGCAGCCGGCCAGACAAACAGCAAGAATTGATGCGGTGAGTTTCACTGGATTGCTCCTTTGCCCGTCACGAAATCGAGCTGGTCGAGGCTTCGCGCGTATTCCGCCCGCGCCTCGATGTGGGCCTGCATGGTATCGTTGAACGCACGTTGCGCATCGAGCAGCGAGAGCATGCTGGCGTCGCCGCGCTTGTACGAATATTCGGTGATATCGCGCACCTGCCGCGCCTGGTCCACCATGGCCGCGCTCACTGTGTCGAGCAGGCTGCGCGCGGTGGTGAACTGCGCGTAAGCCTCGTCCACTTCGCCCGCGATCGAGGTCTCGAGCGCGCGAACGCGCAACTCGGCCTGCCGCTGCTCTTCGTGCGCCCGCGCAATCCCGCCCTGGTTGCGGTCGAAAACCGGCAGCGCAAAGCCGAGCGTGAGCGTGAGCGCGTTGGCGCTCGCATTGATCTGCTGCCTGCGGTACTCGGTGCCGAAGGTGACGTCGGGCCTGGCCTGCGCCATTTGCAGGCGCACATCCGCTCCCGCCCGCTGCGCGTCGCGCCGGAGCGCATTCAGGTCCGGCCTCGAAGACAGCGCGGTCTTTTGCAGTTCATCGAGGCCTGCGGGCGTGGCGTTCCGATCGAGCGTGCCCGCGATCTCGAACGCCGCATCCGCCTGCTTGCGCCCCATCAGCGTCTGCAGACGCACCAGCGCGTTCCGATATCTCAATTCGGACTGCCGCACCGCCGCCTGGTATTGAAGCGCCGCGATTCGCGCGCGGATCAGCTCCACCTCGGCGACGTCGCCCGCACGGACGCGAGCTTCGTCCGCGGTCACGATCTGGCTGAAGAAGCCGAAATTCTCGCGCGCCAGCTCGAGCGTGTCGCGCGCCAGCAGCGCGTCGGTAAACGCGTTTTCGATGTCGAGCACGAGGCTGCGCGCGGCATTCAGGTATTCGAACTCGGCTACAGAACGCGCCGCCTGCGCCACCTCGACCCGGCGCTCGCGCTTGCCGCCTGTCTCATGCGTGAACTCGATGCCCGAGGCGATCTCGCCCGGGCCGCCGCCGTTTGCCGAATTGAACGTGGTTCCGAGCACGTCCAGGTGATCGCCCCCGACCGTCACAGTCGGGTTCGGCCGCAGCCGCGCCGCCAGAATCTGCGCATCCGCGATCGCAATATTGCTTTTTTCCGCGAGCAGCCCCGCGTTGTTGGCCAGGCCCTCGCGGATCGCTTCGTCCAGCGTTGTGCCGCCCTGCGCCGGTTGCCCCGCCGCAAGCAGCAGACCTGCAAGTAGAACGTACAGCATCCGTTTGCTCCAGAAAGGAATATTGCCGGCAAGCCGCCGGCGTTCAATGCAGGATTAACTTGCCTTGACGCGGTGAGGTGGGGCGCGCCCAATGGGCGCGGTCGAGCGGAACTCCGGAACGGCCGGGAGGTCGCTTTCGGCTACGATCCATTCGCACGCGACAGGCTGCGGAATCTCGATCGCGATCAACGCCTGCAAGCCCGGCGATCTCTCGAAGGCATGGAAAGCGCACGGCTGCGTGGAGAACCGGTCGTGCTTGTGCAGGCCGCTATACAGGTACGCGGTCGTCCCCAGCAGCACGACGAGAAGAGTCACGCATACAGCTACACCGAAGATGCGCGATCTCGAGAGGAACCCCATGGTTCGTCCGTATAGGATAGCAGAGTCATTAAATGCGCGCTAGCGTATTCACGGCCGTGCGGCTTATGGTACACCTGAGGAGAGTATTAGGAGGCGACGATGAGACGCGCAATTCTGTTTTTTGCCGCAGGTGCTTCCCTGCTGTGTGCTGCCCAAAACGCCGACGAGGACCGCCTCAAGAACGCGGCGACGGTCTTCCAGGAAGTCATGCAAGCGCCGGATGCGGGGATCCCGCAGGATCTGCTGGACAAGTCCCAGTGCGTCGTCGTGATCCCCGGCATGAAAAAGGCCGCCTTCCTGATCGGCGGCAAGTTCGGCCGCGGCTTCTTCGCCTGCCGCGCGAAAGGAGGCAACGGCTGGGGCGCGCCGGCAGCGGTGCGCATTGAAGGCGGCAGCTTCGGGCTGCAGATCGGCGGCTCGGAAACAGACGTGATCATGCTGGTCATGAACGAGCGCGGCGCGCAGCGGCTGCTGTCGAGCAAGTTCACGCTGGGCGGCGACGCCTCGGTGGCCGCGGGCCCGGTCGGGCGCACCGCTACGGCTGAGACGGACGCTTACATGACCGCTCAGATTCTTACCTGGTCGCGGTCGCGCGGGCTCTTCGCCGGCATTTCGCTCTCCGGCGCGACGCTGCGCCAGGACCTCGACGCCAACCGCGCGCTTTACGGCAAGACGATGACCAACAAGGAGATTATCGACAGCGGCGTGCAGCCGCCCGCGGCGGCCGGCAATTTCATCGCGCTGCTGAACAAGTATTCCGCGCGCCAGACGAAATAGCCCTGTGCGGGGCCGGCGCTTTCGCCTTACTCGATCTCATCGAACCAGTCGGGCCGCTTCAGCACTTCTCTCGGTTTGCTGCCGTCGGGCGGGCCGATGATGCCGTCGCGCTGCATCATATCCAGGATGCGCGCGGCGCGGCCGTAGCCCAGGCGGAGCCGCCGCTGCAGCGTCGAGGTCGAAGCCTTGCCCATCTCGACCACCACGCGCACCGCATCGTGGTACAGCGGGTCCTCTTCGCCGTCGAACTCCTCGCCCTCCCCCGGCTCATCGTCGTCGGAAGGCGGCGCGATGAGGAATGACTGGTCGTAGTCGGGCTGCGCCTGCGCCTTCCAGAAATCGACCACGCGGTTGATCTCGGTCTCCGTGACGAACGCGCCGTGCACGCGCACGAGCCGCGAGGAGCCCGGCGGCAGGAACAGCATGTCGCCCTTGCCGAGCAGGTGCTCGGATCCCATCACGTCGAGCACGGTGCGCGAATCGACGCGCGTCGCCACGCGGAAGCTGATGCGCGCCGGGAAATTCGCCTTGATCAGCCCGGTGATGACGTCCACGCTCGGCCGCTGCGTCGCGAGCACGATGTGCATGCCTACCGCGCGCGCCATCTGCGCCAGGCGCGTCACCGCTTCCTCGACGTTCTGCCGCTCCACCATCATCAGGTCGGCCAGCTCGTCGATCAGCACCAGGATATAGGGCAGCGGCTCCAGATCCTGAGCGTCGTCGTTCTGGTTTTCCTCGAACAGCGAGATCGGTTTTTCCCGAAGCTGGCGCACCTTCTTGTTGTACTGCTCGATGTTCCGCACGCCCTGTGCCGCCAGCAGCCGCAGCCGGCGCTCCATCTCGAGCAGCGCGTTCCTGAGCGCGTTGGCGGCCTTCTTCGGGTCCGTGATTACCGGCGTCAGCAGGTGCGGGATGCCCTCGTAAAGCCCCATTTCCAGGCGCTTCGGATCGATCAGGATCATGCGCACTTCGTCCGGCGTGGACTTGTAAAGCACGGACATGATCATCGAGTTCAGCATCACGCTCTTGCCCGAACCGGTCGAGCCGGCGATCAGCAGGTGCGGCATCGACTCGAGCGCCGTCACCTTGATGCGCCCGCTGATGTCCTTGCCGAGCGAGATGGTGAGGTGCGACTGCGAGCCCGCGAACTCGTCCGATTCGATGATCTGGCGCAGGCTGATGACCTCCCGCCGCGTGTTCGGCACCTCGATGCCGACCGTCGGCTTTCCCGGAATGCGCTCGATGAGGATCGACTCGGCCTGCAGGCCGAGGCAGAGATCCTCGGTCAGCGTCGTGATGCGGCTGTACTTGATGCCGGCCTCGGGCTTGAACTCGAACGTAGTGACGACGGGGCCGGGATTGATCTGCACCACCGAGCCGAAGACGTTGAACTCCTCGAATTTCGATTTGATGCGCGCGGCGATCTGCTTCAGTTCCTCGCCGTCGTAAGCGTTGCGCCCCGGCGGCTCGTTGAGCAGCGAGGTGGGCGGCAGCTTGTAGACGCGGCGGACCGGCGCGGGCTCGGGCGCCGGTGCGGGCCGCACAAGCTGCGGTCCGGGCCGCGCGGCTTCCGGCGCCGGCGCGGGTGGCGGCTCGGGCGGCGCGGGCTTGGGTTCGGGCGGCAGGTCCTCGAGCGTGCGAATCGGGATGTAATCCGGCGCGGCCGGCGGCTCTTCGGGCGGCTCGATTTCCCACGGCGGCGCCTCGTCGGCTTCGGCCGCCGGCGCGGGTGCGGCTGCGGTCGCGGGTTCTGCCGCGGGCTCTGGTTCACGCTGCCCCCGCTCCCGCTTCTTGCGCGGCGGCTTGGGCTGCTTGCGGCGCGCGCGCCAGGCCGACCAGCGCCGCCCGATCGGCCCCAGCATGTTCGCCGGCATCGCAGCCACGTTGCTCAGATGCGCGAGCCGGAAACTCGTGGCCAGGTACAACGAGATCAGGAAGAACGCGGCGGTGATCAGCGCCGCGCCGGTGACGTTGAAACCGTCGCGCAGCGCCTCCGCAAGGGTGCCGCCGACTACTCCCCCGGAAGGGATGGCGCCCGAGAACATCCGCCACGTGGGCCCGAGTTCGAAAGCCGTCGATCCGCTCAGCACCAGCAGCACGCAGCCGAGCGCGCGGGCCGCCGGGGCTTCGAACGGCCGCGTCCGGATCCACTTCCACGCGGCCACGATCATCACCAGCGGGAAGAAGAACGCGAGCGCACCGAAGCTTTGAAGGAACAGATCGGCTACATGCGCGCCCACGCGGCCGATCAGGTTTTGTGCGTGCCCACCGGAGGCCGTGTTCCAGGACGGATCGGTGGCGTGGTACGAAACCAGGCTGAGCCAGACGAGCAGGCCGGCGATCAGCGACAAGACGCCGGCCGCCTCACTGAGGCGGGAAGACCGTGTCGTACCGTTCATCAATTAGCGGGCGGCAAAAATCGCCAGAGCAATGATTATTATGCCAAAAACGATCCGGTAGTAAACGAAGAACTTCAGCGTGTGCGCGCGCAGAAAGCGCATGAAGTAGTGAATCACCAGGATGCCCGACACCGCCGACCCGATGATGCCCACCGCAAACGCCAGCCGCATGTCGGGCGAGAGGCCGCCGGCCCTGCGCAGGTCGAGAAACGCGTCGAGCGCGGCCGCCGCGAGCGCGGGCGTCGAAAGCAGGAAGGAGAAGCGCGCCGCCGCGGGCCGGTCCAGGTTGCGCATGAGGCCGGTCGAGATGGTGATGCCGCTGCGCGAAACGCCCGGCACGATCGCCAGCGCCTGTGAAAGCCCGATGATGATCGCGTCCTTGAACGACACGTCGCCCAGCGCCCGCTTCGCCCAGGTCACCCGCTCGGCGATCCACATCACGATGCCGATGCCGACGAGGCTGGCGCCGATCACCATGTCGCTGCGCCACGGCCCTTCGGCGTACTTCTTGAGCAGCAGACCGAACACGCCGACGGGAATCGTGCCCACCACCAGCATCCAGAACAACCGCGGATTCCGGCTCACCTGCTTATCCCGCGAATAGTGGATCCCGAAGCCCTCCGCCGTGATCCGGATCCAGTCCTTCGCGAAGTAGAGGACCACAGCGGCGAGCGTGCCCAGGTGCAGCGCGATATCGAAATCGAGGCTGTTCAGTTCCGGGTTCGTCCAGCCCATCAGCCGCGGAATCAGCGCCAGGTGCGCCGTGCTGCTGATGGGCAGGAATTCGGTCAGGCCTTGCACGACGGCCATCACGATGACTTGATAGAGAGGCATACAGATTGAATTTTCATCGTACCGCAGGTGCGCGAAACGCCCCGATTACCGGATTTCCCAATCGTTATAGCGTAAAGAGATTACGGTGACGTTGTCGGGCGCGCCGGCCGCCTTCGCCTGGTTGATGAGCTGTTCGACCTGAACCTCGACCGCCCGATCTCGCGAAAGCGTGGCGGCGATCGCCGGCTCCGGGACGAACCCGGAAAGGCCGTCCGAGCACAGCAGCACCTCATCGCCGGGCTCGAGCGTGTGCTCCGACAGGCGGACTTTCAGGTCCGCCGTCGAGCCCACGGCCATCGTGAGTACGTTTTTGTGAGGGAAATTCGCGACCTCCTGCTCGGAGAGGCCGAACCGCACGCGCAGTTCGTTCACCAGCGTCTGGTCGTAGGAAAGCTGCCTCAGCGCGCCGTTGCGCCACAAGTACGCGCGGCTGTCGCCGACGTTGGCGATCACCAGGCGCGGCAGGTCCCAGAACGCGACCACCGCCGTGGATCCCATGCCGGCGCAGGCGCCGTCCGCCCTGGCCCTCTCGAGCACGCGCGCGTTGGCCGCGAGAATGGCCTCCTCGAGCGCCTTCTGCGGCATCGCCGAGATCGGCGTCTTTCTCAGGTAATCCAGTATGCCTTCGACCGTGAGCGCCGAGGCCACCTCGCCGCAGTTGGCCCCGCCCATTCCGTCGGCGACGATCGCGACGTGCAGCGAGGTGTCGAGTGCCCAGTTGTCTTCGTTATTCCGGCGCACTAGCCCCGGATCGCTGGCCCCGCAAGCCTCCACCGTCGGCATAAGACCTGAGTATGGTACCATGCCGCCCGAAGCAAAAAAACCGGTGACAGTACACTCATTCCCCGATTTTCCCGGCGCGCAGCCATCGGGCAAGCTGTCCGCCGCACCCATGGGCGGCAGGATTCCCAAGCGGGAGCGCCTCCCCGCATGCTACGCTGAAAATTCAAGCGCTTATGAGCGAAATCACCCTAACTCTGCCTGACGGCAGCCAGCAGAACGTCGCCGCGGGAACCACTCCGCTCGACGTCGCCCGGTCGATCAGCCGGCGGCTGGCCGACGAAGCGATCGCCGCGAAAATCGATGGAGAATTCGTCGATCTCACGCGCCCGCTCACAAGCGGAGGCCCCTTGCGGATCCTGACGCCGAAGGACCCCGAAGCGCTCGAAATCTACCGCCACTCGACCGCCCACCTGCTCGCGGCGGCCGTGCTCGATCTGTTCCCGGAAACCAAGCTCGGCGTCGGCCCGGCCACCGAGACCGGCTTCTTCTACGATTTCTACCGCGACACGCCGTTCACCGCCGAGGACCTCGAGAAGATCGAAGCGCGCATGTGGGAGCTGCAGAAACAGGACCTGCCCTACGAGCGCAGGATGACGCCGAAGGCCGAGGGCCTGAAAAGGTACGCCGAAATGGGCGAGGACCTGAAATGCGAGCTCATTGAGGAGAAGGCCACCGAGGTCTTCTCCGAATATACGCTGGGCCCGCATTTCATCGATTTCTGCCGCGGCCCGCACGTGCCCTCCACCGGGCGCATCAAGGCGTTCAAGCTGCTCTCGATCGCCGGCGCCTACTGGAAAGGCGACGAGCACAACCGGCAGGGCCAGCGGATCTACGGCACCGCGTTCTTCTCCAAAAAGGAGCTCGACGAGTATCTCAAGCAGCTCGAGGAGGCGAAGAAGCGCGACCACCGCAAGCTCGGCCAGGAACTCGACCTGTTCAGCATTCAGGAGCTCGCCGGGCCCGGCCTGATCTTCTTCCACCCGAAGGGCGGCGCGGTGCGGCGCGTCATCGAAGACTGGATGCGCGACCAGTACATCGAGCGCGGCTACTCGCTGGTCTACACGCCGCACATCGCGCGGGCGGACCTCTGGAAGACCTCCGGCCACTACGGATTCTATGCGGAGAACATGTTCAACCGGATGGAGCTGGACGACGCCGAATACCAGCTCAAGCCGATGAACTGCCCGTTCCACATCCTGATCTATGCGGACCGGATGAAGAGCTACCGCGACCTGCCGGTGCGGCTGGGCGAGCTCGGCACGGTGTACCGCTACGAGCGCTCCGGCGTCATGCACGGCCTGCTGCGCGTGCGCGGCTTCACGCAGGACGACGCGCACATCTTCTGCACACCCGAGCAGATCGAGGACGAGGTGGTGGGCTGTCTCGATTTCGCCCTGCTCGTGCTGCGCACCTACGGCTTCGACAAGTACGAAGCCGAGCTTTCCACCTGGGACGGCGGCGGCAGCAACAAATACCTCGGCACCCAGGAGCAGTGGAACCTGGCCGAATGCGCGCTGAAGCGCGCCTGCGAGAAGCTCAATATCGACGTGAAGATCGCCCCCGACGAGGCCGCTTTCTACGGCCCCAAGATCGACATGAAGCTCGTGGACGCCATCGGCCGGAAGTGGCAGCTTTCCACCGTGCAGTTCGACTTCAACCTGCCGCAGCGGTTCGGCCTCGAGTACATCGGCGAGGACGGCAAGGCGCACCAGCCGCTCATGGTGCACCGCGCGCTGTACGGTTCGGTCGAGCGCTTCTTCGGCATCCTCCTCGAACACTACGCGGGCGCTTTCCCGGTCTGGCTCGCGCCGGTGCAGGCCGTGGTGATGCCGATTACGGACCGGCAGCTCGAGTATGCCGCGAAGATCACCGGGCAACTCAGGGAAGCTGGCCTTCGCGCGGAGCTCGATGACCGCAAGGAGAAGGTGAACTTCAAGATCCGCGAAGCGCAGCTTCAGAAGGTGCCCTACATGCTCGTGGTCGGCGACCGCGAGGCGCAGTCCGGCGCGGTCTCGGTGCGCAACCGCAAGCACGGCGACCAGGGCGTAAAGCCGCTCGCCGAATTTCTGGCGGATATCCGGAAGTTGATCGACGCCAAGGCGCCGTCGGAGTAAATGCCGCTCATCGCCGGTGTTCTTCTCGCGCTCACGGCGGGCTCTCTGGCGTTCTGCGCGCTCGTGATCGCCGCGGCGTGGCATTACCTGCGCGTGCGGCCGGCCGCGGCGGCGCGCGTTCAACCCATCAGCGTCCTCAAGCCGCTGTCGGGCCTCGATGAGGGCCTCGAAGACAATCTGCGCGCATACTTCGAGCAGGACTACCCCGAGTTCGAGATCCTGTTCGCGGTCCGGCGCGCGGACGATCCGGCGGCCGCGGTGGCCGAACGGCTCGGCCGCGAATATGCGCGCGTGCCGTCGCGCGTCATCGTGACCGGCGAGCCGGAGTATGTGAACGCCAAGGTGTTCGCGCTCGAGTGCATGCTGGCCGAAGCGCGCCACGACCTGCTCGTGATGAGCGACAGCGACACGCGCGCCGGGGCGGACCTGCTGCGCGTGATCAACGCCGAGTTTCAGGACGAACGCATCGGCCTCGCCACCTGCCCCTACCGCGCCGTGCCGGGCCGCAGCTTCTGGTCGCGTCTGGAAGCCATCGGGATGAACACCGAGTTCCTGGGCGGCGTGCTTGTGGCGCGCATGCTCGACGGCATGAAGTTCGGCGTCGGTCCGACGATGGCCGCGCGGCGGGGCGCGCTCGAGCGGATCGGCGGCATCGGCCGCCTCCGCGACTACTTGGCCGAGGATTTCGTCATGGGCCAGTTGATCGCCGCGGCGGGCTTCCGCGCCATCCTGTCCTCGTACGTCATCGAACACCGCATCGGCACGCAGGCTCTGCGCCCGAACTTCGCCCACCGGCTTCGCTGGGTGCGCAGCACGCGGCGCTCCCGCCCGGCAGGGTACGTGGGCCAATTGTTCACGTATCCATTGCCGCTCGCCCTCGCGCTCGCGATCGCGAAGCCGGAGTGGTGGCCGCTGCTGCCTGCCACACTCGCGATCCGCGCCCTGGCGGCATGGGCCGCCGCCGGGTGGGTGCTTCACGACCGGCTCACCGCGCGGCATTGGTGGCTGACGCCGGTTCAGGACCTGGTGAGTTTCGCTTTCTGGATTGCGGGATTTTTCGGAAATTCCATCGCCTGGCGCGGGCGGCGCTATGTCCTCTTGCGCGATGGCCGCATGCGGCTGGCTGAAAGTGGCGAGATCGGGTGTGCGGTCACCGAGGAACCACCCACAGGTGGGTGAATCGCGGGGCCGCAAAACGCGCATGGCAGCCGTTTCCCGGAAAGGTCCCCGGCCCCCGAAGTAGCTGAAATCAAAAGGAGTGCTTCCGGATCCGACTCTGGAAGCCCGATTGCTCTCTCACCGGCAATCGTAAGTCGTCATCGACTTATTTGCATCCCGGCGACGAGGCCCAGCTCGTCGCCAGCCCCTCTGAGTGAAGCCCCGCGTTCCCAGACCCGGGGCTTCATTATCGTCTGTAAACCATTATCCCGGGGTGGGCTCGGGTCTTAAAAGTGAATTAATATTAATGAACCCTTGCCTTCTGCTACTTGCTTGAAAGTGCTGCCCGCAAGCCGCGAAAAACTCCTGGACACACGCCCTGTCATCCGTTGAGCGCGCGGGAGTTGCCCGGAACTATTTCCGCGTGCTGAAAGTCCCGGAAACGGCCGTCCCTCCGGCCCGCCGCTCCGCCGTCACCATCGCCTCGCGCTTCCTGGAGTCGTCGCGCGCGCTGACCATCCCGCTGTCGGCTTCCCGCATTACGTTCGGCGTCATGCCCGCCCTTTTGAGCGCCGCTTCGTAGAAATCGAGCACCTGGCTGGGGGAATCCGGGGTGACGAACCGGAATTCCCCGCTCTCGACGTTGTCCTGCGTGGATTGTGCTCCCCGGGGTGTGGCGCCGGAATAGGACGGCAGCCAGTCGGGCAGGGTGACGGCGCCGCGGTCGAAGGTGGCGGCGTTTTCGCCGGGGCGGATGCGGACCGTTGGCCCCTCGGGGCCGCGGCCGAGGACCGCGATGGATTCGCCGTTCTCGCTCTCGATCGAGATCCGGCCGTGGCGCGCGTCGTCGAGGCTGAGCGTGATCGTCTTGCCGTTCCTGCGATCCTTCATCGTGACGAGATTCCGCTCCCGGTCCACGCTGACGATTTGCATATGGGGGGCCAGGGCGCTCATCAGCTTCGCGATGGCCAACCCGGGGTCCTTCTGCATGAGCGCGGCGTCCACGCCCGCCTGTCTCGCCTTGTGCGCGATATAAAACCCGCTGCCCACGGCGACGGCGATTATCAGCAGGACGAGCCCGCCGATCACCGCCAGGATCCATACCAGCGGGCTGGTTCTCCTGCGGGGCGCGCCGGATGACGGCATCGCATTACTGGACATGATCGTCCCCCTTCCAACAACGGTTGGGACGATTATAGCCGACCGGAGGGGCGGAATGGCGGGAGGATGAAAAAGCGCGGCGCGCCCAGCTCGGCAGAGGCGCGCCGCGTTCAAGGGGGCAACGGGTGAAGCTAAAAACCGAAACGCAGCGAAAACTCCATGCGGCGGTTGCCGGCCGCGCTGTTGGGGCCGTAGCCGCCCGCGAGCGACGTGGACTGGCCGAAGAACGGCGAGAGCAGGTTGCCGTCGATGCCGCCCGGGTTGGTGTGGTTGAGCACGTTGCGCACCTGCGCCGAAAGCGTAATCGTGTAGCGATGCTCGGAGCTGCTGCCGCCCCCGAACATGCCGCCGCGCGGCCCGCCGCCGCCCATGCGCATGCCGCCGAAGCCGCCGCGCGGCCCGCCGCCGCCACCGCCGTACATTCCGCCGCCACCGCCCCGCTGCGGCATGGCCGCCGAACCGCGCGGCTGGCCGAAGCCCCAGGTCCTGCTGATGCGCGCGTTGATGAAGATCGAGCCCGGCGACTGGCCGAAATTGCGCGGGATCAACACCTCGCCCGGACCGGGATTCGGATCGAGCAGGCCCCACGGCGTCATGACCACGCCCGGTTTCGTCGGGTCGGTCGCAAACGCCGGCCGGCTGTTGAACAGCGTGTCGCCCACCATGTCGCGCCCGTCGGTGATATTAAACGGCGCGCCGGACTGGATCATCACCGAAGGGCTGATTTGCAGGCCGCGCCACGCCGTGAAGTTGCCCATCATCGTGACGCGGTGCCGGATATCCATGGCGGAGCGTCCGTAATCGGCGGCCACGTTGTAGGGGTTCGCCGGCTGGGAGCCCGAGCCGTCGGTGTTGCTGTTGGCATAGCCGAGCACGTAAAAAGCGAACAGCGAGACATTCCGGCTGAATTGCGTCCTGATGTTCGTGATCCACTGCTTCTGGTTCATGAGGCCGGCCGACTCGTATTCGAAGATGTTCTGGGTGCCGCCGTACGGCCGCACACCGCTGCCGGGCACGGAGGGGTCGTAGGTGCCGGGGAGCGGCGCGTTGATGTCGCGCGCCATCAACAGGTGATCGGCGTGCGTGAAGGTGAACGTCGAGGCGAGCGTGGTGTTCCAGGGCAACTGCCGTTCGACGCCCATCGCCGCCTGCATGATCATCGGCGCGCGCATGTTCGATGCGATCCGATAGAGCGACTGCGGCTGCGCGGTAAGCTGCGACAGCGGCGGGATGTTCGGATAGAAGGTCGGGTTTGTCACCACGTATTCCTGCTGCATGACGCCGTTCATGCGAATCGATTGCAGCACCAGGTTCTGGCTGAGCCGGTCGTAGAACACGCCGGCGCCGCCGCGGATCACGGTCTTGCCGTTCTTGCGCGCGCTGCCGCCGGGCGCCCAGGCGAAGCCGAGCCGCGGGGCGATGTCCTTCCAGTCGTGCATGTTCGTCTGGCCTTCGTAGCGCAGCCCGAGGCTCAAGGTCAGGTTGGGCCGCATGCGCCAGTCGTCCTGGAAGAACGGCCCCCAGTCGGTCTGCCGCAGGCGCGCGTCCGGAGTGCCCGCGTTGATCGAGAACTGCGACGCGCCGCCGCCCATGGCCGCGACCTGGGCCGGCGTATAGCCCTGCGCGAGCAGTTGCAGCGTGAGCTGGTAGGCGGCCAGCGAGGTGAACGTGAACGTGCCGCCGTAATTCGCCGGCGAGAAATCATTGATCACCGCGGTGCGCAGCCGCACGCCGGCCTTGATCGCGTGCGCGCCCAGCGCCATCGACGTGTAGTTTTGAATTTCCCAGTTGTCCTGGTTGCTGTACGACATGCCTACTTGCGAGCCGCCGCCGTTGAATGCGTCGTTCACGCGGATCGTGGGCAGCGAGTTCTCGGCGTGCTCGTCGCGCGAATTCCGGCCGAACTGCACGTGCGTTTCGTTGACCATCTTGGGGTTGAGGACGGCGGTTTCCGTTAACTGCACGGTCTGCTGCGTGTTGAACGCATTGTACGCCTCCTCGGGAAGAGAGAACTGGCCCACGCCGGCGTTCTGCTGATCGGAGTGCATGTAGGTGTAGCGGAACATCAGCGTGTTGTTCGTGCTCAACTGGTAGTCGAGGCGCGGCGTAATCATGGTGCGGTGCTGCGGCGTGAGGACCGCGAGCTGGTAAGGCTGGATGGCGAAGGAGGTCGGGTCCACCACCGTCGCATCGATGATCGCGTTGTCGGTGATGTCGCGGCGCTCGGCGTTGAAGAAGAACGAGGCGCGCTTGCCCAGCGGGCCGCTCAGGTTGCCTCCGTACTGCTCGGACTGGAAATTCGGCTTATTCGGCGCGAACGGGTTCCGCGAGTTGAAGACGTCGTCGCCCGCGTTGAGGAATGCCTGGCCGTGGAAGTTGTCCGTGCCGGGCTTGGTGAGGATCTCGATACGCCCGAAGCCGAGCCGGTCGTACTCGGCCGAGAACGGGTTCTGGTTGATGCGGATCTCGCGGATGGAGGCTTTGGGCGGCAGTTGCGCGTTGCTGAACCCGTCGACGTAGATTTCGCCGCCGCTCGGCCCGGCGGAGGGACCGGCGAGCGCCTGCAGGTCGGCCGCGAGGTCGTCGGGATCGTCGGGCAGGGCTTCGAGGTCCTGGCCTTTCAATACAAGCTGGCCCGCGTTGTTCGAAGCTTCCGTGCTTACCGTGGGCGCGCCCTCGGCCGCCACGGTCACCTTCTGGTCTTCGAGCGCGAGCGTCATCGAAAAATCGAGGGTCGCGGCTGCGTTCGCCGTCACGTTGACCGGCGCGCTCTGGTAGTTCGCAAAACCATTGGCGGTCGCGCTGATGGTGTATTTGCCCGGCGCGAGCCCCGTCAAAGCATAAGCGCCCGAAACGTCGGTCTGCGCGGTCTTCGCGACAGCGCCGGCCGGGGTGATCGCCGAGACGATCGCGGCTGGAATCGACGCGCCGCTCGGATCCTTCACCTGGCCCTTGATGGCCCCTGCCGTCTGCTGCGCGAAAGCCGCGCCGGCCGAAACCAATGTGAGTAGATACAGCAATAGTGCAGTCGTTTTGTGATTCATTGAGGCCCTCTCTTAGACCCAGGTTGCTACTGCAAGCCCATACCGATGTCGAAATTCCACGCGCCCTGCTGCGCGCCGCCGCGAGCGGCGAAGAGCGGATCCACGCCCGCGATCAGCGCCGTGGCGGCGATGCGCGTGGGCTCCGCTCCGTTCGTGCCCGAAACGATGATCGCGTCGCCGGGTTTCAACTCGGCGACGGTGAGCGCCGGCATGCGCTCGAGCATTTGCTGCAAATCCAGACTGCCGCCCTGCGCGGGGCCGGCGCCGGGACGGTTGCCGCCCTGCGGGCCCGGGCCGCCCGCGCCCGCCTGCATGCGCCGCGCCAGCATCGCCGCCATCTGCTCCGGCATGCGGCGGAGCAGGGAATCGGAGGTCACGCGAATCGTCAGCGGCTTCTTGGTCTGAAGGTCCGTGACGTGAATTTCTCCGGCCGCCGCATCGATGCTCTTCACCTGAGCGGCCACGCTCCGAAACGAGCCCGAAACGATTTCCTCGGCCTTCACGCCCGTGCCGGCGGCATCCTTGTCCCCGAGCACGCGCACGGTGTCCCCGACCTTGAGCTCGTTGAAGGCGCTGGGCACCGCGTCGGCGAAGCGGATCGAATCCGGCGCATACCGGCGGAACCGCGCGCCCTGCGCGGGCGCGACCGTCAGCGTGTGGCCGGAATCCCGCGGGCCGACCGACATGGTGAACTGCCCCGCGGAGCTATCGAGCGCCAGCACATATCCGGCGACGCCGCGCTGCTGCCATTCCGCCCGGTCGGCCGCCTGCTTGCGCGCCAAATCGGATTTCGTCATCACGATCACGGTCGCGGCCTCAAGAGTCTGGCCGTCGGCCGCCGCGGCGCCGCGCACCAGCACCCGGTCGCCCACGCCGATCTCCTGCGCCGTGATGCGGGCCGCTTTCGACAAATCCTTTTCGCCGGGCGGCACGCGGAGGCAACTGGTCGCGTCGGTCAACGCGACCGCTATGGAACCGCCCGCGTCCGGCTTCAGCGCGAGCTTGCGGGCAGCGGCGTCGACCGCCGTCACTTCGCCGATCGCCCGTGTTGCCTGCGGCTTCTGCGCAAGCGCCGCGGCGGCCAGCGCCAGCCCTATCGCGAAAATCGAGACACGTCCGCCCATCACACTCACTCCCGCTTCGCATCCGGGCCGTCCCAGGCCCTTTTGCTAAGTTCTCCGATCACAAGTTCAGACGACCCCCCGGACGCAAATGTAACCGGAGGCGTTTGTAATAAATGGTAAAGGGAATGTCAAGAAGACACTTCCGGAAGCGGTTTGCGGGCCGCCCGGGCATTCGCAGAAGCTATCGTTCGGCTATCGGCTTCGGGACTTCCCGTTCCTGGTACATCAACCGCCGCAGCGTCCTGAGGTCGTTCAGAATCCGCTGGCTCGTCATCATGTGGCCCGCCAGTTTTTCCAGATTGTAGGCGACCAACTGCAGCGCCTGCATACGCCGTTCGGGCTGCGGTTGGGTAATCTCAGCTTCCACGTCCTGCTTCGCCTCTTCGATCGATTCAATCAGCAGCGAAACGAATTCCTGCGCGCTCTCGATATTTTCGAATGGAGTCTCAGGTTCGTAGCCCACGTGAAAGTCTCTTTCTCCCAGACCCCCGAATTATAACGGTTCGGTGGGCGGGCTGCACACGTCTTTAGGCGAGCCTGTGCTGTCAACGGCTTGGCAGCAGCGCTTCCTCCCGGTCCGCGCGATTCTGCGCGGGGTCGGGGATCCAGCTTGCGGCCCCGTCGAATTTTCCGCCGCTGATCGAAAGCACCAGGAACGTGTACCACGGGCAGGAATTCTTCAGGTCGGTCCCGGAGAAATACGGTGTCCGGTCGGGATGCGAGTGATAGATGCCGATCAACTCGAGGCCGGAGCGCCGCGCTTCGGCAGTTGCGGCCAGCAGGGCTTCCGGGCGCACTTCGTAGCGCGTTTGCGGTTCCGCCGCCGTGTTTTCGAGCGGAATCGCGCGCGTGACGCGCTTTACCGCCGCTTCGACGCGCCCCAGCATCGCGCCGCAGCACTCCTCCGGATAGGCCGAGACGGCGTGCGCCACCATCCCGCGCCAGGGTTCTTCCTCCACCGCCAGCATTCTCCTCAAGCATAACCAAGGCCTGCGGCGAAAGCTCCGCATCGGGCGAAACCGGGCCGGGCGGCGGGAGGCGAAGCAGAATCATGAATTTCAGACCTGTTTATCTTATTAGCTTGAATCCCGGCCGCGCCCGGCCTATACTGATCTCACGGCGTTGCAAGGAGTGAAATGGGAGACTCCTGGTGGCTCGATGCGACGAACGCCGCCATGGGGATCGCCGTGGCGATTTGTTTCGCGGTGGTCTTTGTCGGCGCCATCGCCTCGACCCTGAAGAAGAAGCACGGGCGGCAGGAACGGATCAGGCTCGAAATCCGGAAATTCTGACCTATTCGTGCAGCCCGCGCGCACGCAGCCAGGCCAGCAGGCCGGCCGGATCGTCGCTGATGATCGCGTCCACGCCCGCGCGCGCGAGGCGTTCCCAATCCCGCGGCCGGTTAGCCGTCCACGCCACGATTTCGATTCCCTCCCGGTGCGCCGCCTCGACCCTGCGGCGCGTGATCAGCCTGTGATAGGGCGCAACGACGGAGGTTCCCGCCTCGCGCGCGACGGCGGTGAACGGGCGCGCGCCGAACTGGTACAGCGCGCCGCAGCGGACGCGCGGGGTCTGCCGCTGGAGCGCGGCCAGGACGCGGAAATCGAACGAGAGCGCCAGGATGTCCGGCCCGGCCCGCCGGCCGATCGCGGAGGCCAGCAGCGCGGCGAAGCGCTCGGGCGGCGGCGCCAGGCGGGGCCGCGCGGGAAAACTCTTCAGCTCGAGGTCAAGCTGCACGCCGCCGGCGGAGGCAAGCTCCAGCATCCCGGCAAGCGCCGGGATCTGTTCGCCCCCGCAGCGCCACCGGCATAACTCGGCCAGCGTCATTTCCCGAATCACCCGGGTCCCGCCGGGGCCGCTGAAAATGCCGCGATTCAGCACCGGATCGTGGCACGTCACGAGCACGTCGTCGCGCGTCGCCAGCACGTCGAGCTCGACCGCATCGACGCCCGCTTCGATGGCGTAACGCAATCCGGCCAGCGTGTTTTCCGGCAGGACCGCACGGGCGCCCCGGTGGCCGTGGACGGCAATCGAACGCGAACTCACCAGGAACAGTCTACTCGCTCCGCCAGCCTTTGCGGACGTGCACCTTCAGCTTCCCCCGGCCGGGCGCGTCAACCCGCACCTTGATCTTGTGCAGCTTGCCGTCATCGGGCGCTTCGGAGTCGTACACCAGGCGGTAGCGGCTGTTGAAATCCTGGAACACGGACTTCAGCGCCTGCTCCAGCTCGTCCTGGGATTCCGGAAACCACGCGCGGCCGCCGCTCTCGGCGGCCACCCTGTCCAGAAACGCCTCGCCCTGGAACATGTGCATGTGCTCGAAGTCGCTCCCGTACGCGCTGTAGGGGCCGGGCGCGTTCAAGCCCGTGCCGATCGAGTAAACCAGCACGTTCGCTTCCTGCGCTTTCTTTTCGGCCTCGGCGGCGGTGTGGTCGCTGTAAGTGTCGTAGCCCGAGCCGATGACGATCATGGCGCGGCGGCCGGGAAGGCGATCGAGCGAGTCGAGCACCTTGTAGACGGCATCGTAGGTATCGATGTCGGGCCACGCGGGTTGGCCGTGGGCCGCCCACGTGGACGCGATCTCTTCCCGGTCGCGCGTGAAGTCCTGATCGACCCCCGCGTCGCGCGCGAAGGTGACCAGCGCGTACCAGTTGCCGTCCGGCGCCGCGTCGCTGAACGTCTTCATGATCGTGTCGATGTCGTCCGCGTATGGATAGGAACCCTGGCTCGACTCGGCGACGATCACGATCTGAGCCGGCTCATCGAGCGGCTCCAGCCGGAACGCCACCGGCTTGCCGTCCTCCGTCACGCGGAAATTGCCGGCTGTAAGACCGCTGACCGGCTTGCCGCTCTGATCGACGCCGACGTAGAGCGACACCTCGCGCGCCTTCGCGGCGGTCAGGAAGACGAGGAGGGCGAGCGCGGCGCGAAGAGGAGGGTTCCGCGCGGTCAGGGTTTTGTTCTGTCTTTGAGGGTGCTGCGTTTCACTTCGAGCTGCTTTGGAGTAACAGCGCATATCGCCTCGATCTGTTGCCCCGGGAAGGTGATGGCCGGCGGCGCCCCGCACCCCGGCTCCGGCGCCAGCAGGCTCGGAGCGTCGCCGTTGCTCTCCTTCTTTTGGGCGGTCACGGCGGCGCGCTTCAGATCGTCTTTCATCTTCATGAACGCCGTCGTGTTCACGGCCAGATTGGGCTTTTTCGGCAGGAACAGAATTTCCTTTTCGGCATCGACCATGCGCTGATAGAAGGGCGGGTGATCGTAAAACCACGAAAGGCCGTTTACGTAGCCTTCTTTCGTAGCCATCTTGTCGAAGAATCGAATGAATCCGCTAGGATCGTAGCCGCTGTTCCACGCGTACTGGGTTCCCAACTGGTCGGCTTGCAATTCGTACTCCCGGCTTACGCCGAGTAAGTTCAGATTCAGAAGAAGTCCCAGGCCTTCGAAACCGTACTGCAGCGCGTAATACGCGCCGATGGAGGCGATGCCGCCGGTGAGAACGATTCCGGCCACCTGGGCGGCCTGATAAAAAAGCGACTCCACGGTGGCGCGCTTCATCAGTTTGTGGCTATGCCGGGCGACGTCGTGCCCGATCTCGTGTCCCATCACGCCGGCCAGTTCGGATTCGTCGTCCACCGCTTCCAGCAGCCCGCGGTCCACGAACAGGTATCCGCCGGGCAGCGCGAAGGCGTTGATCTCCTTGGTGTTGAGCACGGTCACGTGCAGCGGCACGTGCAGGTCGGAGTGCGCCGCCACTTTCTGCGCCACCGAGTTGACGTAATCGGTGACCGCCTGATTTTCGTACTCCTTCGGCATCAGGCCGTCCTGTTTCATCTGCCGGATGGCCTCCTGGCCGGCCTTGATGTCGTCCTGCTGGCCGGCGGCGATCTCGCGGAAACCGATGTCCTGGACGTTGCCCCAGCGGCGGTTCCGGTAGGAGCCGTCGGCCAGCTCCTGGCGGATCACCCGAACCTGGCCGGGCCAGTTCTGGATCAGTTCGAGCTTGGCGAGGCGGTTCTGGTAAGCGGTGGGAATCGCCTGGCCGGCGAGGAGCCTGGCGCGCAGCGCCCCGGCGCGCGCGTTCTGGATATCGCAGTGCAGCGCGTGGCGGTCGGCTTCCACTTTCAGGCCGTGCAGTTTCTGCTGGTCGCTGCGAAGCTGCGCTTCGTACTGCCGGGCGCGCGCCTTGAACTGCCCGACGCAGTAGTCCTCAGCCTGGTTGAGGTAAGCGCGCATCGAATCGATCTGCGCCTGGGTGAATTCGAGCGTGGGCGCGATGCGGAATAACGTCAGGTAAGGCTTCTGGATGGTTTCGGCGAACGGCTGGAACACGACCGGAGGAAGAGATTTGACGGGCGGCTCTTTGCGATGCGCCCACAGGGGGGCAAACACGAGCAGCTCGGCGAGTAAAAGCGCGAAGAACCCCCGCAGCGTGGAACGCATCCCCCAACCCCCCTACTCTCAGTAGCGCATGAATCGGGACAGAGCGGCAAGTTGCAGGGTACCGGATGAAGATGCCCGGCCGGCGTAGCGTGGAAGAACAACAAACCCGATTCGCTCCGAAGCTGCTATAATCGACTTTCCCGCGTCCCCCGGTGTCATCCCACCTCGTGCCCGTTGCTTCGTGTTCCAGCGCTTCAGCCGGCGTAATTCCCGCTTTCAGAAAGGTAATTTGATGATAGGCCTTGCTCGACTCCGGTCGATTTGCCTTTTGCTCTCCGCACTCGCAGCGGCGCCGGGGGTTTTCGGCGCCGAGTTGACGTGCACGCCGGGGGCCTCCTCGCCGATCTTGCGCGCGGAAGGACTGACGGAACCGGTAGGCGATATCCTGCTGAGCTGCAGCGGCGCCCCTGGGCCGGCTGCGATGAACCTGATCCTGTTTCTTTCCGCGCCGGTGACCAACCGCGTGAGTACCGATGGCGTGCCCGACGTCATCGCGACCGTCGATACAGGCTCCGGCCCGGTTTCGGCCGGAATCACGCCCAGGCTCTCGGGCCCCGCGGCGGTCTCGCTCGACGGCATCCAGTTCACGGCGCCGGCGTCCGGCACGGTCACCCTCCGCATCTCGAATATTCGCGTGAACGCCGCGCAGGCGGGGCTTGCGAACAGCACGCCGATCCAGGCGATCATCTCGGTCACCGGAGCGGTTCTGACGAACACCACCGTCAACGTCGGGATTCCGCAGCGCGGTCTGCTGTCCAGCGGCAATTCCGCCGCGGTAAACTGCTACGGTTCGCCCGCGCCTTCCGGGGACATCACAATGAGCAGCCTTTTTGCCGCGGGCACGCGCGTCGCCACCACTCGCGTCACGGAGGGCTTCGCGGACGCGTTCGAAAAGCGCCTGCCCGGCGCCGATTCGGGCGTGCGGATCGTCGTGCGATACTCCGGGTTCCCGGACGGAACGCGCATTTTCGTGCCGGACGCCATAGCCGGGACCGATGCGGTCGTGCCCACCTCGGGCGGCGATCTGACGCTTCCGGCCTCGGCCGGGTCTTACGTTCCGGGCAGCGGATCGCTGCTGCTCGGGCTGGTGAAGGGCACTGACGCGAACGGCGCCGGCGGAACGCCGGCCTACACGCCGGGCGCGCCGGGCTCCGGGGCCGCCGTCCTCGACGGGGCCGATGAACTTACGGTCTCGGGCGGCAGCGCCATGGCCGTCTACGAGGTTCTGGACGCCAGCGCGGTGATTCGCGAGAGCGCCGACATCCCGACGTTCTTCGCCCTGCCGCCTTCCGGAGGCGCGGTGGCCGCCGTCGGGCGGCAGTCCATCTCGCTCGGCCCGGTGTCAACCGCCGGCGCCCCGACGGCCACGGACCCGATTCCGCGGTTCGTCGATGCGGCTCCGCTGCCGGATTGCTCCGTCCTGGGCGACTGCTCCGCCTTCCCCAAGCTGGCTGTGAACGCGCCGGATCTGACCTTTACCGCCGAGAGCGGCACGCACATTCTCGACAAGTGGATCGGCGTGGGCAACAACGGCGGGGGCACGCTGGCGTGGGACGTCCGGGTCGGCTATGAGAATGGTTCGGGTTGGGTGCGCTGGAACTTCAGCCCGCCGGGAGCGCTGGATGCCGTGGTGATGCCAGCGAATCTCGCGCCCGGCGTCTACAAGGCGACTTTGACCATCGACGCGGGCTCGACCGCGGGCAGCCAGTCGCTGCCCATCACCCTTACCGTCACCCCGCCCACCACGCCGCACATTACCGGCATCACGGACGCCGCCGCGTTCGGAACGGGTCCGTTCGCTCCGGGATCCCTCTTGACCGTGTGGGGCGTGAAGCTCACCGGAACGTCGGTTTCGGTCACGTTCGACGGCATCCCGGCCAAGGTGTTCTACACCGGGTATTCGCAGATCAACCTGCAGGCGCCGCCCGATCTCGCCGGGCACTACCGCAGCATGATGGTGGTGACGGTGGACGGGCAGAGCACGCCGCCGCAGGTCGTGGATTTGATCCCGGTCGCTCCGGCGATCTTCGCCAACGGCATCCTCAACCAGGACTGGTCCGTGAACAGCGCCGCAAATCCCGCGCCGGCGGGCAGCATCGTGTCGATCTGGGCGACCGGGCTCGCCCTGGCCGACCGGAACACCATTTCGGTTCGCCTCGGCGGGCAGGACATCACGAGCCTGGAGTACGCCGGGCCCGCGCCGGGGCTGATCGGCATCGAGCAGGTGAACCTGCGGATTCCGCCCGGCATGGCGCCCGCAACCGCCGATCTTCAGCTCTGCGCGATCGATCCGGTGACGTCGCAGCGGATTTGCAGCCCGGCGGTGAAGATCACGACGCGGTAAGCCGGATGTGGCGCACGCGCTCCGGTGGGGTAGGGGTGCGTGCGCCGCAGCCGCGTGAATGTATTTTCATCTTTTTGAGGCATATCTCGCTGAAGTGGGGGTTTTCACCCAAGCGGAGCCGGCATAACTGGTACAACATGTGCCAAACGGCTGGGACGGCGGTATTAACGCAAGCGTTTTCAATTGGTTTCGATGGGATCGTGTGCGGGTGGGGGTGGCATCCGGCGTGCATGCTCAAATAATGAAACGGCGGAGATACGCTTTACCCTGCCCGTGTGCCTATGCCTGAACTTGTGGTGCACAGCCCGAGTCAGATTTCGTCCCCACCGAAAAAGCAGGCATACGGCGCGAACAGGAAATCAAAAGATCTCATACTACTTACGCATGGGTGGGGATGCGCCCAGACTTCCGGAAGAGATTGAATCGAAATGACAAGACCAAAAGTAACGATTGACGGGAACGAAGCGGCGGCTCACTCTGCATACCATGTGAGTGAAGTCTGCGCCATCTACCCGATTACGCCCTCCTCGCCGATGGGCGAGTGGGCGGACGAATGGTCCGCCAAGGGACGGCCGAACATCTGGGGCGTGATACCCAGGGTGGTGGAGATGCAGAGCGAGGGCGGCGCGGCGGGCGCGCTGCACGGCGCGATCCAGGCGGGCGCGCTGGGCGCGACGTTCACGGCGTCGCAGGGATTGCTGCTGATGATCCCGAACATGTTCAAGATCGCCGGCGAGCTGACGCCGACGGTGATCCATGTCACCGCGCGCACGGTGGCGGCGGCGGCGCTTTCGATTTTCGGCGATCACAGCGACGTGATGGCGACGCGGCAGACGGGCTTCGCGCTGCTGGCCTCGAACTCGGTGCAGGAAGCGATGGACCTGGCGCTGATCGCGCATGCCTCGACGCTGGAATCGCGCGTTCCGTTCCTGCACTTTTTCGACGGATTCCGCACCTCGCACGAGGTGGATAAGGTCGAGCAGCTCACGCCGGACGACATGCGGGCGATGATCGACAGCGAGATGGTGCGCAGGCACCGCGAGCGGTCGCTTTCGCCGGACCGTCCGGTTCTGCGCGGCACGGCGCAGAACCCGGATGTGTTCTTCCAGGCGCGCGAGACGGTCAACCCCTACTACAACGCCTGCCCGCGGATCGTGCAGAACATGATGGACCGGTTCGCCGGGATCGTGGGGCGGCAGTATCACCTGTTCGACTACGTCGGCGCGCCGGACGCCGAGCGCGTGATCGTGCTGATGGGCTCGGGCGCGGAAGCGGCGCAGGAAACCGTCGAGTACCTGAACGCGCGCGGCGAGAAGCTCGGAATCGTGAAAGTGCACCTGTCCCGGCCGTTCTCGATCGAAGCTTTCGTGAACGCGCTGCCGGCGACCGTCAAAACCGTTGCGGTGCTCGACCGCACCAAGGAGCCGGGCGCCTCGGGCGAGCCGCTGTACCAGGATGCGGTCACCGCGATCGCCGAGGGCGTCGCCGCCGGCAAGGCGCCGTTCCAGGCCTTCCCGCGGATTATCTGCGGCCGCTACGGGCTGTCCTCGAAGGAATTCACGCCGGCGATGGTGAAGGCGATCTTCGACGAGATGGCCAAGCCGGCGCCGAAGAACCACTTCACGATCGGCATCAACGACGACGTGACGCACACGAGCCTGGACTACGATCCATCGTTCTCCACCGAAGACAAGCAGACAGTGCGCGCGCTGTTCTACGGCCTCGGTTCGGACGGCACGGTGGGCGCGAACAAGAACTCGGTGAAGATCATCGGCGAGGACACGGACAATTACGCGCAGGGCTACTTCGTGTATGACTCGAAGAAAGCGGGCGCGGTGACGATCTCGCACCTGCGGTTCGGGCCGAAGCCGATCCACTCGACGTACCTGATCTCGGAAGCGAGTTTCGTCGCCTGCCACCAGTTCTCGTTCCTGGAGCGCATCGACGTGCTGAAGAGCGCGGCGCCGGGCGCCGTGTTCCTGCTGAACAGCCTGTACGGGCCGGACGAGGTCTGGGACAAGCTGCCGCGCACGGTGCAGAAGCACATCATCGAAAAGAAGCTGAAGTTCTATGTGATCGACGGCTACAAAGTGGCCGAGGAGGCGGGGATGGGCAACCGCATCAACACGATCATGCAGACCTGCTTCTTCGCGATCAGCGGCATTCTGCCGAGGGAAGAGGCGATCGAGGCGATCAAGAAGGCGATCAGGAAGACGTACGGCAAGCGCGGCGAAGCCGTGGTGCAGAAGAACTACGCGGCGGTGGACGCGGCGCTCGATCACCTGTACGAGGTCAAGGTGCCCGCGGCGGTGTCGAGCACGTTCGACATCCGGCGCGCGGTGCCCGAGGAAGCGCCGGAGTTCGCGCAGAAAGTGATCGCCAAGATCGTTCTGAACGAAGGCGACGATCTGCCGGTAAGCGCGTTCCCGAATGACGGCACCTTCCCGACCGCGACGACGCAATGGGAGCGCCGCAACATCGCGCTCGAGATTCCGGTGTGGGACGAGGGCCTCTGCATCCAGTGCGGCAAGTGCGTGATGGTGTGCCCGCACGCTTCGATTCGCGCGAAGGTGTACGAATCCGACCTGCTGAAGAGCGCTCCCGCGACGTTCAAGTCCTCGGCCGCGCGCTGGCGCGAGTTCAAGGACATGAAGTACACGCTGCAGGTGGCGCCCGAGGATTGCACGGGCTGCGGCCTGTGCGTGGAGGTCTGTCCGGCCAAGAGCAAGAGCGAACCGAAGCACAAGGCGATCAACATGGAGCCCCAGCCGCCGCTTCGCGACCAGGAGCGCGTGAACTGGGAGTTCTTCCTGACGATTCCGGAGACGGACCGCAAGGCGCTGAACCTCACGCAGGTGAAGGACGCGCAGTTGCTGCGGCCGCTGTTCGAGTTCTCGGGCGCGTGCGCGGGCTGCGGCGAGACGCCGTACGTGAAACTCATGTCGCAGTTGTTCGGCGACCGTTCGGTGGTTGCGAACGCGACGGGCTGTTCGTCGATTTACGGCGGCAACCTGCCGACCACGCCGTGGGCGGTGAACAAAGAAGGGCGCGGCCCGGCCTGGTCGAACTCGCTGTTCGAAGACAATGCCGAGTTCGGTCTGGGCATGCGGGTGGCGATCAACCACCAGATGCGGTACGCGCGGGAATTGGTCGCGCGGCTCTCGTCGGTGATCGGCGACGAGCTGGCGAAAGGCCTGCTCGATGCGGACCAGTCGGGCGAGCGCGGCATTCAGGAGCAGCGCGAGCGCGTGGCCATCCTGAAGCAGAAACTCGCCGGCCTGAAGACGGCCGAAGCGCAGGATCTGCTCGCCGTGGCCGACACGCTGGTGAAGAAGAGCGTGTGGATCATCGGCGGCGACGGCTGGGCGTACGATATCGGCTACGGCGGCCTGGATCACGTGATCGCTTCCGGCGAGAACGTGAATATCCTGGTGCTCGACACCGAGGTGTACTCGAACACCGGCGGGCAGATGTCGAAGGCCACGCCGATCGGCGCGGTGGCGAAGTTCGCTTTCGGCGGCAAGCCGCGGCCGAAGAAGGACCTCGGCATGATGGCGATGAGCTACGGCAGCGTCTACGTGGCGCGCGTGTCGTTCGGCGCGAACGACATGCAGACCATCAAGGCGTTCCTGGAAGCCGAAGCGTACGACGGGCCGTCGCTGATCATCTGCTACAGCCACTGCATCGCGCACGGTTACGATCTCATCCACGGTCTTGAACAGCAGAAGGCGGCCGTGCAGTCCGGTTACTGGCCGCTGTTCCGTTATAATCCCGACCTGATCGCGCAGGGCAAGAATCCGCTGCAACTGGATTCCCGCGCGCCCTCGCTGCCGCTGGATAAGTACATTTACAACGAAACGCGCTACTCGATGCTGAAGCAGAGCCAGCCCGATGTCGCCAAGGGGCTCTACGAACTGGCCCAGGCCGATGTCAACCGGCGCTGGAAGCTGTACGAGTACATGGCTTCGATGCCCGGCGAGAGCGTGGCGGAGCTGGCGAAACAGGAAGTTTCGGCCAAGGAGAAATAAATGGACCTGAGCACTACTTATCTGGGGTTAGCGCTCAAGAATCCGCTGGTGGTCTCGGCTACACCGCTTACCGAGGACATCGGCAATATCAAAAAGATGGAGGACTACGGCGCGGCGGCCGTAGTTCTCCACTCGCTGTTCGAAGAGCAGATCGAGCTGGAAAGCTCCGCGCTGGACCGTGGGCTTTCAAGCGGCGAGAACAGTTACGCGGAATCGCTCTCTTACTTTCCTGATTTGACGAGTTACAACCTGGGGCCGGAAGCTTACCTGGAGCACATCGCAAAGGCGAAGGCCGCCGTGAAGATTCCTGTCATCGCGAGCCTCAACGGCGCTTCGACGGGCGGCTGGGTGAAGTACGCCAGGAAGATGGAGCAGGCCGGCGCGGACGCGCTCGAGCTGAACATCTATACGATCCCGACCGATCCGGCGGTGACGGGCGCCCAGGTCGAGCAGGTCTACTGCGACCTGGTGCGCGACGTGGCCTCCGGCGTGCGGATTCCGGTGGCCGTGAAACTGGCGCCGTATTTCAGCGCGATGGCCAACCTGGCCACGCGTCTGGAATCCGCCGGCGCGCGCGGGCTGGTGCTGTTCAACCGCTTCTACCAGCCGGATTTCGATCTCGAAGCGCTTGAGGTGGTTCCCAGCCTGCAACTGAGCAATCCCTATGAGTTGCTGCTGCGGCTGCACTGGGTGGCTCTCCTGTACGGGCAGGTGAAGGCGGACCTGGCGATCACCGGCGGCGTGCACAGCTCCTACGATGTGCTGAAGTCGATGATGGCCGGCGCGCGCGTGGTCGAGATGGCGTCCGCGGTTTTGAAGCGCGGCATCGATCACGTGAAGACGGTGCTCGGCGACCTGACCGCGTGGATGGAAGAGCACGAATACGAATCCATCACGCAGATGCAGGGCAGCATGAGCGAGCGCAAGGTAGCCGACCCGAAGTCGTTCCTTCGCGCCAATTACATGAAGGTACTCAGTTCTTACTCGCTCCGCGCATAAGTGCAAACGGGCGCACCATGCCGCCGCCTCCACCCTCCTCGGGGGCGGCGGCTTTTTTATGTATGAAGCAGCTCGCATTCTTATCTTCGGCGTCATTCTCGTGGCCGCCGGGGCCGGCCAGCCTTGCGATGTAGCCCGGCTGGACGTCAGGAACACGACGATTCGGACGGACCAGAGGACATTCGCATTTCACAACGGCATGGCGGTGAACTGCGATGCGCCGCCTGAAGAGGGGGCGGGGCAGCATCAACCGGACTGGCAAGCCGAGATTGAGCAGGACCGCCTGTTGCGACCGGCTCCGAATGTCACCTTGCGCTTCCTCCTCATCCACGATTCGCACGTGACAGGCAGCGGGTGGCTGTATTACGCGACCGCGTTCCGTTGCTCGAACGGCAAGCTCCAGGAAGTGTTCCAGCGCCACGGGCTATCTCTGCGTGTCGAACGTCTGAGTGCGAACCGCATCGACGTGAGTATGATGACGACTCCGGGAAAGGATGTGAGAGAGCGCTGGTCGTACGTCTGGGATCCAGAGCAGTCCAGATATGTGCTTTCGCCACGATCGGGAAGTGGGGAGTCGCGCCTGCTCGGCAGGAAGGTAGATCTCGTCTCGAAGAAGGGGCTGAAGCCGCTGATTCGAGCGTCGGTGTTGAGTGAGGCGCGACTGCTTATACCGCATGAGGCCGTTTTATGCGACACGCAGACGCGTCGGCGTTCTCGATCGTGGCCGTTCTTT
>Ga0078972_1004415_pt1 | contig 38639 bp, 56 predicted proteins | sample YelNatPaOPGAMG01_FD_67568 | JGI IMG/M metagenome (GOLD analysis project Ga0078972, IMG submission 67568) | Hot spring thermophilic microbial communities from Obsidian Pool, Yellowstone National Park, USA - OP-RAMG-01 (SPADES assembly) (version 2) | ecosystem: Environmental > Aquatic > Thermal...
CGGCTGGCAACTTGGTATCGCGCAAGCGTGCTGTTTCTGCATCCCCGGGGAGACGTATGAATCCCGAACGGATTGCCCCAGACGGTTGGGCGGCCGACGTACACCTCGTAACGCTCTGCCCGGAGGTTCACGACTCGCGTTTTCCCTACTTTCTGGCCCTCACTCATAGCACGCCTCCTCGATCAACGCCTCGGCGTCGAGCAGTTCGAACACGGCCATTTCGAACTGGTGCCTGGCATCGGCGTTGAAGAGGTTTCTCGGGTCGGTGCTGATGTATTCTGCGCGCGATCGGGCATTTCTGATTTCTCTGATTGCTCTGCGAACTTTGTCGTCATCGATTGGTCGAGGCATAGATTGCCCCTCTGAGTCATGGCAGGAAGACCGTCCGTACCCCGCCCATTTGCCCGCATTTCGCGTGGTCGGGCCGAGAGACCCAGCGCGCGGCGCCGGGATCCTGGCGATTGCGGCTGATTCCGCGCCAGGCCGGCCGCGACCGTTCGGTAGCTGCCTGGATCCGGGCGGCCTCATGCACGGAGCCACAGATCCGCACATATTTGAGATATTTGTGCTTGTTGATCTCGCCATCCACCACGAGGCCGTGGCGGTGCAGCGCGCGCACCCCGGCGGCCGTGGCCACGAGCGCATCGCGCCCGGTATCGGCATGTACGGCGAGAATCTTTGAGTCGAGATTGGTGGGCAGGTACTGCGCGATTTCGTGTGCAGGTATCCTCATGGCGAATGCACGCTTTGTCCGGGGAGTTGGCCGGGCCCTGAAGTGTGCCCCGTGTTGGTGCTGGCCTACGGGGCCAGAGGCCGCGAGCGCGAATTGTCCGAAGTCACCCGGCTATGTGTTGGCGGTGTGTGGCATTCGCGTCCTCATATATATAGGACACGGCAGGGGCATTTTCTACAGTTTTCCACAGATTTTTTTTAAGTCGGCGAATTGCGCGCACGAAAAGCGCCTCTCCGTATGTGAATTCAGCCGGACTGTGACCCTGGAGCACCGCCAGGACGATCTGCCTGAGCTCCCACGGTAAGGCGTAGACTGCTCGATTGAAGTCGATATCTTCCTCGATATGACGCGGATTGCGGTACGGTTCGCGGTGTGGAGGGAGCGGTATTTCGCGATTTGTGGTCCTTTGCGCGCGCTTTATTCTTCTCCATACCGCTTTTCGGATGGCCATTTCGCTCAGGCCTTGCAGTGCGGCAAGCTCCGCCTCCTGCTCCAGGTCCGCCCGCTCGATCGAAGGCGGCAGCGCCCTGCCGCCCAGACAAAAGTCTACGCATTCTTTCGCCGTCATCTCCGTGCTCCTTGGTTGGCGAGGTCTCGGCGGACCCCGATCCGGGAGCGACGCAGAGAGCCGTCTCTCCCGCGCGTTGTGCCGTCGCTGGCCGGCTTGCGCCGGCGGAATATCGAGCCGAGGCGCGGTTTCTTCATGTTTGCCGCATTATATTACGCTCGGACTGTTCTTGTCAACATATTTGTCGAGCTCTGCCTGATCCAGCAGTACCCGTCGTCCGTCTCTGATGGCCGGAACCCGTCCCTGGGCAATCATGTGCCTCAGGGCGTGCGTAGACCGGCCCAGGTACCGGGCCGCCTCCGCCACCGGGACCAGGCGACGCTGTTCCCGGCTCGCGCGGAGCTCTGCGAGGATTCTCTCCGCTACGCGCTCCGCGATCCGGTCGGCCAGGACGTCGACCAGAGAATCAAGATTAAGCATTTTTAATGAGTTTTTTTATGGATCGCGCTTGACAGCACGGCCAGGTTGTGGCATGATCGAGCCATGGAGACAGAGGCACTACTGGGAGCCCATGTCCGCGTGGCACGACTCCGGCTACCAGGCAGCAGATTTCCGCCACGAGCACAGCGCCGCACTGCAACAACTATGGCGGGAGGCAGCGAGGACAGCATGAAACACAAATGGGCAATTGTTCCTTGCGGCCGCCAGCGCTACCTGGTGCCAGACCCACCCGGGGGGCCGGTTGAAATCCACCGCGCGTACCGCACGAATAAATCCTCTCCATGCCCCTGGAGAGCCTATCGCACATATCCTACCGCGTACTACGCCGAGGCGTTTACGCTTGAAGGGTTGCGCGCATACTTGGATCAAACCCTGGACCTGGAGGTAAAACTATGGAGCCACGACACTGGACGATCATTGACGGATATCAGCATTACCACTGCAACAACATAGAGGCCGACCTTTGTCGCCTGGGCGCTACAGCCCGGGAGGCAGACGGGCTAACAGACATCCTCCACTTCGAAGGATGGGGCGAACTGGCAGGCGATCCGGACCCGTCAGGCCGCTTTTCTGATGACTACCTGAAGTACAAGATCCTGTGGTATCGAGATTTTCGCGCTCAAGACGCGGAGGTTCGGTGATGAAAAAAAGCACAGAGAAGGAATACCACTTCAGTGTGGTAGACGAAGGTTCCGCCGTCGAGGTGCTGGTTGAGCGCTTCTACTCTGACAATGGGAGGCCTGCGGGGTGGGTGATCTACCGCCGGGAGTCCTACAAAGAAACTCCTGGCCGCCGGATTGATGCAGGCAATGGCGCCTTTCCGTGGGGACGCGACGGTTTCCGTTGGGATCCCTGCGACAGCAAGGAGCACGCAGAGTGCCTGCTCAACCGCAGGCTTCCCTGACCAACAGGGCGGGCGCCAGCGCCCGCCCTTCCCCTCACCGAAGGGGGCTGCGCAGAAAGGACGCAGAGTTATGAGATATGAGCAGGTCGACGGGGCGCCGGCAGGCGCTATCAGGATTGACGGCGGAGCCACTCTCGGTGACGGTTCCGTCGAGTTTCGATACCTGGATGGGGACGAGGACACGGGATTCGTCCCCATCTACTATTCGCTCATCGTGCGCCCGGGCGCCGGGGGAGTCCAGTGGTTTCGACTGGTGGACGAGCCTGCATTGCATGGGCTATGAGCAAAATTCACAACTTGGTGGGCCGCGTATTTACTCGGCTAACCGTCCTGTCGCTGGCCGGCTACCGCGCCGCCCATGCGGTGTGGCACTGCCGTTGCGAGTGCGGGCGCGAAGTGGACGTGCGCGGCACGCATCTCGTGTCCGGGCGTGTGCGCTCCTGTGGCTGCCTGCGTGCAGACCCAGCCATTCGTGCAGCCGCCGCGTTGAGCATTCCGAAGCGCACCCGCCGCGAGCACGCGCGAGCCGCGGCGGCGGCCAGGTGGGCGGGCCATCATTCACCCGCGCCGTAGCGCGGCATATCGTCCAGGTCGGCTCTCCCGAGCTCATCGAAGTGGATCAGGGCCTGGATGTTGAACACGATCGCGGCCAGGTGATCCTCGTCCCGCCAGCCCATGGCATACTTGACTGCATGGCGCATTGCCGAGGCCCAGAGCGCGGAGAATGGCATGCCCTTCTCCCAGTTCCGATCTCCGTACTTCTGCGCACCCATGGCGAGCCAGCGCCCAACCCGGTACAACGCGAATGGCGAAATGAGATCGGGCCTCTCCTTATCGTTCGCACAGTCACGCACCGCGCCGGTCGCAAACTCGCGCCGCTCGCCGGAATCCTTGAGCTCGAACGCCCGGTGCACCGGGCATGTTCTCGTCGTCTCATCGAAGCAGGTGCACCCGGTCTTCGCATCCGCTAACATGCTCTCCTCCTCGTCATCCTCTTCATTCGGTCTGGGTCGATTATCCTGATCTCAATCACGTTCGCCCGCGGGATCGTGAGCCAGAACCTTCCCTGCTCGCCGCCATGATCGAGTTCCATTGCGATCGTGAGACATTCCTCGTCCTGTTTCGCGAGCCAGCCGACCGACTCGAGCTCGATCGGGCCATGCACGTCGGCGATCGAACCGTCGGCGACCTGATAGTTCGCGTCCTTCCAGCGCACGATCGCGATCTTCATTGCTTTTTCTCCGGAAGCCAGAAGCATTTCGTCAGTACGCGGTGGCCGCGCGCGTCCTGCGCCCACTTCTTTCCGGCCACCAGGACTCCCTTTGCGACCAGCGCTCGAAGTTGTTGTACGGCGGTGGTGTACCCCAATCCGTATCTCTGCACATAGTCCGAGGTTGTGAATGAGCGATCCGGGTAAGGATCCACCTCTCCGAGGACCTTCTCTCGGGCAGCGTCTACCTCGGCCCATGGCGATGATTTCGTCTGCTTGATCATCGCATCGTTACCTCCCAGTGTCCGTTTCTCTCCAGTATTATGCGCCCCATCATGGTGTCACTCGGGCTCATCGCTGCCGTTTCCGCGTAGCTGTTCCAGTACTCAAGGAAGCTCGAGCTCATAATTCCAGCGATCTTCTGGAGCCGGATTTTCCCGCGGCTTCGAAGTTGGCGCCAATCGAAGAGCACCATGGCGTCGTGTAAATGGCCGACCATATAGCACGAGGAATCGGCTTGTGACATAAACCGGTGCAGCATCTGCGCCTTCGCGCCCTTGGTCCGTGCGGCGCCGCCCCCGTGCCAGACGCTCAGCCGGAATGGTTTGTGCTCGCCGTACCAAACGTCGAGCAACTGCACGCCTCGCGAGTATGGCACGCCAATCTGTTTCGCGATCAGTCGACCGACGTCGCCGAACGTCCGCATTGTCCTGCGCTCGTGGTTGCCTCCGACATACCCGAGGAGTCGGTGATCTTTGGCCAAGGGCGCAAGTAGCTCGACCACTTCCGCGACTTGGTCGATCGGCTCGCCGGTGTTCTCGTAGGGCGAGGCTACACTCAGCACGGTCGCAGCGTCGATCAGGTCGCCACCGAGGATGGCGTAGCGATAATCGCACGAGAGGATCCACTCCATGTAGGCCCGGAATCGCGCAGCCATGAAATTCCGGTGTCCGTACTGTAGATCGGTAAGGTGGCTGATCTCGATGCGGTCCGCTTTGCTCCTGCGCAGATCGACACTTACCAGCTTGGTCTCGTCGCCCGCTTTGTGCAGGTCGGCAATCTGAGGGGCGAATGCGGCGACGCGGGCCTTGCTTACCTCCGACCAGTCGGTCACTGCTCGGTGATCCCTTCCAGCCGGTCAATGCGTCGAAGTGTCTGATCATACTCGTGACGCCAGACGTAACGGCCGTTCAGTTCCTTGAGCAGGCGGAGCTCGAATGCCGCGAAGTCCGACCGGACCTTCGCCGCCAGAATGCCGACCAGCAGAGGGGCGGCCACTCCGACTGCGCTCACAACGATATTGATAATGTTTTGGATTTCCATTGTCAGGCCCCCGGGCAGCTCGAGCTCTTGGTGTTGTTCTGGATCACCGCTCCCTGCGGGGGGGAACTTTCGTAGACAATCGACTGGCAGGAACTGGAGCCGCAGAGGAAGTTGTTGCGGACGGTGATGTTGGGGGCGGTGCCGATGGCGATGCCGGCGTAGAAGTAACCCTGGATGCTGTTGTTCTCCACCAGGGTGGTTTTGCCGCCGACTTCGATGCCGTAGCCGTAGCGGGAGCCGGAGCCGGCGGGAGGCTGGGCGATGAGGGTGTTGCCGCGGATGGTGGTGTTGGAGCCGCCGTCGACCACGATGGAGAGGCCGAAGGTGTTCCAGAAGGGGTTGATGAAGTTTTCGAAGCGGTTGTTTTCGACCAGGAGGCCCTGGGTGTTGGCGCCTTGCATCTCGATGCCCATGCGGTGGACGCGGGTGCCCTGGTTGCCGCTGATGACGATCTGGTCGTAGGGGCCGGCGCCGTCGAATTGCAGGGAGATGGCCTGGTTGACGAGGTCGAAGGTATTGTTGGTGATGGAGACGTTGCGAATGCGCCAGCCTTGGATGGCGTTGGCGTTGCAGTCGACGTAATCGGTTTTGCCGCCTTCCAGGATGTTGGAGAAGCGGTTGCTGGAGATGGTGGAGTTCTGCATGCCGGCGGGGAGGAAGATGGCGTTGTGGACGGTCCAGTTGCCGCTGGCGTTGGTGATGTTCTGGAAGGTGCAGTTGGTGATGCGGATGTTGTCGGCGGCGCCGGTGGAGCCATCAAAGCTGATGCCGGCGGCGTCGAAGGTAAGGCCGTCGATCGTCATGTTGCGGGCGCTGTTGTAGGGGGCGACGGCGAGGAAGTAGCCGGCGGGGCCGAGCAGGACGGCGCCGGGAGCGCCCTGGTAGGTGCGGTCGGAGAGGAAGTTGAGGGTGCGGGTGACGCGGTAGTTCCCGGCGGGGAAAGAGACGGTGCCGCCGGCGGGGGTGGCATTGATGGCGTTTTGGATGGCGGTAGTGTCGTCAGTGCTGCCGTTTCCGGTTGCGCCATAGTCTTTCACGCTTTTTGGGGTCGAAGTCGGAGCGGGAGTCGCGGGCGTGATCGCGCTCAGTGTGGCCTTGCCGTCTTGGATCGTCAGCGCCAAACCGGATCCGATTTGCGCGAGGTAGGCGCTTCCATCTGGTGTCACAACGACCACCGTTCCCGCGGTCTGCGCCATCAGCATTGCCGACGTCAGAGCCAAAGCAACCAGGGCTATCTTCTTCATTTAGAAACCTCCAAATATTTACCGCCGGGACTCTCTGTTGTTCGGATGCCGGCGGTAAGCGCCCGAACGTCCACAAATTGGTATGCGATTGTTGCGCTGACTTCCACGTGCACGGGCTTGCCGGTATCGTTGAGCCAGGAGGCGATTTTGACGACCAGGACGTTATCTTCTTCGAGCAATCCTCCCGCCGACAGATCGGCGCCGAATGGCGCCCGGCGCGGAAGCCCCCGGGAAACTGCGTCCTGGATATAAAGCATGGTATTGTCGGCGATCAGATCCGCGCGCGCACTGCCTTCCGGTGCTGTCGTCTGAAATCCAAGTAGCACGCCAGCATAGGTATCCTCGGGCGCGCCGCGTACCCAAGCGACCAGATCTCCGTGAGCACGCAGGATTCTTACGCGGCAGCCCGACGGAGGAGCGAATGTGATCTTCCAGATTGCAACGTCTGCCGTGCCCCACGTTCCCGACCGCGTGTCTTTCGCACCGTACAAATCGTACGCAAAGTTGAATGCCCCGGACAACGGCCTGGAATCGCATTTCTCTGCGCCGATCAGCGGCGTCAACGAGAGAACAACGAGCGCGATAAAAAGGCTGGTTCGTTTCATAACGGCCTCAACCACCTCAGCACGCGTATCCTCGCCACTGTGGGCGGGGGCAGAACGATCATGGTCCCGGTCGCGATTGCCGTGCTGGACCCGGCACTAAGTCCGGAAGCGAGAACAACCTGCGGAATCCAGGCCGTACCGGAGAGCACAGCCGCGCCCACCGCCGATCCCTGTGCACCGTAACGACAAGCCGCGGTTGCGGACGCGGTCCCCTGGCCCGTCGATGCACCGGATATGCTGTTGGTACTTGGGGGCTCTCCGCCGAACAGCGATTCGTTGAAGAGCGATTCGTTGAATGTCGGCACGCAACAGTCCTATCGGAGCTCTAGTATCGACTCAGCCCGGTGCGTTGTATCTCAAACTTATCAACCTGCATATACTTTCCTGCCGTCGTGTCTGTGGCAATCATGACTGCCGGAGTAAGTGCGGCTGTAGGAACATTTGTGTTGATTGTGGTTTCACTGCTACATGCGTTCAGACAGAACGCCCACGTTCCGGTTGCTGTTCCTCTCATACGAACCCGGTAGTAGGTCATTGTTGCTGGAGTTACCCCGGATGAGGTGGTCGTGCATGTGCCAGAAGCGCAGGTCTGATACATGAATGCGGTATCCCCAGCGTTTGTGTCGAATCGCAATCCGACGAAGTTGGACGGCGTGATCGTGTTGGCCTGATCGGCTAACCCGACCCTGATTCGTATGTTTGTGTTGGAGTACTCAAGCGCGAATATGTACTCAACCTGCCATAAATAATTCGTGTTTGGATTCGCTATTTGCCCAGTAGGGTACTCGTAGAAACCGGTACCCTGTCCCACTGAAGACCCGGTTCCAAGCCGCGCTGTGCATATATTCTTGGCGTCTCCTGTGTTTGCGGCAGCGATGGCAGACCCTCCTCCAATTCCTGCGGTTCCCCATCTGGTCTGTGTTCCAATAGCGACCGCAGCGTCCGTGGTTCCACAAAACTCCTCTACCTCGTGGAACACGGTATGATCGAAATAACTTACCCCTCCCCCGCTTCCGCACGCCGCGCTGGTTCCATTCACCAGCACGCAATTCGTATCGCTGCCGCTAACGGCAACCACATTACCACTTGAATCCGCAGCGAGAGCCTTCGACGCTGCATAACCCGAACCCTTGAATGGCACAGAGGCGCTGTCGACGATAAACTGATTGCCGGTCTGGGTAAGTCCCGTGCCGGCGGAGTAAACCGAATTGGATTGGAACGCGCGATAATCCAGCCCGCCACCGGAGTCCCAAGCTCCGCTCACCGCGTCGATGCGCCAGAGCGGAATCACGTCCGCTGGCCATGTGGTCACCCCACTCACCGCAGTACAATGCGAGTCACAGGCCAGAGTGACGTTGTGCCCTACCGTCAGCACGCCGGCAGACGTGACATAGACATACGCCGTCCCAGTCCCCGACGTGAGCGTCACTACCGCGCTCGCCGTGATTCTGGTGGTGGTCGAGCCAAAGCGGATATTGCACGGCGTACTGGCCGAGCACGCCGGGCCAATCGTCAACTGGGTAGCGCTATCCCTCCGGACCGTCAAATCGCCCAGTGCGGATGCCATCGTGGCGCCGGAACCGGACACGGTTCCGGGTTGCCACTGGCTGTTCGACGCGCTCCACACAAGGGCCTGCGCATCGCTCGGGGCAGTGCTGGCGACGGCCCGGCCCTGGAGCTTGCCGACCGTCGTGCTCGCAATGTCACCTGTCACGTCCCCGCCCAGGGTGTGGGTGTGCGACGTGGCGGCCTTCCCGTTCAACTGGGTCTGAATGTCGCTCACGACATTGGCGAGATAGCCGAAGACCGTGTTGCTGACCGTCCCGCTACCAATCTTCGTCGCATCCACCCCGGAGGCGATCTGGCTGTTGGCCACCGTTCCGGAGATCTGGCTGAAGGAGTAGTCTCCGGTCTGGGCGACTACCGCGCCGGTCCGGCCAAACACGCTGGTAACCGCCCCGGAGCCGCCGCAGGCAGCACTTGTCCCGTTGACGAGCACACAGTCTGTGGCATTACCGGATACTGCAACCAGGTCCCCGTTGGCGTTCGTTGCGATGGCCTTGGAGGCCGCGTAGCCTGCGCCCTTGAAGGGCACGGAGGCGCTGTCCACGGTGATCTGGTCCCCGGTCATCGACAGGCCCACGCCGGTCGTAATGACCCGGTTGGCGAGGAATGCCCGGAAGTCCAGCCCGCCGCCAGTGTCCCAAGCTCCGCTCACCGCGTCGATGCGCCAGAGCGGAATCACGTCCGCCGGCCACGTGGTTACCCCGCTGACCGCAGTACAATGCGAGTCACAGGCCAGAGTGACGTTGTGCCCTACCGTCAGCACGCCGGCAGACGTGACATAGACATACGCCGTCCCGGTCCCCGACGTGAGCGTCACTACCGCGTTTGTCGTGATTCGGGTAGTCGTCGAGCCAAAGCGGATATTGCAGGGTTTGGCGGTTGAGCAGGCCGGGCCAATCGTCAGTTGAGTGGCACTATCCCTTCGCACTATCAAATCGCCCAGTGCAGCCGCCATCGGGCTTCCGATGTTGCTCTCAATTGCCTTGATCTCTGCGGCAAGCTGGTTGTGATGCCAGGCGACTATATTACCGCGCACCTGTGCGCCGTTGCTGTGCGTAGCGGCTGTTGTGCCTCCGAAGCCTCGGCCACCAGAGCAGACGTTCAGGGTGTTCGCGTTCACCGAGCAGATCAGAATCTGCTCCTGATCGATCGTCACTACTTCATATCCGGTGAACTTGGTTCCATCGGCAACAGGAATCGCGGTATCTCCGGCCCCGATTCCAGCCGTGAGCGTCGACGACGACAGATCCTTGCCCACCAGAAGATCCTGATCAGTTGCGACCGACGTGGGGAATTTCGCCGTGTTCGGGTTCTGGGCCAAAGCGCAGAGAGAGAAGCCGATCAAAAATGCAAGTGTGCGCATCAGTCCTCCGTCACCGTCAGTTGCCCGGTTGGAAATTTGATCTGATCACCAGAGTTTACTTGCTTGCTGGCCGTGAGGTTTCCAAAGTAGAGCAAGTTTCCGGCTGTCAGCGCGTCGTACAGTCCGAAACCGACTACCGTCCCCCAGTTCGCTGTTGCCTGCGGGAACGTAACATCCGCGCTGTTGGTCATGCTTCCGGAGCTTGGCGCGCCGAAAGTCACCGCAGTGCGCGCGTAACTGCCTCCCGACACCTCAACTCCGCCGGATCCGTTGTCGGCTGGCAGCGTGGTGAATAGTGCGACGTATACGTTCGCTACGGCAAGCGAAACGTTCCTCAGCGTGTTGAGTACGAGATTCTCGTAATAGTCGCTCTTGCCGGCCATCTCAGTTTGTCCTTACGATCGGACGCGTCAGGCGCTCGAGTTCTGCGTGCTTTTCCTGAATCGCGCGCTGGGCCGCTTGCATTTCCGGCGTCGGGTCCTGCTGAAGGTGCTGCGCGAAATTCGCGCTCAAGATCTGAGCCACCAGGTCAGCCAGCGTTGGAAACATAGGCTCGATGATAGTTACTCCATCCTCCCGCACCACCGGAGGCTTGGTCATCCGCGCGCAGACGCGCTTCAGCCGTTCTGCCACGGCGTCATCAATTTCGATCGTGATCGTCATGCTTCTCTTTCCTCTCTATGTCTTGCCGGTGTACACTCCACCGTAGAACCACAAGTACCCGGTAGACTGATCTGGCTTCAGATAGGGAACAGATTCGGTTGCGCCGTACCGCCATGCGCCGCTGTAGTAGGTATTGAACCCTGCTCCGCCTACCCCGTAGCTGGGACAACTTACTCCGTGGCCGACGAATGCGGAACTGGAATCGATTGCCTGAATGCTGTTAACCTTTAATTCCCGGACGAAATTGGCTCCTCCAGCGGTGATATGGCCTCTCCAGTACCCGCTGCCGTAGTAGTCTCCAAACAGTTCGATTCCAGAAGTTCCCGACACATCGCTCAGAGTAATCGCACCGCCATTCCCAGATCCGAGGCACCTCAGCGAAATGCTTGACCCAGAACCGTTGCTCCGCATGTATATTTGCGGAGCGTAGCCCGAAATTCCAATGTTCACGCGGTTGCTCGACGCATCATATACCTGAAGCCCGGCTGGCCACCCGTCTGGACTGCCGTTGTCGATCTTGGTGGTGATTCCGTTTGTCGCGAGCGTGAATGTGGCGCCGCCGATGGAGACGTTCCCGCTCGAGTCTGCGATGAGCTTCGCATCCGCGGCGCTGGTTCCACCCACACGGAATTGCTTGAACCAGGCGCCTTCGTAGCCGCTCTCGACTCCGATAAATCCGATCTGTTGCCCCGACGCATTGTACACAGCGAATTTGCCAGGCTTTCCGCCTCCACCACCCACGTTGATAACCGTCGCGTCCAGCTTCGCACTGGATACCGACCCGGCGGAGATTTCATTGGCGGCAACCGCATTCGCTGCGATCTTTCCGGCGATAACCGCGTTCGCCGCGATCAGATCCGACGTGATGGCCAGCGCCTGTATTTTCGGAGTGCTGATCGAATTGTTGGCGATCTTCGTCTCGGTGATCGCGCCAGTGTTGATCTTTATCTCCGTTACGCCCGACGGGGAGATGTCGAACACTCCGCCGACGTTCGCAAAGGTTGCGGCGACCGAAGCGCCCAGGAACTTCCGCAAATCGAGCTGCCCCGCCGCGCTGCCCACGATAATATCTTGATGCGGTGTTACCGACCACAGCGGGATATTGGCTCTGTTATTGACATCGAAGCTGACAGCATAGACGCTGTATGTCTGAGCGAATGCCTTCGCGGACAGCTCGAACGTAACCGGAGACTTCTGCGTGCTCGCGCGAGTGGTGAAAGTATATCCTCCATCCTCGCTCACCCGAAGTTCAACGCCGCCCCATGTCGGATCTGACGGCGGCGTGAATGAGCTGGTGATGAGCGCGACGTAGGTTCCATCAGCGGTGGCGGGATACGAAACGGAGACGGAGAACCCGGTCACATTTGATGTGTACTCGGAGCCCGCCGGTCCGAGCTGTGGAGATGGCAGGACCACCGTGGACGATGGAGTTATTCCGGCCTGATAAGTGTTACGCCGGTTGTTGGTGTCGACGCTGAGCGCGTAGAATGTGACGCTGGAGGCCGTCGATGGGAAATAGGACGTCTCCCATTTCAGCGACGTTCCGCGCTCAAGCCCCGTGAGTTGAAACGTGTTACCGTCGTACCAATCAACGAATATCACTACTCCGCCAAAGCGGACGTCGGCCGGGTTTGTCCAGGAGAGATTCACCCGCAGGACCTTCTGCCCGTCGGCATTCACCGCGTAGGCCGGCGTGGCAACCACAGCGCTGAATCCGGTAACTACCTCGCAATATTCTTTTCCGGTGGTTCCACCGAGGCGAGAGATTGTTACCTCTGCCATCGGAGTTGTGCCGGGCACGATGGCCGCCACCGTTCCATCGCCGAAAATTGGAGTGGCGTAGATCTGAACGACCTTCGTGGCCTCGGGCAATGGCCAGGCGTCGGTGCGGAACGTGGTGGCGCCTTCGCCCTCGTCGGCGAGCGGAATATCCTGCGCTCCCCACCCTCGCATGATGATGCGAACCCCCTTGTAGCGAGGAATGGGCGCATTGGTCCAGGAGCCGACGAGGCGGAACATCTGATCGCCGCTCTCGGTGGTCTCGATCACGACAGAAGCAGAGAAGCCGGAGACATAATCTGACTTCGCGAGCGTCTGGAGATCGACAGCGACCCCGGCGGGATTACCGTTCACGTCAGTGTTTGGAGTTCCGAATCGGTTCAGGCTTACAGCGATGATTGACCATGTCTCGGGCGGATCGGGCACGCTTTCGGGTGCAATCGCGATAGTGTCGTAATGAAACCTCGCGTCGCCCGATTGATCGAACATTGTCGAGTCAATCGTGTCGGTGGCCTTCGCGTACTTGAAGCCAGAACCGTCGGGAGATTTGATCCAGATCTGTACTCCGCCCCAATTCGACGTGTCGGACGGCAGCATGCACGCCCAGTCGATCAGCATCATCTGCCGGCGACTGTCCCAGTACATGGTGGAATCGAACGTGCCATCGCCGTTCGATTTGCCTGCCTTGAACATCACGACATTGGGGGCCGACTCGAAGTAGGGTTCTCCGGGCACGGGCTCGGCGACCACATCCGCCGGCTTTGGGCCGATCGCGAGATCGTACATTGAGTCCGTGGTCGTGCGGCCTTGGATGTCGATCGAGTAGTCCTTGTTCAGGCGCCAGGAAGTGACGCGGAACTCGCCACTGCCGCCGGGCATGTCCGGGTGCGTCATCGAGCAGACCATGCCGGGTTCGGTATTCAGCGCCAGCGCAGTCGTCTTGAATGATATCTGGCGCGCCGCCTTCCATTCGGCCGGCGTGATACCGCCGAGCTCCTCGCGCAGGCGTACGGTAATAATGCGGGCTGCCTGAGATTTGGAGGCCGTACCCGATAGATTGACGGTGGACTTCAGAAATAGCGGCCCGGCGCCGCCACCCAGAAGCGCGGCGTGGTCGATGTCGTAGAGCGAGATCGAGTTCGCTACGAAGTCGAAATCCTCATCGGCGAAGTTGGCCGTCAGATGGTTGAACGAGGGTTTCAGCGTCGCAAGCTCGAGGCTGCGGAAGAGGATGTTGCCCTCGGTGAAGGCTTCGACCGAGGACGAGTTGATGCGGATACCAAGCTTCAGTTTGCCATTCGCGAACGTGTAATAGCCCAGGCAGTTCATCAGCACTTCCTGGAGCCAGTCGCGAAGGGGTTTCTCCTCTTGAAGCACGCCGCGAAACTTGAACTGGGTCTCGGTGCCCGTGCCGACGAGCTTGGTAACCTGCTGGTCGCAGATCGCCGAGGCCATCGTAATCGCGCTATCGACGTCGAAATACTGCTCACAGGTTGCCGCATCCGCGAATTGCAAGCCGCGCGCGCGGAGCAGCATATTGACCGCAATCCAGATCGGATTGATCAGCGCGCCCCATGTACGCACCCCGGGAGCGCTCCACATCCAGCCGCTCATGCCCACCGACACCACTGCCTGCATCTGATGCTCGGTGAGCCGGGAAGGCTGAAAGCCCTTCGCGTCGGTACGGCGAATCTCGATGAAGGCGGTCCCCGCAGCGCGTTCCGGTCCCCACACCTGGGGCGTCCCCTCGCCCAGGGAAAACGAGTCCGGGTTGGGGTCATTGCCTAGGCTTGTGCGCAGACCCAGATCGCCCGGCCCGTGATTGGGCTGGTTATCTAGCAGGTGACCCGACCCGTACGATCCGAGCGGGCCTGCACCCACAATGCCCAGCGCATCGTAGAATTCGCTCTCCTCGCGGCCGGCGGCAATCTTGCAGTTCACCGGCATGGGCGAGTCAGTGTAGATCTCCGGCAGAACCTGATCGTAAATCGAGTCGGCCACGAGCGAGACGCTTGTGATTGGAGAGCGCCCGAAACCCCAGGTGCCAGTGGAATTGTCCTTGATACGCACACCCTGGGGCTGGGCAACGATTCCGCCAAAGTAATTGTCCATGCCGTGCGTACGGCAGCCGTTGGGCGTATCGAAGCCCTTGTCGCAAGAGGTGTCAGATCCGACGTAGGGGCAAGCTGGCCCCTTGAACTGCTTCCAGCACGTGCGGGAGATCTTGCGGGTGGGATACGGCAGGTTCAATTCGTACAGGCCGTCGGCGGCGGTGACTTTGAACTCCGGGCCAGCGTCGCAAGACCAATTGACGAGGTCGCCCTTCCAGAGATCGAGCTTGATGCCGGTTCCGACATGGAAGAGCGAGAGGCTGATCGCCGCGCGGTACAGGTCGACGTCATTAGCGAGCGCGCGCATAACGCGGTCTGCGTTGCCGAAGGTGAATTGCGCCTCGTCGGCTTCATTGCCGATGGACTGCGAGATGCCGTCGAACTCGAGCAGCCGCGCCTGATAGAGTTGGCCGCCAACGGTGCAGCGGCGATCCGAAACGTAGATTGCCGGGTAGCCCGACTCGAGCGGCTGGATGCGGACGAGCGGAATGATCTCCTGAACCTGCGAGAGAAGCGCGGTCTGAAGCGCGGTGGGCGGGAAGCGATTCGCTGTCTGGTTGAGCGTGTAGGTGGGCGAGGAGGAGGGAATCTCGATGAGCGTCACGCCGAGCGAGCAGGCCCAGTCCGCGACCATTTCCCAGGACAGCGGCTCGTTGGCGAAGCGGCAAACGTAGGGCGTGGTCCCGTTACCGTCGTCATTCGGCGCGTTGTAAGTGAACGCCCCGTAAGGGCCGTAACTCGTCTCCCAGAAGTTGCACAAGGCAGTGCGGTCGGAATCGCGCAAGAAGGCCCGGCGCACGGTGAAGCGCTTGGCGCCCGTCCCCAGGAGATAACGCTGCTCAATCTTCGCGTTGCCCGAGCCGAACTGGTGGATCACCACCTCAGGAGCGCTGGCGCGACCGTACCCGTAATCGGGAACGATGGGAAACGTCCCGCTTGGCGCGATCTCTGAAACCGCAATATTGCCGATGTAGTCAGACATTAAGCCAACTCGATGAGCGCAATCTCTGTGTCGATCCGGCCCGGATTTGCGGCCTGATTCCAGCCGGAATCAAATCGCACGGTATGACGGCCGGTGGTCGCCACGCCGGTCGGATCCCAGGAGAATTTCGGCGCCGTCTCGTAGGGATCATAGAAGTAGAACGGTTCAGTCGGCCCCTTGCGGGCGTCGTAGAAGTCGCGGAGCGCCGCGAGCTGCGCCGGCGGGAGCCGCTTGGTGAGCCGCCAGCGCTTGCGGCTGGTTGTCGCCTCGACCGATCGCTGCGACTCTCCGTTGCGATACTCGTTGTCGAGCACCGGGTATTCGCGCTGATGGGAGAAGGCACGCGACAAGGTCGCCGGCAGCACTGTCAGCGGCACTGCATTCTGCACCGATCCGGGCATGGTAGAGCCTTCAGCGGATAATGAGGCGCAGCAGTCGGTCCGCAGCTTGGTTCACGTCGGAGGTGCCGCCGATGGCGGTAACAGACAGTGTAAGCCGCTGAATGGTGACCGTCTGATTAGGCGCAGTGGTGGTCGCGGTTAGAGTAAATGCCGGATTGCGCCGGAACAGTAACATGCGCTTGCTGGAAGTCATGCTGAAACTCCTATGCCGTAAGCAGCCCGGGGCTTAACTGAAGCGCAGTCATTTCGCGGCGCCCGGCGTTGCTCTTCATAGCTGTAATCGCGCCCTGAGTCACCACCCGCCCGTTCTGGATGATCACACTGCCAACCGCCGTAGAATCGATTTGGAGCGGAATCACCACCGCGCCAGCATTGGACGCGACGCCGCTGCCAATTCGATCGAGCGACGGCAGTCCGCCGAGCCCGGGAAGTGCGGAGCCGTTCTGATACGTAGGCGACTGGAACAGCGAGCCTCCGGTCTGGACCAGAGAGACGGGCGTCACGTTGCCGGGTATGCCGGTTGCCTTCTGCCCGCTGCTCATGGCGTACAGTTCAACGAGATCTCTGATCTGCGGGCTTCGAATCGCAACGTCGAGGTTGCCACCGAATGCCTGCTTAGCAGTCTCCACGATCTGGCGCAGAATACCCTGATCGCTGATATCTACGCCGTAAGTGGCCTTGATTTTCTCGCGGGCTTTCTTTTCGGCGCTCTTGTGGAAGAGCCCGAACAGCCCGACAAAAGCCCCAATGCCCGCCGCGGCGATCCAACCGACTGGACCGGCGGCCACCAATGCAGGGAACATCGAGGTCAGCGCACCAAAACCGAGCAGGCCGCTGAACGCACCGAGCCCCGCTCCGCCCACCGCGCCCAAGCCACCGTTCTGCCCGAGTCTGTATGCGCCAGACAGTCCGAGCAGCGACGCGCCAAGCCCAAGCGGAGCCAGGCTCGACGCGGACCAGCGCGAGACGGATAGCGCCCCAGCAAGTCCCGCTGAGCCGGGGCCACTTCCAGCGGAGCCAGGGATAAATGGCGGCGTACCCCACCCCCCGGCCGCGCCTCCCGGGATAGGCCCCCCACCAGCGCCTCCGCCCGCTCCGAACACCGGCACGGCGCCAATTCCGAGCAGGCTACCGAGACGCCCGAAGATCCCGGTCGCAGACGAGCCGCCCCCGACCATGGACACCGAGGTGCCGGTGAATAGCTGCATGAGCATTGCCGCCACGCGGCTGCTCAGCACGTCCTTGATCGCGGTGAGGATCGCAACCTTGAAAGAGTTGCCGATCGCCGACCAGATCGACTGCGACTTGGTGAGCAGCGTGTCAAATACGCCGCCCGCCTGCTGCTTCAGCGACTCGAAGATCTGCCGGTTGTGATCGCGGATGAGCTCCGCCTGGCGGAGGGCCGCGTTCTCGCGCGCCGCCTGGATCCCCGCATCCGTGGATTCCTGTTGCTGCTGCCGCAGGTCCTCGCGCTGCTGAGCCAGTTCCCCAATCCGCGCCTGGATCTCGTCAGCGCGGTAGCCCAGGCGCCGGAGGTTGGCCTCTTCTTCCAGGACCACCCGCGAGGTCTCCAGATCAAACAGCCGCAGCTTGATCTGGTTCACGCGCTCCAGGTAATCAACCTCGATCTCCATCTTGCGCTGTTCCACCCAGACCTTCTGTTGGAGCGTCTGCGCGTCCGTCGCCTCGACGGCCCGCAACTCAGCATCACGCCCATAGCCCGCCCGCTGCTCTTCAAACTGATAAACCTCGGTCAGATGGTCAATGTTCTGCTTTGCGATCTGCTCATCGTTGGCCAACCGCTTCTGATACAGATCCGACTCCCAAGCCAGCCGCTGCTCATACGCCTCCTGCTGCTCCTTCAGGTAGGCCGCAGCGTCTTCCTTCTCCATCTCGCGCACCTTGGCGCGCAGTTCGCGCTCGAGGTTCTCGCGGGTCTGCGCAGTCAGACGCATCTGGTGTGCTACGCCGCGATCATCCACGAAAGTCGTGTACTTCGCGATTTGCTTCTGGATTTCGAGCAGGATCTTCGCCGGGCCGGTAACGGCGCGCGCTTCGGCGGCCAGTGCCGCCTCGAGCGAGTCCCTGTCGATTTCAGCTTGGCGCTTGCGGATCTCCTGCGCGCGCTTCAATGCATCAATATCGGGCTGGTTGATCGCGCTAACCTTTGGCCCGCCAACGTCGAACGACTCGCCGGGCGAGATCGGTTTACCGGCGACCAGCGCGCGGATCTGATCATCGGTCATGCCTCGCTTCCGCAGGTCGTCCACTTTGACCTTGCCTTTGAACAGATCCTCGCGCAGAGCCTCCTTCTCCATCGCATCGGCGCGCGCCTGGAGTTGTTCCTGCGTGCCCTTCCAGTTCGAATACAGGATGGCGCCGGCCGCAAGCACGCCGGTGGCGAGCAGTGCAAACGGATTCAGGCTGGCCAGTCTGAGCGCGGCGATGGATTTGGCCAGTTCCATGATCTTCGTCGCCAGCCCATAGGTAGCGAGAATCCCGGCGACCCACAAGGCTGTCTCGCCGAACTTCACCAGCAGATCGGTGTTGTCTTTCAGCCACCCGACCAGATCGCGGAACGCCTGCACGGTGGCCTTGAACGCATCCTGGAACTGGGCCCCCATGGCTTCCCGCAATTCGACCACCTCGCGGCCTAATTCCTGCATCTGAAATTCGGCGGTTTCGACTGCTCCCGCGTGGGCCCCCTGGATCGCGGCCGCCGCCTGCACCACTGCGTTGTACCGAAGTTGGACCTTCTCGTTGTCGGAAAGCGTGCGGCCAAGCTGAAGCTCCCGGATCTGGATTTCTTTCTCGAAATCAACCCGAAGGCCAGCAGCCCGCAGTGCTCGGGCGTTTCCGAACTCGATGGCCTGAAGAATCTTCTCCAGAGCCTCTCCTGGAGCAAGGTTCTCAATGGCGGCGGCGTCTTTCGCAATCTTGGCCAATCCCTGGGCTCTGGACAAATCGAGATCAGCCACGATCATCCGGTCGATAGTGTGAATGGCTTCTTCGCCATGGAAGCCGATCTTGCGGACTGCCTCCACCGCTTCATCGAACGCCCCGGCCAAGATCCCATGCGCCTTGGCAAGCGCCCGCCCGGAGGCTTCGAGTTTGATCTCGTGCGCGGCCATGTTTGCCGCTTCGACGGTCCAGCCCTTTACCGACTCGATGGCCTGCTTGATCGCATCCGCGAGGAGATTGCCGGCTGTGGCTCCCTTCACCATGCTCATGGTCATGCCGTCGATTCCCTGCGAGGCGCCACGCGCGCTCTTCGCCGCCGCGGCTTCCATGCTCGACAAGCTCGCATTGACGCTCTTGATGGACGCATTGGCCCGGTTCGCATCAACTTCGACGACGAGCTCGAGCTTGTTGTCTGCCATGATTGCCTACTTGACTTGCTCCGGGCTGTCGTGGTATAGCAAAAGAGCCATGAAATGCCCGGCTTGCGGTCTTGAAAACGTCCCTTCTGCGGAGTGGTGCGACTGCGGATATGCTTTCGCCGATCGACCGCCGCGAACCTCGGCAACTCCGGAAAAAACCTGCGACATGTGCAAGAAACCGATTCCGCCAGGAGCGGTGATATGCCCCTATTTCCGCGCGCCAATGGGCTGGCGGGCCGGCTTGAATCTATGCCTTGTAACCATTGCCGCGGTCGCAACGGCCATCATGCTTTACTACTCCGTGTTAGTTGTTTCCCCCCTGATCAGATAAGCGCTCGCGCTCCATCTGGTCGTGCTCCTCCTCGACCACGAGCATGGCGTAAAACTCGTCTGCCCGAACCTCATCCAAGCCAACCCGCAATCCGAGCTTGAGTGCTGCCCGGAGATCCAGCGCGCGGCGAATCAGCAGGCCCGCGGCCGAGTACTGAGCCGCATCGAGCATGTCCAGCGGGCAATGATCGCACCGGCCGCCATCCTCGTCGGGAGCGTCAGGACAGATCCCCGGGTCACAGAGTTCTTCGCGGCGCAGCGACCAATGCACCAAAAAACGCAGGGAGGGCTTTTCGGGCCACTCCCTGCTCATCAGTTTGGGCCCGGCCCATCCTGGAGCCCAGCGTCCAGCGCATCGATCGCGGCCTTCACCGCAACCGCCTGGTGAATGATCGGCGCCTCCCCGTCCCCCGCATATCCCTCAGTCGAAACCACCAGTTTCTTGTACAAAGCGCCAGCGGCCGCCAGGTTGATGGTAAGCTCCTGGCGATTGTATGGCAGATCGAGCACCCGCGCGAAGCCACGGCGGTATTCGAAGACATCCTTGGCCGAGGGCATCCGCAGCATGTGGCTCACTGTGCCGCCCAGGACGCGCAGCGTGACACGGAAGGCATCGCCCGCTTGGACCACGTCGTCCACCTCTGCCTGGCTCAATTGCTCGATGATGCGGCTCGCCTCGAACGGATCGACGTCTGACGCAGCGCCTTCCTGCACGCGGATCTTGGCGAGTAGCGCGGCGTCGACGTCCTCCGTATTGCCGAGGATCGTTTCCGATACGCCGCGCCCCAGTTGCTTGATCGTGATCTTGCGTCGCCGCTGCCGGTCGGTCCACTCGTCATCCGTTGGAAATCGCACCTCGATCGATTTCACACCCTCTGGCGTACGGAGATGAACGGTAATGGGTTGCTTTGCATCAAACATTCGGCTCCTCTCTATTGCGCGATCCCGTCGATGTTGCACTTGGCAACAGCCGAAACGACCCCGTTCGTAGCGTCCCACATGGGCAAACAGTCGACCGAGACTGTTACAATGCCGTCCGTCTCGCCCACCTCGGCCGCGGAGAAAGCAACCTTCTGCCATGTGATCGCCAGCGAGTTGTTGGTGTCGTAAGTGAGCGTGATGGTCGCCGTTCCAGTGGTCTGGGCTTTGAGTTTGGTGAGCTCGGTCGAGCCATTCTCGAATCCGGCGACGAACCGCAGCGTGCCCTGGCGGTTTCCGAACAGTAGCCGCCCACGGATCGCGCCGCTCGTGGCGTCACCTGACGCCTGGAATCCGGAGCCCGGGTAAAAACCTTCGTCGGGCTTCAGGTTGTTCTTCCAGCCCGTCTCAAGTGAGATGATGTTCTTGTTCGCGACGTAGTCCACCCCGTTGATCGTAAGCGCCAGCGACGCTGAAAGCAGTGTTTTCTCTACGGTGGCTGCCGGAACAGTGATCCCGGATGGCTCGGTGTACTTGCCCGAGCCAATGAACTCGACGGTGATCTTGCTGTTGGCGCGCCCCGGCCCGCGCCCGAGCGCGATCGTCCATCCCTCGACGGCACAGCCCACGGCCATGCGGTCGAGCACCACGCCAGCGCCCGGACGGATTTGCTCAATGAAACTGAAGTAGGGCAGCTCCGCGGAATCCCCGTTCGCCGGCACCAGTGGCGTGCAAGTGTAAGTGAAGTTCGGCGTCGTGCCCGACTTCACTACCTTGCCCAATCCGAACGCCATGGCCCAGGCGCCAATCTCGGCGCTCAGATACTTCTCAAGCGTCCCGGTGACGTCCCAGGACGTCTGGAAAGATTGGGTGGCGAACTCGTGTCCCTTGCCGTACTCCTCAGCGTCGTTTTCGGTGTTGAGCTTCGGGTTGGCAAGCCCGGCGTTCAGCTTGCGAAGCTGCCACATCGTCCCGACGGTGTTCGGGGTCGCGATGTCGGTCTGCTTGCCCTTACCGAAGCAGATCAGAATTTCCTGCATCCGTGCTACGGACATCAGGCGTTACCTCCTCTTGTTTTTGCTGCCAACCCCGAATCATGAGCGGCACGAGCACATCGGGGCTGGCATCGACCTCGCGCGCCTCGCCGTCGGGCGAAATCATAATTACCTTGTCATTCATCTCCCATCTCCGTGAAAGCCAGGGATACCTCGAAGTAATCGAGCCCCTCTGCGTCTGTCTGTCGCTCGATCGATGGGGGATCCATCGGATAGCATGACGAGTGGACAGTTGCGTTCGACATCGGCACGCCGAGCGATGCTGGCACGCCCTTGTAGATCAGATTGAACAGCTTGTAGTAGGCCGTCGGCGGGGTCTCTGTCGTCTCGCGCGCGCGTAAGTACAAGCTGAGTTGGTGGCGCCAGACATCCACGCCGCCGAAACTTCCCGGTGCCGTGCCCCGCCAAGCAACCATGATCGACGGCGCGGGCATCTCGTGGATTGCTGTAACGAGGCTCGATCGCTTCGGATAGTGATCATGGTAGGCGTAGACGCGAGTCGAATCTCCGTCCATCTCGGTTACGAGGTCAGCAATGCCGCGCAACAGGGTGACCAGATTGTCGATCAGAACACTCGGGTCGATCAATTTCTTTTCCTCGCCTGCCAGTTACCGAAGTCAATTACGCGCGAGTGATCGCAGGGAACAAAGTATCGCCAGGGCAACAGCGGATAGGGCTCAAGCTCCGCAAAGTGCCGCCCTAATCGCTCCTCGATACGATAGACTGTGTGAAAGAACGACCCCCGATCGAGGCCACCCCGCACCGCGTTCACGCAGTCGCGCCATTCACGGCCTTCCACGTGATGGGCGAAGAAAACATCCGCCTCCAGCGTCGAGAGCATCTGGCGCGCCTGTATCTCCACGTCTGCAACGTAATCCTCGTGCGGAGTCCAGACATTAAGTTCTCCATGCCGCTTGCGCCCGTTCGGCAAGTATCCATGCGCGATAAACATCGTGCGCAGCCCGGAGTGCGCGCGACACTGGTGATATTTGCCCAGCACTGCACGGAAACAGTAGCGATAAACGCAAGCACAAACCGTCTGTCCGGCCTGAACATTCCTCACGCCGGTGCCCCCGCACAACGAGCAATTGCTGGAGGCATAGACAAGACAATCCCGAGGCGACCACTGCTTACCCGTAACGCTTCTGACCTGTTGATTGAAATCAACAGCCAGCGCCGCGCTCATTGCTGCCTTGCCCCCAATGCGCCCTCGAGCAGCAACCGCTTCTTGATTTCGGCGAGTATGCGCCTGGCCGCCTCTGCGGTCGCTGCCCGGTTCTTGGGAGAGAATACCATCCACTCCTCGATCCTCTGATTGAATCGACCTTTGCGCTGCTCCTTGCGCGAGGTAAGCGCTGCCTTGGCCCGGTTGTCGCTCACCGTGCGTACCTGGAAGTTGCGCAGCATGTCGCCGGTGAGTTCAAGGTTCCGCCGGTTGCCCCTGCCCAACTTCGTCTTCTGAATCGCGTAACGCTTGGTGAGCGGCTTCGCTGGCGCGTCCTCGGGGCCTTGGGCGGCGGCCAGCCGGTTCTTCACCGCCGCCACTCCGACATTACCCAGCTTGAACATTTCCTGCTGCTTGAAATTCAGTAAATCAAACCGCAGTTGTTTCTTCTGGTAGACGCGGACGCTGGGCATGGATCAGTCCTTACGGAGTCTGAGTAGGGCGGCCCCGCTGACGTCCGTCTCGGTTGCGAACAGCTTGTACTGCGCGCCACCGACCTGCACCTTGTCTCCAAGGACCGGCGCCGCCGGCAAATCCTCCGGATGAACAAACAGGACAGCGTAGACTCCCGGCGCCGCGTCTTCGGCCTCGTGCACGGCCTGGAATACGCCGCGGACCGAAACCTGCCCACCAGCCGTCGGCAGATAGACAATGTCACTGCCGAAGGCCGTCAGGCAGGCTCGATCCATGCTCGCGAAGTCCTGGAGCATCTCAGTTCGCCAGCAGGACGTTGATGGTTCCGGTGCCGCCGCTGCTCACGGTGCCCAGGGCGTAACCGAAGAAGGCACCAGTGTTCTTCTTGCTCAGCTTCGGCGTGTCGGCGTCGACGTAGTAGATCTTGTCTCCGACCGCTACCGCCGAGTTTCCGCCGCCGTCCACTCCTTTTACGGAAACGGAAACGACGCCGTCGGTCCGGACCACCGTGTTGCCATCGCTCTGCTTCGCAGCAACGGCAACTCCGCAAAAGGCGCCGATGCGAACCGGGTCGCCGGATGCCGGAGTTGCCGGATCGCTGACCGCAATCGTCAGCGTCTCGGGTTCTTGTACGAAATTCTTCATGTTGTCCTCCTCTTTTCTCCCTGGGATTACGCTCCGGCGTTCTTATAGAGCCCGCGCCAGTCGATTGCCTTGGCGCCGAAGTCCAGCCACGCTTTGATCTTCAAGCCCAGCGTGTCATCCGGATTTTCGATGCGCTCCGTCTGTGGGCCCTGTGCGCCCTCCAGGTAGGCGTACTCGACGGTCGGAATGGCCATCGGATCGGCAGCCAGGTACCATGCCGTCGTGCTCGCGGTGTCGAGATTGGCGTCGGTGACGACCTCGAGAACACCCGCAAACGGGTTGAAGTCGCTCTGTTTCGCCACCACGATGTTCGGCACGTTGGTGTACTGAATCGCGGTCACGCGCTTCGCGACCGGGACCAGCAAGAATCGCGGGGCAACGTTGAGCGGAGTCACCCCGTCGAGGCCCTTCTGTGTCATCATCGCCGCGGTCCCGGCATCCAGCGTGCTGATAGCAATGGCGCCGCCGCTGCCAGCCAGGTTGCCATGGTTCGCGTGGAACAGCGCAACGCTGTCGCTCATGGTCGGATTGCTGGTAAGGACGGTATAGACCGTCTTGTTTTCCAGCATCGCGGCCTGAACGCCGATGCCGGCAAAGAGCTGCTGAATCGCGCCGAGATCATCATTGATGATCATCTCGCGAGTGATGAGCAGGCCCTTCGCATAAGTTGCGATGGCATACTGCTCTTTGCTCTCCGAGGTGCTGCCGAATGTGATCGTTCCACCTTCGGCCAGTTGCTGGAACTGCGGGAACTCGCCGATGCGCAGGCGCGAGACGGTCTTGAAATCCGGGACGGTGCTCTGTTTCGCCCAGCGCTTGTACGTGGGTGCGGCGTACGCGTAGGCGTCAAGCAAGATCTTATTGGCGACGTTCGCCAGGATATTCGGGAAGTCGCTCGTCGAGAGCGCGAACTTCACCAACTGGTTCGGGTCGCGCGGGCGCCCTCGGCCGGCCAGCGTCACGCACTCCTCCGCCATGCGCGAAAGCCGCATGCCACGGTACTCATTCTGCGAATCAGCTTGGTACTTGCCCGGCGCAACCTGGAACAACAAAGCCGCGGTCATCGCCTCGACGCGCTTGTCAACGGCGTCGTGCGCGACCGTGGCGACCTGCGATCGCGTGGCTGTCTGTTCGTATCGCCGGATGAGCTCGTCGCTGATCTCTCTCCGGGCATCCTCGATCGTTGCGCCGCTGGCGCACAACTGGTCGGCGAACTGCTCGCCGAGCCCAGCGGCGCGCACCGCGGTGCGAATCTGCTGTTGCTCGGCCGCGATCTGCGCACGCAGGGCGGCCTCGTCAACGGGCTCGCGGGTCTGTCCACCCGCCACGATTGTCTCTTCCATTTTTCGCTCCTCTTTGGGTTTGCGGGCTTCAACCCGCGGAAAATCTTGTGACAGAACGGTGGCTCCGGGATCGGCCGGCACGGGAACCATTGAGATCTCCATCGGCTCCCAGTCGGTCGCGAGGAACGAGCCGTCCTCTTGCTTGTCGCGCTTGTAGATCAGCGCGCCAATCGAAACGTTCCGGATGATGCCGGCGCGGATGTCCTGCCAGATCGGTTCGACCTCGGCCCGCTCGCTGAATCGCAGGCGGGCCAGGAGTCTGCCGCTATCAAGCCACGCCCTTTCGACCACGCCAATCTGATCGCCAATCGTCTCCGCCGCGTGAGCGTTCAGGACAGGCGCGCCGGCCAAGCGTCCCATGCGCACTTCGCCATCGCCCAGGCCGAGGCGAAGTCGGTACGTGTCCCCAGTCCAGAAGTCGATGCGCGTCACCGTCGCCCCAGAGTAAGCGACGACATCGACCGATCTCGCTGCGGCGTCGACTGTCGTCGGGGGCGCAACGGACGCCGCAAGCTCGATGTGCTCAGTGGCGCCGCTCACTCGCATCAGTTCCGGCGGTTCTTTGCCTCCGTCGCGCAAGTGCGCGGCCAGGTGGTTGTACACCCCCTTTCGGTCGGCGTCGGGAATGTTCGCTCCGCCACGCCCGCCGTTCAACACTCCAATCCCGGCCGAACAACCCGCCAAGTTCGCCGCTCCCGGATCTCCGCCTTCGCTCACCTCGTGATGCGGGAATTTGTAGGCTGCCTTCGTGGTCTCGTCCGCCCCGGGGTCGCGCCACGCGTACATGCGGGCGTAATAGGCGCCGTCCTCCCCCGATCGTAAACGTTTCTCGTTCACACCGGCGTCCCAGGCGGCGTCGGACGTCCCGGTGTGATGCACAGCAATCGCTGGCATTATGCCCCCTCCTTTTGCCCCGAGCCTGTTTGAGTTACTTTGCGCGGGTCACAGTCAAGCACGATCCCGGCTTTGTCAAACGCCTGATTCGTCTCTGCGATTTCGGCAAGTTGCTCGTCGGGATCATATCCCATCTCGCTAACTGCCTCTCGCCAGGTCATCAGGCCGTTCCGCACATGTACCTGATACGCCTTTGCGTCCGCCTCTGGATCGACCCAGTCCCATTTCGGCGGGGTCCAGACCACAGGTGCTTCGACTCCGGATTGAGACATTATTCGATCCCAGACAGGCTGACAAAATTGCGGGATCAAAACCTGCCAACGAAAGGCTTCGATCGTCCGCCGAAACTCCAACATCCCGGCCCGGATGGACGAGTAATTCGTCTGCTTCAGGTCGCTGGTGAGGACCTCGTACGGGATGCCCAGGCCAGCCGCTATGGCGCGCAGTTGATGACGCACGTACTCGGGGTAATCGGCGCTCGGCTGCGGCGTCGCAAATCGCACGTCCTCCGTGTCCTGTAGGTAGGCGATCATCCCGGGCTCAAAGCTCTCAACACGTTGAGATGTCGTCGAGTCAATGCGCGAAGATCCCAATGTCCGCGAGGGGTCTCCGCCGACCACGAATGCCGCAAAGCACGCCTCAATCTTCTTGCGAACGAGCTCGGCCTCCTCGTAATCATCGAGGTCGCGCAGTCGCATTACCACGGGAGCCAGCCATGGAGCGCCGCGCTCCTGGCCCGGGCGATCCTTACGATAAATGTGCAGCACCTCGCTCGCCGGGACCAGCTTGCTCACCGGAAGAGAGACGCCAACCAGCGATGACGCCTCGCCCGGGTGCTGGCTGTAGAGCCAGTATCCGACTCGCCTTCCGATCAGATCGTACTGTATGCCCTGAATCGCGTAACCGGTATCCGTCATCCCGGTCTTCGTTGAATCAAGATAGTCTGGCTCCAGCACCTGCAATTGCAACGGGGGCTCGATGCCGTCTTCTGGCCGGCGCGGGCGGAAGCGCACCAGGCACTCTCCGCTTTCCACCACGGTGCGCGCAATCAATGCCTGGAGCCCGTACCAATCGTAAGCTCCGTCGGCGTCGCACTGCGCGATCCACCGGCGCCATATCGCGGCAGCCTGCTTCTGCTGGGTACGCGCTACGATACCCGTGCCTACCGCATTCTGCGCAATGGCGGCCACGGCGCGCGCGGCGTAGGCATTGTTTCGGACGAGGTCCCGCGATCGAGCACGTAGCTTCCCCGCTGCCCCGGCAATCTCGGCGTTGGGCCCAGTCTCATATGCGAGCCAGCCGGTGGTTCGACGGGTACTGCGCGCCGCCTCGTAAGAGAGGCGCTCTGCCGCGCGCATGCTCATGCGAGCATGAACCCGTCTGCTCGCCCGGGCAGGGTCAAACCAGCCGATTAGCTTATCGATCCAGTTCATGCCTGATTATCCCTTTGTGAACTCGGAGTAACTCATGCTTCGACCGGTTTGTTGAAGGCGCGCGATTTCGCTATCAATTGCGGCGAGCGCCTTGGTCTGATCGGAGTACTGCACACTTCGCTCACCGAATTGAACCCGGTAAACCCCGATCGTGGCGAGTATCTCTTCGCGGCGTGCCTGAAGATCCGCCAGTGTCACTTACCCCTCCCGTGGCTCAGATCTTGAGCCAGCCTTTGCGGTCACCCACCCACTTAGATTCTGCCACACGCGGCGCCGGAGACGAGCCAGAAACCATGGCCTTCATTCGCGCTGCATGGTCGGACAATTTTAACCCCGACATATACAACGCATGCAGCGCGGCTGTAGCGTATGCTCGACAGTCAAGTGCTTCATTCCGAACGCCCTCCGGCTTCGCAAAAAATCTCTCCAAACGCCCGTGAACGCTTCGCGTCTTAATGCGCTCCGCGGTCAACATTTCGAACCAGTCGCGTTGGCGGTCCAGCGGAAAGTGACAGAATCCAGAACCCGGCGAATTGACTCGTAGCTTCGAGTAGACCTTCTCCTTGGCAGTATCTACGCCGATCAAGAAGAATTGCCCGCGGTGAACCCCTTTCGACGCGCGGCGAGGCCACACTGGCTTACCGAATCCGGCCGCGCCCTTTACCGCGTAGACTCTCCGGTTCTGCCGGGGGCGGCAGAACTCGAGCACCTGTGCCATTTCAAAGCCCGCGTCGACACACGCTGCGGTGATGGATACGTCGAGTCCTGACTCGTGTTTCCACGAGCGCACCAACAGTCGATCCAGATCTGCCCACACGGCAGATTGCCCAGTGTCTCCGTACAGGACGTGATACCCAATTGACCAGGATTCCTCTCCCTCGCCCCACCCTACGATCTCAATTTCAATGCGATCGGTCTGGACGTCCGCGCCGGCGGTCAGCAGGCACGCTCCCGTCGGAACTTCTGCTCCGAAGGGCTCGCGACGCGCATACAATGCGTCTGCATCGAGCGGCAATGCCGCTTCATCCTTCCACGTTTCGCCCCAGACGGTATTACAGAATACTTGCAAAGTCTCGCGGCTCTTGCGCGCCTCCAGGAACTCGGCCGCCAGATCGGCCCACGACGGCCACCCAACCGGCGCATACAACGCGCTGATATGATATCCGCGGGTCTTTCCGTCCCCCGTCGCAGTGGCCCGCCACTCGCCACACGCGAGCATCTCGGTCTTCTGCCAATTCTCGATCAGCGCCTCGCATGCCTCGCAGCGATACCGCGCTGTCTCGGGCTTGTCTTTCTCCCACGTCACGCCGACCCACGTCAGCACCTGGTAGTGGCCGCAACGCGGGCACGGAACGAAGTACCTCCGCTGATCGCTCGCTTTGTAAAGCGCTTCGATCCTGCTCAGCCCCTCCAGCGTCGGAGTGCTCACCGCCAGGATCTTGCGCTGCGAGCCGAATGCCACGGTGCGCTTCACCGCAAGTTGAAACGGATCGCCTTCTCTATCGGCGTCTGCGGGCCACCCATCCAGTTCATCTGCCAGCACGTATTTTGCAGGCAGGCTCCGCAAGCCCACGGCGCTGTTCGCCCCGGTTAAAATCAGCACGCCGCCGGCGAACTCCTTCATCAGGATCGTGTTTCCCGAGTCGCGCGAGCGCGAATCCTTTACTCGCCCACGTAACGCCGGCGTGCTCTCGATCAGCGAGTCCAAGCGCTGCTTCGAGAATCGCTTCGCCATCTCAACGCTCGGCTGAATCATCAGGGTCGGCGCTGGCGCGTGGTGCATCAGGTATCCGCAGGCGTTGAGGAGCACCTCGGTCCCCCCGCACTGAGCCGCTTTGACAAACACGACGCGCTCGCATGGAGCCCCGGGCGTGAGGCTGTCCATGATCTCGCGCAGGTACGGAGTGCGGTCTGTTCTCCATGGTCCAGGCTCCGGCGACGTGTTGTCCAGCACCCGATACGTATCAGCCCACTGCGATATCGTCAGATCCGGCGGCGGCAACAGCACGTCTGCCGCCAAAATCTGGATCTCGTCAACGCGCATGCTGGACAGCGCTCCGGGCATCAGTCAGCAGCACGCGCACTTCCCGCATCAGCACCTCCCGCACCTGGCGCTCGTCGGTGATCGGAGCAATTTCAGGCGCGACGCGGTTCGGCCACGCCATCACTGTCTCCCGGACCCCAGAGAGGATTGCCTCGATCCGCCGCCGGAAGAGTTCCGTCTCCATCAGCTTGCCCGATTTCTGGTCGTACGCGAGCTTCCGAAGACGCGCGCGAAAAACCATGTCGGCGGTTTTGGCCTGGGCATAGGTCGTGGCCCCGGCGGCAACCTCCTCAGGCGCAGCAGCCAGCGCGGCAGCGACTCGCTCAGAGACCGGCTCGGGCTTGTCGTCGAGCACGGCGTCCGAAGCCGCGACATCAACGCGGCTGCCACGCATTACCAGTATGCCGGCCTTCGCCAGCTTGTTGATGTACTGGCGACTCGTTCCCCGGTGGCGGGCATATTCGGCTTGGGTCATCAGATTGGGCGGCATATCTTCGTACCTGAACTAAGAGCCGCCAGCAGCACATCGGTCGGCACGGCGACCGATACCGTGACGTAGCGGCGGTTGTCTGCTCGAACCATGGATCGCGCACTTCCTCTGCGACAACGCTGGCCTCGAGCAGCGAGCGCTCGTCCCGGGTAAGCTGTCGCATGTACTTGCGCAGCTCTGGTTCGATGCAGATTGGTGTGCTCATTTCTTGATGTAGGGCGCCTCGGCCGGCGTGCCGTCGGGATTGGCGAAGTGCGCCAGGACTCCGGTGGCGCCCTGAACCGCCGAGAGACCGACGAGTGCCCAGAACCTACCACGCGGAGGCAGGACGGGTACAGTGGCATTGAGACACTGCATGATAAGCATCAGCGTCTGCGTGACTGCATTGGTATTGACAGTCATTTCTTCTCCACTTGCTGGGCAATCCCGGCCCAAATCGGGGACACGAATGCAGCCCAATCTTGCCATGCCTTCTGGCGTACCTCGACGGGCTGATCACCGTAGATCAAGTTGAAGGTCTTCAGGCCCTCAAGCACAATCTGTAGAATCAGCAAAGTCATATCATTTCCTCCCTATCGATATTGTTGACAACACATATCTATCCTGGCGAGAACGATTTACGTCCTGCGGCTTCAAGTTAGATCGGCGCCGGAGTAAACGCCCCGTCACCCTGGGAAAAACCCCCTGACGCTAGCGAAATCGTGCCACCATGCTACCCGCCGGCCGGCGCCGCCAGGTAGGACCCATGGGGGCACTAAGCGAATGCATGAGGAGGCGCGCAAACTCATAGCAACCGCTCTACCATGCCCGCAACGTCATTCAGCTTGCAGATGACTCCGGCTAAGTTCTCACGTATGTGATCGGGGTCCGTGTTGCGTGTTACGTCCCCAGAAACCGCCTCCAGGATGAGGACACACAACCGGATGTTGGATAGCACATCCTCCAGTAGTTCGTCCTGCTCACTTTCTCTCATCTTCCGCGCCCCCTTTCCGCTTCCACGTCGCCAAGCAACTCCAAGCGAATGATCCCCGCATCTATCCCTTCGATCACGTAACGCACTTGGTCAACACTCGTGACTACCGTCGCAACCGCGCCGGCTTTCCTCCATTCCTCGATGCGCCTCAACTGAAGCGCCGTCGGCCTTGCGCCCGGACGCTTCACCTCGAGCTGCAAGCTGCGGCCCCGATAGCAAGCGTCGACGTCAGGATCGCCACCCACGCCCATACCGCCGCCCCAACGTTTACGCGCCAAACAGTGCGGCAGACCATTGAGGTATTTGAGGATCGCTTTGACAATGGTGCGCTCGAGCGGGCGATTCAGGTTTCTCGGCATACCTCGCACTTCTCCTCGATCGAGCCAAACGGCTTCTGTGTTGGAACACAATCCGGTTGAATGCCATCACGGGGTGACCACGCGGAATCTGCCAAGGAGCAGCCACAATCCTCGCGACAAAGACCGTCGGCACCAATCTTGTGCAAGTGCCCGGCGATTATCTCTCCGACGCGCATCTTCTCTGGTTGTGTCATTGCTGTCACTTCCCTCACCACTACGCACTGGCCCAGGTATCACCCGGGTATAGCTCCGCGAACCGCGCGAGAAAGCGCGCCTCTGATTCCTCGATGGACCACGGCCGCACGATTCTCATCTTCATCTCGCGCGTGCCGATTGCGTCGAGCCGTTGCTCCCAGCCTGGAGATAGCGGCCCCATTAGATCGCAAGCCTCGATCGCCAGCATTCCTTTGTCCGCGCGCGTCACCGACTCCGGTTGCTCGCCGTGCAGCCCGAACTTCTCAAGGATGAGTTGCTGAAGTCTCTCTTCCGCTTTCCGGTACGCCTCCATTTCGGGGAGCTGCTTGATGGGCCTGGCTATGTCCACTAGGTACGCCTCGCTCGCGTCGTGCAGCAGCCCCCATAGAGCGTCTTGGCTGTCCGAAAGATAGCTCACACGAACCGAGTGCTCGGCCACGGAGTAAAAGCCACGCACGTGGCCGCTGAAGCGGCACTGCCTGGCTAGCGCATGCGCGATGTCGTCGATCAGGATGTCTTTCGGGTCGGGATCAAGCGGATTGAACTTCACCCCCGAGAAAGTCTGAATCCACGGCCGATCTATCATTGCAGGCCCTCCTTGATCTCGAACCACCGATAAGCCTGCGCGTGCAGCCATATCCAGAGCTTGCCTCTTCGATCTTCGCCGAAAATCACCCTCCCTTTGTCGTCGGAGCCTCGGATCCACCACTCCAACGGGACTATCAGGCAACAGCGGTGGAGCAAGAGCCAGATCGGCGCCGCTAGATAGCGCTGCCATGCTGGCCGCTTGGATGGCCCGGAAATTAGTGCTTCGATTAAGTTTTCGCGTGTCCTTACCACGGCAATCTCTTTCCGTTTGTTCGTCATTGTCAAATGTTCGTCGTTAACGAACCGCCACCGCAGATCGTCTCCGCGCTGGCGCGGTACCCAATTTCGCGATGTCGAGATAGTTCACCCACTGGTACCCTTCGTCATTGAGCACCAGTGGGAGATCGTGCAATTTCAACGCGGAAGCCGAGCGGATCAATGCGTCCATATCCACGCTGGGCGGATAGCCCAGTGCGAGTTGCCCGTTCGGCAGCCGCACGATGCGGATGCGATTCTTGTTCATCCACTCGCCGGCGCGGAGGATCGCGACCAATTCTTCCTTGTTCTCACGCACGACTGCCTTGATGTCGTCCGGCGCGCCCTTGTCGATGCGAAGGGCCCCTGAACCGTCGAGGCGCACCGCGACCTCGGCCTCGCCAAGGCGGTCGAAAACCAGCTTGATGTCTGTCATTTTTTGCGCGAATCCCTCCGATTCTGTGTGCCAGTCTTGGGCCATTCCCACAGACTGGAACACATACTGGAACACCATAACTTATTGATAACGCGCGAGTTAACCTGCCCGTGTTCCAGTGCTCCAGTGTTCCAGTCGATCCCTATAGAGGCTATACGTTATGCACTACATCTACGCCTCTCATGTACGCGCGCGTGCACACATACTGGAACACTGGAACACGGGCGGTAAACACGCGTGGAATGATAGGGTTACGGTGTTCCAGTATGTGTTCCAGTCTGCCTTTTGGACTGGCACACTGGAACACCGGCTAGATCGCCTCGCCGTCATCCTCGACCTCCCGCGGAGGCCTGTATCGCCACTCGCGCGCCCCCCTCGGGCCGGAGAAATATCGCTCCCAACCGCTTGATTTCAGGCACCTTGCCACCCTGTGTCGATCGCTCTGGGTCCACATGTCCACTTTCTTCTGAATGCACTGTGCCAAGATCTCCGGGATCGAAACGGACTGCCGGCCGTCGATCCACTTGAGGATTACCTCGTCCCACGGATCACCGTCATAGCGCTCAGATTGGACTTCTGCGGCCTGGCGATTCAGCTCAACAGAATCCAACCACCAGGGCGAGCCCGCGCGATATCGCGTCAATGCCTCGGCCCACAACTGCCCCCGATCGCGGGCCAAGTCGTCGATCACGATATCCGCGCATGCAACCGGCCAGAAGCGCCGGCCGCCGGTCTCGTCCCGCAGGTACGTGTTGTGATTCACACTTCCAGCGAACACGCATTGCCGGGGCGAGACGATCACGCGCCGTCCGTACGGCGGGCGGAATCGATCCACTGCCCGGCTCATGAACGCCTTGACTCGGCCCACGTCAGCGCGAGTCATGCTGTCGAGTTCAGCGATTTCAATCACCCAAGCTCCGAGCGTCTGGAGCGCGGCGTCCTTGCTGCCGAGGTCGGCGATCTCGTCGGTGAACCACTCGCCGGCGAGCGTCTTGAGTGCCGTCGATTTCTTCGATCCTTGCGGCCCTTCGAGGATCAAGCAACAGTCCGCTTTGGCGCCGGGGTGGAAGACTCGCGCCACAGCAGAAATGAGCCAGCGTGATCCAACCGCCGCGGTGTAGTCATTCTGCTCTGCCCCGAGATACGTATTGAGCCACGTGTCAATGCGCTTTGTGCCGTCCCATACCAGAGAGTTCAAATAATCGCGGACAGGGTGGAATGGCCGGTCCTTCGCGACAGTCTGAACCGCCTGGCCGGCGATTTCCACCGAGACGTAGATACCCTGTTGTTGCAGCCAGTTGGCTGTGAGACGGTCCTCGTGATCGGTCCATTCTCCCTCCTTTTTTGGTGTGCCCCATGGTGGCGGGCCCAGGGCCACCGCTCCGAGAGAAAACTGATTGAAAGCCAGGACGCCAGCCCATTCGGGCGCGAAACGTAGCGCGGTGATCGCGTTCGTCAACAGGGGCCTCGGAGCGCCCTGGTTGTTCACGATCAAGTTCGCGCGCCAACTTGTTCCCGGCTCAGGTGGCGCCGATTCTACTGGCGCCGCCTTCCGACTGGTCCGGCGCCGAGCGTCTTTTGCCGCCCGTGTGTACTCGCGTCGGAGCAAGTCTTCGAATGGAACCGGCTCTTTCACGCCGCGCTCCCAAGGTACTTCGCCAGCGCTCGAATCTCCGCCCGCTCCTGATTTTTCGCCCATGCAATGAGTCCTGCGCAGTGCTTTGGAAATTCACTGCGCCACCACCGATATTCGTCTACTACCGCGCTATCTGTGCCGTGCTCCAGGCGCGCGAGGAGCGAAGTGCAGAAACGGATCAGGCCGGTATCTGCGGGGCCCCCCCCAGCCTGATCCAACAGCTTCTGTTTCTCCTGCTCGAGCATAACGTCCAGTACAACAATCATGCCCCTGAGCCAGTACCGCGCTGCCGGCAGGTCGCGCTCGAACTCCCGTCGCGCGCGTGCCCACTGCCGGCGCTCTGCAGGCGTCCACTCTGGCTTTTCATGCTCTGGCCAGAGGCCACGCGAGCGTAGGGCTTCGATCACGTCGGCCTGCGAGCAGCCCGCGTGACAGTGCAGGAGAATCTTGCCGTCGCGCTCGCCGATACTCAAGCTTGGTGAGCGATCGTCATGCGCGGGACAGCGCGCGACATAGCCGAAGCCGCTCCGCCTGCCGCGGAGCTCGCGCGCGATATGCTGCGCAGTCATTACGCCGGCTGTTACACCACCTCGGTTGCAGCGTCGACCGTACCGTCCGCCGGCTCAGGCACGTCCTTGCCCCCGAGCATTGCCGGCGCCGCCTTGAGAAACGGCTCGATAACCGCCGCGTACTGTTTCACGAGCGAGGCTTGTTCCGGAGTGAGGCGGCCGCCAGAGGCGAACGTCGCGCGCGAGTACACGATACCCTGGGCGTTCTTCGTCTTTTCGAGGCCGATCTGTGTGATCAGCCCATAGCACGGTACGCCTTTCGAAGCCAGGCGCATGAAGTACTGTCGCGCGGGCTTGAGCGAGCTCGCAGGAAGGCACACGATCTCCGGCAGAAGGTTGTCCTCCCGCAGGAAGAAGAGTTGCCGCACCAGCTTACACGCTTGGCCGACGCCCTTGGCGTCGCTGCCGAACTGCGCGAACGGGCACTTGTGGCAATCGCCGCCCGGCTTGCCGATCCCGGTGCGTGCGTCGACCGAGTAGCAGTCCGGCGGCGCGTTGCCGTCCGCGTCTTCCATGGCCGTCTGCCAGTATGCCCGGGTCTCGCGCCAGGCAATAATGATCCCTGAGAGCTCCTTGACGGTCTCTTCGCCGTCCAGCGTTTGGATTTCCCAGGCCGTGCCTCCACCGGCCGGAATCTTGATGCGCTCGAAGTCGGCGGTGCTCATGCCGTCTTCGCCGAGATTGGCCGCTATGGCGTCGCGGATCGCGGCTACCGGGGTTTGAAAGATTACGAACGGGCTGATTTCCGCTGCGCTGTTCTTTTTGATCAGTTCTTTGCTCATGGGTTAGCCTCGCTTCTGCTTGCCGCGCACGACCCATTGCGTTGGACGCCACGGCCCTTCTGGGTGGTTGTACGTGTAGGTGCACTTCTGAGTCAACGCTGTCACAATCCATGACGTCGGCCTCCAGGCTGGCGGCGACGGTTGATTCTTTTTGCTTGTCATGCGTTTAGGTTCTCCTTATTCTGAGTTTGAAGACTTCACTGACGTCGAGTACCGCGGCCAGCGTGCGCGGCAGCGGCCGGCCGTCGCGATCCAGTTCCCGCACGTACGCGCTCAGCGAGTTGGTGTTGAACGTTTCTTCAACATAGTCGCCGAGGCGCGCGCGTCTGAGCGCCTTGCAGACGGCGGCCTTGTCGCCGTCCTTGGCCCGCGCCCAGAGCTTGCGCTCGACGTAGACGGTGCGCCCGTCGATCGAAACGCGCTCCACATCGAATTCTGCGAGCAGGCGTTGCTCGAGCTCCGCGGCTTCGGCCTTGATCGTATCGATCTCGGCCTCGAGCTGGCGGCGGCGTTCATCGAGTGCTATGTAGCGCTTGAGTTCGTCGGTATTCATTTGAGCTTCCTTCTTTGAGTTGTTGCAGCACGCTGTTTACCACGTCGGCGCGCGCGGCCAGCGCGCGCATGATCTTCTCGTCAACCGTTCCCTCTGCCAGGAGGTGAATGTATTCAACCGGCCGCGTCTGGCCTGGCCTGTGCACCCGCGCGAGGCTTTGCTCATATGAGCCCAGCGAGAAACCCAGCGAGTAGTAAATCGCGTACCGTGCGCGGGTAAGGTCGATCCCGAGCCCGCCGGATTCGATCTGCACCGCAAGCAGCGGCGCCTCGCCCGCTTGCCACCGGTCGAGGTGATTCATGCGGCCAGACAGCTCGAGCGATCGGCGCCCGAGCTCGTCGGCGACGCGGTTGACTGCGTCCAGATCCTTGTGAAACCGGCAGAAGACTACCACGGGCTCTCCGGGCGCGATATCTTCGAGCACCTCGCGCAGCAGATTCATCTTCGACGAATCGACCTGAACGTCCTGGCCGTCGTCGGTGCGGATATAGCCGCCTGTGATCTGCTGGAGCCGGAGCAGTTTGACGAGCGCGTTGGCGGCCGTGACCTCTCCGGATTCTACTTCCGCGATCAGATTGCGCTCGAGCGAGCGGTACGCGCGAAGGCCCTCGGAGCCGAGGCGGCATGTGTACGTGGCGTGCATTTCGGGCGGGAGGTCCAGGACGTCTTTGGCGCACGGAAAGGTAACCGAGTAGAACCGCCGGTTGAGCTCATCCAGATTCCGGTAGTCGACTACCTGGCGGTTCTGGTAGCCGCCCATCACCGCGTAGTGTCGCCGAAACTTGTTCCATCCCCAACCGAAGATCGACGGATCAACGAATCGGAAGTAGGCGTAAACGTCGAGCGGCGAGTGCGGCATGGGCGTGCCGGATAGGCCGAGTCTGTAGGGCGTATGCTGGCCTAGCCGGGCCACGAAGCGGCTGGACTTGCCCCACGGAGCCTTCAGTCGGTGGGCCTCGTCTGCGACAATCAGATCCCATTTCTGGTTGATCACCCACTCTGCGAACGGCGGCCGCCACACCGAATCGTAGTTGATGACGATCACGAGCGGCACTCCGCGTGCGCGCGCCAGAGCCATTTTTCGCTCTGCCTCCGTGCGCTTCGCACGTACAGAGGAGAAGGTATCGCCGAGCGGAACCACCAGGAACGGAATATCTGAATGCAGGGCGAATTGGCGCGGCCAGACGTGAACCACTGGGAGCGGGCACAGGACCAGAATGGAGTCAAATTTCAGCCGGTCGCAGAGATAGACGGTCATCGCCGACTTCCCCGTGCCCATCGCCGCCGCGATCATGGCGCCGCGGTGGCCATTGCGCCACACCGACTGCACGAATTTCACGGCTTCCTGCTGGTGCTTCCAGGGTCTCGTCACTACGCTAGCCTTTTGCGCGCAGCCATCCGCGCTGGAATGCCGTCCCCATCCAAATAGCGGACCGGCATGTCGTCCATACCCACGGCGCGCAGGGCCTGGCGCAGCAAAGGGCGATCATCGTCGCTCCAAATCAGGATCGTGGAGATTCCGTCGAGGCGCTCAACACGCACGCCGGCCCACTCGATCTCGAGCATTGCGACTTCGGGTGTCATTGTTCCGCCACGAAAATGGTGTGGGAATCGTCTGCGATCAGTTCGTCAACGCGCCGTTCTGCGCGCTCCCTGGCTCGCCGTGCCTCCCGCTCCTGCGCACGTTCAAGCGCAAGATCCGCCTCGCGCCGTATCTCCTCTGAGAGCGTGCGCTCCGCGCGTGCTACCCGCTGCGCTCGTTCCCGGGCACGGCGCCGCCGCTGAGCTTCCACCATGTGCGCGCGCGCACTCTCGGACACCCGCCGGCGGGGACGCGGAGTTTCCTGCGCCGGCGGATCTGGACGTCCGCCGAATAGCTCTGGCAGCCACCACCGGAGAGTGGCAAACCATCCCGCTTGCGTCATTCCGCCCCCTCCGCTACCTCGTCGACATCCTCGGAGTCCGCGATTTCTGCGAGCACGTCGCCGTGGCAGGGTTGCGGCTTGCACCAGCAGCCCAGAACCTTGCCGCGCAATTCTTTCCTGGCACGGGCGACCAGCGCCGGTTGCGCTAGAATCCATTCGCGATACCGCTCGATTGCCTCCTGCCGGCTGGCAACTTGGTATCGCGCAAGCGTGCTGTTTCTGCATCCCCGGGGAGACGTATGAATCCCGAACGGATTGCCCCAGACGGTTGGGCGGCCGACGTACACCTCGTAACGCTCTGCCC
>Ga0078972_1004416_pt1 | contig 38624 bp, 30 predicted proteins | sample YelNatPaOPGAMG01_FD_67568 | JGI IMG/M metagenome (GOLD analysis project Ga0078972, IMG submission 67568) | Hot spring thermophilic microbial communities from Obsidian Pool, Yellowstone National Park, USA - OP-RAMG-01 (SPADES assembly) (version 2) | ecosystem: Environmental > Aquatic > Thermal...
CAATGACCCAGGCATTATTTGCTGGAACCACAGCATATTCAGCGAATACACCATCAATATCAACACCAAATATCTTTACATTCTCACAGATATGGGCAAGACCAATTCTGCAGAGATAACAATATCCACAGGCAATATGGGTCTCTGCGGAGATGATATCGTCTTTCTTTATGTGCTGGACATCGGCACCTACCTCAACGACCTGTCCGCACAACTCATGCCCCATTATCTGGGGAATCTTTTTTATTCTCTTTTCTGCCCATTCATTCCACTGGAAAATATGGAGGTCGGTTCCGCAGATTGAAGTTGCTAAAACTTTTACCAGGACCTCGTTGGGTCCCGGTGTCGGGACCGGAACATCTAATAATTCTGCACCGGGTTCAGATTTTGTCTTAACGACTGCCTTCATTGTCGGCATAGATTATTATATATAAAAAAGGACTCAAGTCAACACCTTTACCTTGACCCTAAATATGAGCCAAATCCAGCGATAAAATCGCGGGATTTTTTCTCTCTACTCCATTAGAAATTGTCGCCTTTTTTATGTAAAGCCAGTTTCGTCAACTAAAATAAAGATACTCTCAATAAGGAGTCTTGACTTTCAATCTTTTTGGCATAGAATAGACTTCAAGAAAGGCAATTTTATATGGAACCCGTTAAAGGAGGCATTATGAAAAGAGTCTTTATCTTTGGCAGGGAAACCTGTCCAGTATGTAAGGATGCATATAATAAATTATGTTATTTTAAAGAAAAAGAAAGGTTTGATGCAGAAATACAGTATTTTAATATGGATACGGTAGAGGGACTTGCTGAAGGTGCCTTTTATGAGGTTACCGATATTCCAACAATTGTCATTCTTGATGGTGACCGAGAGTTGGTGAGATGGGCAAAGAATCCCCCCATCAGCAAGGAGTTTTTACCATACCTGAAATAAATAGATCAAAATTCAAGAGATCTCGGAGGATAAATAAGAAACTTGAAAAACTCAAAAATATTCTGAAGAAATATCCCGGGGTCGTAGTTGCATTTTCCGGTGGGGTTGATTCTTCACTTCTTTTGAAGGTCGCCCGTGATATTTTAAAGGATAGAGTAATTGCTGTCACTGCCCAATCTCCGCTCTATCCTGAAACAGAATTAAGAATTGCAAAAAGGATTGCCCGATTATTAAATGTGAGGCATCTTGTTGTCCATTCGTCTGAACTCAAAAACAAGAATTTTCGTAAGAATCCAAAGAATCGTTGCTTCTATTGTAAAATTGAACTCTTCACCAAATTACTTCAAATCGCCAAGAAATTTAGATTTAAGGTGATTGAGGCAAGTAATAGTTCTGACCTTCGGGATTTCCGCCCCGGTATAATCGCGGGCAAAAAGTTGAAAATTGATTCTCCATTGATTGAGGCCGGATTAACCAAAGAGGAAATTAGAATTCTGGCAAAAAGATTCAGGTTGCCAAACTGGAACAAACCCTCAATGGCCTGTCTTGCGTCAAGAATTCCCTATGGTGAGGCCGTCAGTCTGACGGCACTTAAAAGAATCTCAAAGGCTGAAGATTTTTTGAAAAAAAAGGAATTCACTCAGGTTCGGGTGAGAGACCATTATCCAGTTGCCCGCATAGAAGTCCTGCCCGATGAATTTTATGCAATTTTAAGAAATAGAGGGCGAATTGTTAAATATTTTAAAAAATTGGGATACAGATATGTTACCCTTGAACTTGAAGGTTATAGAACCGGGAGTATGAATTTATGATTCCGCTCCGCAATTTAATAAAACCATTCTTAAAAGTTGGTCTGTTTGGTTTTGGGGGTGGTGCGGGAATGCTTGCAATATTGCGTAATGAGTGTGTAAGGAAACAGAAACTCATTTCTGATGAAGAACTCGCAACCGCAGTGGCAATTGGCCAGATGTTGCCGGGTCCATTTGTGCCCAACTATTGTGAATATATTGGTTATCGGTTGGCCGGAATTAAAGGGGCGATTGTTTCAGGTACTGCACTCCTTCTGCCTTCTTTTATTTTGATGCTAATTCTATCCTATCTGTATTTTATCTTTCACACCATTCCGGTAATCAGTCAGATTTTTAAAGGAATTGGGGCGGTGATGACTGCGATTATAATATGGGCAAGTTATGATATGGGAAGGGTCTTAATAAAAGATTTAAAAGGGATACTCATCTTTTTATTTACTCTGATTCTTTTTCTTGCCAAATTTGACCCGGTCTTAACAGTTCTATTGGCCGGTGCGCTGAACATCATCCTTGAACATTTCAAATCACCAAAATTACTTTTTGCCACACCTGTTTTTCTTTTTGATTTAAAAAAGGCACTTGAACTATTTCTGATATTTTTCAAAATCGGGGCCGTGATTTTTGGCGGAGGATACGCAGCAATTCCATTTATTCAGAAGGAAGTTTGTATCTACCGAAACTGGCTCAATGGTCGGGAATTTCTTGATGGCTTTGCCCTTGGTCAGATTACCCCGGGGCCGGTGGCAATTACCGCAACATTTGTCGGTTTTAAGGTAATGGGAATCCCTGGTGCATTTATCTCAACAATTGGAATATTCTTGCCTTCCTTTTTGATGCTCATATTGCTTGTAAAGATATACAAGAGGATTGAAAATAAACCTTATGTCCGTTCTTTTTTTAATGGCGTAAAGTCCGCGGTTGTTGCAATTTTGTTATCAACCGGAATCTTTTTTATTCCAATGAACTGGTCTTATCTACCCTATGGGATATTAGGAGTTTTTTGCCTTTTGCTCTTAATCTTTCTTAAAGAGAAGATTGAACCGATATTTTTAATTCTTGTGGGAATATTTTTTAGTCTGATTTTTCGTTAAGATTTTAAGAATATTTGCTTGACAATCCTGTTATTTTTGGATATAATCATTTTAGTTGGCGGCGTAGCTCAGTTGGTAGAGCAGGAGAATCATAATCTCTGTGTCAGGGGTTCGAATCCCTTCGCCGCTATTGTTCAACTATTGGGATTTCAATAATTCAAATACTTTGGATTCGTAAGAGGTAAGTTTTCCCCAAAAGATGGAGTAGCGAAACTTGTTTCGCACCAAAAAACGCCGACCAATCCGCCACGAACCTTGGCGGTCCGCTACTCCGAAAACAATAAAGATAATTGGGGAGAAACTAACTTGTTACGGTGAGGGGCAGGGTTTCAGGGATGAAACCCCTGATGATGTTCTCTTAAAGATTAGGAGGTAATAATGGCAAAAAAGAGAGTTAAAAAACCAACGGTTAAGAAAACTGGTAAAGAGGCAGACCTGGCAGGACCAGGGGTGAGTACCTATAAAGAGGTAGAGAAAATTTTGCCAAATGACTATAAACCACTCTTGCCACCCCTTGAGAGGATGCGGGCACTCTTTGCAGTGAAGGAATATATTGAAAAGAATCTCTGCAAAGAACTTAATCTTACGATGGTGCAGGTTCCATTGATTGTAACCAAAGAAAGTGGTGTTAATGATTATCTTGACCGTGATGGTTCAAGGACACCAATTGAGTTCAAGTGTGGTCTTGGTTTGAAGAAACCGATTGAGGCACAGATTGTTCAGGCTGCGACAAAATGGAAGAGGATGGCGCTTGCCCAATTCGGCTGTAAACCTGGTGAGGGCATTTGCACCGATATGCGGGCAGTGCGCAAGGACTACTTTTTGGACCACGACCACTCCTCCTATGTTGACCAGTGGGACTGGGAAAAGGTCATTACCCCCGAGCAACGGAATTTGGATTATTTGAAGGAGACCGTGAGAAAAATCTGGAAGGTCATCTATGGAGCAGCAAAATTTGCCCATGAGAACTGGCCTGAATTAAAAGACCCCAAGTATCCACCAATTCCTGAAGAACTCACTTTTCTCCATGCGGAAGATATACTTGATATGTATCCTGACCTTCCGCGAAAGCAACGCGAGACTATGGTCTTGCAAAAATATCCCGCAATATTCATCATCGGTATCGGCTGGACATTAAAGGATGGCTATCCCCATGAGATGAGAGCTGCTGATTATGATGACTGGGTTACCGAAACTGTCTCTGAGGATGGCAGGCCAATGCACGGTTTGAATGGTGACATACTGGTCTGGAATCCAGTGACCAGACGCAGACACGAGTTGACATCAATGGGAATAAGGGTGACTAAAGAGACCCTGAAAAAACAACTTGAGATTACCGGTCAACTCCATTTTCTGAAACTGCCTTACCACCAGGCAATCTTAAATGATAAAATTCCCTTGAGCATCGGTGGTGGTATAGGACAATCAAGAACCTATATGTATATTTTACGAACTGCGCATCTTGGTGAGGTAAGTGTTACAGTCTGGCCCAAGGAATTGAAAGAAATCTGTGAAAAAAGGAATATCTTCGTCCTTGAATGATTGTTCTATTTCCACTTCGTAAGTGGAGATAAGATTTAAAGAATATAGTCAAAAAGTTATGAAATTTCATAGGGTTTTCACCTCCACTTACGAAGTGGAAATAAAGATTTGAAAATTATGATACCTTAAATTATCCAGCAGAAATTCCGTGATGCTTTGCACCGATTTTAAAACTTCACTGGAGGGCGGATCGCCCAGGCTCAAATTTTGGGGTTCAATACCTAAAACAATTACCTGACTTTTAATTGATTCCTCAATGAACTTTATAAGCATTGAAAGAGGCAATTTGTGGGTTGATAGTTCATCGTTTTTAATCTTTCCACTTTCCACAAGATAAATTGTGCCTGGTTTCTTGCCGCTGAGACAACTGTCAATTATCAAAGTATGGGTTGGTTTAAAATCTCTAATTTTCCCGGTAAAATTTTCCGGAACCTCGCCACCGTCTATTAGAAGCAAATTTGAATAACAAAATTGTTTCAGTTTTAAGTTGAGGGCAGCGACCACCAAAGGACCTGCGCCATCATCTCCTCTCTGGATGTTTCCGATTCCGAGGATACAAATCTTCGCTGCGTCCTTGAGTTCCTTTTTTATTATTCTCTGCCAGTCTTCCACACTCAATTATAAAAATAATTCAATAAAAATCAAGATTTATAACCAACTGCATAAAATAGTTTACAAATATTTATTACGGCGCCAACTTTTTAGCAATCTATAAATCCTTATTAAAATCATAAGCCCCCAGAATAATACTGTTGACAAATTCCCCAAAAATGATAGACTATACCGATATGGCCACAGGAAAAAAGTCCATTGCTGGATACAGAGTAATAAAAGAGATTGAACAGGGCAATTATTCCCGGGTGTATCAGGTGTGTGACAAGAAAAATCGCGATTTAATTTTAAAGATTTCCCTTAAGAATAATCCCCAGTTCAACCAATTGATTATTCGGGAGTTTCAGATTCTTTCCCAATTTCACCATCCCAACATTGTTGAAGTCTATGACTGTGATATGACCGAAGATGGCACAGCATTTTTCACCTGCGAATATATCAAGGGTAAATCAATAAATGAATGCTTCAACGAATTCTCCGAGGAATTTGTTGAGGCAATTATCCAGGTAATCAATGGTCTCGCTGAATTTCATAATCGGGGTTTTATTCACAGCGATTTGAAACCGGAGCATATTCTATATAATCAAGAGGAGAAGAGAATAAAAATCATTGACTTCGGTTTTGCGGGCATTACAAAGCAACCGGTAATAAAGTATGGCACACTCGGTTATGTTGCCCCTGAAGTCCTAAAGGGAATTGGTGCTGACCAGCGCAGTGATTTGTATTCACTGGGAATAATAATCTATGAAGTATTGACCGGCAGGAGACCGGAGAGACCGTATAAGATAGATAAAAAAATCCCTGAAGGGATAAATGATGTAATCGCCCGCCTGATTTCTGAAGAACCCTCATTTAGACCCACAGCACCTGAACTATATGATATCTTCAATCATTATCTTAAAAAAGGGAAGGTTGTCACCTCTGTTTATGAAGTGCGATTGCCACCGACCGTATTTGTTGTCAGCAAGAGGATGATGGACAGACTTACCTCAATCAGAGGTGAAACAATTATTATCACCGGGGAAACAGGCACAGGCAAGACCCGATTATTGAAGGAATTAAAATCTGAATATCTTTTTAAGAATTATACAGGCCTATTTTTGACAGCCGAGCAGATAGAATATTTCCACGAGGCAATTTGTGATTTCATTGGTTATCGGGATTTGAAGTTTGCGGATAAAGAGGACAGGTTTCAAATTTATGAGGAAATAACAGAAAAATTGCTTGAATTTGCAATCGGTAAGAATCTCTTCATTATGGTTGATGACATTGATGAAATGAACGACTATGAACTTGGCCTTTTCCGATATATTGGTCATAGTTTGAAGGGAACTTCAATAATAATGCTGGGCACAGCAAGGCCAGATAAAAGAATAAAAGATTTAAATTTTTCTGAAGTCGCCTTAGTGCCGTTCTCTCCTGAACAGACCGGAGAATTGCTTGAGAAAACCTTCTTTAAAATTCGGATTGATAATATTTCAGATTTTACCAGATGGCTTTATCATCAAACCGGTGGTAATCCCCTTTTTATTGTGGAGGTTCTGAAGGCACTTTACCAGCAAAAGGTTCTTTATTATCAAAACAATCAGTGGTGTATCGCTATAGATTCAATAAAAGAAGCAAAACTTCCAAAGAAAATTGAAGAGATATTATCAATGAGATTGAATGCACTGGTTCCTGAGGAGATTTCTCTTTTAAAAATCCTGTGTATCATTGATTATCCATTAGAACTCTCAATTATTCAAGCAATTACCCCTTCCCCTTTTCACATTGGAATGGAGTTTCTGAAAAATGCAGATTTGATAAGAGAGGAGTGTATCAATGGTAAGAGAATTTTCCATCTAACCAACACGATAGTAAAAGAGATTGTTGAAAAAAAAATTGGAAAAGAAGAAAGTAGAAAAATTATTACAAATGCCATTTCTGTAATGGAAAAGCATTTACCGAAAGAGAAACAATTCTATCCGGTTCTGGCAAGACTTTGTGAAGAAATTGGGGAGGATAAAAAGGCGTATCAATATCTTCTTTTATCAGGTGAAGAGGCGGAGAGAATAAACGACCTTCAGGATGCGGTTTTTTATTATAAAAAGGCGATTGAATATAGCAGGAAGTTTGAGCCAGAGAGATACTCGGAATTTCTCCTAAGGATTGCTGATCTGGAATTGAATCTTGGCGAAAATAAAGAGGCGATAGACTATTTCAAAAGGGCAATTGATTTTCCCAAGACAAAAATTAGGGCAATGTATGGTCTGGGCAAAACATATTCGGTTATCGGAAATTATGGAGAGGCCGAAAAGCATCTTAAATGGGCACTATCAGAGTTGAATAATAAACAGTCAGAGGATTATTTATCTATTAACAATCGCCTTGCCTATTGTTTAATAAATATGGGAAATTACAGAGACGCCGAACAGATACTTCTTGAATCACTAAAAATTGCCCGAGAAATAAAAAATCCTGAAATGGAGTCTGAGGCACTATATTACTATGCTACCCTGTTCTGGTTTAAAGGCGAATTTAATAAAGTAAAAGAAACTTGCCAGAGTCTATTGAACTTGTGTGAAAGGCACAATCTTGATAAACAGTTTACCTATACCACAAACCTCTTGAGTTTATTCTATATCCAGTCCGGTGATATTGAAAATGGTTTGAAGTTTATTGAGATGGCAGTTAAAGGTTTTCAAAAAATAAAAGACTTAAACGCCCTATTATCGGCATTGGGCAATCAGGCATTACTACACTCCCAGAAGGGTGAAATCCAAAAATCTATAGAGATTTATGAACGGGTCATTTTTGATTCTTTAAGAAGCGGTAATAAAGTGACACAGTTAATTGCCCTTTGTGGACTTGGGGGAATCTTTGAAGAAACCGGCAGGTTTGATAAGGCAATTGAATTTTATCAAAGGGCGATTGAGATTGCACCAGATTCAGTTTATGCAAATTATGGTGTATCAATGGTCTATTATAAGAAGGGTGAGATTGATAGGGCAAAGGAAGTTCTGGAAAAGGGAGTGAAAGAGAAAGGGGCGGTTCTGTATCTTATTGGTCTTGCAATGGTCTATTGTGTAATGGGAAGGATAGAAGATGCAGAGAATTTTATGAAGAGGGGACTTGAGAAAATAAAAGAGGCGAAACCCGATATTTCAATCGGGATTGAAATTTATTTAAGGGCAGGGCAGTTCTATTATGAAAGGGAAGATTTTGAAGAATCTTTGAAATGGGCGGAAAAGATAGAAAAAATTGCCGGAGAATTTAGCCGTGAATATTGTATTGCTCGTGCCCTCATTGAAATTTGTAAATTCAGGTTAAAGAGAATAAAAGAGATGGATATTGAAAAGATTTTACAGAAATTGAAGGATAACGGATTTTTGTATGATTATGTCCTTCTTAAGAAGCAAAAAATTGAAGGTCTCATTGAACAGGAAATAACCCCTGATGAGATAAGAGGCATTACCGAAGATTTAAGTTCTATAGAGCAGATTTTCAAATCAATGGGTGCAGATTTGGAGTTGAATCGGACCCAGAGATTAAAACTAAAACTATTTCCCGAAATTGTCCGTGACTATTCAAGAAGGATAATTTCGGTCCAGTATCTTGATACATTTTCAAAACTTGCAGAACTGATAAGTTCTGAACTGGGAAGTGAGGATTTCATAAAAAATGTCCTTGACCTGATAATCAATGCAACCAATGCAGAAAGGGGGGCGATATTTATCAAAAGTAAAGGAAAACTGGAATTTGTTGCCGGTAGAAACATTGACAGAAAAACAATCAAGGATGCAGGTGAACTCTCAAGGAGCGCAATTGAGGAGTTGAATAGAAACAAAGTCGTCTTTGTTCCCAATGCCCTTGAAGACCCGAATTTCAGCATCCGTAAGAGTGTCCAATTGAATCAGATTCGCTCCATACTATGTATCCCTTTAGGTATCGGGGAAAATGTAATCGGTGCAATCTATTTGGATTCAAGGATGAGTGGTTCAATGTTTGATGAAAGGGATCGCGATTTTCTCATCACTGTGGCAAAGATTCTTGCCTCAATAATTGAAAAGTCTATCGCATTTAAGGAACTCATTGAACAGGTATCCCTATTAAAGAGCGATGTCATAAAGGAGATTGGTAAGGGGTATCTCATTGGAAAGTCAAGGGCAATTAAGAAGATATACAGGTTAATTGAGGACATCGGTCCCACAGATGCCCCGGTCTTAATCCTGGGTGAAACCGGGGTTGGAAAGGGGATGATTGCAAGACTCATCCATCTGAAGAGCAAAAGAAGGGATAAGAAATTCCTGAGCATCAACTGTGGAACAATTCCTGAGACACTGTTAGAATCTGAGTTATTCGGATATAAGAGAGGGGCATTTACCGGTGCAATAACCGATAAGAAGGGTTTGTTAGAAGAAGGAGAGGCGGGAACAGTCTTCCTTGATGAGATAACGAATACAAGTCCCCCATTTCAGGCGAAGATTCTTGAGGCAATTGAGGATAAGGTAATAAGGAGAATTGGTGAAACCCAGGTAAGAAATATAGATGTGAGATTTCTTCTGGCAACAAATAAGGACTTAGAGATTGAGGTTGAAGAGGGGAGGTTTAGAAAGGACCTCTATTATCGGATAAATGTCTTCAGGATAGAGATTCCACCACTGAGGGAAAGGATAGAAGACATTCCGGCACTTGCGGAGTTCTTCTTAAAGTCAAAATGCGAAGAGTTAAACAAGCAAATTGCTGGTTTCACACCCGAGGCAATTGAGGCCTTAAAAGAATACCCCTGGCCAGGAAATGTTCGGGAATTGCAGAATGTGATTGAGAGGATTGTTGTTCTTTCCAAAAAACCATTAGTAGAGTTGAAGGATTTGGAACTCGGCGGTTTAAAAGAAAGGGAAATTAAGACTCTCAAAGAACTGACAAAAGAGGCAATCCTTGAAACCCTCACATCCACAAACTGGCACATAAAGGAGACTGCAAGAATCCTGGGGGTGAGCAGAAGGACGATTGAGAGATACATAAAGAGGTATAACATCACCAGGAGTTAAAACTTTATATACAGGAAAAACTAAAAGATACAGTAAAATTCCCCAATGAAATATGCGACATTTTGTCGCATATTTATACCAAAAACCTATGGAATTTCTATTCTTTTTTTAATTGTCAATAAATGCGACAAAATGTCGCATATTTCATTATAAACTTCTAAAAAACATCCGAAATTTCAGAGATTTTTTCCGGCACGGTTTTTGCATATTAAATAAAGAAGAAAGGAGTATAAAATGAAGAGATTCATATCTTACATCTTAATCCTTCTTGTGCTTGGTGGAATCTTTGGTCTTTCTATCCACCAGCAAAATATTAAGACCGATAATTATGTGGTCGGTTCGGTCCTTGAAATTTTAACCCCGGCTGTGGCGGCAGCGGACTCAGATACCGCTGGTGCCCCCAAGCCCCCTGCACCGCCACCGCCGATAAATTAGTTTTTGAAAATAAGGGTAAAGATGGGACCTGTTCATCTTTATGAAATAAAGACGATTGATGGCTCAAGATACCGTGGTGAGATTACGTATAAGGACGAGAGGATGGTGGTGTTAAAATTAAGAAACCGCATAAGGGGTTCTTCAAATATTGGCTCAAAGGTCTATCTCTTTTACAATGGAATAATCAGCATCCAGGAACTTGGCTGGCAGAGGGAGGTTTAGAAAATCGGGTAGGGGGCAGAAATTCCTCCCTGCCCCCTACCTGTTAGTAATGGAATTTCGTAAGGGTAAATTTTTCCTAAAAATGAATATAAAAAGAGAGTTTTATCAAAAAATAATGGAGTAGCGAAACTTGCTTCGCACCAAAGAACTTAGACCAGGATGAGGGAGACACTCTGTTTTTTTCTTTCTGGCATTGCGAAAAGCGAGATTCCTCACCTGTCATTGCGAGTCCTCGCCCATTATCAATGGGCGGGACGAAGCAATCTCAAGACAGGCTCGGAACAGGCTCCGCAATCTCATTCGTTATCGCACAGTTCAGAGATTGCCACGCCCTCGCCTTTGGCTCGGGCTCGCAATGACTTTTAGTATGAATAATCCGGGCCAGGGGTTTTCAAGGGGGGAATCCCCTTGATGATGTTCATTCAATTGCAAAACTCGCCAGTGAGTTTCCTAATGTAACCTTTGTCTTTTTCACGGGCAATGCCCAGGCAATAGATGCTGAAGGATACAATCGGCATATTAGAAACCAACAAATCCGTCAGTTCTGCAATGACCACCATTTTGCCTGTTTTGATTTTGCTGATTTGGATGCCTGGTATTATAACGGCAGTTCCTGGGAACAGGCGACTTACGACTCCAATGGCACAGCAATTCCTCACGAACACCCCAATTTCCAGGGTGATGAAGGTGGCCATACAACATTTGAAAGTTGTGAGCAAAAGGGAAAGGCAGTCTGGTGGATGCTTGCGCGTATCGCAGGGTGGCAGGGTCCATAATCAAGGCTTCAAAATAGGCAAAACAAAGTGAGAGATTTTTTAACCAAGGAGATACAATAATGCTACGGAGAATTTTTGGAGTTATCACAATTTTTCTTTGTCTGGTCATTACTTTCCTGTGAGGCTGTTTTGTCAGAATTAACGACCGTGGAGACATTACTTTTACTAATAACACATTCTCTGGAAATACTACAATTTCTGCTGGTGGCGCAGGCACGATGATCCATCTGAATGAGGGTAATCTGGAATATTCGGGCAATACATATACCTCCAACAATTCTGGTGAGGACGGTGGAGGCTTCTGGATATGGAATGGTACCGGAATCCTTAACATCACAGGAAACACATATACAAATAATCAAGCAACGGTCAATGGCGGTGGGGCAATGATTTCTACAGACCAGGGAACAGTGAATTGCACGAGAAATATTTTTGATGGCAACAGTGCGGGTAATGTTGGTGGCGGTCTTTCCTATTCTACGAATAACGGACAGATGAACTTTACCCACAATACCTTCTATGGCAACCAGGCAGGCGACGGGGGTGGGGTGTGTCTCTATTTTGACCAGGCAAGTGCCCAGACAACAATGCTAAATAGTATCTTCTGGCACGACAATCCGAATGAATTATCTATGTCTGGAGCAACCACTACAATCGTCACCTATTCTGATATTGAAAACGGAACTGGCCAACCCTGGTTTGGCACGGGCTGTATTGCCTTGAATCCCCAATTCGTAAATGTCGGTGGCGGAGATTTTCATCTTACATCTACATCACCCTGCATTGACGCGGGTGACCCTTCTTCACCAAATGACCCTGATGGCTCAAGGGCTGATATGGGTGCGTTTTACTACCCACATTAGAAAATATATAACCCTTTGATATAAAAAGACAGCCCCGCATAATGCGGGGCTGTCTTCGGTACCAATGCTATTGCATTATACGCGTTCTATTTTTGTGGCTTTTGGTCCCTTGGGTGAATTGATGACTTCAAACTTCACTCTATCACCTTCAGAAAGCGTGCGATACCCTTCGCCCACGATCTCTTGGAAATGAGCGAATACATCACCAGTTCCGTCTTCTTTCTCAATGAAACCATAACCTTTACGGTTATCAAACCACTTTACCTTACCATATATAGGCATTTTTTCTCCTTTCAGGCTTCCTTCTGTGCTTATTGGGGATTGACTAAATAAGTAACTGGCCAAAGACCTTTATTACCATTTTTAATCTTACTCCAATAAACATTAAGTAAGGCTAATTATAAGTATATATAAAAATTGAGTCCTGTCAAGGCACTTCCTCCTCCCCCTTTAATTATTCCCAGGCTTTGCAGAAATTTATGAACATACATCAGGGGCTTTGCCCCTGAAACCCTGCCCCTCACCTTTATCCTCTCCCCGCCACAAAAATTGGCGGAAAGAGGGCAGGGGTGAGGGGGAATTTTATCTGTTTTTAATCTGCCTTTATCCGTTTGAATCCAAAGTATTGGAATTATTGAAATTCCTATACCTGAACATATTCCTCAAGTATTGTAGTAGTCAATCTTGCTTGAATTTTGTATCAGGCTTTTTTGGCCTGTCTGGTCTATTTGGTATATCTGATTTATCTTGTTTTTCTGGTCTATCTGGATGCACACTATATATGTTTTTGAAAATTACGGAGTAGTAAGACCCGCCTCAATTACGGAATGGAATAAAATAAAGGATTCAGTTTAATCACCTGATACCCCATTTTCTTATTACAGATAGACCTGTACCGTTTTTTATCACGCACCTTGAGTTTTTTGCAGAGGTGCAAAAATTCAAAATCCACATCCTCTGATTTTACAGGTATAGCACAGGTGAGCATTTTTTCAGGAAGGGATATTTTATTGATGTCAAAGTTATAGTTTCTTCTTTGTCCTTCAAGGTAAACATAATACAAATATGAATTTATTGCCTTTAATGGTTCTACAAAGTTTTTAAATCTATAAATCTGAGGATGGTTTTTATATCCCCTGGTTTTTCCTTCCAGAACTTTCTTGGCAAGCAAACCCTCTCGCCATAATGCAACCAACCCCCTGGTATCTAAATATTCCGGGTGTATTGTCCATAATCTCATAAATAAATATAATTATAACTCTTTTTACTGAATTTTCAAGTTATTTAACTCCCAACCTTTAAGGGTAATGAATAGAAAGTGGCGGGGAATCAGAACTTTTGGAATTTTTATTTGGCTTGGGGAGCGGTCTTAAAATAAATAGTCCAACTGCAGGTTTATCTTTATTGAGTTTTCAGTATTTACAAAATCCTCAACTCTGACCCCGGGCAGGTCTGGATAATAGATATCAGGATTGTTGAATAAATTAAAATGCTCAATCTGCGTTAATTTTTGACGGAATTTTAGATGGAGCATTAAATTACCAACCTTTTGAGAGGTCACAATATAATATTTAAATCCGTTCCCGGCGAGAAAGTCAATTCCCACATCCTCAAATATCCACTGACTCATTCCATCTGTAGCCCATAATGCTACACCACCTTCTACTGAAAAACCAGTGATGAAATTATGTTCAAATGAAAAACTCAAAAAACCACCATCCAAATCCATATCTTCAAAATCACTTGCCGTCAGAATGACATTGCCACGCCGTAACTCTATTCGCAATGCATCATAATTTGAAAGATAAAAGAAGAAACGGATTGAGGACTCAAGGGTATTTGAGACTGTGGAAACCACCGGTCGGGGCAGATATTTTTTAATAATCTTTTCTGAGTATCGGATTCTGACCGGAAATACCGGCTGGAACTCAATCTCAAAATATCCCCTCAAGTTGGGAAGGTTGAAACATAGATTCTTGAAGAGGTCCAGATAAGCCCGGGTGAGAATTATATTTCTTGTAATCTGATACCGGGTCTCAAGAAAAATCCCTTGCTCGGGCTTTGGAGATGGATCGTCATAGATTGCAATATATTCGGGATTTATTAGGGCATAGGGTTTTTCAAATGGTGTATCTTCAAATCTCCGATATTCAGAAAAACCGCGATTAAAAGGATTGTCATAACCAATATCATAGTGCCGATAGAGAATGTTTAAATAGAAATAATCATACTGGATTTTGGATTTTAAAATATAGGCATAGGCAATGTTTGCGATAGTATCCTTTTGCTGGACAATTTCACCAGAGAAGAATATATTCTTTATCGGTAATAGAAATTCACTTCCGTAATAGCGCCTTTTTGAGGAGAAAGAGAGTTGGGTAATCTCTGGATAGAACCAGGGGTCATATTTGTCAAGGGGGATGTCAATCCATTCTGGAGCCGGGTTGATTGTCTTTTGTGGATATTCAAGTGCCATTCCCTCAAGGGCGATATAGGCACCCGGTAGCAAATCTTTTACTGGAGAGACTCTGAAATTTGCTCCGAAAACCTGTTCATCAAGTTGCTCTTTTTGCCAGTCAAATAAATATGAACTCTGCACAACCCGCCAGATTGAGCCATCGGGATTGACGATTGCATCACGGACTGTGTAGGAATAGAAGAAGGAAGGTTTTAATTCAATGCGGGATTGGAATGGTTCAAGATAGAAACTGCCCGCGGTTCCGGTAAGTTTATAATTGTGATTGTCGGTGATGTCACCAAAAATGCCGGTTGACCTATCATATATTCTTGCCCGATATTCATCGGTATTATCAATCATCAAACCTTCCCCCCAGATGACCCGATAATTGCCAATATAAAACCGATGGAGCGGACCAACATTGGAAAGCCCGACATAGCCTTTGATTCTTTCTTTATCCGGCTCATAAAAGGCCCCAATCTTTAACCTTCTGGCATAACTTGCCTTTAAACGAAAGTTGTATAATGGCGCAGGATGAATTTTTATTAAAGTATCCAATTCTTTTCCGAGGTGGTCTTTGAGTTCTTCACATTCCCCATTTTCCCAGTGGTAATACTCTTTTAACAAATTTGTCGTATTATCAAAATCTTCTATTGCCTGCTCAAGATAAGAAATTCTCGTTGAAATATTATCATCCTCGCCAAGATCAAGACGATTTTCATTTTGGAGTCTTATTCGGAAACTTCCCTGTAATTTTTTGTCATACTCGTCCGTAAACTGGACATACCTTCTCAATGAGGTATAGGCATAATGGGATAGTCCAGTAATCCTCCTTAAATCACGACTTGATTTAATCTCTTTCTGGGATAGCGCCCGCATTACCGCACTTGCATCAACCGGAGTCATCCGGTCAATCATCAAGAGGTCGTCAAATCTTGCCCGATTTATATTCATTGGAAGGAAGAGGAGTTCTTCCCATTCATCAATTGCCCCTTTTGAAGGTGGTTCTTCACTGGCGAGTTTCTTCTGTTCCTCAATTATTGAACCCCATTCCTGTCGGGGAGGGAAAGGGACGGCAATCTTTACCAGTGGTTTTATCTTTTCAAATATTTCAGATGTAATACCGGTAACTTTTCTTAATTCATAGACGGAATTAAATGGACCGTAAATTTCCCGATATTCATAGATTTCGTTTACAATTGAAGAGTCAATTGGGAGTTTATAAAGTTCCTCAAGTGATGCCCGATTGAGGTCAATCTGGAGTCCAATTATAAAAAAGATTATTTGTGGCATCGACCTTAAAATTTATAACCTAAATAGAGAATATGGGTTAAAGGCAATTCAGGAAAATATTCTACTCCATAGTCAATAGAGATAAATTTATAAAAACCTCCAATTCCTAAATTTACCACCTGAGGATTGGTTCTCACACCGGTTCTTAAAAATAGAAAATCAAAGACCTTAAATTCGCCGCCGAGGTGGATTCTCATCAAATTATTATTTATTGAGAAGTCAATCTCGGATGAAATATCATTAAATGGCTGATACCCAATGCCTGCCTGTAGTAAAGGAGATATTTGACCAATCTCCCCATTTCCGAACTGCGGTTGATTAAGATTGTGCCCGTATATTCCCAATGACCATTTTTTCATCACCACTCCTATCATTCCTAAATTTAATCCATAACCAAAGCAGGTCCCGGTGCGTTTGTTATTTATTATATAAAGGTCAAAACCGATGCCCAGTTTAAAATCTTTACTGAGTCCAATACCCATCGCCGGGGTAATTGTTTGTTCTGTCTCTTCACTAAATCCAAATTCACTTATTGCTATCCCGAAACCACCAAAGGCGATTGGTCGGGCAAAACCGAGACCAATATTATGGAGGTCCTCTATGCCACAGAAGGTATATTCATACCCAACTGCAAGATAATTTTTCTCGATAAATACTAATGCCGCAGGATTTATCCTTATTACATCAACCCCGCGGATATTTGCCACACAGGCATAAGAGAGTGCCAGGCCAGAAGCGGAAATTGGATATCTTTCAAATGCCTGAAGCAGAATGATAAGAATTACCATCAACAACTCCTTTAAAATTGTGTTCCGACCACAATTAAACTCCTTAAAAATTCACTCTTGCCCTTTCCATTTACCGCCTTCAAATTCAATAGATATATACCAATCTTACAGGGCCTTGAATTTTCATCCCGGCCATTCCAGAAAATATCCTGTGGCCCACCGGCACCGTCATAAAGTCTCTTCACCTTTCGGCCATTCATATCATAGACATCAAGGGTTAAATGATCCTCAGGTGGTGAATTTATCTTTATTCTTGCCTGCTCACCCCTTTCGGGTAAAAATGTTTTTGGTCCCACAATTTCCAGTTTTGGCTTTGCACTTGCCGAATCAAGAGAAGGGGTTAAAATATCAGAAGGCGACCTTAAGAGTAGTTGATATCCAGTGGTATAAGGTGGTTCGGGGTCATACTGACCGACAATGCCAATGAATTTTTTCAGCCCATCCTTTTTTATGGTCTGGGGGTTTATTCCACTATTTGCTGTAAACCTTACTGCAATGCCACACTCGCCATTGAGCACATCAAAATTATATCCATCACCGGTCTGATAGGGGAGGGTAGCAATTACGCCGGTAAAGGTAATAAGAATTCCTTCCATTCCTTCGGTGAGATAACGGTTTGACGCCAATACCTTGGGTTCAGGCTGGGAGTCCCTGCCCAGAAACCACCCATAGCCATTAGAAATTTCTGTGAGGCCATTATATTCGCTTATCCTGCCCAGAATTTTGAATCTTGAGCCAAGTGAATCAATGTGGACAGAAAATTCAGAATCCCCATTCACATTGTAAACATTTATTCCGCCGGTGCTATCCTGAATATAAAAACTATTATTCCCGGAAGTAAAGACACTATTCGGACCGGTAAGAACACCTTCCACACATACCAGACTATCAAGATACACTGATGTTACACCATCTGAACCCGGCGTCTGACAGGTGGCAATGGTTTTAACTTCAGGCAGAATTAAAAGATGGGAAAAATCAAATGTATCACGGGGAAGAATTTCATAACCATTGTCGGGAATTGAACTTGTCGTATACTGGCTCTTAATTCCCGTCAGGGTGAATGTATCAATCGGTGCCAGATGCCCGGGGATATTGGTTCCTGCATTGATATAAATTTTGAATGGAGTATTATTCAGATCCCAGGCTGAATAGTCACCAACTTCAAGAAGGAAGCCATTAAGGGATGAAACTTTAATCTTCACAAGTGAGCCTTCGTAATTTTCGGTATTGGCAATATTGCCATCTATCTCAAGCGGTGCTGGAATTGGACAATTCTGTTTTAATATCTGATATGTGAAATTTGTCAGTTCATTTTTACCGCGATACTGGTCAACTGTGCCGGTGGCAATGATGCTATCGCCATAATTTAAAGGAATGGGAAAATTGTTTGTGTATAGACAGACACCCCCGGTGTTGTCCTGAATGTATGCTTCGCGACTGGAAAAGAGCCCGTTTGGCACGGTTACCACACCAGAAATTGTAACTGTAGAATCAAGGAGGTCAGGGACATAGTTGGAATCTAAGTCCTTAAAGGCAACTGTAATAGGCCAGACATATTCTATTCCATTGAATGCACCGGGTGTGGGAAAGGCATTATTTATCCAGGTCGGTGAGCCATTGGGCAGACGGGCAATTGAAAAGTCACAAATTACATCAATACTCTGATACCCCTTTCCATCAATCATTCGGTTAAGGTTATCATATAATCTTACTGTATCACCGGCCTGGTCCAGATCAGGCCAATTGCCGAACCAGTTTCCAGTTTGAAGAGTATCGCCATCACCATGGATTATATATGCCTCGCCACTTGCATATAAGAGGAGATAACCAAAAGGAGAAATATTGAAATTTTGGGGAATTGTAAGGGAATGACCGCCAACGAGATCATTTATTTTATAGCCCGATAAGTTAATATAATTTGAGCCTTTGTTGAAAACTTCAATAAACTCTTCATCAAGGTCGTTATAATTTCCATTGTGATTATGGTCAAAAGTTTTGGGGTCGGGTAGAAATTCATTCAGGACAAGCAAAGTCTCAAGGGGTGTTAGGGTGGTGCAGGAAGGAACATTTGAGACCGGCGACCAGTTTGAATCTTCATCCGCAGTCTTTAAGGCAAAGTAATAAAGGGTTGCCGGTTGAAGTCCGGTAACGACAAAAGAATCGGTTAATCCGGAAATTGAGGGTGGAGATTCGCCAGCGCATTCATTTGCTATAGAGAAATTATCTTCGGTGATTAAAAATGTTGCATATCTAATATCGTAATAACTTGCCCGGCCTGAATTTCCATCATCACCGGGCGCAGTCCAGCGAAGTTTGACACTCTCCGCGGTAATTTCCGAAATTGTTAAATTGCTGACCGCAGCCGGAGGTACCGTATCCGGACTTGATGCAGTTAAAAAATAAAGACTGTAATTTCCGCCTGGAATACCATTGTTGTCGCCATCCAGACGATTGCCGAAAATATCGCGAATTGTATCATAGACTGTAACATATACAGTTTCACCAAAGGTAAAATTAAAATCGGGGTTGAGTTGAACTGATTTATTGATACTATCATAAAAGATCGAAAATGTGTGAATACCGGAAGAATCCCCTGTAATATTAAATGCCTGGGGAATGATGGAAAGTGTATCAATGGGCTCACTGAAATAGATTAAAATGTTTGAGGCAATTCCAACCCCTGTATCACCACTGGCGGGAGCGGTGTTTAAAATTTGGGGTGGTATGGTATCAATGAAGTAAGAAATAACCTTTACTGAATCAAGCCAGAAATTACAGTTTGTTGAACCCATCTGACTATTTGGCCGGTCTTCGTATCTAAATCTTACCAGGGCATTCTGGTAACTGTCAAAATTTAATAGCGAAATCCTGGGCACGGTCCAGGTACTGGTCTGATTGGATTGATTGATTTTAAAGAGAGAAGACCAGCCAGTTCCGTTATTGGAAATTTCTATAAATAATGTGTCATCAGGTCCCAGATTATTTGAAGACTGGGAAAAACGATACCAGAAGGAAAGGGTTTCGGGGCCGGAAAAAGAATAAAGATTAAGAGGGGGGGTGGTAAGGGTTGAAGTTCCAATCCTTGACCAGTTTGAGGCGTCATAGACCCGGACCCGGGCATGAAAGGAATCGGGATTGGCGGTGGTATATTGATGCCTGAACCAGTCTATGGTCGTATCAGTAAATGTCGTATCCCAGCCCGGCGGTGGAAAATCTGGATTGGTAAAACTTTCAACCAGAAGGGGTGTCTGGTTGAATAGTAGGGTTAAAAATAGAAACATAATAGTTTATTATATCTTAAAGGTTGAAAAAGTCAATAAGTTATCAAATTTTGCCAAAGATAAGGTCAGGTAGATAGATTCTGAATTTCGCTTTTTAAAACTTCAATTACAATTTCTACATCTTCTCTTGTTATTCCGTAATGGGTCACCATCCGGAAACGGTTTGGCGCGGTTGATAGGAACTTTATGCCATTTGAATCCATCCTCGGTAAGAGTATTTCCGATGTAATTTTTTCATCAATCACGTCAAAATAGATAATATTGGTTCGCACCCTTTCTAAATCAATTGATAGTTTTGGTATCCTGCTGATTCCTTCAGCAAGGAGCCGTGCATTCTCATGGTCCTCTTTTAATCTTTCAATCATCTCTTCAATTGCAATGAGGCCGGCGGCAGCAATAATTCCTGCCTGACGCATCCCGCCACCGAGCATCTTTCGGTATCTTCTTGCCTCGGCAATAAAATCTTTCGGTCCACAAACAACCGAGCCAATCGGTGCGGAGAGTCCCTTGGATAGACAAAAACTCAAGGAGTCAACATTTTTCGTTAACTCTTTTACATCAACATTTAAGGCGACCGCGGCATTGAAGATACGCGCGCCATCAAGGTGCACCTTCAAATTATATTTATGGGCAAGTTCACAGACCACATTTGTATATTCCGCGGTCAGTGGTGAACCAAAACAGCGATTATGAGTATTTTCAATACATATTAGACGAGTTCTCGGAAAATGGATATTGTTACCTCTAATTGCGGATTTAATATCATCTAAATTCATTGTGCCGTCTTTTTGATTTACAACTGTATGGGGATGGATTCCACCAAGTGCAGAGATTGCCCCGACTTCATTTAAAAATGTGTGGGATAAATTGCCCAAAATTACTTCATCACCACGACTACAATGGGTTAAAATAGAGACCAGATTTCCCTGGGTTCCACTTGAGACGAGTAAACCCGCCTCTTTGCCCACGATTTCAGCGGCGAGTTTTTCAAGTTTATTCACAGTGGGGTCTTCACCAAATACATCATCCCCCAATTCCGCATTAAATATCGCCTCACGCATCCTCTTCGTGGGCAGGGTGACTGTATCACTCCGCAAATCAATTATCTTCATATTATCTTTCTCCTGATATCCTGATTTTCTGATCACCTGCTAAACCGTCTTCTCCACTCCGGTCCAGCAATAGGTGCAAAGATTTTCCCGGGGTAATCCAGTTGCCGAAATCATATCTTCAAGTCTCTGATATCTTAAAGATGTAATATTCAAGTCCTTTTCCATTCCTGCAAGCATCTTTTTATATTGCCTTGAGTCAGGGTCAAGATATGGTTTTATATCCTTTGGTTGTCGACCAAGAATTTGTTTCAGAATGCGACGGGCAAATAATTCATCAAGGGACCTTGTAGAAAAGAGAAATTTACAGGGAAACATTAAGGCCGGACAGGCAGGTCGGACATGTAGTTCTTTTGCCCCGGCATTCCACAGTTTCACAAGGAGATAATTTTTTAGTTGTGTTCCTCGCACGATTGAATCTTCGGTAATTACAATACGTCTTCCTTTTATCATAGATTCAACCGTTATCTGTTTCATCAGGGCAATAAGATTTCTTATGTCCTGAGACGGTGGCACATAACTCCTTGCCCAACCCGGGGTATATTTTAGAAGGGGGATACGAACCGGAATTCCTGATTCATAGGAATAGCCATGGGCATAGGCAGTTCCTGAGTCCGCAATGCCGGCAACCATATCAACCTTAATTTTATCGCGCCGGGCAATTATCCTTCCGGAGTCTTCTCTAAATTCTTCAACATTTCTACCTTCATACTCTGAGGCAGGAAAACCGGTATAGACAAAGAGAAATGTGCACAACTGAAGGACTTTTCCGGGTTTTTTTATCTCTTTAACCCCGGATTCGTTTAATAGAATAATCTCCCCGGGACCCAAAAATTTCTTTATTTTGAAACCGAGATTTTTAAATGCACAGGTCTCAGAAACGACAATCCTATCGCCATTCTTTTCCGCAAGAACAAGGGGTGTCCTTCCATACTTATCACGAATTGCATAGACTCCTTCTCTGCCCAGAAGCAAAAGGGACATTGAACCCTGAATTTGACCGAACATATATTCAATTCCATCAATTAAGTCCTTTCCTTTATTTATTAACTTTGCAATGAGTTCAATCTGATTAACTGCACTATCCGAAATTTCTGAAAATGCTGACCCCTCATTTATCAATCTTTTTGCAAGTTCATTCTGATTTTCAATAAAACCTGTCCCGCAGATTCCATATTCACCAAATTTTAGCCGGATAATCAGGGGCTGGGTGTCCCGGTCGCTTATTACGCCAATCCCATAATTCCCGCTCATATTTAAGAAATCTATATCTTCATAGAATCTTGATTTAAACTGCGCCTTGGAAATGCTGTGAATCTTTTTATGAATCCTTTTCCCATTATAGATTGCGATTCCACCATATTCAGTCCCAAGATGGGAATGGTAATCAGTGGCATAGAAAAGATTCTCTTTACAATCTTTTTTGGCAACCAAACCAACAATTCCACTCATAAATTCTCCTGTGGTAGTAAATGTTAAATTTTTTCCTAAAAATTATCTTTCTCATCTTCGGGAAAAAACTTACCTCTCTTCCCTATGATATTATATCCAGAAATAAAAAAATATCAAGGTATCTCAGGGGCCAAAGTTTTTGAAATATTTTACCTTATTTCCCTTTATAACCCCTGCCTGATGTAATTGTCCAATTTATTGACCTATTCAATTTTGGAGCAGGTTGTTGATTTAGCCCGGATTATTCATACTAAAAGTCATTGCGAGCCCGAGCCAAAGGCGAGGGCGTGGCAATCCGACGAAGTCGTTGGGAGTCCTCGCAATGACAAAAAGAAAAAAAACAGAACATCCCCTCACCCTTCCCTCGTCCGCCGCCAAAGTCTGGCTTTGCCCGTCTCCCGCAATCGCAGTGCCACTGCTACGCCCGCCGGAGAAGTTCTACTTCGTGTGTTCCATTATATTCATTTTTTAACAACTACGAGGAGTCAGATGCAAATGCTGAGGCAAGAGATCAAAATCAACACTTTTGACGCAGCGCAAAAAGTGTTGATTTTTACCCGAATCCGGTTATCGCGGGATTCGGGTAATGGATTGACATTTCTGAACTTTTAGATATACTTAAGTGTAATTATGGATTATGGCTTTTTTCTCCTCTTTTTATTGTTAATTATCGTCATCATCCTTTCTCGTATTGAATGGGTTAACCATCAAAGGAATTTGAAGGCAGTTGCCCTAAGAGTCGTTGTAAACGGCACAAGAGGAAAATCAACCGTAACCAGGTTGATTGGGGCAGGACTGAGTGCCGGAGGATTTAAGGTTCTTTCCAAAACCACCGGCACAAAGCCAAGAATCATATTAAATAATACAATTGAAATGCCGGTGATAAGGCCCGGCAGGCCCAATATTATGGAACAGCTCAGAATAATTAAAAAGGCGGTTCAGGAAAGGGTTAATGCGGTGGTTATTGAAAATATGTCCTTACGCCCTGACCTCCAGCGGACCGAGGAAAGCAAGATAATAAATCCTGATATTGTTGTCATCACCAATGTCCGGAGTGACCATCTTGATGTAATGGGTCCGAGTTTAAAAGATATTGCCCGAAATTTTATCAACGCCGTTCCGAAAAGGGCAAAGGTTTTTACTGCGGAAAGAGAAAATTTTTTGCTCCTTAAAAAATTTGCCGAAGAAAGAAATATTGAGATCTTCCAGGTTAAAGAAGAAAATATATCCGATGATGAGATGAAAAGGTTCCCCTACCTTGAGCATCGGGAGAATGTAGCATTGGCAATTGAAATCTGCAATCACCTTGGCATACCAAAGAAAGTTGCCTTAAAAGGAATGTATAATTACATTCCGGACCCGGGAATATTGAGAAAATTTGAATTGAGATTTAATAACAAAAACTTCACCCTTTTAAATGCCCTGGCTGCGAATGACCCGGATTCAACTTTTTTAATCTATGAACGTATCGGCAGTCCTAAAGAGAATTTTTATCTCATCGTAAACTGCCGGAATGACCGAATAGACCGTTCTCGGCAGTTGGCAAGATTGGTAAAAGAAAAAATTACAGCCAAATTATATTTCATAACCGGTGGGAACACAAAAATCTTCTATCGCGAGGCAATAAAACTTGGGGTAGAAAGAGAAAAACTAATTGACCTCGGGGAAATGAGTGTTAAGGACGTATTCTCCGGGATTACAGAAAGAATAGAAAACGATGCCCTGCTCCTTGCAATTGGTAATATCGTCGGTTACGGTGAAAGATTGATTGAATACTTTATAAAGACGGGCTCACCCCAAAAGATATGATAGTCATTGCAGTTGGTTTGGGGATGTTATTAAATCTTTTGCTCACTGAGACAATCGGCCTTGCCGCTGGTGGAGTGGTCGTTCCCGGTTATATCGCAATCAATCTCCACCAGCCAGATATGGTTATCAGCACAATCGTTATTGCCCTTTTAACATATTTAATCACCCATATCCTAAGTAATTATATCCTGTTATACGGCCGGAGATTATTAATCGTCTCAATAATACTGGGTTACCTCCTCGGTTATCTCACAAGAATCTATCCCGCGATTTCATTTGCTACCATTAAACTTGATATTACTACAATCGGGTTTGTTGTTCCGGGGTTGATTACCTACTGGATGCATCGCCAGGGTATAATAGAAACCCTCTCCACAATGTTTATTGCCAGTGTCCTGGTGCGGCTTATCGTGATTATCCTGAGTGGAGGTGCGATATCAACTTAAAATTACGCAGTGGCAAGGTCCCTAATTACATTCTGGTCTCGGTCGCCTTAATTGCCCTGTTATTCGGATATTCGGTTCTGAATAACAAAGTCAAATATTATGCCCGACACTACAAAGATAAGATTGAAAGCGCCCGGTTAACAAAAATTCTGTTTGAGAAGATAAAAGAAGAAAGACGAAAAAGGGGACTAATGATTGACCCGGTCAACGACCCGAATCAAACCGGTTTGATCGGCATCCAGCATTCGGCAATCACCAGCGAGCCCGGGGATTTGGATTCAAAACTCACCACAACCAATCCCAATATTTCGGCAGTCGTTGTAGAATTGTTTAAGAGATGCCACCTGCATAGTGGTGATTTGGTTGCAGTCTCGTTCAGTAGTTCATTTCCCGCCTTGAATCTTGCTGTGCTTTCCGCAATCCAGACCCTCAATCTAAAGCCACTCATAATTACCTCGGTCAGTTCTTCAATGTGGGGGGCAAATATTCCTGAATTCACCTATCTTGATATGGAAAATTTTCTCTATCAAAATAAATTTCTAAATTTCTGCTCCAGTGCAGTATCAATCGGGGGAATTGATGATATGGGAAGGGGAATCAGCCCGGAAGGAAGGGATTTGATTGAGATGGCAATAAAAAGGAATAAAATCCAGGAATTAAAATCAAAAAATCTTGAGGAGGCGATTGAAAAAAGATTCAAATTTTATAATGAACTTGCTGGAAACGAAAAGATTGCCTGTTTCATAAATGTTGGAGGGGGAGCAACTGCCCTTGCCGGATATGAATTACCAACGGGAATTTTGGACCCCTTAAAATATTCTTTCCATCAGGGTCTTGCTGGCCGCTTCCTCAGGGAAGGTGTAAAAGTGATAAATCTCAACAACATCAATTACCTGGCAAGGCGCTTCGGACTCCCCATCGCACCAATACCAATCCCGGCCATTGGGGAAGGTAAACTGTATTATGAATACAAATATTCGGTTACCAGAGCCACAAGCTATTTAATAATTCTTGGCCTCATCGTTTTTCTGATCTTGAGAATTGACATAGATTATTATTTAAGGAGGCATAGAGATGATTGATTTCTTCTGTTTGTTTTTAATCTTCAATCAGATAGGCAATGTATCACCAACTCAGGAAGTAAGGGTTAAAATTCAGACGACAAAAGAGGAATCTTATTATCTCCTCACCAGAAAACAACCGCTGGAGATAAAAGTCTCTGGTCCCACCTGGATTCGGGTCTATTCCCGAATCCCCTGGACCAAGGGAAAAACAGGGACTGTGCTTTACAAAATGATTCTTGAGGAAGATGAAATTAAAGAGAAATTTATCACTACCGAGACCGAGTATTCAAGTGTTGCCCGACTGGATAAGATAAAACTCAGCAAATGGCGTTCATTTTATATAAATGTTCCCGAAGGAATGCATACCTATCGCCTTATCCACTGGCGTTGCCCTTCAGATTCAATTCTATTAAAATTTACCAGTGAATCACCGGGCAGATGGCAGGACATTCCCGCACTTTCCTATAATGCAAAACTTGAACTCGTTGAAGACGAAAAAATCATAGACTACTACGAAATGACACCTGAGAAGCCAGTCATCCTGGAGATTGATGGACCCAAGAAGTTGAAAGTCATCTCCCGTCTGAACTTAAAACCTGCTATCAGGGGGGAAGAGGTGTATTCAATTGATGTAATAGAAAAGGGGAAAACTGTAAAATCAACAAAATTTCGCGCCTGGGTTTCAGAGACTGCATACTATAATAAAAGAGCCGATATCATCCCCTCAAATCCCCATATCTTCTTCCTCAATGTGCGCAAGGGCTCTCACCGATACGAATTTTTTCTCAAAGGTGGAACGAGTTGTGGAATGAGATTTATGATAGAAACAAAATGAACATCCTTTTCTTTCTAATCGCCACCTTTGACTATTCCCTCAAGTCCCGAATTGGTTTCTTCTATGACGATAACATCTATGCCTATTCAAAGAAATACCTTAATGAATTCAGCCATCAAATCCATCCTGAAAGATTCCCCTTTGAAACCTATGACGACCTTTACACAAATTATGACTTACAGGTCTTAATTCGGAACAAATTCCTTGGTCAATGGACAACGACCTGGAATTTTGATTTTACAGGCTATAACTATCTTGTAAATCAGCAGAAGGACTTCTTTTTAATTGGCGCGGGAATCAGGCAAGTATTGGCAAGAATGGCAATAAAACTGGAATTCCTCTTCATTCCCAATTATCTGATTCGGTATTACAAAGACCCAAAGGATTCTAAATACATCGGCTGCGCATTCAGTGAAAAACTATTTTCATTGAAATCAGGAGTGAAGATAAGTCGGGCAATTGAGACGAACTTTAAAATTGCCTATGAGATTGATGATTACATTGAAAATTTTGATGTCTATGATTCAAAGGCAATCCGCTTTGGACCGGATATTAAATTTTCCTTGTCACGGGCAATTGAGTTGGGAATTGATTATGAATTCAAATCGTCTAAGGCAAAAGGACCGACGCCTGATATTTCATATCTTCAGCACAAAATTGGAATAAATACTGGTCTTAAGACGGGCATCCCTGAATTCGCTGAACTTATCCTTGATTATCAAATGAAATACCGGATTTTTACAACCGAGGTCTCCCCTATTCTTGATACCCCGCACAGCGGCCGGGAGGATTTAACCCAGCAATTCAAATCTATCTATAAATTCCCAATCTTCACGAGTCTGTATCTCTCTCTTAATTATACATTAGAATTCCGCAATTCATCCTCGGAGGTCTATCCGAACATTGGTGATTATAAAAACTACAATAAATGGATGGTTGGCGTGGGACTTGAGTTTCAATATTAAGGAGAACCCATGAACAAAAAAATAATTTTCTTCGCTATCATTATAATTTCCTGCCACCGCCCTCAGATGGAAACCCATAACTATGTGATTATCGGTGAATGTAAACTCCCTGGATATGCAAAGGATATTGATATCAAGGGGAATTATGCCTATATCGCAAATGACCAGGGTGGTCTCCAGATTGTTGATATTTCAAATCCCGAATCTACCTTTATTACCGGCAGTTATATAAGTCAAAAGAATTATCAGGGGGTTGCGGTGCGAGACAGTTTTGCCTATGTTGCGGTTGCCGCATCAGATGGCGGGATTGCAGTATTTAATGTGAAAAATCCTGATTCAATAGTCCTCCTCGGTCAGGACCCATCTTTTTATGCCTACTGTATCGCCGCTCCCGAAAAGGATACCCAATTTATCTATGTTGCGGCCAGATACTGGTTCATTGTTGAGGATGTATCCTGGCCACAATATCCAAGTTTTATCCGCCGGTTTGCTACACCAGGCAATGTCCACAGTCTATTTGTAATTGATTCTTTAGTCTATCTCGCCTGTGAACAGATGGGCTTAATGATATACAATCTGAATAATCCGGATAGCACGGCAAAGATTGGTGAAATGGATACACCTTCAAATGCAAGGGATATATATGTCCTTGATAGATATGCATACATTGCGGATGGCTACGATGGACTCGTGATAATTGATGTAAAGAATCCCGAAGAACCATTTTTTATCTCATCCTATGATACACCCGGCTATGCCCAGGGTATATTTGTGGAAGATAATCTTGTCTATCTCGCGGATGGCGCAGGGGGATTAAAGGTCATTGAAGTCTCAAATCCTCAAAATCCACAACCTTATGGAGAATTGGAAACCCCCTATGCCTATAATCTCTTTGTCAAAAATGGCCTGATATACCTTGTTGACAGAGACCTGGGACTGGTTATAATTAGGGAGGAAAATAGATGATAGAATTATTCTGCCTTTATCTTATTTCTTCTTTAAATAACTTCAATCTTCAGATTTTAGAAAAGACCACCAATTCAATTACCCTCAATCTTTCCCTGACTAAAGAGTCAACCGAAAAATTCGGTATCGGCTTTATCATCTCACCAGAACCACCCCATTATCATTATCAATTAAAGATGTGTGATACCGTAGAAAAAGCCGAAGAAATATACTCTAATACACCAATAGAAGCAGGAGAACCAATCACCATAAAAAACTATAATCTCTATCCAATTTTCATTCATCCCCGTTTTGTTTATGGTAATAAAAAAATCAATATTCAAAATATGTCCTTGAAACTCACATTCACGCCCTATACAAATATTAACCTTCCCCAGAGTCTTGGTCAGGTATTTCAGAAGATAATCTTAAATTATGAATATAATCCAGAAACAAAACCCTTAGGTTTTCTGATTATCACCCCCAATTCTTTTTATGATGCGGTCCTTCCCCTTGCGGACTGGAAGGAAAAGAAAGGCTGGAAGGTGACGGTCTCACGGCTATCCGAAACTGGAAATACGGCACAGGCGATAAAAAACTACATTATCAATGCCTATAATACCTGGGATCCTCCCCCTGAATATGTCCTATTGATTGGTGATGAGGATTCTTTGCCTGCCTATTCATATACCGCACCGGTGAAAACAACCGATTATCCATATACCCTTATTGAGGGAAATGATTTTTTGTGTGAACTACTAATTGGCAGACTCTCGGTCGCAAATCTAAGCGATTTGAACAAGGTGGTGGCAAAGATTTTGGGATATGAGAAAAATCCATATCCAGATGATACACTCTGGTTCAAAAGGGGACTTATGGTCGGTGCGAATATGCCCACCAATATGACGACCCCAATTCCGACGAAGAGATGGGTGAGGGAAAAACTTATTGAATATGGCTTCAGCACAGTGGATACAGTATTCTATCCAATGGCTTCTTCAAATATCACCAGTGCAATAAATCAGGGTGTGTTATTTGTAAACTACCGCTCTGGAGAAGGAGACCCCAATGGCTGGCCATTTCCTGATTATAGAAACGACAGCCTCTACCATCTGAGCAATGGTTGGAAATTACCAATCATCACAAGTATTACCTGCTATACAGGAGAATTCAGTGCCGAACCCTGTTTTGGTGAAGCCTGGTTAAGGGCAGGAACAAATCCTTCAACACCCCGCGGGGCGGTGGGATTTATTGGTGCATCCGCTGCCTCAACAAGCAGTAGATGGAACAATTCTCTTGATTATGGAATCTACTGGGGAATTCTGAAAGAACATATTTACAATTTAGGACCGGCCCTTTATCGGGGCAAGATGGAGGTCTATTTAAATTTTCCTGATGATACAACCTGGAATAGTGGAAGTTCCTTTTACTTCCACACCTATAATCTCCTTGGTGACCCATCCCTTGATATCTGGACCGGTGTGCCAAAAAATTTTGTTGTCAATCACCAAACCTCTATTCCGGTCGGCACCAATTATTTTTCCGTTCAGGTGTTAAACTCTTCATCACAACCGGTGCAGGGGGCGATGGTAAGTCTTTATAAGAAGAATGATACAAAAGAGGTTGAATTTACGGACATAAATGGTTGGGCAAGTTTTCAGATTAGAACAAGCACCCCGGATACTCTATTTGTGACCGTGACGAAACATAACTTCAAGCCCTATTGTGGCTATGCAATGGTCAATAATTCAGCGGTCTATGTCGGATACCACAGTCATACAATTGCCGACCCGGGAGGCAATAACAATGGCGAGATAAATCCCGGGGAGATAATCCAGTTGACCATAACATTAAAGAACTATGGCAATTCAACAACTGCCACCAATGTTTCAGCAAAACTTACGACCCCTGACCCCTTGATTACCATCACTGATTCAATTAAGAATTATGGAAGCATTGCTCCGGGCGCAACTGCCAATGCTGGACCTTTTGTCTTTAATGTATCACAGAACATTAAGAATAATCACACAATAAAGCTCAATCTTGCCATTACCTCTTCACAGGGAAACTGGAATTCGGTTTTGTATCTTGTTGCCAAAGCCCCGGATTTTGAATTCCGTCGGAGTCAAATTCTTGATGGCAGCAATGGAATCCTTGAACCCGGTGAAACTTCGGATTTTACCATCACCATAAAAAATAATGGCGGGCTCATCGGGACAAACATTAGTGGCACCTTACGGTCAAAAAATCCTGGTGTTGTGGTGGTTGATTCAATCGGTTCCTTTGGCAGTATTGCGATCGGTGATTCCGCAACGAATTCCGGTAACCACTTCAGAATAACTGCCTCATCCCAACTCGCACCAGGACATAAAATTAAATTTATTACGATGCTTTTCGGAGACAACAATTTCAAAGACACGGTTGAATTTTCTATCACCATTGGGGTTGTAAATACGAATTCACCAACCGGTCCGGATGGTTATGGATATTATGCATACGACAATACAGACACAGGTTATCCTGAAGCACCCACCTATAACTGGATAGAAATTGACCCGGCACTCGGTGGTCCGGGGACGGTATTAAATCTCTTAAACGACGAGACAAAGAAGGTCAATCTGCCCTTCAATTTCAAGTATTACGGCATAAACTACAACAAAATTTCAATCTCTTCCAATGGCTATATCGCAATGGATTCAACCTGGATCGCAGATATGTATAACTGGCATATTCCTTCTGCAGGTGGTCCACCTCTCCTTATTGCCCCATTCTGGGATGATTTAGACCCGAATGCCACAGATTCAAGTGGTAATGTCTGTTATTATTATGACACAGGAAATCGCCGCTTCATCATTGAGTGGTCAAGGATTCAGCACATCCATAACCCAACAATCCCCACACCCGCCGAACTCCAGACATTTGAGATAATCTTGCTTGATCCTGCTCATTATCCGAGCCAGACCGGTGATGGTGAAATTATCTTCCAGTATAAAAAGATAACCAATGACGACTACTGGCATAACTATGCCACAGTAGGAATTGAAGATTATCACCACATAAATGGTCTTGAATATTCTTATGCTAATATCTATCCACCTTCAGCCGCACCTTTAGCCAACAACCGGGCAATAAAATTTACTACCGACCAGCCTGACCCGTTTCCGGGCATAAAAGAACTTAATGAGTGGGAAGCAGGAAGTGGGAAGTTAGAAGTATATCCGAATCCATTCAGGAATCACCTAAGTATTAAATTCCAAATCCCAAAACAAAAAGTAGTCAGTAGCCAGTATCCAGTAGCCAGTAAATATGGAGTAGCCAGTAGCCAGTATCCAGTAGCCAGTAAATATGGAGTAGCCAGTAGCCAGTATCCAGTAGCCAGTATAAAGATTTATGATATAAGTGGAAGAATGGTAAAATTCTTTTCCCTGACTACTGACTACTGCGTACTGGGTACTATTAGCTGGGACGGCGCCGACGATTCTGGTCGCAGACTTCCTTCCGGCATCTATTTCATTGAGTTAAAAGAAAAAGACTGTAGTGAAATTAAGAAGGCAATTCTATTAAGATGAAATTATCCTTTAGGTTCAACGCCCCATATTACCATTTGGTGCCTGCTATGCCCTTAACGCCTCCAATTGCCCTCAATTGCCCTCAATTGCCTTTTTTAATAATAAGGAGGATTATCTATGAAGATAAAATCTCTGTTATTTTTGTTTCTTATAACTAATGGGCTTTATGCCTATCAGAACTTCCACGGTTGCTGTCTGGCGACCGATAATCTAACCGGCTGGGTTGTATTACTGGACTCAATTATGGTCCTGAAGACAACCGATGGTGGTGCCCACTGGATTATTCAGTTCAATAATGCGGCAACCCGAATATTTTTTGATGTCACCTGCCGGGATAATCTTAAAGTTTGGACCTGTGGTTATGATGGTGAAATTACATACTCCAGCGATGGTGGTCAGACCTGGGTTTGCCAGGTGCAGGGAATGGGAAAGTATGCTACAAGAATAGAGTTCATAGATGATACGCTGGGCTGGGCAGTCTGTGGAGACGGACTTGTGGGAAGGACTACTGATGGTGGCACAAACTGGGAAGGTAACTTTACACCCTATGTTGCCGAGTTATATGGTGTCTCCTTTGCTGATGCATCTTATGGCTGGGCTGTGGCAGGCTGGCCCGATACAGTATGGGTTGGACACGGTTATGTTCTTCGTTCCACTGATGGTGGTATCCACTGGGAGGCAACGCTATTCCATTCGGGCTATGAGGACTATTTTGATGTCCATTTCTTCAATCGCAATGAAGGAATTGTTGTCGGTGGTGATGAATCAACGATGGAACCGATTATTTTAAAGACCACAAATGGTGGCACGACCTGGTTTCAGATTTTTATTGCCGATACAAGCGCCCGTTATTTAAGGGCCGTGGATTTTGTGGATAGTCTGGGCTGGGCGGTGGGAAGGTCAGGAACGATAATTCATACTACAAATCGGGGAATTGACTGGGCATTCCAGACAAATCCAGCAACGACGACATTATTTGATGTGGATTTTTCGGATTCCCTCCACGGCATTGCCTGTGGCTACGGCATAATTCTTTATACAACTGATGGTGGAAATACCTGGAACATCGGCGAGGTTCCCGGTATAAAAGAAGTAAGTAAGTGGGAAGTGAGAAATGGCAGGTTAATAATATATCCCAATCCATTCAGAAACAAATTGAATATCAGATATGAACTACCAGATACAAAATACGAAACAATGAAAGAACCTATATCTGACATCTCATCTCCCCGATCAGCCAGTTTAAAAATCTATGATGCAAGTGGCAGGCTGGTAAGACAATGGGACTATGAGACAATAAGACAATCAGACCAAATTCTCTGGGATGGAACCGACGACGCTGGTCGCAAAATTCCTCCAGGCATTTATTTTGTGCAACTTGAAGCAGATGAATTCAAGAAAACCGAAAAGGCAATTTTGTTGAGATGATGTAAGTTAACTGAGGAAGTGAGTATAAAAGGTTGAAGTGGGAATTGTGATACAGCCTCTAAACTATTATGAATTTTAAATTTCCGGCATTTTGCTTATGCCGGCCAGAAAATCACTGTTGACAAATCAAAAAATTTAAAGATAATTTAAGGTATGACGATTGAGGAATACTGGCAGGTAAGTGAAAAACCTTTTTTGAACACACCGGATACGAAATATCTCTTTGAGTCCGAAGACTTCACTGAAGCAATGGGAAGAATTCTTTACAATCTTGAAGAAATTAAAGGTGGCATTACAATGATTGTCGGTGAAATTGGCTGTGGAAAGACAATTTTAATCCATGCGGTGATGGAAAAATTACCAAAAGAAAGGTATTTAACCCTCAATCTCATCAATCCAAGACTATCCCCAAATCAACTTTTGACCACCATCGCCTCGGGCTTTGGAATTAATAATCCACCCCGTTACAGGAATAAAATTCTCATTGAACTCAATGATTTTCTTTTCGATAAAAATAATAAGGGAATCACGCCCGTCCTTTTGATTGACGAAGCCCAGACTCTCCCAACAAGGGTTCTGGAGGAAATCAGACTGCTTCTAAACTTTGAGGACCGAAGAAAGAAACTCATCCAGATTGTCCTTGTTGGACAGCCTGAGTTGAAAAGAAGGATTAAAGAAATTGAACAGTTAAACCAGAGGGTAAACATCCGTTATCACTTAAAGGGATTAAATTCCGAAGAGACTGCAGAATATATCAACCACAGACTCAGGGTTGCCCGTGCGAAAAGGGAGATTTTCCATACTGATGCACTACCCCTCATTCATAAGTATGCGCGCGGAATCCCCCGGCTTATAAACACAATTGCGACAAACTCAATGTATGCAGGTTTTCTATTAAAAAAGGAAATTATTGATGGAGAAATAATAGAAGAGGTTTATAAAGATATTACTGACTGATGGCTCTGAAATTCAGAAAATTCTATAAACCAGAGGAACCCCAGAAAGAAGAAGTCATTCAATCGGTTCCTATAAACCAGACAGCAACCACTGAGGAACTAAAAGAACCGGTGATATTAAAAAAAGAAGAGAGAACCTTCGCCATCTTTTCGGTTGGTTCAGAATGGTACGGGATTGACCTTGACTCAATTGTTGAGGTTTTACATAATTTTGAAATCGTCCCGGTTCCCCATCTACCACAGTCTTTTATGGGGGTCATAAACTTAAGGGGGGAATCGGTGCCGGTCGTCCTGATGTCCGAACTGCTCAAACAGAAGACCCGAATGGAAGGCACAAAGGTCTGTATAATTTCAATGGTGGGCAATAACAAAACCGGGTTGCTTGTTGATTCAGAAGTAGAAATTGTAAATTATGATAAAGGAAAACTCTATCCCCTGCCTGACTGTTTTTCAAAAGAAGAGGCAGAATTTTTGGAGGGAATTTTCTGGTATGATAATAGATTTATTGGAATCTTAAGAATTGAGAATGCCTTGAGTTTACTAATAAAATGGAGGCTTGAAGATGAATAAAAAATTGATTCACCTCTGGGGAATTGCTGGACAGTTTATTTTCTTTTTTATCATCACAAAAAGATTCGCCTTGCCTGACAATCTATACCTCTATTATACAATTCTCATCTTTCTTGTTTTCCTGTATAATATCTTTATCAGGCAAGAAACCTCTCGCGTTATTACATCGCTGGTCTATCTTATCTCTACCTTTGGCGCCGGTCTTATTGCTGGTTTCCTCACCGGGATTCCCCGGGAAAATTTTTTCCGCTTATTGCTTGACGGAATAATCAGTGGAGTAATGGCAATGATGACATTCTACTACGCAAAAAACTTTTTAAGTGCTGAAGAACAGATTGGGTTTGATAGTTCAGTTGAATTGGGAATCACAATATTTGGAACATCAACATACATTATCCTGACAATTTTACCCCTTACGATAATTGATGGACTAATTGTTGCCCTATTATTTTTGATTTCCTCATTTTTTGTGGGATTTGTAATTACTTCGGCACTCAAAAAATCCGCTCTGGGTTTAATTTCTGTGGTCAACGGTGATACATCAAGAAAACCCCTCTCTTATACTACAATTCTTCAGGAACTGTTCAAAACAATTAGCGAAAGAAACAGTCGGATAAACTCGTCAATAAATGATGTGAGTAATGTGAGCAAGGAAATAAGGACATCGGCCGAAGACCTTTCATCAGCATCGGAAGAGATGAATGCCTCACTGGAAGAGGTCTCTTCAACGGTCCAGCATATTGCCAAAGGAGCCCAGGAACAATCTGAGGCAATCACGGCAATCGCCAAGGCAATAGATGAATTGAACAATCTCACATCTTCAATTTCCTCCCAGGTTAAGATGGCAAATGTTTCATCAAGAAGGACAACCGATTCGGCGAAGAAGGGATTGGAACTATCCGCTCATCTGGCAAAAATCCTAAAGGAAATTTTTGAGCAGACCAAAATAATTGAAGACAAGATGGCTGTGCTCCGCGAACAGGCAACCGAAATTAAAAAGATCGTAGATATTATTCAGGGAATAACAGAGCAGACTGATTTACTGGCCTTAAATGCAGCAATTGAAGCCGCCCGGGTTGGTGAACAGGGAAGGGGCTTTGCGGTCGTTGCTGATGAAATCAGAAATCTGGCGAATGAAAGTCAACATTCCTCATCCACGGTTGAAGAACTCATTTCCCAGATTAATAAAACCACCCAGGAATTGAATAATCTATTAAACCTTGAAAGAGAAAAAATTGATGAGGCAAATCTCTCCGCCGGACAGAGTGAGGAAGAATTCACGGGCATTGTAAAGGCTGTTGATTTAGTCACCGATATGATTGGAAGAATCAATGAGGCCGCTGGTAATCAATTGCAGAATACTGCCGAACTGGTGAAAAAAGTGGAAGAGGTAGCACAGGTCGCAACTGATACTGCTGCTGCCACCCAGCAGGTCTCGGCGGCCGTGCAACAACAAACTGCATCTATGGAGGAATTTACATCAACCGCCCAGATGCTATCCCAGATTGTAAACCGATTGGAGGAAGCAATTCAGGCCTTAAAGAAATGACATACTTTCTTAAATTCACAATTGGTAAGATAAAATTTGCCACTTCTATTGAAGAAATAAAAGAGATAACGAGGCCGAAAGAAATATTACAAGCCAAAGACCTGCCCCCCAATTTTGCCGGTTTCTTTGAACTCCGCGGAGAAAAGATTGTCCTCTTTGACCTACCATCTTTTTTAGGAATAAACTCCGATGAGAGTTTTGAAGTAATCGTCAGTGAAATCCAAAAAAGACCGATTGGTTTTAAAGTCAATAAAGTGCTGGGAATTGTTGCCTGCAGTGAGATATTTCCTCTTCCTGAAATTGTCCGGGCAAAGGGGTATTTAAAAGGGATAATAAAGCAAAACAATGAACTTCTGCAGGTCATTTCCTTAAGCAAACTAATCTCAGGGAGCCGGTTAAATTCTTTAAAAAAGTTTATTAACCAAAGTTGAAGATCGGGTTTGTCCAGTTTAGTCCATTGTTTGGTCAAAAAGAAAAGAATTTTCAGAAGGTAAGTGATTTATTAAAAGATTTGACTGCCGATATAATCGTTCTTCCTGAACTGTTTAATACCGGTTATCTCTTCTTAAATAAAGAAGAACTGAAAATCCATTCTGAAGAGGCCAAAAGAGGCGAAACATACAATTTTGTCCATTCTCTATCAAAAGAAAAGAATTGTCTTATCGGTTATGGATTTGCCGAGAAGGAAAACGATAAATACTACAATTCAATGGCACTGGTCTCGCCCGAAGGAATGGTTGGTTTGTATCGTAAAACCCATCTCTTCTTTGAAGAATGGTTTATCTTCACACCGGGCAATCTGCCCTATGAAGTCTATGAATATCAGGGCGTAAAAATTGGAATGCTTATCTGTTTTGATTATATCTATCCTGAGGCAATGCGCACACTCGCCTTAAAAGGTGCCCAGATTGTCCTTTTGCCGGCAAATCTAATTTTGCATTTCTGCCCCGATGCAATGGTGACAAGGTCCGTGGAAAATCGCATCTTCACAGTCCTTGCCGATAGAGTGGGAAGGGAAGACCGCGGGGGGAAAAATCTAAAATTTATTGGCCGAAGCCAGATTGTGGCGCCGAATGGCGAGATTTTAATCAGAGTCGGCGACGAAGAGTGTGTAAAGGTTTTAGAGATAGACCCTAGAATTGCCCTTGATAAAAAGGTAACACCCCATAATGACATCTTTAAACAGCGCCGTGAAGACCTTTATTTTCGTTAGAAAAATTAGTCCAACTCCTTATATCCACCGCCGTAAATTGATACAACGGCACATTCCGCCGCCGCAAATCCCAAAAGTCCAAAATTCCTAAACTACCTAAATTTTAGGCATTTGGGTGTTTTGGCATTTAGGCATTTATTATATGGGGTTTTCAAGGGGTATCTCCCTGAATACAGCAGATAAAGAAAATTTCATTATAGAAAAGGACAAGATACATCAGGGACATTGGTAATGCCAAAGATAGTGCACAACCTATAGCAACCCTCACCTTTACCCTCTCCCTTTCCAAGGAAGAGGGTTAGGGTGAGGGATGGGGGTTTCAGGGGGCATCGCCCTGATGTATCTTGAGGTATAGGAATTTCAATAATTCCAATACTTTGGATTCAAACGGATAAAGGCAGATTAAAAACAGATAAAATTCCCCCTCACCCTGCCCTCTCCCCGCCAATCTTTGTGGCGGGGAGAGGATAAAGAAACCCCTACGGACAGGGGCAAGGTCTGTCCCTACAATTTGGATTGACCGCACTTGTGCGGTCATGACACCACAAGTGGTGTCATTTTAATGTTTTCGTAGGGA
>Ga0078972_1004417_pt1 | contig 38621 bp, 37 predicted proteins | sample YelNatPaOPGAMG01_FD_67568 | JGI IMG/M metagenome (GOLD analysis project Ga0078972, IMG submission 67568) | Hot spring thermophilic microbial communities from Obsidian Pool, Yellowstone National Park, USA - OP-RAMG-01 (SPADES assembly) (version 2) | ecosystem: Environmental > Aquatic > Thermal...
GTGCCCTTATTGTATTTAAAAAATAAACCGCAGAGATTCTGGGATTTACGGGTTTGAATTCACCATTCTCTATACCTTCTTTAATTATATCAGAGATTTCTGAAATAATTCTAAATATTATTGGAAATACCCTCTGTTTTATCCCTTTCATAAGTTTGAGCGCCTGATTGATATTCTCCATAGAGACCATCGGAAATAAACGTTGGAATTCAATTGAGCGCGTTAACCATTCATTCGCGATCGATTTCAGTTTCTCTGTGTTCGTCAGGTCTTTTGAATGCACCAACTTAAGGTCCTTAAGCGCAGAATTCAATTGATTTTCCAATATCGCAATATAGATATCCGATTTATCCTTAAAATATAGATAGACCGTGCCCTTTGCAATCTTTGCCGAACGGCAAATCTCATCTACCGTCGTCTCAAAAAACCCCTTTCTCGCAAAGAGCCTCATTGCCGTCGTTAAAATCCGTTCTTTTATGTCTTTCTTCATAACTATTTTAGACTCCTTTATTTTAAAAAAGGTTTATTCTGACTGACCAGTCAGTCATTATATATAAAAAGGGAAGGATGTCAAGGGGTAAGAAAGTCCAGTTGTAGGTCTTTCATTTCAGTGAAATTCTGAAACAGGTTCAAAGAAATAGTTCTTTATTTGTAGATTTTGAATTTATTAATTATTGACTTCATCATCTTTTGGTATATAATCATAATAAAGGAGTCTTTATGGCAACATATATCCTTGTTACAAAACTATCACCAGAATTAACCAGGGATGTTAGAAAAAGGGCAGAGATTGGCAGACAGTGGATGGAAAGGGTGAAGAAGGATTGCCCTGAGGTAAAGTTCCTTGCCCATTATGCACTTTTGGGACCCTATGACTTTCTTGATATCTATGAGGCACCCAATGAAGAGATTGCTGCAAAAGTATCAATGATAAGTTTATCAGGCGGCGCCATCTCCGCAGAATCCTGGACTGCAATCCCATACAAGAGATTCCTGGAATTGATAAAAGACCTGTAAGAAATGGAAGATTATATCTGCGTCCTGAGGTGCAAGGGTGGGACCAATGCTTCAGATCTTTTTATTTATAATGGACCAGAGGATTGCTGGCTGAATTATACACTCTTTCAAGGGAATAAAGCCTGCATCTACGGATGCCTTGGTGATGGCAATTGTGCGCGGGTTTGTCCAAAAAGGGCAATTCACATCAACAATGACCACCTGCCCGTCATAGACCCAAACCTCTGCGATGGCTGCGGAATATGTGTGAAAGAGTGCCCAAGGAATGTGCTGGAACTAATATCCCGCAGTCAGTTGGTATACCTTGCCTGCAAATCCCTTGATATTGAACAAGAGGTAAAGGGTTATTGCAGGTCCGGGTGCACGGGGTGTGGAATCTGTAGAGATGTATGCCCGTACGGTGCAATAAGAATTGAAAATAACCTTCCGATAATAGATTATAATAGGTGTAACTCCTGTGGAATATGTGTTAAAAAGTGCCCGAGAAACTGTTTTGTAGACCGTGCCCGGGCAAGACCTTATGGTATCATTTCTTTAAAATGTAATGGGTGTGGAGAGTGTGTAAAGGTCTGCCAGTTCAATGCAATAAGTGGGAAACCAAATCAAAGGCATATAATTGATAAAGAAGTGTGCATCGGTTGTGGCAGGTGTTTTGAGGTCTGTCCAATCAGGGCAATAACGATGGCCGGTGCCCTTGGTTATACAAAGGTGGCTTAAAATCAGGAAGGTCTATGATAATTGAATATGCAAATTCAAATTTAAAAGAGGCAGACATCGCAATAATCGGTCTACCCTATGACCGAACCTCCTCATTCATTCCCGGATCAAGACTGGGGCCGAGGTATATTAGAATATGCACAGAAAATATAGAATGGTTTTCACCATATCAGAATCGTTCATTAAGTACAATAAAGATTGCCGACCTCGGTGATTATGAATTCCATACAGAAGAGCAATTAAAGGAGATTGAAGAGAAAGTATCAGAGTTGTATAAAGAGAACAGAAAAACAATATTCCTTGGTGGTGAACACACAATAACTCCACCCATAATTAAGGGGATTAATAAGATAATCAAAAGATTTTCAGTTATCCACTTTGATGCCCATGCGGATTTAAGGAATGATTATCATGGTGAAAGATTTAGCCATGCCACCGCAATACGGCGGGTTGCTGATATAATTGGGCTCCAGAATATCTACCAGTTTGGAATCCGTTCTGGAACTGAAGAGGAATTTTCGCTCAATAAGAATCTATTCAAATTTTCCGCATTTGAACCATTAAGTGATACAATAAATAAGATTCCTGACCCAATCTATGTAACGATAGATGTTGATGTCGTTGACCCCTCACAAATCCCGGCAGTAGCAACACCTGAACCTAACGGGATAACTATTAAGGAGTTGATCAATTCCCTGCTCCTGCTAAAGGGTAGAAATATCATTGGTGCAGATATTGTTGAATACAATCCCCTTGCTACTTCCCCTTATTCCTCGGGTTCAGCAGTCGCAGTTATCCTAAGGGAGTTGATATTTGTGATGGTAAAATAAATATACTTAAAAATTGGAGGCTTATATGAATCTCATATTTTTAATGTTAATCACCCAGTGGGCTTTGAATGGAGAGAATAAACAGGTCATCTATCCAGAGACTGTGTGTGCAGAGTCCACCCATTCTTATGATGTCTTATATTATCTAATAAACCTGAACTTACCTATGAACTCCCGATACCTTTCAGGCGTAGTAAATATTTCAATGCGGAGTAATGAGAATAATCTCTCAAGGATTGACCTCTATCTACTCGGTTTGAATGTGGATTCAATAAAGGTTGACGGCATTAGTGCAACATATAACCATATCGCAGACACAATCTGGATAGATCTGCCCCATCCATATAATCAGGGTGATTTCTTCAGTGTGATGGTTGGTTATAGTGGGAATGCCTCGGGCAATATGGGTTATCTATTTTATCAGAGCCTCCATCCGATAGCCTATACCCTTGGATGCCCATTTGCAGAGAAGAGATGGTTTCCCTGTTATGACCGTCTGTGGGATAAGGCAGATTATGGTGTTGAGTTTTATATAACTGTGCCTGATTCTTTTACTGTCTGTGCAACGGGAAATTTCTTAGGTAAGACCGTTTCCCAGGGTTATGCAACCTATCACTGGAAACATAATTATCCGATTTCTCCCTACTTAATACATTTTGCCTCAAGTATTTTCACAACATATTCAGACTGGTATCACCCTGCACCAGGTGAAAGTATTGAGGTAAAATACTATTTCTGGCCTGATGATACGGTGTATGCACACACCGCATTTATGCTAACTACGGATATGCTCTATTTCTATGACTCTCTTTTTGGAGACTATCCTTTTGAAAGGTATGGTATGGATGTGGTAAGCCCATTTTATTATGGTGGTATGGAGCACCAGACGATGAGCACAATCCACCGACAATGGCTCATATCCAATGATTATTATGGGATGGCACATGAGATGTCCCATCAATGGTGGGGTGATATGATAACCTGCTTTGGATGGCAGAATGTCTGGCTCAATGAAGGTTTTGCAACTTACTGTGATGCATTATATCTTGAAAGGAGACAGGGTCATCAGGCATTTATAAATACAATGGTGGGCAGGTTGAATAACTACATCAGTGCTGAAAATGCTAATCCCCATTCAATGTATAATCCACCATCCAATCAGATCTTCTCCTGGAGTCATAGTTACTGCAAGGGTTCCTGGGTTTTGCATATGATCCGCTATCTTTGCGGTAGTGATAGCACCTGGCTTGAATTATTATCAACCTATCGCGATTCCTTTGCATACAAAAATGCATCAACTGATGATTTAAACAGGATAATGAACCAGGTTTTAAATGGTAACTATGACTGGTTCTTCCAGGAGTACGTCTATGATATGGGTTATCCATACTACAGTGTAGTCTGGAATAAATCATATGAAGCCCCAGTCTGGCGCCTGACTCTTGATATTACACAAATCCAGACGATTGGACCTTCGGTCTTCCATATCCCTTTACCAATTGGCATAACCTTCTCCAATGGTGATACAATAATCAAACTGCCCATAAACCAATCACCCCAGCATTTTGAATTCAATCTTTCCTCTGAGCCTTTAAGCGTCACAGTTGACCCGGAACATTGGATCATTCAGAAGAATATCGTCACTGGAATAGAAGAGAATAAGGGTTGTGCCTTTAAGAGGGCGAGCCTTCCAACGGTCTTGAGGAAGGTGGTTCTAAAATTTAAAAGACCAAGAAGAATAAAAATTTATGATATTACCGGAAGGTGTGTATCCAATAAGGAATGTTCAAGATTTGAATTTATCCCAGAAGCAAGCGGTATCTATTATTTAATGCTGGATGATAATTACCAGAAACTTGTCATAATCAAATAAAAAAGGGGAGCAGAGGCTCCCCTTTTTTATTATGCTGGTCTCTTTAGTTTAAAGTAGTGTTTTACCTTCCATCCCTCACTCAATAGGATATAGTATCCATCATAACCTTCTGGGTCAGGCTCGGCAAAGAATTCATAGCGGACAAAGATTGTTTGATCAAACTTTGCCCAGTTCTCCTCGGTCGTTCCTGAACCATCATCAGCAAATCGGAATTGCGCAGAGAGCCGAATATCCTGGGAAGTTGTTATATCAATTGAAGCCCGCTCAGTAATTGTGCTATTATCAAATGTATAACGATACCAGGTATTATTCCAGTTCCATTTAAGGTCTCCGGTGACATGGGTTGTATCAGGGATCCCAACAACTGCCCTGAACCAGATATTCCTATTATCAGCCAGGAGCCCAATATCCATCTGGGTAATTGTATCATTCTGGTGCGCAGAATCCCAGATATCAGGGGTAAACATAAGATAGAGATGGCCTGAATCAATGGTAACACCCTGACTATCAATCGGGATTTTCACTACCCACCGATAATAGAGGTCACCCCATTCCTCAGGAACCGGGAATGAATCAGGACCTTCCCATAATGGTGGTGCGCAGAGCTGGCTTGAACTGTATTTATCAACATCGGTCATCATCCCCAAAACTGCAAGGCCCTGGATAAGATTATTCGCCTGATAGAGTTCATCCTCATCAGCCTTCTTTCCGCATCCAGTAAAGAGAACCAGCAGCAAAACCAACCCTGCTATCACTGGTTTTGGCTTCATATTAACCCCCTTTCTATCCTTTTGCCCACAATAAATCCAATGTGCAAATTTTGTGCCAGGGTTTTTGCAAAAAAACCCGAAAAATCATTATTTTTTGAACAGTTCCAAGAAAAATATTGCACAAAATTATAATAATTGAACAAAAGTATAGCCTGCCTGCCAGACTTTTCAATGGCAGGCAGGCCTATTCCTACTTTAACAAGACAGCCTTCTTGGTGAGAGAACCAGATTCAGACTCAAGGGTTATGAAATAGACTCCATTAGGAACCCTTCTACCACTTCCATCCCTGCAATTCCAGTTTATCGTATATGCGCCAGATTGTCTATCCTCATCAACAAGGGTATTTATCAGTTTACCTGAGGGATCATAAACCTTTAACCTGACCCTTCCATCCTTTGGAACCTGATACCTGATGATAGCATTATCCCTTCCCAAAATGCTCGGCATCAATTCCAATTTTGAAACCCTTCCATTATCAGGTTTAGATTCAGCAATACCTACCTCAGGCAATGGGATGACCTTGAGCCTGATCATAAAATCACCACCACTCGTAGGATTTCCCCATTGACCGTTTATGTACATCCACATATTCTGCTGGTAATTCAATGCTGGATCCATCAGACAACTTACTGTATCATTACCAATCGGTTGCCCAATAGTAAAACCGACGATAGCCCCGTCTGTTCTACGGATATTCGCATTGTAAAGCTCTACAGTATACCAATCATATCCTGGAGATTGGAGATTGGGTAATGTGTATATTAATTGTCCTGGTGCTCCACCTGTGCCGATAGAATAAACCTTTAAATCAAAATTCCCTGCCCTGCTAAAGAAGAATTTGACCTTGTGGAGTCTCCCACTATCAATCCCAGCCGGGGCGAAATCAAACCGCACATACATACCATCACCGATATGCAACCCACCAGGGATCCAGTATGGCTGTCCATCGTCATAGTAAATCAATACTGCATTTGTAACTTCAAACTCATATGTCGCTGTATTTGCACCATTTCCTGCATTATCAACTGCCCTTATGTAATACCAGATATCAGTGTGATACCTTTGATGTGGAATTGTAGCCTCATAGATGTCAGTCCCAACCTCCTGCATCCTCACTTCGGTCCAATTACCACCTTCAATCTTATAGTGGAGGATAACTGAATCAGGATTTACCCCACTACCTGGGTCTGTAATCGTTGCGTTAACGATATAATCATTCAGGGTATCAGGGGTATCCTCAAGTGGGGTATGTTCAATCGTTGGTGGCTGGAGGTCCTGGGGTGGTGTATCCGCAATCCTGATATCATCTATAAAACAGCCCTGGCCACCATCAAGTGCATCATAGGCAAAGACAAAACGAATCTTCATCTGATTCCCAGGTGCGACATAACCGAGTGCCATGAGGTTCAGAGATGCAACATCAACCCAGTTTGGCCTTGTATCATAGCAGTAGGCCCAGGCAGTGCCTAAAAGACCGGTGTTGGCAAGGCGTGCATCATAACTCGGGACAAGGTGGCCCAGGTGCGATTCATCAACCTGTCTCCAGGTTGAACCATTATCCGAAGAGATCTGCAATATAAATCCATCAAAGTTTGTAGCATTTCCTTCAAAATCACCCCAATAGGAGAATGAAACAAAACAGGAATCCCAGCCTGTCAAGTCTATTGTTGGTGATTCAAGGCAGGTTGCATTTCCAGGATTCTGACCCGGTGATGGGTATAAAGGGACATCATTGTTTGGGTGACCTGGATACCGATAACCTGAATGGGCAGGTGCCTGTGGTCCATAGGTATTTGTTGTATCACGCATACCAAATGTCACCATGGCAACACTACCTGGATAGCCATAGGTTGTCCAGGGTGCCAGACTTGACCGTTCAAAACTATCCACAAATTCATGCCGATTTTTAATGATTATGGGCTCAACTGGTTCAGATAGTTTCTGAATCTGTTTTGGATAGACATTTAAATCACTTTGGGAACTGAGGGCATTCAATCCAAAGGGTAAGAGGATGATGCCGGTTATTATAAACCAGATTTTAAGATTCTTCATAAATCCTCCTTTTGTTTTATAAACTCCTCCCATCGGCCCTGGTAGCGAAATTCCATAGTTTAGATTATATTTATTAATCCCCTATTGTCAATAATTATTTTAATTGACCCCCTACCATTTTTTCCTGTGTGAATTAGCAAGCCAAACTCCAATATTGATTTTCTACAAATACCCCTTGAAAAGACTCTGGTGCCTTTTTCTGCCCTATTGCAAAAAGGCGATCTGGCTTATATGTTTGTATTTTTTGGCCATGGTTGAGGAGGATGATGTATAAAAGTGGAGTGTGGACAGTTATTTTAAAAAAATGGTAGTCCGGTCAAACTTGAAAATATTTCCTTTGTCTTTTCCCTTAATTTCTTCTGGGCATCATTGAATGCAGCAGCAATCAAATCCTGGAGCATATTAATATCCTTCTCTTCTATGACCTGTGGTTCAATCTTCACCGAGAGCACATTCTGCTCCCCATCCATTTCAATCTTCACCATCCCTCCACCAGAACTCCCTTCAACCCGAACCTTTTCCAGTTCCTCCTTTAATCGGCCCTCAAATTTTAATATCTCTCCAAATATATCCTTCTCTTTACCCCTATTCTTCATCATTCTACCTCTTCTCCATCAAACATCTTGATTATTGTATCAGCAATTGATGAAGGTTTTTTCTTTGGTTCAACTAAGCGGAATTGGAGGTTTACATCTTGACCGGTGATCTTATTCAGTAGTTCAAGCAATAAATTTTTGTTATTAGTCAACTCTTTATTCTGGAAATCATTATTCACTATGATCTCAATCTCATTGCCATTTACATTCACTTCGGTCTGACGGAGGATTGCAGAAAGTTTCGGACTTCTCTTATTTAAATCCATACATAATTGTTCTTTTAGTGTCAAAACTTTCTGGGATTCAAAGATATCCTGATTTTCATTGGTTACCTTATGCTTACTGATCCCGGCTTGATTTATCACCATCTGGGCAAATAATAGTTCAAGGGCAATACGGGCATTGATAGACCTCTTTATCACATCCTCATATCTCAAACATATCTCTATGAGATTTACTAACCGCGCCTCTTCCAAGTTTATGCTTTTTAAAAGATTAACTTCTTCGGGTGTTACTTCAATGAGTTCAGAATCAATACCTATGCGCGCAAGGAGCATCTTTCTTAAATAACCCACGAGCCCTTTATAAATCTCAATCACATCCACACCCTCTTCAATCCCTTTATTTAATAGGATTATCATTCCGGCAAGGTCATTCTTGATGATTTTATTGATCAAATCAAGATAGAAATCAATCCCTAAGAACCCGATGAGTTTGAATACATGCTCCTCGGTTATCCTACCTTCAACAAAAGAGGATAATTGCTCCAGGATACTTTCACCATCCCTGATGCTCCCATCTGCACGCAGGGCAAGATAATAAAGGGCACGGTCTGTGATTTCAATACCCTCCTTCTGGGCAATTTCTTTCAGGCGTCTTGAGATTTCGTTTATTGAAAGCCTTTTAAAGATGAACCTCTGGCATCTTGAGAGAATTGTTGCAGGAACCTTTGATGGATTGGTTGTAGCAAGGATAAAGATTACTCGGGGTGGCGGCTCCTCAAGGGTTTTGAGTAAGGCATTGAATGCCTCATTTGTGAGCATATGGACTTCATCAATTATATAAATCTTATACCGACCATGGAGTGGCGCATATTTTATGCTTTCCCTGAGTTCCCTTATTTCATCAATACCCCGGTTTGACGCACCATCAATCTCAACAACATCAATGCTCCTGCTTCCGGTGATCTCCTTACACGATGGGCATTCCTGGCAGGGATTAACTGTGGGACCATTTATACAATTGAGACTTTTGGCAAATATCCTGGCAGTGGTCGTCTTCCCTACTCCCTTTGGCCCAGCAAATAAATAGGCATGGCCAATTGACCCACTATTTATAGCACCCATCAATGAACGCACGATGTGTTCCTGACCTGTTAACTCATTAAAACTCTGGGGACGGTATTTAAGGGAAATAACCCGGTGCACCATAGTTTATTGTTTAAGTCTCAACTCCTATCCTTATCAATATCCGGTCGTGCAACCCCAATTCGCCAGCCACTCCAGGAACAGCAAAGTAAAGGACTCAGTCCAGGCACCCTTATGACCAGCCCATTTCTACTTACCGTTGCTTCCTTCCGGACCTGGCGGGGTTCGTAGACGGTGCCTTCATAAGACCCGGACCTCATCGCCCTTTTAGCCTTGCTGTTGCCCCTGAACTGACTGACTCAGAGGGGTATTCAACCCCGCATAAGCGGATTTCGGGTCACCCCTGCCTTATTCAGACAGGATTCAGGGCACCGCTAGCTCCCCGTTTAGCACGACCGGAATTATCTCTTAAAATCGGTCTTTTCAAAGAGAAACTCCTGCGGTTTTATACCACAGGTTCCGATTCCATTCCTTACAAGATAGGTCTGGAATCCTTCGATCGCTTTTATATCAATCTCAGTGAGGCGTTGATAATCCGGCATCCTCAAGTTGGACATTAAATTCTGGTCCTCAGGCCATTCATTATTTCTAACCAATACTTGTTTTCCAACCTCTGGATGGACCCGAAGATAACCCAATACTCCATCAATGACATTTTTAATCCTGAAAGAGGCAAGTCGGTTATTATTAACAAAACTCTTGCGCATCACTATCGCGAAATAGGGCATTGAAGGCATTATATAACGATTGAGGAGCCCTTCATCAAGGAGTGTATCACCTGAAAACAGTAAATAACTACGGTATGGCTCAAGCACGAATAATGCATCCACCGTTTTACTTGACAAAGCGGTCATCAATTCCCCGGCACTCAGTGGAACTTTTGTATACTTGGTCAATTTTTCTAATGCGAAGTTAGGTGCCAGAAGTTCAAAAAGGTATGACTCATCCGCAAGATAACCTATCCTCTTTCCATTCAGGTCCTTTAGAAACTTTATCTTTGTCCCTTTGGGGATGATGATTGCATCAGCAATACCTTTAAATGCAATTGAACCGACTGCCTTGACAGTATCACCATTTAGACTTGGTGAAATCAATAACTTATACCAAGGGACAATACCGACATCATAATCTCCCCTTTTCAAACCTTCCAGTGGGTCATCCTTAATATTTACAAATTCAGGTGTAACCTTTTCAAGTTTGAAATACCTCCTTGTAGTATCAACCTCAGCCACATAAAAAGGAAGACCCCCAAAAGATTTATCCACACCAATTTTTATCTTTACAGGTTGTGCCTCTTTATACTGTGGATATCCAACCACAAATAGAAGGATTACCAGCCCAATAAAGATTAAGACATTGAGGATGGATTCTGTTGCCCTGATATTCATTTTTTCTCCTTTGATATCTTGTCAGCCTTCTGAAGGTATTCCCAGGCTTTCTTGGTATTGCCAATTTCACGGTAGGCAACCGCGAGATTCGTCAACACATCCAAATTTTCGGGCTCTAATGGTAATGCCTTCTCTTCGAATATTTCAATTGCCTTTTTATAATTCTTTTCCTGTAAATAACTCACACCGATATAGAACCAGCCCGGGAAGTCATCAGGCTTTATCCTCACAAGTTCTTCAAAATAATTCCTTGCCTCAGCCCATTTACTCAATCTTATTAGAGTTTCGCCAAGGAAGAAGAGGGCGTCTATATCTTCACTTATAAACTCTACAGACCTTCTGAGGTTTTTCAATGCAAGTGTGTCATTTTTCAAATTGATGTAGGTTATACCTGCAAGATAATAACCCCTGCCCAATCCTTCATTTTCTTTAACGAACTTCTCCACATTCTTTTCATGACCTTGTAGACCTTCGTCAAATCCCAATTTTACCTTTATAAACTGGTCCAGCGCATCTTTCTTATTACCTTTCCACAGATTCACGAGTTCTTTCGCAAGGGACGAATTAAATTCTACATTTTTGAAGAGAACATTTTTAAATTTTGTATATTCCTTTTCAAACGATTTAATAGAAATGTCTACATAGTAAAGGCAGGAATCATAGGCTTGTTTATCAAAAAAGCCCTTGGCAATGAAATAACAGGCTTCAGGATTCTCTTTGTCAAACTCAAGAATCTTCCGAAAGACACTGAGTGCCTTTTCACGCTCTCCCATCTCTGTATATATGTTCCCTTCAAGGATGTACTGGCTGGGATTTTCAGGGTCAAGGAGCTTGGCAAAGTTTATATTTTGAAGTGCCTCCTCATATTTCTTATCCTGGTATGCCCGATAACCTGCAGAATAGAATGCCTGCCAGTATACTGTAACATTCTTACCATTTTCATCAGTCTTTAGCCAGGTCAAGGTCTTAAGAGAATCCTTTTTAAACCCATTCTGGAATGCCTTGCTGGCTTCAGCATAATTTCCAAGCCCGCACTCTGCCTTACCCAAGAGGCAATAGGCTTCAAAATCGTCAGGCGAAGTGCTAATACCTATCAAAGCCTGCTCCTTTGCCCGTGCATACTCACCTTGCTGGATGTATATCTTACATCCATTCTTCCAGGTTGGTGGACATCCTGTAAAAAATAAAACGACAATAACTAAAAATAGTATGGTATGAGCCTTTTTCATTTATGCCTCCTTTGACCCAATTCTATATAAAAAAGAGATAAAGTCAATAGTCCGATTTAAATAAAGGGTTATTAAACAAAACCGTATAAACGAGCAATGCCCCTTTTGTAGGACATTTGCCTCTTGATTTTTCAAAATTTATGTATATATTTATTTTAATGAATACATCAATAGGCAGAGCCTGGGCTGAGATTTACCTTGACCGATTGATTAACAATTACAAAATTATAAAGGAAGAGGTCGGTGATAAAAAGATAATGGCAGCAATAAAGGCAGATGCCTATGGGCATGGCGCATTGGAGGTAGCAAAAGCCCTCCAGAAACATGGTGTAGATATGTTCGGTGTTGCAAGTGTAGAGGAAGGGATTGAATTGAGAAAAGGAGGAATTAAAAAAAAGATTATAATTCTCAGCCCAATCCTTAATGACCAGATTGACGCCTGCATAGAATTTGACCTCATACCTACAATTTCAGAACTTTCTTTTTTTGAAAAGTTGAATGAGCGATTGATTAAGTACAAAAAGGGCATTTCTGTTCACATTGAGGTTGATACTGGAATGACCAGAACCGGTTTTCCTTATGATGAATCAATCAGTGCCATAAAGAAAATCCAATCCTCACCCTTCATAAAGATCGAAGGAATTTTTTCCCATTTTCCCCTTGCTGATACTGATGGGGCATTCTCAAAGGAGCAGATAGAGAGATTTAAAAGATTAATCTCTAACCTGAATAATGCCAAGGTAAAACCCAAGTTTGTCCATATGGCAAACTCCTCTGGTATCTTCCGTTATCCAGATTCCCATTTTAACCTTGTCCGGCCAGGGATCTCCCTTTATGGATTGAGCGCATCACCAGGATTAAGATATCATCCAGGATTTAAACCGGTTATGACTTTAAAATCAAGGATTGTTAATCTCCGTGAAGTTCCTCCAGGGACACCAATAAGTTATGGCCATACATACAGGACAAGGCGAAGGAGCAGGATTGCTACAGTAAGTGTGGGATATGGAGATGGATATCCACGTATCCTCTCCAACAATGCGGATGTTCTCTGCCATGGGAAGAGGGCAAGGATTGTGGGCACGATATGTATGGATTTAATGATGATTGATGTGACCCATATACCTGAGGCAAGATCCGGGGATGTAGTCACCCTTATCGGTGAAGACAGGACTGAGGAGATAAGGGTTGAGGAACTTGCCGAGAAGTCAAACACGATAGTCTATGAAATCACATCCGGGATTGGACCAAGGGTCACCAGGGTCTTTAAAGACCATAACAAAATTGTAGGGATGAGGAGTTTGTTAGAAAGATGGAATAAAATAAAAGGAGGTTAAAATGAAACGATTTGCTCTGCTTCTGATCTTTGTCTCCATTTTTGCACAGGAGACGACCCATACTGTAAAACCCGGTGATACGCTCTGGGACATCGCTGGATTTTATTACCAGAATCCATTTTTATGGCCCTATATATGGCGTGCAAACCTCACCAAGATTGAAGACCCGCACTGGATCTATCCTAACCAAGTGTTTGTCATCCCGCCCAATCCAGAGGAATCACTGGGAATGGTTCCTCCTGCGCCAACTGAAGTCCCTCCTGCGGTCACTCCTGAAACAGTTCCCGAGATATATACCTATGCACCAACACCCAAGAAGACCGCTGAGGTCATATCAATGGTAAAGCCTGAAGAACATATCTTTAGCGAGGATATTATCCATCGCGCTGGTTTTATACTAACCGAAGACCTTCCCTACTGGGGTAAGATCATAGGAACCGAACCGCGCGGTGAGAAACAGATTACTGCATATAAGACGATTTATATTGATCGTGCAAATGATGTGAAACCCGGTGACATACTCACGATCTATCGTCCGGGTAAGAATATAAGCCATCCCAAAACCGGTGCATTCCTTGGCAAGGAGATAATCGTGCTTGGTCGTGCTGAGGTTGAAGAGGTCGGACCGCAAGGTTCAAGGTGTAAGGTCATTGATTCTTATGATATTATAAAGAAAGGTGATCTCGTTACACCATACCAGCGCCAGCTCGCACCAGAAAATATAACCCTTGTGCCTGCAACGAAGAGTATAGAGGGGTATGTTGTTGAAGTAAAATCAACAGGGACCCAGATCACTCCACCCCATATCTTTGCCTACCTTGACCAGGGAGAGGGTTCAGGTATCGCCGTTGGTGACATATTTGATGTATACCAGGAAATGGTAGTTGATGGGAAGAAGATGCCCGATTATGTAGTAGCAAAAGTCCAGGTGGTGAGTATATTTGAGCGGGCATCCATTGGAATTCTGAGGTGGGAAGAGAAGATACCGGTTATAAAAAGGGGTGATCGCTGCCGTCTGGCAATGGAGGCAAGATGAAAGAGAAGGAGGTATTAAGCCAAGTATACCTATTCAGGGAATTGACTCCGAGCGAGATGGATATCCTCATCTCCATCTCAAAGGAGAAACGGGTTAAGAAGAATGAGGTGATTTTTAAAGAAGGTGATATTGGCGATGCATTTTATATGATTGTCTCTGGCAGCGTGAGGATATCCACTATCGTGCCCGGAGTTGGTGAGGAGGCTTTAACGATTTTGCGTGAAGGCGAATATTTTGGAGAGATGGCGCTCATTGATGATGCCCCGCGCTCAGCATCAGCAATTGCCAATGATGATACAATACTACTGGTGATTGATAAGGAGGATTTCCGAAGGCTCCTTGCCCAGGATACAGGAATTGCCTATAAATTACTCTGGGTATTTACAAAGACACTCTCCGCACGCCTGCGCAAGACTGATGAACAGTTAAAGAGCATCTTCTCCATTGCCAAGACTTTTTAAAAGAGGGGTGAAGCAGGTTTAATAATTAAAAGGATTTGAAGAATGTTTGAAATCTTTGCTGGTAAGGATCCCCAAAAGGCTTATCAGCGTGCCCAGGAGTATATCAAAGAAGGTAAGATCCAATCTGCAATAAAGGTTCTTGAGGATAATCTAACTGAAACTGAAGAGGCATTCCCTTTATACATTGAACTTGCCCGATTATACTTTGAAAACCAGCAGAGGGCAGAGGGAGTAGAGACATTGAGGACTGCCCAGGTCATTGCACCTACTCGGGTTGATGAAATCATTGGGCTTTTATCTGATTATTTCTTTCGTTATACATCAATTGATGCAGGTGATTATCTACTCCAACTTTATGCAAGCCGGGAAGAGTATGATGAATTATTCAAGGTTTTAAGGGCGTTCAATGAACGGGAGATAAAATTACTCATCAATCGTTATGAAAAATTAAAGCAGGGGGCGATATCCAAAAAGGTCCTGTCAAAGCGGGATTTTGAAAATTGTATAATCTATGGCACAATAATCTTTTCCTTCCAGGACCCAAAATCCGCACTTGAGAATATTGAATTTATCCTGAATATAGAAGGCTTTCAGAGACAGATTCTCGGCTGGGCAAGGGCAATGGCACGGGAGAGATTTAATGATCCATATACTGCACTATTGTTGTTAAAGGCTGAGGCAGGTGTTGGGAATATTCCTGAGGCGCTAAATCAGGCACAGAGGATTTATGAGAAATTTCCAGACTTTATTGACCCGCTCATTGATGTGCTTGTAGGTATCCATCCCTCAAAGGAACTTGAATCCTCATTCAATCAATTCATCACTGAACTGTATGTAAAGAAAGGCGATCTTGATGCATCTTTGTTACGTCTTGAAGAGTTATTAAAAAAAGACCCAGCAAAGATAGATGATGTAATAAAGACCCTGAGGGAACTCCAGCGATTAAATCCCAAGAATTTAAAGGTCTTATTTGCCCTTGCTGATAATCTGCTCAATTCAGGGAGAATTTCACTGGCAGTAAGTGAGTTTGATAAGATTCTGGAGATTGACCCTGAGCAGTATCCTGCGGTGATGGAACGTTATGAAAGGGCATTTGAGAAAGAACCGAATAATCCCCTTGTAATACAGGGCCTGGTGAATTTTTATCTAAAACAGAAAAAGATTGCAGAAGCAATTCAGGTGGTTGATCGGGCATATAAAATTGATCGTGGTTTGATCGATGAATACATTATAAATCTCAACGCAATCCTTGAGCAGGCACCGGATAACTATGGATTATACCTGCTTGGATTGTGCTACAGTCATAAAGGAGAAGATGATAATGCCAGTATTATATTTGAGAGCCTCATTGAAAACAAGGAATATAACCTTGTTAATCAGGCACTTAATGAAATTTTAAAGACAAAACCCGATAATCCAACCTATCTGAATCTTCACGCCCGAACCCTTATCAATTTGAATAGGGCTGGTGAGGCTTTCAGTTTGTTGAAACCACACATTCAGGAAGAGAATATATTGAATTTTGTTCCAGCACTTGACGGTATTGTAAACAGGGCTCCAGAACTTTACGGTGAAATAATCAAGATATATCAAGAATACTACAAAAAGGACCCGATGGTATTTGATATTGCAATTGCGCGTGCTTATGCCTATGGAGGTGAGTATGAGCAGGCAATAAAGAAGTTTGATCCAATTCTGTCTTCTTCAGAGACAAAGGAAACAGCAAAGAGGGCATTGCTTGAGGTGATAAAGGAGAGGCCTAAGGCAGTTCCTTTGCTCCTAACTGCGGCTCGGACATTTTTAAAGGATGGCGAGATAGAAATTGCCACCCAGTTCTTTAAAACTGCCCAGATGGTTGACCCCAAGGCGTTCTTTGAAATCATTGATGAGTTCTATGATACACTGAAGGCATTCCCTAAGGATCGTGAAGTCTGGGTTCTGTTGATTGATACATTCTTTAATCGCAAATTATATGACCGTGTCATTGAGGAGGCAAAGAAAGGAATAGAGGTCTTTGGCACTCAGGCACAATATTTTAACTTAAGATTGGGTCAGGCATATGTGGAAAGTGGGAACCTCAGTGATGGAATAAGACCATTGATGCTCGCCCTTGATGGAGAGAAGGATTATTCACAAGAGGTCATCAATTACCTTGATAAGATCCTCGCAGTAGATAAGAGCAATGTGCCTGCACACTTTGCCCGGGGTCGTGCCCTTGCCCGTGCAAAGAGAATAGATGAAGCAGTGGAGGAATATCTCCTTACTGCCCGTATCGTTCCAGCAAGGGCAGAGTATGTGCTTGAAGAATTAAAGGGGCTTGCAGGTAAGTCCATTGCCAACCCCAAGGTAATTTTTGCAATGGGTGCGATCGAAATAAATTTAAAGAAATATTCTGATGGGATAAAACATCTTGTTCAGTCCTGTGAACTGGATAATAATCTTGTACCGAGGGTGTTACCTCTTTTGGAAAAATTATACACACAGAATCCATCCCCGATGTTAGCGTTTAATTTAGCAAGGATATATTATCTTGCAAATTTAAAATCCTCAGCAACAAGATTCTTCATTGAAGCCCAGGCTCAGGAGCCAACTTTACGTGAGCCTGCAATAAGTGAGGTGAAGAAGATCTGTGCGGATGAACCCCAGAATGTTGAGGCACGAAAGGGGCTGGCACAGATTTATTTCAATTATAATAACCTTGAGGATGCCCTTTATACAACCGAGGAGATTTATCAGATTGATAAGAATGAAATTCCCTGGATAAAACAATTTATAATGCAAATACTCTCTAAGAATCCAAATCACATATCTTCATATAATTTCCTGGGTAGATTATTCATCCATGAAGAAAATTATAACAATGCAATAGAGGTCTTTAAGAAACTTGTGGATATTGCACCACAGGAGATCCCCGGTATTATAGAATTCCTCAAGAATGAATGTGAAAAATCTCCGGAATTAATGTATTATACAGGGATATTGTATAAAGAAATTGGTGATCTCAATCGTGCCGTGATGCTCTTCAAAAAACTATTTGATAAAAAACCTGAATATTCTGATGTCATCATCAATCAGTTAAGAGAGATCACCATTAAGGATGAAAGGCTCCATCTTACATATATGCTCTTATATGAAATTTATCTTTATAAAAAAGATTATGACCATGCGCTCGAAGCCCTGAAGAAACTGGAAAATATCGTTCCTGAGAAGAGAGAGGAATTTCTATTAAAACAAGGGCATGTCTATTTTGAAAAGGGTGATATCAATCGTGCGCTTGATGTATACACAAAACTTCTCCAGGAGACGAAAGACCGTAGTTCTGTTTACAGGAATATAAAGAAGATAAGAAATGAGTATTATAGTATTAAGTTGAAAGAAATTACTGGTGAGACAGATGAAAACCGATTATTAAGGGCAAATATCTATCTCCTTATGGATAGAATATATGACGCAGAAAAAGAAATAAGTTCAATAGGTCCTGAAGGGATGCATAATCGCAACTACATAATTTTAAAATCAAGGATTTTATTAAAGAAGAATAGACCGATTGATGCCCTTGAAAATCTGAGAAGGCTGCCGGTGGATTCTGATACTGGACTGCTTTATGCGGATATATATGAGGCGCTGGGCTCTTATCTGGCAGCTGCAAATGTGCTAAGGTTACTGGGTGATGAAAGTTTGTATCCAAGGATTTTAAGATATGAAAAAATGGCTCAGGAAAGGCGTCTGGGCAGAAGCAGATATTTTATTGAAGGGAGGATTTGATGAAGTGTCCATTTCTTGTTAAGCGCAGGGAGATCTTTGATAGAGAGGGGAAGAAGATTGGTGAGGAGATTGAGATCAAAGATTGTATAAAGAATGAATGCATGGTCTATGATGGTGCGGCAAAATTGTGTTCTTTGCTCTCTTCCAATATCAAGAGCGGAATAATAATTGAGGATTTCAAGAACGGTGTTAAGGAAATAAAGGAAGAAATGTTCCAGCGGAATGAGGCGATTGGGGTTCTTATCTCTACTACAATCCAGACCCTCCAGGATGCTCTGCTCAATCGTTTTGATATAATGAAGAAACAGAATGAGGTAATTGCCCTGGGTTTTGATCGCCTTGCTGAGTTACAGAATTCACTCATTGAAACGTTAAAAACAATTTCCGAAAAGAATATTACCCAAATTGAAAATTTGAATAATACAAATCGTGAACAGATTGAGAATTTAAAATCCCTCCAGGAGATAAACAAAAGTATTGTAGAGGCGCAGGGTAAATTGAATGAGGGATTAAAAAATTATCAGAATGAAATAAAAAATAATCTTAATGGATTGAATGAAGCCATAGGCCAGAAAACAGAGGTGTTAAAAAATTCTATTGAAAGGGTTAATTCAACTTACCAGGCAGGAGCTGAGGCGATCAACAATGGTCTGGAAAAGAATAACAACCTCCTCCAGGAGTTATTGAAAAAATTTGAGGTTACAGAAAATATTGTGAATGGAGTTAATAATATTGCCGACCTCATCAAGAATGAAGTTGCGGGAATAAAATCTGAATCTCTAAAGGGAATGGATAACCTTGGTGGAAAGTTTGATGAACTTAAATCAACCTTGATTGATCTTACCAAAAGCCAGCAGGATAATACAGAAAGGGCAATCAATGAGATCAAAGGGGCAATTGTAGCAAGAATGGATGAACTTAAATCTACCCTTACAACCTTCCTCCAGAATCAGAATGAAAATCAATTAGCCATTATGAAAGAAATTCAGGTGTCTATCACCAATGGGCTTAATGAACTTTCAGGCTCACTTGGAAATCTATTAAGGACCCAGAGTGAAAACGAGCAAAATATTTTAAAGGATCTTGAAGGGACAATTGGATTCAAACTTGATGAACTGAAGGTTCTCTTTAATGAATTCTCAAAACTTGAGAAGGGTAGTGCGGAGGCGATTGGTGAGCAATTCAGCAAGATTTCCTCAGGTATAATCCAGAAGATTGATGAGATTATCAATAGTATCAGGTCTGAACTCGTTAATATAAAGAATGAATTTGTCAGCAATCTTTTAAATATCCAGAATAACCTCGTTTCATTTACCGGACCAATGAATGAGATAAAGGATTCTCTGAGCAACCAACTCGTCAATATCCAGAATAACATTAAGAACCTTGAAACTCCAATAAGTGATTTGAAAAATTCCATTGAGAACCAGTTTACAAAATTCCAGGAGGTTGTAAAAGGTTATGAATTACCCCTGAACTCTTTCAAAGATTCCCTCAATAGTCAATTGAACGCAATCCAGGAAGGATTGAAGAAATACGATGATTTAAATAATCTCATCAAAACCGGAATTTACAACATCGGAGAATTTCTCAATAATACAAATAAGCATTATCTTAACTACCTGAATAACATCCAGGGAATGATTGGCAATTTTGAGGGACTCTTTGAAAAGATCCAGACGAATATCGCAAATATGAGCGAGATGATGAATAATCTCAATCGGAATTATCTTGAATCCCTGGGTAAGATTGCCGGGCTTGCTGAAGGAATGCGTAAAGGAGTGGAGAATGTTGGAATGGGTATGCAGGAATCGGTTAAAGAACTGATTGCGGAGATGAAAAAGGAGATCGGTGACCTTGAAAAACAATACGAGAAGACATTTGGTGATATCGCTCAACTTTCTGAAAGATTCGCTGAATTAAACAACCAGATAAACCGGATGACAAATGAGATACAGAGACAGTTTAAAGAATCACTTGAGCAACAGTTGGAGGTCTCAAAATTTAGTAATGAGGTTTTGAAGAATCTGAAAGAGTATTTTGCAAAACAGGAAGAACAATATAGACAAGAGCAGATTGCAAAGAGAAAGAAGGATGCCCTTGACCACTTTGATCGTGCAACGCTCTATTATTATCGCGGCAATTATGAACTTGCCCTGAACGAAATTGAACGGGCACTGGAACTTGACAGAATGGCTGAATACTACAATTTAAAAGGTCTTGTCCTTACAGAACTGGGCAGGGCAGATGAGGCAAAGGCATCATTTGAGGAGGCATTAAAATTAGAACCCAACCTCGCTGAGATTTATAATAATCTTGGCCTGCTCTATGTGAAGACTAAGAAATTAAATGAGGCAGTAGGAATGTTCCAGGAGGCGGTGAAGCGGAACGTAAATTATAGCCTTGCCTATGTCCATATGGGAAAGGCCCTCCTGGAGATGGAAAAGTATGATGAGGCGATCACTGCATTCCAGCGCGCCTTAGAGGTAGATCCAGCAAATCAGGAGGCAAAAGAGGCGATAGAATTATACCAGCAGGGAAAGATAAAATAGGAGGCCCAGTATGAAGAAATTCTTTTTATTGGGGCTCCTCTCCTTTTTTATTTATGCGGATGTGATGTATGAAATGGAGACCACAACCAAGGGAATGGCGGGGATGGCTGACGGCATAACAATTACCAGGAATTTTATAAAGGGTGAGTGGATGCGGACTGAGATAAGGAGCGAAAATAATTTACTCGGAAGTATTGAGAAGATAATCATCACCCGCCTAGATAAGGGGGTTATATGGCTCCTTGATAAAGAGAAGAAGGAATACATTGAAATGCCGATCAATCTTGATGCAATAAGGACCTTTTCTGATAGTTTTAAAACCCTGCCCGAAATAAAGATTGAGAAGATGGATGAGACAAAGACAATCCTTAAAATAGAGTGTAAAAAGTACCAAATATCCGCAGAGATTAATTCACCAGAGGGAAGTTTCAATCTCAGACATACCCTCTGGGTAGGTAAAAACTTCCCTGGTTATAATGATATTATGGCATTCAATAATAAGATGCAGGGGAGCATCGGTGATATTGATATTCCAGGGATAGATAATAAGGTATTAAAGGAGGTTAAGAAGAAGGTTTCTGAGATAGATGGTTTTCCAATGGAGATGGAGTTAATTATAAACATGGGAGAAGAAGGGATGGAGATAAGGAGCACAAGCACCATCACAAAGATTTCTACTGTGCCAATAAGTGACCGGGTTTTTGATATCCCTGAGGGGTATAATTTAGTTTCAACCCAGACGAACGATTGATTTAGGGAATAAAATCAAGGCTTTTCATGTATAATTATAATAGTGAGAGCGATGAGGCAATAATCAAGGCGGTCAAGGATGGTGATATTGAAAGTTTTGGCATCCTCATTGAGCGTTACAAATTACATGTCTATCGCCTCGTCTACAGGATGGTCCACAATCGGGATAATGCTGAAGACCTTGTTCAGGAGGTATTTATTAAGGCATATATTGGGCTAAAGGGCTTCAAATCCGGGCATAAATTCACCTCCTGGCTCTATCGGATTGCGATGAATCATACGCTCAATTTTATAAAAAATGAGAAGAAAATTGAACTCCAGTCTATTGAATCGGTAGAGTTTTATAGTGATGGTAAAGATGACCCGGTCCAGATGGTCCAGGAGAAGATTTTAAAGGAAAGGATTGAGAAGGCGATAGAACAATTACCGGCAGAGCAGAGGGCTGTGATCATATTAAGGGTTCAAGAAAAACTCTCATATGAAGAGATTGGAAAAGTCCTGAACATATCAAAGGGGACTGTGATGTCAAGACTGGCAAGGGCAAGGCAAAGATTGAAGGAGATATTATATGAAAAAAGAAAATAAAAGACCCTGTGGTATTTCTATTGAAACACTCAATGCCTACATTGATAATGAATTAAGCGCAAAAGAACGTCTTAGTGTAGAGGAGCATATCAAATCCTGCTATTTTTGCCAGAAGGCTATTGAAGAGATTAAAGGGGTTGATGAATTAATTCAGAAGATGGACATTGAAGAACCCTCAGGTGAGTTTTTATATGGTCTGAAGAATAAGGTTATGGAAAGAATAGAGAGGAGGAAGAATTTAATCTTCAAAAGGTTCTTGCCCATACTTGCACCGATTGGAGTTGGAATAATTCTGATTATCATTATAAAGAGCGAGGGATTGGAGAATCCAGTAGGGATGAAAGAAAGGATCAATTATAACCTGTTTGAAGAAAGAAAGGTTACAGAAGTTATCCCTTCTTATGAAGGGGTTGGGCCAGAGGCTTCTCTGAAGACTGAATCAGCACAAAGATTAAGGGGTCCAAAAATTCAGGTATCCAGCGAAACTGGATTGTCAATCATTTCTGAAGAGGGTGTATCAGAAAAAGGTTCAGAAGTTGTAATAAGGGCGATAGTAGATTCCACAGGTAGGATTATAAGTGTTGCCCGGGGCAGTTCAATAATTCCTGAGCAGGATACAATCCTCAATCGTAGATTAAAAGGGAGGAAGGTTCCAATATCTAAAGTCCAGAATCAACCTGCAAGGATTTTTGTCGAATTTAAACCCGGAGAGTTAGACTTAAATTAACCCAATCTTTTTCAAAAATATCCGGGCTGATACCTTTTCTCCCTCTTTCTTGCTCAGCCCTTTTCCTTCAGAAACCTTCTTGCCATCCACATATAATCCGATCTGGAATATCCTCTGATGGGGCGGCCCGATTTCTTTTAATAATACATACTCAATCTTTTTTTTATTCTTCATTGCCCAGTCATTTAATATAGACTTGTAATCCTTTGAAAGTTTTAATCTTCGGTCAAGGAATATCTTTTTGAAATACCTCTTTGTGTAATCAAGACCATGGTCAAGATATAATGCACCAAATAAAGCCTCAAGGCAACTTGTGATATTTGACCTTCTATTTCTACCTCCGCTCAACTCCTCGCCTCTATCCATTATGAGAAATTCACCAATGCCCAATCTCTTACCAATCCTATACAGGACCTCTTCACTTGTATACTTTTTTTTCAGTTGACTCAGTTCACCTTCACCCAATTTTGGAAACTTCTTCATCAGGTATTCACGAACTATCAACTCCAGAACCGCATCCCCGAGGAACTCAAGGACCTCATTGGATTGGGGACGGTTTGGCGCAACTGCTGAGATATGTGTCAGTGCCTTTTTCAGTAACCTCTTATTCCGGAACTTTACCTTTAATCTCTTTTCACAACTCTTATCTATGGGCGATTGCCTCAATCTCAACGAGTGCTCCTTTTGGTAATCCACTTACAAAGATTGTTGTCCTTGCAGGTGGTTCATTGGGAAAGTAGCGGGCGTAGACTTCGTTCATTAGCGGAAAATCCTCGGGTCTGGTGAGATAGACTATGGTCTTTACTACATCCTTTAAATCCATACCTGCTTCATTGAGAACTGCCTTGAGATTATTTAAAACCTGCTCGGTCTGCTCCTTTATCCCCTGAACCAATTCACCGCTCTGGGGGATTATTCCAATCTGTCCGGCTGTAAAGACAAAGTCATCTGTCGCTACAGCCTGGGAATAAGGCCCTATTGCCTCTGGTGCCTTATTGGTTTTAATTATTTTTCTCATCATTCACCCCTTTCTTTATAATCCCATTTTTTAAATGGTAAATTTCCTGACAAAAATTGAATATTGTATCTGGTAAGCAATCAAACTTTTTATGAAAGACGAGCCAGCAAGGAAGATTTATGCGTTCTACAATCTCCTGCGCAAGTTTTTTTTCCATAAACCCACCTAATTTTATCCGGTATAAGTCATTCATACTTGAATCAATGAATACCGGAAATCCCATTGATTTTATACTATCACTGAAATTCTTGGCAAGGTTGATATCGGAAAATGCACCAAACTGGAGATAAAATAGGGAGTCACCATGGGTCTCCCTCAACTCGCTGGGTTTTAACTCTCCATATTCTTCTCTTATCAATCGAGTAATCCTTCCATATTTATCAAGGAGGAATAGATCTCCCTTCTTATTTATACCAAGACTGCATTCATCATCAACTGGATAAATTTTGTTGACCTTCTCTTCATTCTTTATTATTCTCTTTATACGGAATGTAAGTGGATCAATAGAGATGAGATATTCAGGATTAAAAAAATAGAATTGCTGGTTCTGCAAGGGAGTATCAAAAAGGACGGGCTGGAAATCAATGACTTTACCGTCTTTATCTATACAGAAGATCCCCTGTTTATTCGTTATGACAAAATTCCCTTTGTAGATAAAGAAATCCTCGGCTGGAAAATTGAATTTGATCTTCTTACTCATCTTCAAATTGAGGTCAAGGAGGTAAATCCCTGAATTCGTGAGGATGACAAAAATCCTTTCCTCAGGAATGTAGTAAAATTTCTTAATCCCAAAGAAAGAACCATTTTTTACTTTCCTTCCCTTTTTATAATCAATCACCCTTATTATGCTCCTCTTTTCATCAGTGTTGATGAGATAGATAAGATTCATATTCGGTAACAAGGCAGGTGGAATCATTGGTTGGTAATCACCAGGCTCAATGCCGATGCCATTTTTAAAAGAGAGGTTTCTTTTATTCAGGATTATAATTTCGGATGGAGAGATAAGAAATATATCATCCTGCCCAATTGTGATATAGTTAAATTTCTGAGGCAATGGAGTCTGGTCAATAATACGAAAACTTGTTGTATCAATGCTATATATATTCCGTGTCGTCAGAACATATAAAAAATCTTCTATTGCATAATCAATGATCTCTTCTTTTAACACAATATCCTGATAGAGGAGGGTTTGTAGATCAAACTTTAAAATCCTATCATTGAAGAGGATTAAATTTAGGAGAAAGAGATGGATAATGAGCATTGATCATATCATATAAAAACCCTGAAAAAAATCAAGTACTTAGATTTTTAAAAACCAGCTTGCAGAATGAAATTTTAAATTTTTTGCTAAGTGGTAATTTATCTTGGGGGTAGACTTCTCTTATCCTAATCCGTAATATGTCTCAGGCCGATGCCAAGAATTTTAAAAAGCAATTTGAGCAATTAAAGGTTGGGCTCAAGTTTGGCTTAAGCGGAGCAGTATTTGACCTTTTTGAAGTATCCGGAGGCAATTCGCAGATATATCTATACGACCAATGTTTCGGAGAATTTTCATCGGCGTTTGAAGTGGTTACGCCAGCATCTGGGTGGTTTTTTTCAGAGTGAAGAGGTATTGGGATTAACATCGTTGGCTAAAATTTAAAGGGGTGGATGGGGAACTAAAGGTTGAGATTAAAAAAGCCCTGAAGGTGAGAAAAATTTTGATTCCTCAGTGCTGGGCTATCTTATCAAAACAAACTTTTTCTGCCTTATCTGACCATCCTCTCTGTATACAATGAAGTAAATGCCTGGATTGAGATGGTTATAATCTTTCTTAATCAATCTTCCACTGATATCGTACAAGCAGGCATTTGGTTTCTCCAATAGCTCTTTAATTCCCCTGCACAACTTGCTGAAACCATCACAAATATAAGGATGTTCATCTTCTTCAATTGCCTGCCCAGGAATCTGAACCCTCATACTATCCTTTGTAGTATTTCCAGCAGCATCAGAAGCGGTTACTACAATCCAGTAATAACCAGGCGGAAAACCTGTAGTATTCCAGGAATAATTTGCATCGGTTGATTCAATCAAACTGTCACCATCAGTATTGGTGACAATAAAATAGAAATCGCGATAATTATAATCACCACGGGAATTGCAGGTTGCGTCATCTTTATATACTCTGTTTATATTATTCTGGTAGTATAAATAACCCCTGAATAAGAATGAGAGTTTTTCTGGAACATTCTGGGGACCATGGATTTCATAACTGATGCGCATCGGAATCATCCTTTCCCAGACAGGGTTCTGTGATAATGGAAGACCAGTCTTATCATATATCTTGGCGATGATATCCACATTCCCGGTCACTGTAGTCGGCGGATTCAAATAGGTGCTGGTATTATTGTTACAGATGGCGAATTTATAATTTCCATAAGCATTTTCAAATACTGGCTTTGCTGTATCATTATATGGTGTGATGATCGCAAGTGGATTCTGGATGAATGCCCAATCTGCAGTATTCCAGACGGGGCCGATGTCCTTTATCCGTGCAAAATGGCAGTGGTCAAATCCGGTCACGGGCCATTGAACAAGATAACCGATCAAATCGCCAGCATTAACTGTATCACCAACATTCTTATGATACTGGTTCGGATCAATATGGGCATAGAGCCAGGCTTCTACTGAATCATTTGAAATATTTGTATCAGCAATCGCAAGGCGCCAGTGGTATTCTGCCTGAGTTGTAAGCCATGCCTTCACAATGCCCCGCTGGACTGCATAGACCGGCCTGCCCACTGTGATGCCCATAACATCTATCCCTGGATGCATGTAAGAGCCACTTCCATAGTCCTGGAATTCGCCCCAATTATTGCCGAGTGGATGGGTTTGATCCTGCGGAGATAATGGCCAGCCAATACTTAATAAAAATAGCAAGAGCATCAATCCTCCTTTATGAGTTTAATCAACTCGGTGGTGTCGGGCAATTCAACCTTGATTGTGCTTTCGTCAGAAAAATAGACCTTCCGCACAAATGGGCTTGAGACCTTTCTTACGAATTTTAAGTCTCCCTTCTCATAATAGAATAGACTGTCATTAGATACAACCACAAATTTTTTTGCATTCTCTGTACTCGCAAATAATCGACCTGGGTTATATTGGAAAGTGAGTTTACCTGACATTGAGTATCCGTAAATACCATCCCGATCCGATGCAAAGAAGTATGTGTTATCCGGGGAGAATGAGAAGCCATTTGGATAATTCAACTTCCTTAAGAATTTAACCTCACCATCTCTCCTGTATAAGAACAATGCCTGTTCATTGGTTGCAAAGACCTCACCGGTATTGCTGATGAAGAAGGTGATCGCCTCAGGATTTATGATGTGATAGAACATATTACCATTATGATCATAGAGTTTGAATGAGGCTGTTATCAGTTCTGTGCCTCCTGAATAGACCACATCAGCAAAATAATCACCATTAGTTGAACTAATGGTGATTGTAAAGATTATGAGACTAAGAACATTTGTCATCATAATTAAATTTTATTTACTGGATAAAAAAAATCAAGTGTGAAATTTGCTTTTCAGCTTTGGAGAATGAACTTTTAAATTTTTTTGCTAAGTGGATAATTTATCTTGGGGGTAGACTTCTCTCATCCTAATCTGTAATATGTCTCAGGCCGATGCCAAGAATTTCAAAAAGCAATTTGAGCAATTAAAGGTTGGGCTCAAGTTTGGCTTAAGCGGAGCAGTATTTGAACTTTTGAAGTATCCGGAGGCAATTCGCAGATATATCTATACGATCAATGTTTCGGAGAATTTTTCATCGACGTTTGGAGTGGTTATGCCAGCATCTGGGTGGTTTTTTTCAGAGTGAATAGGTATTGGGGATTAACATCTAACATCATCGGCTAAAATTTAAAGGGGTGGATGGAGAATTAAAAGTTGAGATTGAAAAAGCCCTGGATGGGATGGCGGTGGCAGAAGAGAAATTGTTAATCTGGGGTGGAGGTGGTGGCGCGATTCTTTAAAAAATAAATCTATGGGATTACCAAGTTGTTTATTCAATAAACCACCAACACCCATTCCAACCAGGAATTTTAAAAATCTTCTCCTTTACATCTATATTTTAGTTACTAAACTTTAAAAGCCAAGAAGGGGACGCGCCTGGAGGGATTTGAACCCCCGGCCTGCGGGTTCGAAGCCCGCCGCTCTATCCACCTGAGCTACAGGCGCACTCAGAATGCGTCTTCAATATACTCATATTCTACACCCTTCTCACCCTGTTTTATTCCAAGGACATCAAAATGTATCTCTGTATCCAGGGGCAGATGCCTCTTTTTAAGCCAGAATAGAGCTACATTGTGAATCTTCTCCTGCTTCCTCCTGTTGACCGATTCCTGGGGTAATCCATATTCAAGGGTTCTGCGATACTTCACTTCCACAAAGTGAAATGATCTATCCTTTCGTGCAATCAAATCAATCTCACCATAACGACATCTGAAATTCCTGTCAACGATATTAAAACCATTCTCTTTTAGAAATCTTTGGGCAAGTTCCTCACCCTTTTTGCCCAACTGGACTTTGTTAAACATCTTTATAAATAAGACGAAACGACCTTCTGTGGATTGGACAGGGACCAAATTTTTTTATACATTCACGGTGATAAACCGTGGGGTATCCCTTGTGTTTATCAAACCCATACATTGGATACTTTTTGTGATACTCAAGCATTATGGAATCCCTCTTCACCTTTGCAAGGATAGATGCGGAGGCGATGTTGATACTCAATGTATCTCCCTTTACAATAGGATACTGTTTGATTGGCAGGTCATCAATTTGAATTGCATCAATAAGGACAATCTGGGGTTCTAAGGATAGCCCTTTTATCGCCTCGCGCATTGCCATCTTTGTTGCTTCAAAAATATTTATACGGTCAATAACTTCTACTGAGACAATTCCAAAAGAATAACTTATTGCTGACTCTTTTATGACCTCAAAAAGTTCTTCCCTTTTCCTCGGTGTAAGTTTTTTTGAATCATCTATTTCTGGGTGATAAAAATCTTTCGGTAAGATTACCGCAGCTGCGACTACTGGGCCGGCAAGCGGCCCCCTTCCTGCTTCATCACAACCTGCAATGAATTCATACTTATCCCAGAGTTCCTTATCAATTATTTGTTTCAACTCTTTCTTCTTTCTTTTCTTCTGGCTTCTCTTCTTCAGTTCCCTTGACTGTAACTTCTTGACTCTTCAATTTCTTTACCTTTTTATTTCTAAGATAAGTAAGCCTTGCCCTGCGCACCTTGCCCCGGCGTTTTACCTCAATCTTTGCAATCATTGGTGAATTCAAAGGAAATATCCTTTCCACACCAACACCAGCAGAGACCTTACGAACGACAAATGACTTACTTTCACCACTCCCTTTTATCTGTAGAACAACACCCTGGAATGGCGAAAGCCTCGTCTTATCACCTTCAACAACCTTTACATAAACCTTTATTAGGTCCCCGGGTTTAAAATCAGGATGTTTTGTCATTCAACACCTCCAGTAATAACTCCAGGTCTTTTTTTGTGAAGATTACTTCGGGCAGAAGTTCTGGTCTCTTTCTTAAGGTCAATTCAAGAGACTTCTTTCTTCGCCACTGGGCAATCGCCTGGTGATTGCCGCTTATCAAAATCTCAGGGACATTATGATTTTTAAAATTTGCCGGCCTGGTATAGACCGGCGCAGACAATAACCCATTCTGGAGTGAATCCTCCTCTGCTGAATCAATATGACCAAGCACACCGGGTATTAATCTGGTTATCGCCTCCATTAATACGAGGGCTGCACACTCACCCCCAGATGTAACATAATCTCCGATTGAAATCTCCTCTATAGGTAATAATTGGGATAACCTTTCATCAATACCTTTGTATCGTCCGCAAATAAGAATGATCTCAGTTTTCTTTACAAGGTTTTTAACGAGATTTTGATTGAGTAACTTACCGGTTGGGCTAAAATTTATAATAAATTGATGTGGGCTTTTTATTGAATTAATTGCCTTTAAAATCGGCTCCAGTTTTAGAACCATTCCAGCACCACCACCAAATTGGTAATCATCCACAATCTGGTCATCTACGAAATCCCTGGGATTAATAATAGTGCATTTAATCAGCCCTTTTTCCTGGGCAATTCTGAGTGTTCCGCAGGATAAAGAACCTTTAAAGTATTCTGGAAATAGTGAGATAATATAAAAATGCATAAGAAGACAGGAATTAGGGGTTTTAGAAAGAAAAAAGGGTATCAGGGTAACCACCCTGATACCCTTTCTCATGCAAAAGGCAAGAGAGGTCGGCAATCATTATTCAATGATTTCCAATACCGCGCGTTTTCCTTGTTTCATTGCTGCCGCGGTAATGATTGTTCGTATCGCTTTCGCAGTTCTTCCTTCTTTGCCGATGACCTTACCTAAATCGCCTTCGCCGACTCTAAGTTCATATATTATGCTCTTTTCGCCAGCGACCTCTTTAATGCTTACTTTATCGGGATTATCCACAAGACCTTTGACAATATATTCTATAAGCTCTTTCATGGTGAACCTCCTTTTGCTTTAGAAATTAATTTAGCCACCGTATCGGTAGGCTTTGCTCCTTTAGATAACCAGTATTCAATGCGATCCCGGTTGATTTGAAGATTCTTTGTCCTGGGATCGTAATGACCAAGGCTCTCTATGTACGCACCATCTCTTGCCTTTCTTGAATCTACAGCCACAATTCTATAAAAAGGAGAATTGTGCCTACCCATTCTCGTTAACCGAATCTTAACCATACTATATTATATAAAAATTCTGTAAATTGTCAATACCTAAGTTCCCTGACCAGCACTGAGGAATCAAACAGGGCTTTTATTTTAGATAGAAAAATTTGGATTTTACACCTTTTATCTCTCGATTTAGTTAAATACCTTTTGAGACCTATTTTTCCGTTTTAAATCAAAAATAATCTTACCGAAAGTGCAGGAATTCTGATTTCCATCGTGGCATGCTTTTCAAATCCCTATACTTCAAGAAATCACGGAAAACTACAAGAATTCTCCCTATAAAATCTTGTTAAATGGTTAGATATTTAACCTTTTAACCAAGTTCTGTAGCGTCCGACTTCAGTCGCACGAAACTCATCTGCTGGTTCTTTTTTAGACTTAAGCCTCAAGGTTATGCACACATATATATCGCTTCTAAAAATTTTTGAAAATATGCTACAAATTTTTTGCTACAATCTTAAGACCCAAATCCTTGCAAAACCGCATAAAATCAGGGGTTTTTAAGCAGTGCACTTGCCTCTTGACAAAAATCTTATTTTGAATATAATGGACTATGCTTGTAATGGGAATCAGTAGCACCTACCTACCTACCTACCTACCATAATTCTGAGCGGATTATCACCAACAATATCTTCAATACCTTCTTTTTCGGGTTTTTTTACTGTAATTGTAAGGGTTTCTTTTATTTCTTCTGAAGGGTGGCTTATGGAACCAGATAAACCAGAACAGATGCAGTATCGTCCCGACACTGAAGCCGGGACCTGCAGGAAACGCAGTATCATTTCATTTGCAGGAAACGCTGAAATCGCTTTTGGCTTGTTACCAAATAGACCAGATTCCGGTTCCGGTCCTGACCCCTGTGGGTTGGCCGCATCGTCAAGGTGCGTGTTTAAATTTCCAGCCCATAGCGAGAAGGGTCCTTCAAAAAAGTCGTGCTACTCGGGGACCGGGATGAGAATTAAAGTTCTACAAAAGAAAATCAAAAGAGGGATTGAATTTTTTCCTGTGTCTTTCAAAATAAGAAAGGGGGTGATTATTTATGAAATCGCTAAATACTCTCACTCTTTTAGACATATTGAAATTGGACGTAACAGATAGAAGAATACTTGCTGATTGTATGTACGGCCGTAAAGAAGAGGACCCTCCATCATAAGATAGGTCGTCCTTGTTTGCGGATGGTCTAATCTTAGCCATAATTAGACCATCCGCTTACAAAAATTTAAGATAAAGAAGGGAGAACGTAATGGAAGAAGATATAGCGTGGACACATCACATCTTTGAAGTAGCCGTAGATGCAAAGCATAAAGTTTTATTTAATATGCTGACAGGAGCGATAGATATTGTAAATAACTCTTTATACGAAAAAATAAAAACTAAAGGCATCAAAAACATCGAAATAGATAAATTTATTGAAAGGGGGTATTGTTTCCACTCTAAATATGCGCTGCAAAACACTGAATATAAAATTCAACATTTAATACAACAGCGCGAGAGCAAAACCTTATACAAATTTGTTATCATACCTAACTACACATGCAATTTTGCTTGTGATTATTGTTACGAAATGGATGCAACAACTCTTGATAAAAAAATGAGTTCCGACGATCTAGGTATAATTTTTCAAATAATTGAGAATATTATTTCTGAAAGAAAAAAATCGGCAAGCATTACACTAATGGGAGGTGAACCTCTATTGCCAACTAATTTTGATATTGTAGATGCGGTGCTAAAATTCGCTTCATCTAATGGTCTAAAGGTAGTAGTAATTACTAATGGCGGCACACTTACTGAATATATATTGGAATTTGTTAAATACTCTAATTTTATTGCTGAAATTCAAGTCACATTAGATGGAATGGAAAAAATTCACGATCTACGACGTCCTTTTAGGGATGGTCGAAAATCGTTCTCTTTAATTATGGAGGGCATAGATAAAGCCATTAAAAACAACCTCAATATTTCCATTCGTATTAATTTGGATAAAAGAAATGTAAATTATATACACCAATTAACAAATTTTTTGCTAATACAACCTTGGAGTAATTCCTCCCGGGTGACCCCTTATTTTTATCCGATGAGTGATGGAGGTTGTCTTGGTAATAAGTATATAGTAGAAGAAGCTGTTATTTTTAGAAGATTGTTGAAAAAGTTGGTCCACGCTGACATTAGCAAATTAAATTGGTTTGGTTTTCAATTTCATGGGATACCTAAATTCATTCAGGCGCTTAAATCAAAATATACTCCATGCTTAAAATATTGTGATGCTACTATGAATCAATATGTTTTTGACCCTTTTGGATATATTTATAAATGCTGGTTTGGTGTAAGAAATCCAGAAGAATTTGCGGTAGGAAGGTATAAACCGCAATTCATCATTGATCGCACAAAAGAAATGCTATGGTATCGGAGGTCAGGAGTAAATCTCCCCAAATGTCGGCAATGCAAATTTCTTTATATTTGTGGCGGCGGGTGCGCAGAAAAAGCTTGGGAACAACATAAATCCTTTCTTTTGCCAAAGTGTCCGGATTTCAAAGGTCTCTTGTCTATATATACTAAATTCATTTGGCATAAAACCTTGCATTCTCATAATTTTCGGGTATAATAATAGATGGTAAACCATGGATAAAAAAATTATAGAAATTTTTAATCGCTGGGCCGACCAATACGATAATGATATTGAATTAGCAGAGAAAGAAAATGATTGGTTATATCAAAATTACAGCAAGATTTTAAAAATCATTATTTTAAAAATAAAGAAATATTGTTCCCCCAAAGACAAAAAAATAATAATTGATATTGGAGCTGGAACAGGTAATTTACTCATGATGGCCTCGAAAGAGGGATATTCAATAATCGGGGTTGAACCCTCAGCAAAAATGTGTTCCAAAATTAAAAATAAAGGAATCTGTTGTCAAATAATTCGAGGTGATTTTTTATGTCTTCCTTTTAAATTTTCCACGGTTGATGTAATCGTATCAAGTTATGCTTGGCACCATTTATCGCACCAAGACAAGCTAAAAAGCATTGATGTAATGCAACAAATTTTGAGAACAAATGGTGTAATAATTATTGCGGATTTGATGTTTGCAAGCCAGAGAAGTAGACAAGAATTGATATCAAAACTTAAACAAGAAAAAAAAATGGATCTAATTGCAGACATTGAATCTGAGCATTATGGAGATATACAAATGTTAGAAGTTGAATTCCGAAAGCGCGGATTTGACTTCTATAGCCACCGACTTACGAAATTGGTTTGGCTTATTGAAGCGCAACTACTAACTCGATGAAATAAATTGTCACCAAAATGTATGTATACAACAAAATATATTCATATATTTAAAACGAATGGCCCTAATATTTTGACATTGAATACTCTTACCGGAGCAATTGACCTAATTGATAAAAAAATTTTTGATTTATTGGTGACTAATAAACAAAAAGAAATTCCAAGAGATATAATCACGAAGCTTAGAGAACGTAAATATCTTTATGAAACAGAAGATGAAGAAATTAATTTCTTAAACAATTTGATAAATCAACTTGCTCAAACTGAAAATTGCTTCCCGAAGGCACCGTATTTCTATCTTTGTCTCACCTATAATTGTAACTTACGATGTATTTATTGTAATGAATCTGACTATGTATATCCGGGGAACGAGATAATCATGACGCCTGAACTAATAGATAAAGCACTTACTACGATTCTAAGTTTGACTAATACAGAGACTCTTAAAAAAAGGCCAATTATCCTATACGGTGGCGAACCTTTTATGGAATCTACTTATAAGATTGTTGAATTTACTTTTAAAAGAATAAGAAGTTTACAATTACCTTTAGTTATTATAACGAATGGCACTAAAATAAATCTCTTTCATGATATATTATGTGCTTTTAACCAAAATTCTCTAACTTTTGTTATTACACTGGATGGGCCCAAGGAGATTCATGATATGAGACGTCCCAGTATGGAAGGTTGGAGTTCATATGAAGCAATTGTTAAAAATATTGAATGGATATTAGAATCTGGGTTTAAATTAGAATTACAGTGTATATTGGATATGCAAAATATTGCATACCTATCTGAATTTTGTAATCTCATTATTACTAAAAAATGGCATCTGTATCCCAATTGTAGATTCTTTATTGGACGGACGATGTTCATTAATAGTAAGTATAATTATAGATATACTCTATCTGAAGCGGATTTTGTAAAACTATTGTTTGAGCAAATCCATAAAAACCATAACATCAAAGAGATTTTCAAAAAGTTTACTGGCGGATTTCAAATATCAGCCTACTTGGATTCAATATTTTCATCAGGTCATCCACCACTGCCCAAAATTACTGGATGCCGTGCGTGTAACCCCGGATTATATGTATTTTGCCCAGATGGTTTTATATATCCGTGTCTCGAACTGATAAATTTAGAAAATTTTGCAATAGGTAAATTTTATCCAAAACTTGTATGGAATGATATCCAGTTGAATCGATGGCGCAATTATAAAATAACCAATAATCTGAAATGCAAATGTTGCAAATTTCTTCTTATATGCCAAGGAGGATGCCCAGCACGTCAATTTATGGGCATTCATAAATGCCCCAATATTCCAGATGTTGTTGATGCATATTTAAAATGTAGGTTTGCCTCGAAGTTTGAATCCTTCCTATTTAATAATGGAGAGAGAGATAAAGTTGGAGAGTAACTATATTGAAAAACCATATAACATTAAATCAAACAAAAAGAACAATGAGCCATCTTTTATTAATCTTTTTGCTCGGTGTAAACAGCAAATCTGTTGAGGTGCGGTTCTGTGATACTCCACCGGTGATTGATGGGTATATAGAAGATATCTGGCACGAGGCGGATTCGGCCTGCGGATTTATTCAAAGGATTCCTCAGGAAAGTGAAACTGCAACCGAGCTGACCATAGTTTATCTGCTCCAAGATAAAGATAATCTCTATGTTGCATTTAAGTGTTTTTCAATAACAAACAAACTTACCGTAAATCTCGGCGGCAACGAAGACTGGATAATTTTATACGTTGATACATTTGGCACTGGAACAACTGCCTACTATTTTAAAATAACTACAAGTGGGATTCAAACAGATGGAATTATTTTGGACGATGGAAGGTCAAAGGACACCTCATGGGATGGTGTATGGTACTCAGCAGTTAAATGTTTTGATGACCGCTATGAGGTGGAAATAAAGATTCCATTTAAATCAATCCGCTACAAAAAGGGCTTACCTGAATGGGGTATAAACTTCGAACGATATATATCAGCAAAACAGGAGAGGGATTGCTGGACCGAGATTACCGAAAAAGAAGGCTTTAGGGTTTCTAAATTTGGCACATTAAAAGGCATTAACCCACAATCCTTTGGTTATTATTTCGAAACTTATCCGGAAGGATTTGTCAGTTATAATAAGATAGATACTTTCCCCACCGAAATTAAGCTAAAGGGTAGTCTAAATTTTAAATGGGATTTAACACCCCAGACAACCTTAGCGGCAACCATATATCCGGATTTTGCCCAGATTGAATCTGACCCATATACCCTGAATTTTTTTCGTTATCCTATCAGACTGAGTGAAAAACGGCCATTCTTTGTAGAAGGAAGTGAAGTTTTTCGCACGAATGGATGGGAAGTTGCGACACCTATAGACATATTCTATTCCCGGTGCATTGGTAAATCAATCAATAACCATCTCATCCCTATTATCGGTGGTATTAAATTAGTTGGTAAATCTCCAACCTGGAATATAGGAGTATTAGGAGCTTTAACCGATTCATTAGAATTTGAACCAAAAAAGAAGTTTGCAGTTTTACGAGTCAACCGGAAAATTTCAAAAATCTCAGATATAGGCATGCTCTTTAATGGTATGATGGCAAACGCTGAAGATTATAATTATGCGATTGGTTTAGATGGCATTCACAGGTTTGGACTTAATCGGATTGGACTCCAAGGTGCGGTCAGCAATAGAAATAGAAAAATTGGATGGGCATTATCATCAGGAGGGCAATTTACCTTCGGCACTTTAGTTGCCAAGGGTTCATATGAGGCATATTCTGATTCTTTTGATGTGAGTGATATTGGTTATGTCCCCTGGGCAGGCAAAAGAGAAATTTCTATTGCGGTTGGTCCAAAGTTCTACTTTAAGAATTTTGTCCGCACATTCTACCTTGCACCTTCGGTGGTATTAACAAAAGAACCAGATGAAAATCAGTGGTCAAAAAATATTATTCTTACTATCAATCCCAATTTTCGCAACAATTGGGGTTTCTCTTTTAATACTGGTTTGGGCAAAAGATATGAAGCAAATCTTGATTATATTCAAAAGGAACTGACATTCTTGGTTTGGGGTGATGGTTTTAAATATGCAACGAATTTTGGAAGTTCCTATTATTATTCTTATAATTGGCACCTTAATTGTCTGGCGTATCAAGCAGTAAATTGGCTTTGGTTTGAGTGCTATCCTATATCTCGTTTTACTCCTATACTTGATGCTAATATTTGGATAGAATGGGATACCCTAAATGCAATTACTGAAATAACCCCAAAGGTTACTCCTCGCATTGAACTTCAGATAACAAAAGATGTGAGTTGTGATATTTTTAATGAACTTGTATGGTCAATTTCGCAAATGGAAGATAAGAATGCCAGTTTAATTTCCAGTCGCATTGGTTTACTTTTTTCTTATAATTTCCGGCCCAAAAGTTGGTTTTATATTGCATTAAATGATTATCGTAAACAGATTGAGTTTAATAGGGAATTGGAGCTTAAAAATCAAATAGTGGTCTTCAAAGTGAAGTATCTCTTTTATTTTTAGGCTATCAAGGTATTATGCGGTTATACTGGATTATTTACGCGCGGTATTTTAACAATTCATAGTAAAGGATGAACCCATGCTCTATAATGGATATCAATAAGAAATTTAACTACAATTCAATCCTAAGATTTTTGAAATTCCTCAAGCCCTATTGGCGGAAGGGCTTATTTGCTTTTTTGTTTATGCTTTTGTCGGTAGGATTGCAATTACCGATGCCGTTTTTGACCCGTTATTTAATTGATAAGGTAATCGTCTTTAAGAGTTTTCGATTGCTAAATCTCATTGGATTAGTAATTATTGGTGTTCTTTTAACTCGTGCTGGCTTCTCATTTTTAGAGAGTTTTTTATTAATCACCTTTCGTGGTCGGGTTTTGTTTGATATAAGGCTAAAACTATTTGAGCATATTCAGAAACTTTCGCTCACTTTTTTTCATAAAAAAGAGACCGGATATTTGATGTCCCGTTTGAGCGGTGATGTTGATGCGGTTCAAGGTCTCCTTGCGGATACATTGGTCTCCGCAGGTCAGAATATCTTAACCTTTATTGCTGGAGTTGCCTGCACAATTTATATCCATCCAAAACTTGCTCTTATCTGCTTTCTAATCCTGCCTTTTTATTTATTATCCCTGATGGTCTTTAATAAAAGAGTCAGAAGTATGAGTTATGAAGTTAGGGAGAGGTATGCCCTATTAAATAAAGACTTACAAGAATTGTTATCCGGTGTATCAGTGATAAAGGCATTTACTGGTGAAAAAAGGGCGACAATAAAAATGCTGGGTAAGATAAAGGAGGCAATAAGAAAAGAGGTGAAACTTGATATTACCGCAACGATTGCCTCAATTTCTTCTATTTTAGTCTCTTCAGCCGGTCCGATTATCTTAATCTGGTATGGTTGCGCCGAGATAATGAAGGGAAATTTAACCGTTGGCAGC
>Ga0078972_1004418_pt1 | contig 38612 bp, 41 predicted proteins | sample YelNatPaOPGAMG01_FD_67568 | JGI IMG/M metagenome (GOLD analysis project Ga0078972, IMG submission 67568) | Hot spring thermophilic microbial communities from Obsidian Pool, Yellowstone National Park, USA - OP-RAMG-01 (SPADES assembly) (version 2) | ecosystem: Environmental > Aquatic > Thermal...
AACGTGGAATTGTGAGGATGAGCTTGAAAATAGAAAAATCAAGCTACTACCCCTATGGAAGTGGCTAACGGAGGCTAACCGCATAAAAACAGTATAAATATATGACGGGCCCGCTGGGATTCGAACCCAGGCTCTTCGGCTCCGAAGGCCGATGCCTTTATCCTGGCTTGGCCACGGGCCCGTAATATACTTGAGCCTCCTCCTTAAATCGTTATCTTTTTGAACACTATTTCGGGCTTTCTTATCCTATGCCCGGGTTCAACTGCAAGCTCCCCGGCTGAGTCCCATCCATGGTCTTCAGGCAATCCTTCTAGATTGAGAGTATTCCAGATCTTCTCGGATGAGCTTGGCAAGTATGGTCGTAAAACTATGCCCAGTGTCCTCACAGCATTCACTGAGATGAACAAAGCGTTGGGATCCTTGGTTTTCCAGGGCTCCTTAACCTGCAGGAACCTGTTGCACTGAATAGCGAAGTCGGCAACCTCTTTCAAAGCCTTATCTATCTCGTAATTCTCAAACTTTTCCCTCATTACGCTGGGGAGCCTCCTGATGCTTTCAACAAGCTTTAAGCATTCCTCATCCTTCTCGTGGCTCCGCGGCTCAGGCACTTCGCCGCCGTAAAGATTCCAGATGAGCGTTAAAGTTCTGTGAATAAAGTTCCCTATGTTTCCAACAAGCTCCCCGTTAACCCTCTCTATCAGCGCTTTCTCAGTAAAATCACCATCCTCGAAGAAAGGTATGTCTCTCGCGAGAAAATATCTTACGGCATCAACCTCATACTTCTCCAGCAGCTTAAACGGGTCAACCGCGGTCCCCCTGGACTTGGAGAGCTTCTCCCCGCCTATAGTTATGTACCCGTGGACAAGAATGTGCTTGGGCAGTGGAATGCCGCATGAGAGCAGTATGCTGGGCCATATGACGGAGTGGAACCAGTTTATGCCTTTTCCGATTAGGTGCACGTCTGCGGGCCAGTAATTCCTGTACTTCTCTCCGTCCGGGTAGCCTAGGGCTGAAACATAGTTAACCAGCGCGTCGACCCAGACGTATATCTTGTGCTTAGGGTCGAAAGGAACGCTTACGCCCCAGCTTATGCGCGACCTGCTTACCGCTAGGTCCTTAAGGCCCTCGGTTTTTATTCTCGCTAGGATCTCCTGTCTTCTCTTCTCAGGTATGATAAACCGGTTTTCCTCGACTAGTTTCAGTATCTGCTTCTCATACTTGCTCAGCCTGAAGAAGTAGCACTCCTCCTCAATATACTCTGGCTCTGTTCCATGCTCTGGACACTTGCCTTCTACAAGGTCTTTCTCAGTCTTATACTCCTCGCAGCCGTAGCAGTATAACCCGCTATAGCTACTCTTGTAAATATCCCCGTTTTCAAACATTTTCATGAATATTAACTGGGAGACTTTCCGGTGTCTATCCTCAGTAGTCCTTATGAAGTCATCGTTAGATATGTCGAATGCTTTACAAAGCTCTTGGAACCTCTTCGCATTCCTGTCTATGAAATCCTTAACCTCTAAGCCAGCCTCCCTTGCCGCCCTCTCGTTCTTCGCAGCGTTCTCGTCAGTACCTGTTAGGAAGAAAACGTCCCTGCCTGCGAGCCTATTCCACCTGGCGATTATGTCTGCGCAAACCTTCTCGTAAAGGTGGCCTAGATGAGGGTAAGCGTTAACATAGTCGATCGCGGTCGTTATGTAGAATTTTTCCCCTGGCAAGCCTATCATGAGCCCTGTTGACGAGACGATTTAATCTTATCGTTTAAAGCCCCGTTCTAAAGAACAACGTCAAGAACCATCATCGTAATGAAGCCTATAATCATGAAAAGCATCGTGTCTTTTCCAAAGCCGCTCGAATGGGCTTCCGGAATCATCTCGCTGCCTATCACGTATATCATCGCGCCGGCTCCGAAAGCTAGGAAGAAAGGCAAAAGCCACTGGAAAACTTGCACTAGAAAAGCGCTTAAAATAGCTCCCAGAGGCTCAACGACGCCCGAGAGGATCCCTAGCGTGACTGCTCTAACCCTACTCCTGCCAAGCTTCAAAAAGGGTATGGAGACCGATGCTCCTTCCGGAAAATCCTGGAGAGCTATGCCGGAGGTTAAACCCCAGGCGGACTTAAGGTTGCCGGATCCAAATACAACCCCGACTGAGAAGCCTTCAGGGAGGTTGTGCAGGGTTACTGCAACTATTATCTTCATAAGCCTACCGGGCTTCTCGTTTTCTTCAGAGGCTTTCAAAGGATGTTCATGTGGAATAAAAATGTCGGATCCGTACATTAGAAGTGATCCCGCCAGAAATCCGAAACTAGATATTGCTATTCCGCCTATTTCCAAAGCTGGTTGGAGAAGACTGAAGAACGAGGCCGCCATCATTATTCCTATGGAGAATCCGAAGAAACAATCCAATTTCCTTCCGGATAAACCTGTTTTAAAGAATGCGATCATCGCACCCAAGCCTGTTGCGGCCAGACATACAAGTCCACCGAGGAAGGCGTTAATCAAGATGTCAAGCATGAGGCTAAAAGGTTGTAGAGGGGTGTAAAAATCTTTTCTAAAATCCTTCAATGTTATATGGGTAACGGAGTTATCATAGCAAGGTTTTATAGCCGCACTAGGCTTTTATGCTCTTCACGTCTAATAAGCAGGTTTCAGCATGACCCTTAGGATTAACTTTACTATAGATTTTTACTATTTTTCCGTCTTCATTTATTAGGAAAGTCGTTCTAACAACACTTCTATACGGTGCCTCCTTATTTACCGGCTCTTCTAAAACATCATACCTCTTAAGAACCCTGCCCTCGGGGTCGCTTAGAAGAATGAATGGAATATTGTTCTCCATTTTAAATTTCCTGTGGGATTCTACGCTATCCATGCTTATGCCTATGATAACAGTGTTCTCATTTTTGAACTGTTCATACAGTTTGCTGAACTCCTTTGCTTCCAGCGTGCATCCTGAGGTTCCATCCTTGGGATAGAAATAGAGTACCACTTTTCTGCCGAGGAAATCTTTGAGAGAAACCTTTTTACCTTCATCTGAAACAAGATTGAAATCAGGAGCAGAATCCCCTACTTTCAAATAGCATCACGAGAACCACGCTGCTGGCGTGAAATATAAGCGTTTTACGAAAACAGTGTTTTTAAAAGAAACTTCTAGAAGGCTAAGTACTTGTCTCCCGATGCATTGCATATTGGGCATTTCTCTGGAGGCTCGTCTCCGACATACGTGTGGCCGCATATTGGGCATATCCAAACCTTGCCTTTCAGGGGCCAATCCTTATTCTGATCAACGTAGCTCTTGGCCTCCTTGTATAGTTGGGAGTGTATTTTCTCAGCCTCATACGCCCATCTGAAGCTTACTTCTGCGGTTTTTTCACCTTGATAACCAGCTACCTCCATATAAGCTGGGTACATTTCGTTAACCTCGTATTCCTCACCCGTTACTGCGAGACCAAGGTTCTTCGAAGTGTCCCCTGGTCCCGCTGGGGTTCCTGCTAAAGCCTTATAATCCTCATTATACTTTTTAAGCTTATCATAATGGTTTCTGGCGTGAACTAGCTCTGCGAAAGCTATTGCTCTGAAGAGTCTTGCGACGCTTGGGAATTTCTCCCGCTCCGCAATGTCGGCAAATATCAGGTATCTCATGTGAGCCATCGACTCCCCTGCGAAAGCATTCAGCAGAAAATCTCTTGTAATAGGTCTTATACTCATTTGAAACACCTTTAAGAAAAACTCGATTTCCCTATTTAAGCGTTGCCCGAAAGCATGCTAAAAACATTTTTACAAACCTTACATTTTACAGCATCGAGTTTCGGGTTAATTTTCTTATGCTCCACGCAGAAATATTTTCTCGAAAGAAAGTAAGCGGCAATCATCGAAATCCTTTCTTGAACCATATATTCATCATTCCGTCTTTGAATTATTTCATCGGCTAACTTCTCAATCATGTTATGCACGTCTTTAAACCTTGCCATCTGTATGAACATTCCTCTTTCATCACTCATGTATCTTGAGACCGCTGAACGCGAAAGGTTAAGAAGACTCGCAACACTATTTCTAGGAATACCTTTTTTAACAAGCTCCCTTACGAGAGTATTACGTATCGATGGGACTACGTATCTGTATGCCAGTTCAAAAACATCTTCCAAGGCTAAATCACCATTATTCTCTTCTTTACCTCCTCAGGTTTGTTAACGATTTCTGAAAGGTCTTCGACGATTTCGACGGTGCCAAGGTAATCGCCGTCACCATTTTTAACTGGAACTATTAAAACCCTTATTATCCTGTCCGCATTTCTCGTCCAGAATTCCCTGTATCCTGCTTCACCAAATTTAACCTCGTCAACAGTTTTCCTTACAGTGTCTTCAAGCCTCGGAGGATGGCAGTATTCAAACCTCCTGCCTATTATTGTTTTAGTCCTTACGAATCCTTTACTTAACATGCTTTCTGTAAAGAACTTAACTCTTCCCTCCTCATTTGCAAACGTTATTTCTATAGGTAGCGATTTGAAAACAGCCTTAGCCTCCTCAGGACTTAGAAAACCAGTTTCAAGATCCATGTCACCATCCTTTTTAACCCTATAAGTGTCTGGCTCGACAAGTTGAGAGGCTATTACCGCCCTAAATTCTAACGGTAGACGCTCAGCCTGCTCACGTGTTACAATCGTCTCCTCCTCATAAGGTAGAATAGGCTTCGTGTCAACTCTCCATCTTTCATCTCCTGTGTCAATGATATATCCAAGGCTTTCCGCAATATTTGATACGGCTGCCCACTCGCCTTCAGTAAGCAGTGTTTGAACAGTAGGGTATAGGATTTTGTTCTCCCTGAACACTAGTTCAGAAATATCTCTGGCTGTTTCTATGGCCCTGTTAGCCGTGTCGAATACCAGTTTAGGATCAAACTTGTCCTCCACTCTCTGCAAAAGCTCCATTAGCTGCCTCAGCTTAAGCCTAGCCTGATCTTCCCTTCCCCATAGGACTCTCGTCGGTGCTATGATTCCCCGTCTCTCTAGATACGGGAATATCAGCATCTGGAGCTTGCGGTAATGCAGCCTAATCTTAGTCAGCTTTAAGATGGTTTCCTTAAAACCGGCTAAGATGTTTCTAATCTGGTCTTCTTCTTGAGCTTTTAATAAGGCGGATGCATACAGCGTGAGGGCTTCAGCTTCTTTAAGTATCCAATCGTTCTCCCTTATTAGCAAATCCAACGGATGGCCTTTAGGGACGTCCTTAATCTCTCTTGAACCAATATATTCTCTAAATAATTCTACGTGAAGGTCACAAAGTTTCAGTATTTCCTCAATCTTAACACCGTCTTCAACCAATTTCTGCTCTATCAGCGATATTTCAAAGGGCGATATTGACGAGAGAACATCTCCATACTTGCTTTTAAGCTCCTCTATGTTTCTGCCTTGATGTAGTTCTTTAAGGATTTTCTTCACGTTCTCTGCTTTTTCCTTTAGTTCCGGAATATTATTTGTTGACATGTGTCAACTAGGGTAGATACTAGTTATAAACATTTACCGAAATTTTAACGTACGCCAGCTGTGAAATGCCAAAGCTTGGCTGCTCATCCTAACGCGTCGCAATGCGTGAAGCTTTAGGAAATCCCGAATCAGTTATGATAGCTCTGGTCATGGTTGCAAACATTCTAGAAGGCTAGCGCGCGCTTCTTGCTTGCAATAAATTTAGAGAGAAATGGACGGTATATTCTCATTTTCATCCTGCTGTACCCATTCTCCAATGAAACCCTAATCCCGCAAGGGGTTAACTGTAAACATTCTTCCTTTAGCCTTTCTAGATTCTTCCTGGGTTAATTAATCATCTATCCCAAACTCTCGTCGTTGCTCCCAAAACCCAATCACACGGCTTGCGACATCGAAACATTTAAACTACCGACAATATTCCCCTAAACTGGTTAATGACTACGAAAGCAGAACCAAAGATAAAGGAGAAGAGGTGGTCTCCGAAACTTGAGGAGGAGCTCTTAAAGCTCTGGGAGAAGGAGGGCCTATACAGGTTTGACCCAGCTAGACCCGGCGAGATATATACGATAGACACTCCCCCGCCCTACATCTCCGCCAAGTGGCACGTAGGCAGTGCTGCTCACTACGCTGGTATAGACATGGTCGCCAGGTATAAGAGGCTACTGGGCTACAATGTTCACTTTCCGATCGGCTGGGATAGGAACGGCCTGCCAGTGGAAGTAATAGTTGAAAGGCAGTTCAACATTAGGGTGAAGGATGTTGACAGAGAGTATTTCATAAATCTTTGCAAGCAGGCTCTTGACAGGGTTGAGGCCGAGGTCGTAAACCAGGCTAGGAGGCTTGGGCTAAGCTGCGACTTCGAAAACATGTATAGGACTGATTCCCCGGAGTACCGGAGCCTGACGCAGGAGACCTTCATAGAACTTTGGAGACGCGGCCTGATATACGAGTCTGAAAGGCCTACAAACTGGTGTCCAAGGTGCGGAACAGCCATAGCGGACGCTGAGGTGGAGTATGTTGAAACCACGTCTAAACTTTTCTACATTCTTTTCAAGGTTAAGGAGACGGGTGAAAACGTTCAAATAGCCACGACTAGGCCGGAGCTTCTTGCAGGCTGCGACGCTGTAATATTCAACCCGGTGGACGAGCGGTATACTGGGCTCGAGGGGAGGACGCTGATAGTTCCGATCTACGGTAAGGAGGTTAGGGTTATTGCAGACAGCTATGCTAAGCCGGAGTTCGGCACGGGTCTAGTTATGATATGCAGCTACGGTGATACTTCCGACATAAGGCTGTTCCGGGAGCTGGGCTTAAAGCCGACTAGGGTGATAGATGAGAACGCTACTCTAACGGAGGAAGCCGGCTTCCTTAAGGGGTTGAGCGTTGAGGAGGCGAGAAGGAGGATCGTGGAGGAGCTTTCCAGAATGGGCCTGCTCGTTAAGGCTGAGGATATTTTGCAGAGAGTACCCGTGTGCTGGAGGTGTCGGACACGCTTAGAGTTCGTTGAGATGAGCGAGCTTTATCTTAAGCAGGAGGAGTTTATCGACAAGGTTAGGGAGGCCTCCAGCAGGATGGTTTTCCACCCCGAGTCGATGAGGCAGATTCTCGTAGACTGGGTGAACAGCGTAAAAGGAGACTGGCCTATTTCCCGTAGGAGATACTATGCTACTGAAGTCCCGTTGTGGTATTGCGAGAAATGCGGCGAGCCGTATGCGCCTAAGCCTGGAAAATACTACCGGCCTTGGAAGGATTCTCCTGGTGAGGATGCTAAATGCGGCAGGTGCGGCGGAACCGTCTTCAAGGGGGATGCCAGGGTTCTCGACACCTGGATGGATTCAAGCATTTCACAGCTCTTCGTAACAGGCTACAGGAGGAACGAGGATCTTTTCAAAAGATCCTGGATATGCTCACTAAGGCCGCAGGGCTATGAGATAATAAGAACATGGCTCTACTACTCTATCCTAAGGACTGTTCAGCTTCTGGGGACTCCCCCGTTTAAGGAGGTTAGGGTAAGCGGCCTTGGGCTGGATGAGAAGGGTGAGGCGATGCACAAGTCTAGGGGGAACGTGGTTTTCCCCGACGAGTATCTTAAGAAGTATGGTGCTGACGCTTTCAGGTTCTGGGCTGCCTCGGAGGCTAAGCTTGGCTCAAACTACCGTTTCTCTGAGGAAAGGATTAGGGGTGCCGGGCTCTTCCTAACAAAGCTGTGGAACATAGGAAGGTTCATATCCTCCTTCAAATACGTGGATAGGAAGCCGGGTAAACTGTGTTTCCTAGACAGGCTTGCGTTGAGCGAGCTTAAAAGGGTTCTGGACGAGGCGAAGAGGGACTATGATTCTCTAGACTTCTACGGCCCGTCGAACCTCCTGCGGAACTATGTCTGGAGCTTCTTCGCGGATCATTACCTGGAGGCTGTTAAGCCAAGGGCCTACCTGCAGGGCAGTAGGGAGGAGGCTGAGTCAGCCTGGTATACTCTCCACAGGGTTTTAAGAACATGCCTAATAGGGCTCTCGCCCATCATACCCTTCATAACGGACTACCTGTTTAGAAACATATATGGCGAGTCCGTCATGTACCAGTCTTTCCCGACTCTGGGGGACGCGGAGCCTGTTGAAAGCGAGGTCTTAACGCTATTCATGAATGTCAACTCGGCCATCTGGAAGTTTAAGAAGAGGCTCGGCGTTTCTCTCAACGAGGAAATCGGATACACGGTTTATGTTCCTGAGAAGCTTAGGCCTCTGGAGCCGGATTTATCAAGGATGCACAGGGTTAAAGTATCCTACGGGGCTCCTAAGGAAGGCTGTGAGGAGGTTGACGGGGTTTTCTTCGGAAGCTCTAGGGCATAATCATTCTCGCAATCGTGTCCACGTGGCTGTTTAACTCTTCTATGCTGCAGGCCTCTGCGAGCTGGATTGAAACATACCCTTTGTAAGCCGTTGTCTTCAACATTTTAAACACTTTCTCCAAAATGTTTTTCCCAGGGCTTTTCAGACAGGCTTCGCTTACAGTCACGTGGTTCACCAGCGGAACCAGTTTCTCAAGCATCTTCTCGTCAAGTCTGCTGAGGCTCTCTGAGTCGAGAGTTATCCCTATCGTCTCAGACCCTATGTCTTCAATCATGGCTGCCAGCCTATCCATGTTCGAGTACGCAGCCTTATCCGTGCTTATGCTGATCTCAACATTGTTCTTCTCGGCTGAAGAAAGGATGTTCAGAAGGTTCCTGTAGAGGATTTTAAAATCGTTTTCACAGTATGTTTTCCCGCTAACCGGCGTGGCCTTCAGCCTCAGAACCCTGCAGCCATTCTCTCCGCAGAACTTTATCCAGTTTTTAACATCGTTCAAATACTTCTCGTTACTCTTAACATCCCCACCCAGCAGATTGAGCCCGAGGTTTAGGACTACAACGCTTCCCCCGTTGTTCCTTATCTCGTTGAAGAGCTGCAGCACCTGCTCCCTGCCGCCTGAATCCGGCTCGTCGAGCTCCAGGCTTTTAATACCCTTCTCGAAGCATTTAGTCAAAGCCTGTTCAAAGCCCATCTTCTCCCTGGACGCCAGCTGACTGATGCTTGAACTATTAATGCAAATGTTCAACTGGTTCCCCACACCTAACAAGCCTCAACACGGTTACTTAACATTCTTCTCCCCGTGGCTTAGAATTGTAGGTTTTGCTGAAACGCTTCCCCGCATTCTTCGCGCTACCCGTCTCCGAAAGCAGATTACCCGTATACGCTTCGCTTGCCATGTTTTCGAGACAGGGAAACCTATTAGCCACTCTTATTTTAAGCTTTCCTCCGGCAGGGGTAGACGCCTGTGGGAAAACGAAAATGCTCTTAAAATATATAGGTTATCGTGCCCTCCTTAGAGTCTTCAACCAGTATTCCTGTTTTTCTAAGGTCCTCCCGAATCCTGTCGGCAAGCCGGTAGTCCCCGGAAGCCCTAGCCTCCTCCCTCAGCCTAACCAGTATTTCTGTAAGCCTCTTTTCTCTCTCAGTAGCCCTTTCAACACCCTCCTGGAAGAACCCGAGCATCCTCCAAAGCCTGGAAAACCTGTTCAGGAGGCTTTTCGAAACCTTGCTCCTGTTTAAATCCTCCAGAATCATGTTGGCAGCATCCATAAGCGTTGCGATAGCCCGAGGCGTGTTGAAATCGTCGCATAAATGGTTTAAAACCTTGTTCTCAAGCTCTTCAGCCTCCCGGCTCTCACCCTCCTCTCCCTCTCCAAGCCTAACTAGGATTCTCCTCACCCTGTCAAGCCCCTTCTTAGCAGCCTCTAGGGACTGCTCACTGTACTCCAGCGGGCTCCGGTAGTGGGTTGAAAGAACGTAGAACCTGAGAGTATCCGGGTCAAACCTGCTTAAAACCTCTTCGATCGTCACGTAGTTCCTGAGGCTCTTGGACATTTTCTCCTCCTTTATGTTTAGGAGCCCGTGGTGCATCCATATCTGTACAAACCTTTTCCCGGTTAAGGCTTCCGACTGAGCCCTCTCGTTCTCATGATGGGGGAATACAAGCTCCACCCCGCCTGAGTGTATGTCAAGGGTCTCGCCCAGATACTTCATCGCCATTACGCTGCACTCGATGTGCCACCCTGGCCTACCCCTGCCCCACGGGCTCTCCCATGAAGCCTCGCCCGGCTTAGCTGCTTTCCACAAGGCGAAGTCCAAGGGGTCCCTCTTGTTCTCGCCAGGCTCAATCCTAGCGCCCGCAAGGATCTTGTCAAGAGATTGGCTTGAAAGCTCCCCGTAGCCTTGGTATTTTCTCACCGAGAAATACACGTCGCCACCGGACTCGTACGCATAGCCCTTCTCAATCAGCTTTTCCACGAAAGCTATTATGTCTGGAATATGGTCAGTGACCCTTGGGTTGAAAGTGGGGTGCCTTATCCCGAGCCTTAAAGTATCCATAAAGTATTCAACCATGTATTGGAGGGCAACTTCGCTAGCAGGCCTGTTCTCCTCCCTTGCCCTGTTGATTATCTTGTCCTCGACATCAGTAATGTTCCTGACGAAGATAACCCTGTAACCCAAGTATTCTAGGAACCTTCTGAAAGAGTCGTAGACTATTTCCGCCCGGGCATGACCCATGTGTGCAACATCGTAGACTGTTGGGCCGCAGAAATACATCCTAACTTCCCCCGGGTGTGTCGGAACCAGTTTCTCAATCTTCCTCGTAAGAGTGTTGTAGAGAAAGACGTCTCTCAGCTTGCTCTCAGGCCTGTTCACGCTCATTACTATTCGCTCCCCACTATTCTTCTTTTAAGTATTCTGTGATCCTCCTCCTCTCCCTAATGTTTCTCAGAAGCCTGCTCTCCCTCAGCACCATTCTCCAAGGGGTTCTGAGCCTTTTAGCAGCATAAGTTAGCGCTGCTTCAAGTGTCCCGAAGCAAACCGGTTTACTCGCCAAGGCTTTCCTGACATTCTCCCTCACAAGCCAGACTCCTGCTGGCAGCAGGTACCCCGGCCCCGCTTCCCTGAGCACCAGCACAGCAGCCTGCCTCTTAACCCTTTTAAGATGCTCGGCAACTGCGAGCCTGGCAGCGTAGTAGCAGCCGCCTATCCTCGCATAGGTCGTCCTGCCCTCAGCATCCTCGTAGTCTGAGCCTATTGCGACGCCTTCCCCGCCGGCAATGTTCCAGACTGAGCCGGGGTGAAACATCTCTATGAACTCGTAAGACCATTTTCCTGGAATTATTAACACTATGAACTTGTTGTCGATGTGTTGAGACTCGTAAACCATGTGTTCCCCAGCCTCAGGATACTCCCTGATTTTCTCAATCATCCTCTCCGCGAGAACACTGTCCACAGCCGTTATGCTCCACCTCGTGGGCACAAGCCGTCTGCGCTTGCCCACTCCGAACACGGCTGCGCTCAAAGCCTTCTGAATCGATGAAACCGGGACGCCCGCGGAGTACGCGTAGTAGACTGCTTCAGAAGCCTTCAGATCCTCGTCGTAATATGCTTTCTCAATAACCCGGTTAACCTTAATGCTGCCTGCCTCAAGCTTTTCGACAAGCCCATATGGGCCGAAGGGCTGAGCATCCTCATCAAGAATTATCCTCGCCTTAACCGGCTTAGAGAACTCTAACGACGCATCAGCCGGCTGGCTTGCCATCGCCATCTCCTGCGTGAGCTCGAAAAGCCTCCCAGCACCCCACGGGTTGTGAACGTCAACCCTGAAGATTCCCCTCACTAGGCTCGACCTATACTCTACAAGCTTATCCAGGTCTATGCTCCACCATGACTCAGGCTTATCCATGATGCTAGTGTCCCCGAAGAAGGGTGGAACAAGGGGTCCCACGCCGACCTTCGGATAGCCGATTCTCCCCACGAATACGCCCGGCGGGGAAGCCCCGTTCATCACCATCCTGTCTTCAAGCCTAAGCCTCACCACGGGTTGAAGCTTACTGTACCGGAGCAGTATGGGGCACTGTCTCCTTCCGCACAGCGCCCTTGAGCCTAAGCAGTATATGCACTGGCTCCCGCTGGGCGCGTGAACCTCTACCCCGCCGGAGGCAGCCCAGGGGAGTGGGGACTGCATGTCTTACTCAACCTGTATTCTTCGCCCACGCTTCCTCTTCGTCAGGACTACTTCAAGAATTCCGTTGTAGTATCTTGCCTTAGCAGGCTCCTCCTCAACCCTAGTCGGGAGAGGTATTCGCACGCTGTAATACAGCGGGGTCTCCTTGAAAAGCCTCCTCACCGAGGGAGTCTCCTTCTTACACAATCCTTCGACAACAAGATGATCCTCGTAGAGCGTCAGCTTAATATCCTCCTTCTCAACCCCAGGCAGGTCTACGCTGATCCTTATCTCGTTCTCGCTTTCAACAATGTTGTACAATGGTTCCACACACCCCATTCGCCTAGCCCTCTGCCTCCTCAAGTCCTCCTCGAACATCCCCCTCATTTCTTCGAAAATCCTTTCAAAATCCTCCATTCTCAACACCCCCTAGACTAGGCTCTGCTCAGCCATCGGCGGCAGGCTTCTCATCCTCCTCGTCTCGTCGTCAGTCCTCCTCATTAGCTCCCTGTACTGCATCCTTATCTCCTCAGCGGAAGCTATTAGGGAGTCCACCTCCACTTTTTCCAGTCCTATTTGAGGCAGAAGTGTTAAAACTTTTGCCGCTGAACCCGGGTCGGGATAGTTCAAGTAGGACTGGACGAAAAGCCCGAGTCCAGTTACCCCGAGCCTTTCAAGCTTCCTAAGTATTAGTGCTTTAGGCCCGAAGAGCAACCCGTCTTTCAAGACCTCCACGCTCTTCATCTTTGAGACGATTGTAAGGGCTTCCTCGCTGGTTGGCACAGCATAAACCTTGGGATCAGTTATGTCTATCCTGTAGGGATGCGGTATTCCGCCGAGGCTTAGGAAGAGCCTCGGGCTCTTGCTCCTAACCCAGTCCACTATCTCCCCAACTATGTCGTGCACACCCTCTTGCGGTATTGGAAGCTCAGACCTTAAAATGTAAACGTTATCCTTATAGTATATTTCGAGCACATCCCCTATCTTCCCGTTTCTAACTATCAGCATCGGTGGGAAATCCTCTGTCTCGAGATACCCTGTTTTCTCAAAGCCCAGTTTAGCAAGATAATGGCTTAGCGATATTGTTCCGACGAGCCCGGTGTCGGGAAGGCCCTCAAGTATCAACGGCCTTTCGGAAACCGTTTTAACCTCCTCAATAATCATGCTTCTTCCAGCCATCTCGTTGAAGATTTATTCGTAGGAAGGATAAAAGCTTTAACCCGAGTCCTCCTCAGGCTCCACGTGGACAACCACTTCAACGTTCCCCTCGAGGCTGTGTTCGATGCGGTGCTCAAGCCTAGAGGCTGCCTCATGAGCCTCAGCCATGCTTCTCCCTCCCTCCATGCTGACTGTGAGCTCAATCCTGTTCAAGCCAGAGGCTTCTCTGAAAACCCTCATCCTCCTAAGCTCCTTAAAGCTGTGAAACTGTTTAACCTCTTCCTCAACAGCCCGCTTAACCGTAAGGTAGAGGTATGAGTTTGAGCCAACGGTTTTAATGGGTGTGACTGCTGAGCTGGCTGTCTCAATGTGAACCATGATGCTTCCAACATTCTCCAGGCTTTTCAAAACGTTCTCCTCAACCTGGTCGGCGACGCTGTGGGCTTCTGAAAGCCTCATCTCCTCAGGGACCTCTATGTGCAGGGACACGAGCAGCCTCCCGTCGGTTTGTGAGACGAGAATGTCATGAACGTTCAGAACACCCTTGGCCTTCAGGGCGGAGTCCTTTATTAGTCCCCGGAGGTCTTCGGAACCCTTGGGAAGACTATGGACTCTAACAACCACCTCCCCCTCAATCATCCTGGAGATCCTGTCCTCAACATTCTTAACGCTTTTCTGAATGCTTGAAACACTGTTTTCAACCGGCACAAGGGCGCCGACGTCGACATACGTCTTCTTGTCGAGCCTCCTTATGTTCAAGTATGAAACCCCGTCAGCACCATACTCCTCCTCAACAATCCTCCTTATTCTCCTCACCATGGCAGGTGAGACGGTGTCCGTTAGCTCCATCCCGGTTTCGTAGAGCAGTCTGCCGCTGAGGTAAACCATCATGGCTGAGAGCAGAAGGCCTGCTACAGCATCTGCGTAAGGGATGTTGAAATATCCTGCGAGAGCGAAACCAAGTATGGCTATGATGGTGTCGAAGAAGTCGGCCAGCGAGTGGAACAGGCCTGCTTTAACGCTGGGCTCTCCTCCGCTTGAAGCCTTTGAAAGCAGGGTGATCCTGGCGAAATCCACGGTTAGCGTGTAGGCGAGCGCCAGCACTCCTATTGGGCCAGGGTGAACCGGCGACGGGTTGAAGATTCTTTCGAAGCTTCTCATAAGAAGCTGGATGACAAGGTAAATGAGTGCTATGCCGCTTGTGAAAGCCCCCAGGGTCTTTATCCTGCTATGGCCGTAAGTATGGCTCTCGTCCGCAGGCTTAAGGCTGACCCTGTAGGTTATGAAAAGCATCCCGGTTATTAGGAAATCATACGCCGCGTGAATCCCGTCTCCGAGAACCGCCAGGCTGTTAGTAAGAATTCCCGCAGAAACCTCCAGAAGCATCACTGAGCCTATTAGGCATGTGGATGCTAGCTGCGCCCTCAGGATATTCTCTTCGGATTTGCCCAAACTCCTTATTAAAACGGGGCTGTGAAAAGCTGCTTTTAAGCTTATGCTTGCTTTTTAAAAACTTAAAATCTGTATTCCTGTTCTCTTCGCGATGTTTCCAGCCGGGGACGAGACTAAGCGTTACTCTCATCCCATTGTATTATACATGCTGATAGGCGTCAACGTTGGTGTCTTCATCTTAGAATTTTCAGACCCTTGGGCATACGAGCTCATGATACTGAGTTACGGCTTCATACCGAGGCTGCTGATTATCAACCCTGTTGAAGGCATTCTCAGAATGTTCACATCCATGTTCCTCCACGCAGATATCCTGCACATATTCGGCAACATGCTTTTCCTATACGTCTTCGGGGATAATGTCGAGGATAGGATGGGGCACGGCAGGTTCCTATTCTTCTACCTTCTCTTTGGAGTAGTCGCAGACCTTGCGCACTTCATGATCGACCCCGCGTCGATAACTCCGGCTATAGGAGCCTCAGGCGCCATATCCGGGGTAATGGGTGCCTACATGGTTATGTTCCCATTCGCCAGGGTACGGGTTTTCTACCGTTTCTTCATGGTTAGGCTTCCCGCCATCGTCTACCTAGGGTTCTGGTTCCTTATGCAGCTTTTCGAAAGCATGCTTCCAGAATACACTGGCATCGCGTATTGGGCTCATATCGGAGGCTTTGTAACAGGGGTGATTGTCGCTTTATTGTTTTTCAGGAGGGAACGTAGGCACAGAATAGTAATTCAGTATTATTGATCCTTTTTACTGTTCATGTTTTACACGCAGCGTGGTGCGACAGCATTTTGCTGTTTAAACAGCCCGTTGCAAAACGGGTTCCTCTTTAGAAGGCGTGCTTAGAGGTGGTCAGCAGATTCTCGGAAGCGGTATTCCATGAAGCATCGGCAGGCTCCTCAACCCGCCGGCCCTAGTCCTAAGCCAGACTTCCCCCATCCTAGACCTGCCGACCACTCTTCCTATCACGCAAGCATCCTTGCTGACTTTAAGCCTCCTCAGGACCCTAACCGCTTTTTCAGCATAGGCCTGTGGAACGAATATCACGAGCCTGCCCTCGCAACCAAGGTAGAGAGGCTCTATGCCGAGCACCTCGCAGAAACCCTGCACTTCATCCCTAACAGGAATATCCTCCTCCCTGATTTCAACGGAAACCCTGGAAGATTCCGCAACCTCGTTCAGTGAAGTTGCTAAGCCCCCCCTCGTAGGGTCTATGAGCGTGTGCAGAGGCGCCTTTCTCCGTACCAACGCTTCGACGATGCTTGTTAAAGGTGCGCAATCGCTCTGAACATCAGCCTCAAGCTGGAACTCTCCCCGAGCGGCAAGTACTGCTGCGCCGTGGTCGCCGATGCTGCCAGTAAGTATGACTGCATCCCCAGGCTTAGCTCTCGTCGTCGAGACATTAACGCCCCTGTAAACTCTTCCCACGCCCGAGGTGTTTATGAAGATCTTGTCGCAGCCCCCTTTCTCAACCACCTTAACGTCTCCGGTGACTATTTTAACCCCAGCATTCTTAGCAGCTTTCCCGATGCTCTCCACAATGCTCATCAGGAAATCGCTTTCCAGGCTCTCCTCAATTATCAGTGAGAGGCTTAAGTACTCGGGCTTAGCGCCCATCGTAACCAGGTCGTTCACAGTCCCATTAACCGAAAGCATCCCTATGTCGCACCCGTTGACGACCGGAGGCTTCATTACGAACGAGTCGGTTGTGAAGGCAATCCTTCCTGTCCGCGTGTGAAGAACGGCTTTGTCAACACCTCTGCTCGGACTGTTCAGCCTGCCGGCTATTGTCCCGATAAGCTCATGCATGAGTCTCCCGCCAGCACCGTGCTCCAGAGCTATTCTTCCAGCCATTTCTCACAGCCCCGCGTAGTAGTATGCTGCGCAAGTCCCCTCTGAGGAAACCATGCACGGCCCAACCGGGTTATCAGGCCTGCAAACCTTTCTGTAGAGCCTGCATTCAACAGGCTTCCTGCTCCCCCTTACGACTTCTCCGCAGAGGCATCCCTGGGGATCGGCTGCTTCAACAGGCTTCAAACCATGCTTCTCAACCGCGTCGAAAAACCTGAACTCCTCCCTGAGGGCTAGGCCGCTCCCAGGTATTACTCCGAGGCCGCGCCACTCTGAGTCAACCGGCTTGAAAACCTCCTGCATAAGCCTGATCGCCTTAACGTTCCCCCCGTGCCTAACCGTCCTCGCATACTCGTTCTCAACCATGCTCCTGTTCTCGGCAAGCTGTTTCAGAATCATACGTATGGATTCAACTATGTCGACAGGCTCGAAGCCGGTTACCACCGCGGGGACACGGTGCTTCTCGACAAGCTCAGCATAGGGTTTGACGCCTATTATCGTGCTCACGTGGCCAGGCAGTATTAACCCGTCTATCTTAAGATCCTCCGCCTCCAGCAGCGCGTTCAACACGGGCGGCATGAGTTTGAAAAGGCTTATCAGACTCAGGTTCCTAACGCCTTTTTCCCTGCATCGAAGGATTATTGAGGCGAAGAGCGGGGAAGTGGTTTCGAAGCCTATCCCAGCCATGACGAACTCTCTCCCAGGCTCCTCCACAGCCATTTTAATAGCATCATAGGGAGAATATACGACCCTTATGTCGAGGCCCTCCCCCTTCAGGGTCAGCAGGCTCCTGCCGTTCAACGGGACCCTCATCATATCACCGAAGGTGGCCACGGTCTTCCCTGCTTCAGCAGCCTGGAAAACCATTGCGAAACCCGAGTTGGGCGTTACGCAGACGGGGCATCCTGGGCCGGAAATAAGGTCAAGATTCTCCTTGAAAAGGCTCTTCAAACCGTGTCTCGCGACAGCCATCGTATGCGTCCCGCAGACCTCCATTATCTTAACCCTCCTCCCAAGCCTCTCTAGAAGCTCGTTAGCCCTGCCGGCTATCCTCCTCACTAGCTCCCCGTCCCTATACTCCTGGATGAACCTCACTCTTTAAACACCTCCCTAAGCGCCTCCAGCATTTCTAAGGCTGCCTCCTGGTCGAGAACCTGTATGGCGAAGCCGGCGTGAACAATAACGTAGTCTCCGACTGAAACGTTTTCGACAAGGTCAAGCCTCACGCTTCTACGCGTGCCTCCGAATGAGACAACAGCTTCCTCCCCCTTAACCTCCTCAACCCTTCCAGGTATGCCTAGGCACAATTCACTCCTCCTCCATCAGGCTGACTGCTACAGCCTGCCCCAGGGATATTCCGCCGTCGTTAGTCGGGACAATGTTGTTGAAGAGGGTTTTCAAACCGTGCTCCTCGGCTAGACGCTTAACTCTCGAGGAAAGTATCCTGTTCTGGAAAACTCCCCCGGTTAAAACAATAGTGTCAACATCCTCCTCAAGCCTTATAGTGTCCGCCAGCTCAACAGTGATCCTCGCGATGGTTTCGTGAAACCTTCGGCTAATCTTTTTAACCGGCGTGTTTCTTTCAAGGTCTTCGACTATCGCGCGTATAATGGGTGCAGTGTCAACAACATACTCTTTCCCACCCGTGATTTCGAAAGGATAGCTCTCGCCATCGCCCTCTCCAGAAGCCATTTCAAGCATTACAGCAGGTTCCCCTTCAAAGGTTCTTGATAAACATACTCCTAGGAGAGCTGAGACAGCGTCGAACATTCTTCCAAGGCCGCACGTCATAGGGGTGTTGATCCTCCTGTCAACCATTCTTTTCAAGACTGTTTTAACACTATCGCTCAACCCCATGTTGATCTTTAAGGCATCGTCGCCCATCGCGTCGTAAAGGTAGCTGAAAGCCATCCTCGCGGGTTCTAGAACAGCTTTCTCCCCGCCGGGCATCGGTAAGTATTTGAAGTGGCCCCTCCTAACGTACTCCCCCCTCCTGACGATGAGGAACTCCGATCCCCAGAGGCTACCGTCCTCGCCGTAGCCGGTTCCGTCGAAAGCTATTCCCAAAACCTCTAAGCCCAGAATACTGTTTTCAGCCATTGCTGAAAGAACATGGGCGTAATGATGCTGTACACCCTTCTTCTCCCCATCCAGCGAAACCCCTATCTGGGTTGAGTAGTAAGCGGGGTGAAGGTCGTGGGCAATCCTTCTATACTCCAGGTTTAAAAGCCGCCGCATGCTTCTAATCGCCTCAAGATATCTCTTCCTGATGAGCATGTTCTCAAGGTCGCCCATGTACTGGCTCATGAAAACCCTGCCTTTTTTCGCTAGAGCGAAAGTGTTGTTCAGGTCAGCCCCCATCGCGAGCACGCCGTCGACTCTCGGCTCAACCTCAACCGGCTCGGGAACAAAGCCCCTGCTCCTCCTGACGAGTCTAAGCGTGCCGTCTTGAACAAAGCCCACCGAGTCGTCGGCGAAGTTTACTATCCTACGGTTATAAGTGAGAATATAGTCAGCCATATCCTTAAACTTTTCAAAAGCCTCGCCATCCCTAAACACTATCGGCTCCTCAGAAACGTTTCCACTCGTCAAAACTATCGCCGGAGGCTCAACACTCCTCATGAGAACATGGTGTATCGGAGTATAGGGTAGGAAGACCCCTAGGTACCTCATGCCGGGGGCAACCTCCTCGACAACAGGGTTCGGCTCCCTCTTTCTCGCGAGGATTATCGGAGCAGAATAATGGGTGAGCCATTTTTCCTCGGAATCGTTAAGCTCAACAATCCTCCTGGCCTCCTCAACGCTCTTAACCATTATTGCGAAAGGCTTGTTGCCCCTTTTCTTCCTCCTCCTAAGCTCCGTGACGCTGCTCCTGCTTGTTGCGTCGCAAGCAAGGTGGAACCCCCCATACCCCTTAACTGCGACTATGTAGCCCCTGTTTATCAGCCTAGCCGCCTCTGAAACAGGTTCTTCAACCCTCATGAGCCTGCCGCGACGGTAGAGCCTAGCCCTCGGCCCACACCTGCTGCACGCGTTGGGCTCAGCCTTAAACCTCCTGTCGGAAGGATCAGAATACTCCTTCTCGCATTCGCCGCACATCTTGAAGGTTTTCATGCTTGTGTTAACCCTGTCGTAAGGCAGTTTCTCAAGTATCGTAAACCGTGGCCCGCAGTTTATGCAGTTTATGAAGGGGTAGAGGTGTCTCCTGTCCCTAGGGTTGAAAAGCTCGTCTAAACAATCCTTGCAGACGGCAACGTCAGGCGGGCAGAGGGTTTCAACCTCCTCGCCGCGGGTCTGCTCAACCCTGAACCCCCTGTACCCTCTTGGGGGTATCTGCATGCAGGAGAATGTTTTAACGACAGCCCTGGGAGGCTTCTCCGTCTTAAGCCTCTCTATGAATCTTAAGCAGTCTCCCGGCTTTCCTTCAACCTCTATTAGAACCCCGTTACCAGAGTTAAGGACGAAACCCTTAAGGCCGAGGCTTCTGGCGATACGGTATACGAAGGGCCTGTATCCAACTCCCTGCACAATGCCGTTTACGTTAACCCGGTACGCTGCTAACTCCTCCGACTTCTGGCCAGGCATCTAGTGTTTTCCGAAGCATTCCTCAGCAGGGTATAAATACGTTTTTTCCGAATCATCAACTTAAAGGCTTTTTTTAAAGCTTAGGAGCGGGAATCAGGCTTGTTAAACAGTTTTCTCGTCTTACCGTTAAGCAGTAAACCATCCGCATGATGCGGACCTTGTTCAACGGGGACGGGTTGTAGGCGGTAGTGTTTAGATTGCGAGCAGGCTGACCAGCCTATACTTATCCTCATCTATCTTTTTAACACTCCTGTAGGAGTCAAGTATACTGATGTCGACAACCCTGTTATCCCTCAGGCCTACGAGCCTGTTCCCCTTGCCCTCGGAAATCAGCCTGACAGCATGGTTCCCGAAGAGGCATGCTAGGGTTCTCGACCTCGCCGACGGGACTCCGCCCCTTTGAATATGGCCTAGCACGGTAACCCTGAAATCGTAGCCGGTTAGCCTGCTAAGCCTTGAAGCTGTTTCAAACGGGTCTCCCATGGCTCCCTCAGCCTTAACTATTATGCTGGACTTCTTACCCAAGGAACCCATTTTCACGAGCCTTTGAGCAACATCCTCCTGGGTTAACGGGTGCTCCGGTATGAGAGCAATCTCGGCGCCTGAAGCCAGTGCTACGTCGACGGCAAGGAAGCCGCGCTGCCTCCCCATGACCTCTACTATGAAGACCCTCTCGAAAGTCACCGCCGTGTCCCTAATCTTGTCCACAGCCTCCACAGCAGTGTTGACAGCAGTGTCGAAGCCTATTGTCTCGTCTACGCCAGCCATATCGTTGTCGATCGACGCAGCCACGACCACGACGGGTAGACCGCTCACCTCGCTGACTTCTTTAGCACCCTTCAGAGACCCGTCCCCGCCTATTGCAACCAGCCAGTCAACATTCCTAGACTTAAGGTTCTCAGAAGCCTTCTCCAAACCCTCAGGCGTCTTGAAAAGCTCACACCTGCTGGACTTCAGAATGCTTCCGCCAGTGTTTATTATCCCACTAACGTCCCTCGGAGTCAACTGTCTGAAAGCATCCTCTATCAGACCCATGTACCCCTTTTCGACACCAAGCGTCTTGAAGCCTTGGGAAGCGGCAGACCTGACCACGGCCCTGATTGCAGAGTTTACACCCGGCGCGTCTCCCCCTGGAGTAACTACTGCAATATTCATCTACTAACCTTATTCCCCGGCTTGGATAAAAAGCTTAGCTGTATATAAAGAGTTTTTAAATAGCGCTGGGGGGTGGTTCTCCGTATTGAGAAAGAGTCAGGGTCTCGCGGAAGTGCTTGACGAAATCACTAGGAGTGTTGAACCAGTGATTTACGACGCGCTTTCGGAGAACGCTTCGCCCGAGTTTCAAGAAGTATTGCTTTACCCTGTTAAGGCGGGTGGCAAGAGAATTAGGCCGGCAGTATTAATGCTTTCCTGCGAAGCCGCCGGCGGGAATCCTGAGGATTCTTTGAACGCTGCGGCAGCCATAGAGCTCATCCACAACTATACCCTGATCATAGACGATATCATAGACCACGGTGAGGTCAGGAGGAGTAGGCCGACCCTCTGGAAAAAATATGGTTTGGCAATGGCTCTTCTCGCCGCTGTCCAGTACAGGGAGGTTGTTTCAGAGCTCTTGCTTAGGTCTAGGAATGCTAGCAGGCTTCTCTCCATTGTTGACCTTTACGTTATGAGGCTTGTCGAGGGTGAGCGTCTGGATGTTCTCTTCGAACAGGTTGGGAGGGAGGACGACCCTTATGTTGCTGAGCATAGGAGGCTGAACGTGAGTTTCGACGACTATGTTGACATGGTTGTCCGAAAGACTTCTTCCCTCTACGAGGCGAGTGCGATGATGGGTGCTGTGGAAGCTGGTGCTGGCGACACGGTTGTTGAAGCGTTCAGGGGGTTCGGCTTAAACCTGGGCGTCTCATTCCAGATTGTAGACGATCTTCTAGACTTGTTCGGCTCGGCCTCTGAAACAGGCAAGCAGGTTGGGAAAGACGTTTTGGAGCATAAGCTTGGGAACATGCTGATTCTCCGGGGGCTGGAGAGGATGGATGGTGAGAGCAAAAGGTTTTTCCTGAGCGTTTTAAGGAGTAAACAGGTTTCCCAGGAGGATTTAGACGAGGCTTTAAGCATTCTGGCTAGGACGGGCGTGAGGGAGAATGCTGTGAGGGAAGCCTGGCTTTTCTCGGAGAAGGCTAAGTCGATGCTCAGTGTTCTACCGGATTCGAAGGCTAAGAGGCTCTTGTTCGAGCTTGCCGACTACGTTGTTTACAGGAACAAGTGAAAATGAAGCCTCTGGTGATTGTTAAGCTAGGGGGAAGCGTGGTGACCAGGAAGGATGAGCCCTTCACGCCTAACACTCCTGTGATAGAGCAGGTTTCGAAACAGGTTTCAGAGCTCCTCCAGGATTACAGTCTTATTCTTGTTCACGGCGGAGGCTCATACGGGCACGTGGTTGCTTCAGAGTATCGTGTAGCCGAGGGTTATCTTCAACCAGGCCAGCTCATAGGGCTGTCAAGGGTTAAGCTAAGGATGAACGAGCTGACTCAGCTGATTCTCGCGAGCCTCGCTTCACACGGTGTTCCAGCAGTACCGGTGACTCCCGTCAGCTGCTTAACCTGCTCGTCGGGAAGGATAGAAAGCTTTTTCACTGAGCCGCTGAGAATGATGCTCAGCCTAGGCCTCGTGCCATTGATCCCCGGCGACATTGCTATGGATTCTTCTGAGAAAAGGTTTACAATAGTTTCCGGGGACCAGTTGGCTTCTTTTCTCGCCGTTAAGCTCGGCGCCTTTAAGCTTGTCTACGGGACTGATGTGGACGGCGTCTTCACAGGCGACCCTAGGCTTGACCCTGGTGCAAGCCTGATTCCACGCTTAAGTAGGAGCATGATGCTGGGCCTCGCAGCCTCGCTTAGGCCGGGCGACGTTACCGGAGGGATCTACAGGAAGATTGAGGAGGGTTTTTACGCTGCTGAAAAAGGTGTCAGAGTGATGATAGGGAACCTGACCCGGCCGGATGCTTTAAGCCTGATGATAAGGGGTGAGGCTGGTTTTGAATGCACTATTCTAGAAGCCGGATGAGCCTTGAAGCCAACGCGTAGAGAAGAATGCCGAGCAGGGCTCCTCCGAGAATATAGGTGTAGACTCCTACACGGATTGCTTCAGCGGATGCTACGAGTATCGTGGAGACTCCTATGACCAGGGGTATGAGGCTCCTCAGCCTTAAACCAGTAGCCGCATGCTTAACTTTTGCAGCCTTCTCGCCTTCCCCCTCTCTCCCGGCTCCAGGATGCGTAGCCAATACTGCCTCGCCTTTCTCAGCTCTTCCTATTTCAGAATGCATCCTTAGTATTTCCGTGACTATCGCTCTCGCAGCCTCCGTGGCAGTATACATCTCGACGTTTCCAACCTTTCTTCTCAACACTAGCCTGCTCCTCTCCAACGTTTCCAGATGGTGGTCTATGAGCTGCCTGGTATACCCTAGGGCTTTCGAGAGCGACGCCACCGTGCCCTCCCTGTTCAGCAGCTCCATAATTATCCTAATCCTATGCGGGTTTGCAGCAACCTCTATCATCCGGAGCCTCTCAGGGTCGAGCTGCTGCCTGTTCCCCTCGTTAGCCAACACTTTCTCATCGGCCCAGAGTTTCTTAAGCATTCTGATTCAGGTGGTTGTTTTTTGAAAGGAACCTATATTCTCATTATTTCAGTCGGGAGAGGCACGTGGTTTAAACCAGGTTCTCTCCAAATGGTCAGGCTTCCCCCCGGCTGCTATGTTTACGTAGGCTCCGCCATGGGTCCAGGTGGCTTTGAGAAAAGGGTTTTTAGACACCTGAGGAAGCGTAAGAAGGCGAGGTGGCATATTGACTATTTAACGAGGCTCAGGAGTGTCCAAGTTAAAAGCATCATCTATACCCCCCTCCGGCACGGGGAGTCTAGGCTTACACGCATGCTTTCCTCCCTCGGCTTCGTTAAGATGGTTAAAGGGTTTGGAGCAACCGACTCTCCAAGTGATTTCTCGCACCTCCTGTCTTCCAATGAGGGTGCGAGCAAGACTGTTGAAAGAATAGTGTGTGGAATGAGGAGGAGCGGCATACGGTTTAGGGTTTTCAACCCAGAGGCTTTAATAAGCCCGTCGGAGTGTTAAACGCATGTTTAAAAGATGGGCCGGGGGAGAGTACGAGGTTGAGTTAACACTTATGCTCCACGAGGTCGGAGACCCTTCTCCAACTAAGGCTGTTGAGTGGGGTGGCGAGCTCATCCCCCTCAGCGTTTTCCTGAAGGAGGCTAAGGAGGTTTCGCCCTCAAACCCCAAGAGGATGATGGTTAGGTCTAAGGGTCTTAAAATAAGCCTGAAAATAATTGGGATAGAGGTCGTTAGGCTGGGCGATAAATCAGTGGACCTTAGGCTTATCGCTGAGAAAGACTAGTCAGCCGCAGTATTTAGACTGGAATACGGCGGTGGCTTCAGCAAGCCTCTTCTTTTCAAGCGTCTTCTTAAAACCGTAGTTGGAGATCTCGTCAACGTTCCCGCTAAGCCCGTCTTCCACGGCCTTTGCAACAGCCCTCAAAACATCCAGTATTATGTTTCCCGCGTTAAGCCCGTCGTTAGACCTAAGGCTAACGTTTACGGTGAAGCCGCCGCCCATGAAACCCGTCGCGTTAAACTGGAGGTATGTGATCCTATTGTTCCCCAGGAAGTCGACGTAATCTGTTGTTCCAGAAACCACTTCCCAGCCCTCCTCAGCCTCCTCAACTATGGATGATGTTTTAACCTGCTTCTTGAAATCCCTAAGATCCTCGTACATCGTGTTCAGAGTCTCAAGCCCGCCTCCCACGTCAAGCTGATAGCTTTTAACCGGCTTAATCCCCCTAGAATTTAGAAGTGCTACAAGCCCTCTGTGGAAGGCTGTTCCACCAAGCTGGCTCATAAGGTCGTCCCCAACCACTACGAGCCTCCTCCCCATGAATCTTTCAATCACAACAGGGTTTGTGGCGATGATCGTCGGAGTCGTGTTCACGAAGCTCGCCCCAGCCTCGCACGCCGCCTCAGCATACGCCAGGGAAGAATTGTTGAGACCGCTGGAAATCATGTTTACAGCTATGTCCACACGGTTCCCCCTCAGGTATTCGACGAGGCTCTCCCTGTCCTGTTTCACGGGTTTAACTGTGGAGGCGAGATACGGGTTTAGCTTATCCTCAAGTAGCCCGCTCTCCACCACGACACCTGTCTTGGGTATTGCGAAGCGTTTCTCAAAAGTATTGGGCTCTGAGAAAACTGCTTCGGAAACATCTTTCCCAACCTTCCTAGCATCTATGTCTACGGCTGCAGCTATCTCAATATCACTGACCCTATAGCCTCCTACGACGGGGTGCCACAACCCCTCCTTCTCAGGGTTTGCAGAATAGTAGTATAGGCCTTGTATGACTGCTGAGGCGCAGTTTCCAACTCCTATGATCGCGACTCTTATTCGCTTGCCTGCCATGAGTAAAAAATATTTTACTAATATATAATATTTTTCTTGGGCACGCTAAACCCAAGCAGACAGGAGCTCCCTAAGCTCACACGGGTTTAAAACCACGGTTTCTGCACCAGCGTTCCTCAACCTTTCAATACTGCTGAGGCTGGAAACCATACCTATCGGCTTAACCCCGGCTTTCACAGCAGCCTCAATATCTATAGGGGAATCGCCCACGTGGACGGTTTCCCAAGGATGGACGCAGAGTTTTTCACAAGCCTTAAGGATAAGGTCTGGGAAGGGCTTAAGCCTGTCAACATCGTTTCTCGTGAAAACGTCGTCGAAAAATTTTTTCAAGCCTGTTTTTTCAAGAACTATTTCAACCGCCTTCCTGCAATTGTTAGTGCAGACCGCCGTCTTGACTTCACGCTCTTTAAGCCATGAAAGAAGTTCTGAAACACCGTTCCTAACAACCGGTTTCTCAGCAGCCCTAAGCTCCAAAGCCTCCACAGCCTCGTAGACCTTCCTCCTCAAGACTTTCAACTCGTCTTCACTCCAGCCCTTTCCCCTCATGAATACTACTGCGTCCTCAATGTTTATAGCGCTAGGCTTAGATTCCGAGAGGATCCTCCTGTCAACACCCATTTCCAACAGCTTAGCTATGATCAGCGTCCTTGCCGAAACGTAATCGTAGTTGAATTCAATAAGTGTACCATCCATGTCTAGTAGTACCGCTTCAATCATCCAGGTCCCATAGGCATTGGGGAAAGGTTTTAAACCTTAGCCCGCTCAACCGAGAGTACTACGCGAGTATCCGTCGTAGCAATGGATTCCACGCTTCTAATTTTTAAAACCGTCTTCATAAGCCTCTCAACATCGAGCACGTCGACCCTGACCAGCAGGTCTATGTCTCCCGTCATCTCCATAACCTCTCTAACCTCATCGATGCTGAGAAGCTTCTCCATAACCTTCTCCCTATCAAAACCCTTACCTATCTTAGCGAGTACGAAAGCTTGCATTGCCAGGTTCACGAAGCGCAAGCAGGCATATATGTTTTTCCTATTTGACGATGTGTGACAATACTATGCGAGTGTCAGTCGATTCCACGCCTTTAACGCTAAGGATCTCGTCGACTATTCTCCTAAGTTCCACTTCAGAAGGTGCTTCAACCTCGACGAGGAGGTCTATGTCTCCAGTCAGCTCGTAAACTTTTTTCACCCCTTTTATTTGAAGGACTCTTCCAATGTTGCCCTGGAAGCTGCTTGAAACCCTTACGAGTATTACTGCCTCCATAGCACGTTAGAGTGATGCGTGTCTCAAGATAAGCTTTTCCAAAGGGGGAAAGGTTAAATATAGCCTTAGGAATGGGTTTGCGGAGATGAGAAGAAGTGGCGGAGCAGCTTGTTAAGGTTAAAGACCTTAACACCGACTCTAAACACGTAAACCTTCTCGCCAAGGTGCTATCCCTCTCCGAAGTGAGAGAAGTGGCATCTAGGTACGGAGGCTCTACGAACAGGGTTGCGGAAGCAAAGATCGGTGACGAAACAGGAACAATACTGCTGACCCTATGGAATGAGAACATTGACCTGGTTAAGCCGGACGACGTTATAATGATTAAAAACGGTTACGTAACAGTTTTTCAAAAAACCCTTAGGCTAAACGTGGGTAAGTATGGTTCAATAGAGAAGAGCGACGCCCAGATAGGAAGCGTCGACACCTCCAACAACATGTCTGAGAAAGAGGTTTCAGGGGGATACTACGGCGGCAGAAGGTTCAACCGTGGTCCAAGGAGGAGGTATTAAGGGTACTCTGAATAAACCTTCTTAGCGATTAAAACCGGTGAATCAAACCTCTAAACCAGCCAGCGCGTCTTATAATCTGAACCAGGATCCTTTCCAACTGTTTTCAAGCCTACTTTTTCCAAATGTTTCGACTTGCTTCCGGCTATGGAGCTTGTGGTTTTCAGCCATACTCTAAGAGGCTTGAAAGCCTGCACGCGATGAATGGTACTAAAAGCTCATCCAGCGTTAGTGAACCGTGTGCCCCCGCTCTTACGAACTCCGGCTCCATTCTCTCCTTCAAATCGTAGTGGAAAACGAGCCTGGTCTCGTCCTTAGAAAGTGCAGCATAGTCTCCAATCCTGTCTGGTACACATGGCTTCACCTCGCCTGTTCCGAAAACACCTTTATCCAGCAGCATTCTTGATTTAAACAGAGAGATGCCTCCCCCGGTCTCCCTGCTGAACTTTCTCTCAAACCCTTCAACACTCTTCTTGAGATACAGGTAGGCTGCCCGAGACTCGCCGGCGGGGGGCATTACGAGGGAATCCTTAAGCCATTTTAAACTGTTAAGCCTGATCGACTTGTCCTCCCTAACCCTTGACTGGCCGTGGTCTGAAGTCATCACGAGGAGCGTCTCCCTGGCAGCATCTGGCTTAACCCTGTTGAAGACTTCTCTTAAAAGGGTCAGGGTGTTTAGGAGCTCGAGCTCAGCCTCAGTGCTGAAAGGCCCGTAGTAATGCGACTGGCCGTCGAAACTATCCCAGTAGGCTACTATGAACCCCGTGGTATTATCGTTTACGAGCCTGGCGAGGTTTGTAGCGAAATCCACGCTGGTTAAGGCGGGGATTATCTTAGAACCCTTGTAGATCAGTGTTGAAAGACCACTGTTCCTGATGCCGTATCTAATTATGGTTTTGGGTTCAACCCCTGCTTCCCAAAGCTTCTCCGTCAGAACCTTTACTCCAAGTATCCTGTCCGCATCAATACCGAGCTCGAAAATCCTGTTCCTCCTCTCATCGTTAACAGGGCTTAGGGAGATCATGTTAACCATTGAGCCGAGCTCCTTCATGAAGAGCGTGTAAGCCACTACGCCGTGCTCCTGAGGGCTTAACCCAGTGTTGAGGCTCGTCAGCGCAGCCGCGGTTGTCGATGGGAAGACGGATGTTAAAGCCCTTACGGGGATGCCTCTTTTCGCGAACAAACCGTTTAGGAAGCGTTTAAGCCCTTCAGAAGCCTTTTCAAAGACGTTAAGCCCCATAGCGTCTATGACTAGGAGAACAATCTTACTAGCGTTTTTGAAGTCTGCTAGAACATCGTTGCTAAGCCTTTTCCCAGAGGGCTTAACACCCATTCGCTTCATAAGGCTGTTGGATAGGCTTGGGAGGGCGAAGCCGTCGTACCCTGGGATGAACAGGCCGTCGGATATTCTTCTCAGCCGGAGCTCTTCAACCGCGTTCTCCCAGACGGTTGGCATGTGGAGAATAAGAATCCCCCCTTTAAACACTTATCTCAAACTCGTAACCGTTTTTAGAGGGATATGGAGGGGCCTAGCTGCGTCTATTTGGAGAAGGAGGATACGCTTCTCCTGGAGAAACTGGAGCCGGGTGAGGCTGAAGTAAGCATTCCAGGCAACACTTTGAAAATAGTTTTGAGAAGAACCGGCGAGGGTTTGAGGCTCTCACTGTCAACGATTAGAGGCGAGGCTAGTGTTAAAAAGCTCGTCATAGAGAACACTGGGCCGGGGGTTCTAAGCGTAACCGAGGATCTTCCCGGGAGGATTGAGGGCTTCAGGTTAAGCTGGGACGGGAGGAGCCTAAAGATTATTGGGCTGAGGCTTAGCGAAAAACCTGTTGATCTCAACCTCATACTTGTACCGGTGGATTTAGGCCGTTTCTAATCTATCTCGGTAAACCAGGGCTGCTCAGGGTGTTCCCTAAGCCTTTTAAACTTCTCCCTTAGCCTTTTCTTCTCCCTCCTGTGTCTCAAGAGGGCGCTTACCAGGAATGCTAGGAAGCTTATGAAGATTGCAATCACGTAGAAGAAGAAGAACATCGACAGGTCGAGTTGAGCCCTAATCATTACTCCGGTTTCCGCGCTAAGCAGAGTTATATATGTTTTGCGTTTAACAAGCCTTAAACTTTAAAAACAATTTCCTCGATAGGAGGCTTGATGCTTAAGGCGTATCTGCTGATAGTTTGCGAAGTAGGTTTGGAGAGGGACATCGAGGAGGCCATAAGAAGAGTGAGCAACGTGACGGATGTCGACGTTGTCTACGGCGAGTACGATATTATAGTTAAAATAGAGGTTGGTGATATTAAGCAGCTCGACGGTGTGGTCTCGGAGATAAGGCGTATCAAGGGCGTTTTAAGAACCATGACGCTGCTCTGCGACTAGTCATAGGCTTCCTGTGCGAGTGAGGGTCGCTCTGGAAAAACGGTTTAAGCCTGCTCCGCTAAGGGGTTAAAACATGCTTTAAAGGCTTTCCCAGATGGTTGAGCGGCTTGAATCCTTAAATCGGGAAGATTGTTTTAAAACAGGAATGAGAAGGGTCTGCGTAATACACTACTCTGAAATAGGTTTGAAGGGCCGTAACAGGCCTTTCTTCGAGAAGATGCTTGTTGAAAACGTTAGTCGTCTGCTGAGCGGCGTCGCCGACGTCAAGGTTAAGAGGCTTCAGGGCAGGCTAGTTTTCCAGTTAAACGAGGCTGATTTGCAGCGGGTTGAGGAAAGCCTCATGAAGGTTTTCGGAATATCCTGGTTCACGTTCGCAACAGTGGCTGAGCCAAATTTTGATTCTATAGGGAGAATCGTTGTAGACGAGGCTTCACGCGTCGTTAAGCCGGGTGAGCTGGTTAAGGTTGAGGTTAAGAGGGCTGACAAGAGGTTTCCAGTAACCTCGATTGAGCTGAGCAGGACTCTGGGGAGAATGCTCGTTGAAAAACTCGGAGTAGGCATCTCCCTGAAAAACCCTTCTCGGAAGATATTCGTCGAGGTCTTAAGCAGGGAGGCCTACGTGTTCACTGAGAAGATTAGAGGACTGGGAGGCCTCCCCGTAGGTTCTTCAGGCAGGGTTCTCTCGCTGCTTTCAGGAGGGATAGATTCTCCAGTCGCCTCCTACCTGATGATGAAAAGGGGTTGCAGAGTCAGCTACCTGCACTTCCATCCTTTTCACGATAATGCTGAGGCGGAGAACTCTAAGATAATGGAGATAGTTGGGAAACTGCTGCCATACTCAGGCGAAACTACAGTGACCTTCGTGCCCTCGTACGAGTTCCAAATAGCGACGGTTAAAATCCCAGCCAAGTATGACCTCATCCTTTTCAGAAGGTTCATGTTCAGGGTTGCTGAGAGGATCGCTGAGGCGGAGGGTGCCAAGGCCCTAGTGACTGGTGAAAGCCTTGCTCAAGTAGCGTCTCAAACACTTGAAAACATGGTTACGATAAGCAGCGGCCTCAGAATACCCGTTTTCAGGCCCCTCATAGCCTTCGACAAGGAGGAGATTGTAAACATTGCTAAGAAGATAGGCACGTATGAGCTTTCAATAAAGCCGTATAAGGATTGCTGCAGCATAATCGCCAAGCATCCTGAGACAAAGGCTAAGCTGAAAGTAGTAGAGAAGCTTGAGAAACAGATCGATATTGACTCCGTAGTCCGCAGGAGCATAGAGCTATCTTCAAGAGTATCCTTGAAATAAGTGGCGGAGGCATGAGCAGGGAAGCATGCTCGTTAAAAGCTTGTAGACGCGAGCTGGCCCTAGCCGCCTAGGAGCCCCAGAACCCTCCTCTCCGCCTCTTCAACAGCCTGAACGTAAGCATCGCATGGGAATAAGCCTACAGCCATCTTCTCGTCGCCGCCACCCTTCCCGTTGAAAACCTTGCAAACCTCTCTGACGAGTTCAGCCGCCTTAACCCTTCCATCACTGCTGGCGACGAGAATGTTGCACACCCCGGGCCATTCTATGCCTATGAGGTAGACTGATCTGGTTCTCCCAATAAGTTCGCCGACAGTCTTCATAACCATCTTCGCGTCCACACCTTTCAACAAGCCCTTTTTAAACTCGGTTTCGCCTAGAACGGTTTTCAAAAGGGTTTTACTCACTAGCTGCTCGGTTGCTGCTGAAAGCCTCCTCCTCATGTCCTCGTTCTCCATCCTCATGTTGAGAACAGTCTTCTCAAGGTTTCTGATCGGTGAGCCGAGTATTGACGATACGGAGAGGCAGAGGGTGCTCAGCCTTACAGCAGTCTCCAAGGCTCTCTCCCCGACCTCGAAGTCGATCCTGTACTCTCCCCCGCTTTTAGAAACATGCGTAACAAGGATCATTCCACATTCCCTAGTGTTCTCAACGTGCTTTCCGGTGCACGCGGAATAGTCGAATCCTTCAACCTCAACAATCCTTACACGACCCCTAATACGCTCCTCGTGCGCCCTCAGGCTTGGGAAAGCCTTCCGAGCCTCTTCCAGCGAGTCGAAGAAATGTTCCTTAACCAGCCTTCCCTCCGAGATCACCCTGTTAGCCATCGCCTGGGCTTCGGCGAGCTCGTTGAAACCAAGCGAATCGACTTCCACGATGACTGTGCCCATACCCTCTGAAAGCTCCACCTTTCTAACCTTTAATCCGCTCTTGATCCTTTGCAGGCAGCCCATCAGCACATGCTCAGCGGTATGTTCCCTGTCCAACGATTTATATTTTAAACAACCAATTATAAGCTTAACGTAGCCATATTTTTTAATTTACGCGAAAGAACGGCTTCATAGGAAAGTCGGGACGAGAAATAACTGTGGACATTTATCAAGGTTTAAACACGCAACTACGATACTTCTATTTAAAGAATTAAAACATAAAAACAACTCCTATTCGAGAATTGTTTAGAAATGAATAAAATAGAAAACATTTATCGCTCAAATTTATTAAAGCATCCTTCTTTAGGAAGGCTTCTGAAGTTTAAGGGCAAGCCTTTGTCTATTCTGTTCCTCTCGATCCTTTTAACGATCCCTTATTTACCGGGATGTGGGACAATGAACTCACTAAAAATATTTGCATTAAGGGATAACTCCTTATGTGTTTCAGATTTAAAAGAATCTTTATCGGATATTAATAATATTGGCAGAAGATACGCCCTTGTTTTTTACGGAGAGCTCTCAACATACATGGCGAATTCTATTTTAGATAAAGGATATAAAGTCGAGATCGCCATTCTTGAGCCGTCCAACACTCCATCACCCCCTAAAATATTCAAAGACAGTGGAATAATATCATTAGGATATTTGGATATACTTGGAGTCCCCTCCTCTCTCCTCAACTGGGTAAAGGAAACTCATCCAGAGTGGTTACTTTATACTGGATCCGGGGAACCGGCTAGATACTGGTATGGGCAGAATCTGATATGCAACTTGGCAATAGATAGCTTTAAGGAATACTTGATAGATAGAGCCAAAAGCATCGCAGAGAAAGGGTATGATGGTGTCTTTCTGGACGACGTAGTGATAAACCCATCCCTGCTAGGAGGACCGCTTTACGATCAGCCAATTTATGACGAGCCAAAATATGGTTCATGGATAACCCATCTTGTTGAGCTATTTAGAAGAATAAGAAACGAGACGGGGATGATAGTTGTGTATAATGCTGGTTGGAGCCTTCCAAACGAACAATTGATGGAAGCTGCCGACGGGGTGATGTTAGAAAGCCATCCGGGTTCTTGGAGCGGCAATGTTAACTCGCCAAGCTATTATTTAAGGGATTGGAATGCTATCTATAATGTCTCGATTGTAGCACAGAAATATGCTGAAAGAGGCAAGATGATTATCGCATTGAATTATGGAGGGGATGAAAGAGTGGAGTTTTACACCTATGCGGCTGTAAGGCTTTTTGATTTCTACTACTGGTACTCTACGCCTGCTTTAAATTCTATTTCAGATTCTAAAGTTCTGAAGCTCGACTTGGGTGAACCACTAGGTGAACATCAAGAAGTAAATGGCACATATTTCAGAACATATTCTAACGGAATAGTAGTATTGAATCCAACCAATAAAATTTCACGGGTTTCGATTAAAGTTCCGCAGCATTTAAGTAGGCTCATCGACATAAAAACTATGAGGATATGTGAGGCGCATAATGGTGATTTAACCCTAGAAATCGGCCCACAAGAGGGTTTTGTTTTACTCTGCGAAGATGCCATTAAGAAGGAAAATCTAAATCCCTTGTTCCTTTCCGGATGGATAATCATTATGATTACGATTACAACGGTTATTATAGTCTTCTTCAAAAAAAGAAGGTGCTTCCCACAGGGATCTAGGAATCAAAAGCCGAAAACTATTCCAAGTATATTAATCTAGAACCAGCGCCTTAGCCTTCGGCGGAGACGCTAAGCTTTAAAAGGCGCTTTAAAGAAGCTTACTGAGTGTTTAAAACCGCATGCTGGACCCCTACAGGATAAGGGAGGATTTTCCGAGTATTGCGGGAGAGTATATTTTCATGAATAATGCTGATTCAACAGGGATACCGGTCCCGGTTTTGGAGAAAATACTCGCCTACTATAATGAGGTGAAGAGTAGACCTGGGCTGGAAAACACTTCTGCCCACAGGGCTCTTGAGCTCTACGAGGAGGCTCGTGGAAAGGTTTTCGAGCATTTCGGTGCCGGTGAGGACAGTATAATCTTCACCTCCAGCAACCTTCAAAGCCTAATGCTGATACTTCAAAGTATTGATTTCAAGAAAAACGAGGTTTTCCTAGCCTCCTCTAATGCTCAAGGAAGCGTCATGGACCTCTTGAAAGAGTATGTTGAAACGGTTAGGGGTAGGCTCGAAGTTCTGGAGATTGGGGAAGAGAGCTTTGAAGAGAAGCTTAAGGGAGCATTAGCCGGGAAGAGTGTTAAAGCAGCCCTGTTGAACCATGTTTCTGGAGCAACCGGGGCAATTCTTCAGATCGACAAGATAATACCGTTTTTAAAGGAGAAGGGGGTGACGACTATTCTGGACGCTACCTACTCTGCTCAAAGGATTAGGCTCAACCTTCCTAAGACTGGTGTTGACTACGCTTTTTTCAAGTCTGGCAACATGTTCAGCATCGAGGGTCTAAGCATACTGTATGCTTCAGAGGAGAGGCGCATCAGGCTTGAAAAGACCCCGGGCTACTTTATCGTGAAGCAGGCTGAGAGGGAGAACTGCGTCTGCGTCGTAGCGCTGGCAGCTGCTCTAGAGTATCTTAACAGGCTTGGCTTCGAAGATGTTTTAAACCATGAGAAAAATCTTGCCGAGGAAATCGTGAACACTGCCGCGGGAGAGGGGGTTACCTTTTACCAGGCTGCGTTGAAAGAGCTTAGGACAGGGATAGTCTCACTGCTGCTCGACCCGGTTCCTTCAAGCCTTCTTCAAGCAATTCTGGAGGACCAGTTCCACATACTCGCCGAATCCGGCGGCTTCGACAGCCCGCTGGTTCTCGGGAAGACGGGTGGGAGGGAGGTTCTGAGACTATCGCCCACGGTTTTCAATACTATTGAGGAGGCTAAGATCGTTGGGGAAAGAATCGCGGAGGTAAGGGAAGCCTACGTTGGGAAAACTTGAAAAACAGGCTTTAGAGGTGGCCTGAAACAGCCCGCCGGTGGGAAAAGACTATTTAACCAGTGTCTGAGGAGGATATGCAGATGACTGCGTACAGTTTCGCAGGGTTTAAGAGGCTGATGCCGGGCTATGACTGTGGGCTCTGCGGCAACGCCACTTGCGCCACGTTTGCGCGCAGGCTCCTGCTCGGAGTTAACAGTTTGACGGACTGCCCGATACTCCAGCGCGAGGGATACTCTGAAAACAGGGGTAGGATAGAGGAGATGCTTAAGAAGGGGGTGGTACACTCTTCTCCTTCAATAATTACAGTCCCAGGGTTTAAGACGAAGTACGCGCACCCCAACTATTTTGAGGAGCACTGTGAAAAACTCTCGACAAGATTCCTAGACTATGATGCTTCCCGCCACCTTATCAGCCTGCTTTGGAAGCCTGAGCGGGTTAACGGTGATGGCGTCGAGGTCATAGACACGTTCTTCGGAAACCTCAGGTTCCTTGTAACGACGAGCGGGAGGATAGCCGTCAACCTTGGGGAGAAGCGGACTGAGGAGAGGGAGCTGGTTTCCATCCTTTACAAGGTTCTCTGGGGCGCAGTAGACTTGCTCCGCAAGGCTGAGTATGCCCCAGGAACGGATGCACCCTTCTCGAGTACGCTGGAGGATGCTGCCTAGACTATAAGCCGCCGCCAGGCCCGTACCTGACTAGAGCCCCCTTCCTGCAGAGAGGGCCTTCGAGAAGCCTGGAGGAGAAGCCAGACCTTATTCTGCCGTCTCTCTCCAAGATCTTTGAGGAAGCTGCTGGAGAGTCCTATGAGGGCTACTTCAGCCAGATTAACGAGATACTCATGGGGATAGGGATGGTTACTGAGGGGCTTGGTAGCAGCCAGTCCAGCAATATAGCCATGTTGAATTCCAAGCACAACCAGCTTATGGGGGAGCTGGTTAAAAACATCGCTTCAGTAAGCGTTGAAGAAGCCTCTAGACTGGTTGTGCTGGCAGGCCTATGCCTCAACATTAAGCGTGCGGTTGAAGCCATGGACGCCCTGTCCTTCCTCTTCGAAGGGAGGGAGGATCCTATTGAAGCCCAGAGGAAGAACGTGAAGGAGGCTGTTGAAATACTCGTGAAAGCATTCAGCTCCCTCAGGCCGAAGAAGGAGAAGGAGCTTGACGACGTGCTTTCAAGATTCAAGCTGCTTAGGATAACTATGGGTGGTGTTGAAAGAATAGGGAACAAAACCATCTCCATACTGGTCTACAAAATAGCTTTCAATGGCTACTGCACAGCAAGGGTTGCTAGAGGCGGTGTGTAGCAATAGGTTATTCCGGGGGAGGCTTAAAGCCTTCGCAACTTTTTCTGAATCGTAAGAACTGTTTGAATATTTATGGCTCTTTTAATTGATTCCTGTCAGCTGGCAGACCCATGGAGGCTAATAATCCTCCTCTACGCTTCAGGGATTAACCGGCGGAAACTCACGTTATGTGATTACTATGCTGGAATACGGGTTGTAAGCTTGAAATGCGAGCCGGCTTTAAATAGTCACCCTCCTTCATCATGATTGGAGGTGGAAGAAAGATGGCTTGGAGGAAAAGAAACGGGGAGAAGAAGATCGACTGGGAGGAGGTTGCGAAAGACCTTCGCGCAGACATCCCCCCAAGAGACCACCGTAACGTAAGAGTCTGCTTCAAGTAGACCCGGTTTCTCAAGTTACCGTTTTCCAAATGGTTTTCGTTTTTCAAGCATCGTTTAAAAAGCCACTTGTAATTAACTAGGCTATTGGCGAGTCTTTAATGCTTCAACCCCTGGAAGCTTCTCTCCGGATAAGTAGCTTATTAAGGCTCCTCCAGCAGTGCTTACGAAACCAATCTTACCGTATACTCCTGCTTTTTCAAGCGCGGAGATGGAGTGGCCCCCGCCCACGACGCTGAAAGCCTTTGAAGAAGCCGCTGCCCTGTACAGCTCCAAGGTGCCTTTCGCGAAAGCATCTTCCTCGAAGACCCCGACAGGGCCGTTGAAGACGATCGTGCTGGCCTTCTGCAGCTCTCTGGAGAAAACCCTTATTGTTTCAGTCCCTATGTCCTTCAAAGGGTGTTCAACTGGAAGCTGGGAAACCATGTATTCAACCCTCTCGCCGTCAACGTCGACAGCGTAATCGTATGGAAGCATTATGTTTTGAGAATGCTTACCCAGGATTTTTGAAGCCGTCTCCCGGAACTTGCCCAGGCCCTTTTCCTCTATGAGCTTGGTATTGATGTTTCCAAGCCTGAAGCCAGCAGCCTCATGGAATACTTGCGCTATCATTCCTCCCAGTAGAACCTTGTCGGCAATACCCTTGTCAAGAACGTTCTCAACCACTTTAAAAGTCTCCTTCGCCTTAGCTCCGCCCAAAACGTAGAGGCATGGTTTAGAAGGATTGTCAACAACCTTCTCGAGGGCTCTCAACTCCCTCTCCATAACCCTGCCGGCTGCAGAGGGCAGTACTGCTGTGAACCCTATCACTGACGCGTGAGCCCTGTGAGATGCTGAGAAAGCGTCGTTGACGAAAAAGTCTGCAAACGGGGCTAGTGTCGAGACTAGCATTCCCCTCGCGTGCTCCTCAGCAGTCTTAGTCTCAGTCTCCTCGTCCAGCATCCTGACGTTTTCAAGCAGTAGCGCCTCCCCCGGCTTCAGCCCCCTTATAGCGTTGATAGCGTTCAAACCTATAATATCGTTAACGTATTTGAGGTTTGGAACATATTTTAACATGGCCCTGTAATGCCTGCTGAAATCCGTGAAATCAGGGTCGCCCTTCCTACCCTGGTGCCCGAGAATCACTACCTTAGCGTTCTTCTCAAGGAGCTCCCTAATGGTTTCAGAGTGCTCCCTTATCCTGGAGTCGTCGATTATCTCCAGTGTTTGAGGGTCGAGCGGAGAGTTTATGTCAACCCTGAGGACGACGGTTCTCCCGTTGAAGTCGAAATCATCAAGCGTCTTGAATCTTAAAGCCATTTTGCATCCGTTAGAAGAAGGCTAGGGTCTTTTTAAGCTCTTCCCCCTTTTTCGGGCATGCGTGGAGGATCCGAGGGTTCCAAAGCTTTTCCAACGGAGACCTGGGAGGCTGGAAGCCTAGCCGTGTTGAAGCCGTGGGTTTCATGTTTTGGGGAAGAAACATTTAAAAAGCGTCGGATTAAATCGTGTGAGCCGAGGAAACATGGGAGAAAAATCAGAAATCTACAGGGAGTTTAAAGAGTATATAGTTCCCCCCTCGTGGAAGGACAGGGTTTGGGACCCTGAGGATTTTAAAAGATTCCATGAGGAAACGGTTAAGGATAAGGCGGCTGTTGAAAAATGGTGGAGCAAGTGGGCTGAACAGCTTCCTTGGATGAAAAAGTGGGTTAGTGTTCTGGACGATAGAAACCCGCCCTTCTACAGGTGGTTCGTCGGGGGTGAGACGAACCTAGCTTACCTTTGCACCGATTGGCAGATTCAAAGCGGCAGGAAGAACAAGCTTGCCTTAATATGGGAGGGTGAGCCTGTTGACGAGGCTACGGGAACACCGAGGGAAGTCAGGAAGTTCACGTATTACGATCTGTACAGGGCTTCCAACAAGATTGCCCTAGCCCTCCAGCAGAAGCTGAACGTGAGCAGGGGAGATGTATTAACCTTCTACCTGCCAATGATCCCTGAGCTTCCGTTATACATGCTTGCTGTTCAAAGGATAGGTGCGAAGCACAGCATAGTCTACAGCGGGTTCAGCGCTGTCGCTGTGGCTGACAGGGTTGAGGCCTCTGGCTCAAGGATAATAGTTACTGCCGACGG